>OIEN01000222.1_pt1 | contig 39830 bp, 37 predicted proteins | sample 1581741 | NCBI WGS metagenome assembly OIEN01 (sample SAMN01760944, study PRJEB22395) | human gut metagenome | reverse complement strand
TATCATAGAGCTCGTAAAGGAGGAAAACCATGATTGACTTTTCCAAAATCGAGCAATATCGGGAGAATAACCGTATTGAGGCCAAGAAAGCCCTTGGCGGGCTTCCCAAGAGCATTTGGGAAACCTATTCCGCTTTTGCCAATACCCACGGCGGCATTATCCTGTTGGGCGTGGAAGAATGGGCGGATAAATCCTTGCACACGGTAGATCTGCCAGACCCTGACAGACTCATCAAGGAGTTATGGGACATCGTCAACAATCCCAACAAGACCAGCGTGAATGTGCTGTCATCCAAGGATGTATTTGTGCGGGAGGTGAATGGCGACCGCATCGTGATCATCAATGTTCCCCGTGCAGAGCGCTCTTATAAGCCGGTTTATGTGGATGGCAACCCACTCTGCACCTACCGCCGCAATGGTGAGGGTGACTACCGCTGCACCAAGGAAGAATATCAGGCCATGGTGCGGGATGCTTCCGTGAAAACCCAGGACATGCTCGTCCTCGATGAAATGGATATGTCCGTATTCAACAAAGAGAGTCTCCGCAGCTACCGCCAGAGAATGCGTCTGTCCCGTCCCGGCCATGTGTGGGAAGCCTTGGAGGATGAAGATTTCCTCCTGAAGCTGGATGCTGTCGGTATCGGCTCTGATGGGAAAAAGCATCCCACCTCTGCAGGACTTCTCATGTTCGGTAACGAATATGACATCGTGCGGGAATTCAACGCTTACTTTCTGGACTATCAGGAACAGTATGACGCTGATACCCGTTGGACTGACCGTATCATATCCTCCTCCGGCGACTGGAGCGGTAATGTGTATGACTTCTATTTCCGGGTCTACAACAGACTGATCCAGGATATCAAAGTTCCATTCAAAATGGACGGAGGTACTCGTGTAGATGATACCCCAGTGCATCAGGCACTCCGGGAAGCACTGGCCAACTGTCTGGTGAATGCCGATTATTATGGCAGACAGGGGTTGGTCATCGTCAAAAAGCGTAATAGCATTACGATGTCCAACCCAGGCAGCTTCCGCATCGAAATTGATGCCGCAAAGAGCGGCGGTGTTTCTGATCCTCGTAATGGGACGATGCTGAAAATGTTCAACCTGATTGATATTGGTGAGCGCGCAGGAAGTGGCATTCCAAATATCTTCCGCGTCTGGCGTGAGCAGAATTGGACAACTCCGGAGATTACAGAGCAACTCGAGCCGGAGCGGACAACATTAACGCTCTTGTTCTCCAAGGGTGACGATAAAAAAGCGACGATAAAAAGTGACGATAAAAAAGCGACGATAAAATCCGCACGGCAGAAGGAAGAAATCATCGCATACCTTACGGATCATATTTCGGCCAAAAGTGCCGATATTGCAGCGCTTCTTGGAGTCAAGAGTACACGAGCCAAGAAACTCCTCTCTGAACTGACTGCGGAGGAAATTGTTGTAGCCGAAGGCGGAAATCGAAACAGAACCTATAGATTGAAGGCATAAGCGTCCGTTATATTGGATGCCACATACGGCAGACTAAAATGTATAAAAATTACTGAGTGGAAAACCATTATCAACAAGGCTAATAGGGGCAGATATACATGAATAATGAGAACAAAATTCGGACAATAAGCTTGTTTTCTGGCGGTGGAGGATTAGATATCGGCTTTGAAAAAGCAGGATTTGATATTCTTTTTGCAACAGATTTTAATCATGAATGTTGTGAAACGCTTAAAATGAATGCAGGCAAAACTCTCTCGAAAAATATGGTTGTAGTCGAAGAAGATATTACATCCATGGATTTGAATATTCTTCCTGATAACATTGATTTGATTATTGGAGGGCCGCCATGCCAATCTTTTTCTGCATCTGGACGTAGAGCTGGTGGTGCAGCGGGACAGTTGGATCAGCGAGGGAATCTTTTTAAGAGTTATTGTAAAGTCGTAGAAAGAGTAAAGCCAAAAGCGTTCTTATTTGAGAATGTTCGTGGAATATTAGGCACAAACAAAGGCCGCGATTTTCAAAACATTGTCGACGCCTTTTCTGCGTTGGGATACCGTATTGAACATCGTATTTTAGATGCCGAAGACTATGGTGTTCCTCAGCAGCGAGAACGAATGTTCATTGTTGGACATAAAATGGATAAGCCTTTCCTTTATCCCCGACCGATATATGGAATGGATAGTGTGGAAGGCACCCCTTATGTGTCCGTAGCTGAAACAATAGCAGGACTTCCGTTCACAGAGCAAGACGAAGTGGAAACCTCTTTTGAGGGGGGAAAATATTCCGATTTGTTACCTCTGGTTCCTCCGGGAAGCAATTACTTGCATTTTACAGCTAAACGGGGCTATCCAGAGCCAATTTTTGCATATCGGTCACGGTTTTCTGACTTCCTTTATAAAGCACATCCTGATTATCCCGTTAAAACAATAATTGCCTCCCCAGGAAAATATACTGGTCCTTTACACTGGAATAACAGGTATTTTACAGTGGCAGAGTATAAGCGTATTCAAGGCTTTCCTGATGAACATCTGTTCTACGGAGACCGATCTGCGCAAATAAGGCAAATCGGAAACTCTGTTTGTCCTAAAATTGCATATTATATGGCGCTTGCAATTAGAGAACAAATCTTTGGGGTGCCGTCTGGAATCACATACTTGCAACCAACTGATGTGCTATCTTTCGATATGCGAAAGGGACGGAAAGCGCAAAGCACAAAAGCTCTCCATCAAGCAGTGTTGGAAAAAAGTAAGAACAACCCAACAGATATATTCCAATTGTTTGAGTTTGAGGATCATGTAACCCCGACTTTGAGCAAGAAGCATAATAATATGAAGGTTACTATCTCTGATGAAAGCCTGGTCATGATAGATGTGCGAAGTGATAGCTGTTCAAAAATACAGGCCGTGTTGCGCCTGGCAATTTTTGATGGCATAAATCGCAAAATTGAACTAAAGGTAACTGTTCGCGGAGAGGGGCAATATGGAGTCCAAACAATGTGGAATGCTGTAGATGCGTGGGTCAAGAAAGCAAGTAATTTCCATTCGTTGGTTGAGCTATATGGGCATTTCACTGAGCCTCACCCGATTTTTGAGGTTCTGTCTTTTGAGAATAGAACAGAGTTGCCGATTTTTAAATTTGCAGAGCATTGTATGTGTTTTGACAACTGTTCTGTATATTTCCCCAAAGAGACTTTACTTGCAATGTGGGGAAATACATTTGCAAAAGATAGTTTTATTGAATTAGCAAAGGAATTACGGCGATATAGATTTGATGTTAGGTGCCACGAAACTAACATTGCTATCCCTCAAGGTGTGTATATGGTCGCGTATCCTTTTGCTCTTCCATATGACAAGCAAATGAACTTTTTTGTAAGGGAGGTTTAATCATGGCGAAAAAAGATAACACAAGGCCCAAGAACCTGGATGCAAAAATTGCAGAAAAATTAGATGAAGCGTTTGATATTGCAGAAGAATACTTCGTGACAAAAGATGAAGCCATACCAAATTTTGCAACAGATAATCTCAACAGAGAATTTATTGATGCATTGGAATTGATGGCAAAGTATTGCGAAAAGGCTTCAGGAGGATACAGCAATCTAATTACAAGCCTTGCTATTAAGGCAGTTTATGGTGATAAGGTCGATGTCCGATATCATCAAGTCCAAATCCAAGATAAAACTGACCGTCCGGCAGGATTTAATTTCCGAGGAATTTCAGAAGGAATTATTTATACTTGGATGGATGCGCATGAGTTCCATGGAGCAAAATCTGGCTGGCAAACAAGAACGTTTGAAAGACCAAAACCATACATGCTGGATTATGACGAGAACATTGGAACCATCAAGATCCCCTTTTTAACTTGCTATGATCAAGTTGAAACACACGGGCAAAGCGCACTTTATGCATTGGCGTTTCTGCTTTGGAGAAGGCTTCAATTGCGCGAGGCCTCTAAAGTAGTTTTGGCAATTCCCAAAATTCAGGACGTATTGCAAATCACAAAGCTTTTCGAAACCCATTTCTTCTATAAGTACAAAGATTCAAAAGGAGCATCCAGATTGCCCGTGCTGGCTCTGTACGCAATATATACAGTTCTGTTGGAGGAGCTCAGTCGATTTAATGGCAAAACATTGAAGCCTCTTGAAGCACATTCTGCTGCCGATGCTCAAACGGGCGCTATTGGCGACATTGAAGTTGTAGATGCAGAAGGAGTCGCGTTCGAGGCGATTGAGGTCAAACATGGACTTCCAATTACTGCAGCGATGGTTGATTCTGCAAAGCAAAAAATAAGAGGAAGCCAAGTCGATAGATATTACATTTTAACAACACATTCTCAGCACGAACCTGATGCAGACGTATTAAAAGAAGTGGAAAATGTCAAAAAGCTATTAGGTTGTCAGTTAATTGCAAATGGAGTAATCCCCAGCATTAAATATTACTTGCGTATGCTTACAAATCCTGGTGCTGTTCTCCCTGCGTATGTGAAAAAATTGGCCGAGGATGAGGCCGTTGGATTTGAACATCGAGATGTGTGGAATAAAATTGCAACAGGCGATATTTCTATGGATAACAAATAATCACAAATAATCAAGGATGTAGGCACAAAATCCTGTTCCAATTAGTAGCAGGAGCAACAGCGATGTCATATGCGCACTGCAAGATGGAGGCGATAGAATGAATTGGACAAACTTCCAAACATACGGCATGGCACCGGACAAGGCGTTTGAAGTGCTGTGCAACCAATTGTTTGAAAATTGGAGCAAAGAAGAGTACAAGTCTGATATCGCCTCCATCCGCGTTGTAAACGGAGCTGGCGGTGATGGTGGCGTAGAATCTTATGCTACTTTGAAAGATGGATCCATCATTGGCTTGCAGGCAAAGTGGTTTCCAACAAGCATGGTCAGTAGCCAGATTGCTCAAATCAAAAACTCTATCAAAACAGCGAAAAAAGTGCGCCCGGAGATTAGCCGTTATATTGTATGTGTTCCCAGAGATTTGGCATCTAAGACGGCTCGGAGTGAGAATTCTGAAGATACTCGCTGGGAAAACATGATCACAAGCGTGGTTGAGGATTATCCGGATTTAGCTGTGGAGTTATGGAACGAGTCAAGGCTTGTTGCTGAACTACAGAAACCATCCGCATCTGGTATTTTTAAGTTTTGGTTTGAGAATGCTGAAGTGTCAGACGAAAGTGTGCAGTATGCTTTCGAAAAGGCAAAAAGTAGCTGGCTGACCACTAAATATGTTCCAGAACTGAATACTTATGGAAATATAGCACAAACACTCTCTCTGCTTTTGGGTGATATTGTCCAGCGGGAGAATCAGACGAAAACTTTCCGAAAAATCAATGAGTTGTGTGAGAAATTTCATTCTGCGACCGAAGCCTTCTTGGCAGTCTGTGGTGACCGTCCTGAAATAACGGATATTCTCACCGAAACAATGGGTAAGGTAAGCGCAGTAGCCAGTGAGTGCTTAAAAATCAGTGCCTGGTACAGAGATGAAACACCTCTCGATGGTGACATTGACCTTTCTGCATTCAATGTGGACTTTGATTCAGCCGCAGATAGCATTAATCAAAGTAGAGACTCTACACTTCATCACTTTCATGCCTCTGATGTTACAAAGGTCTTACGGAAACTGGGCGAGTTTGATTTCTACGCGTTGATCAAGGACTTTGAGCGGAGCCATCATGAAAAAAGTCTGCTGTTTTTGGGGACTCCCGGAACGGGAAAAACGCACGGAATTAGTGCGTTAACGGAGAAGCTCCTGGTTGAGGGACTGCACATTCCGCTCTTGATTCAAGCCAGAAATATCCCAGCATCCTCAACATGGAAGGATATCGTAAGCAACTATTTAGGTCTGTCTGCAGGGTGGAATGAAGATGAAATTTGGCAGGCGTTGATTTCCTTAGCGAATCGTCGAAGCGTTCAGGAGCCACTGCTTTCATCTGAAACAAAGCTATCTCCTAAAGTGGTTATTTTTGTTGATGGCCTTGATGAATCCTCCACCCACGAAAGATGGGTCGATAGAATTCGAGAAACGACTGTTATTACATCAAACTATCCCCAAATCAGATTTTGCTTTACTGCACGACCAACTGCATTCAAAGGACGGATCGATTATGCAAAAGTGGAACGGCTGAGTAATGCGGGAGATGTTCCCACACATATGCTGTTCGATAGATATACGCATGCCTACAATATCACAACACAAAATAATGGATGGATCAAGTATTCTTTGAATACTCCGGTGGCATTAAAGTTGTTCTGTGAGCTTCATCGAGGCCAAGCAGTTAATCTTTCGAGTCGCACAGAAGTCTCAATGACGTCTCTGTGGCGCAAGAAAATCGAAAAGATTGAAGGCGAGTATTGTGAAAAGAATGGTCGCCCCCAAAAAAGTCAATATGTCTTACGAGCAATCGTTTTTCTGTCGAAGCAGTTCATTGACTCTGAACGTTTAGAGCATTCTTCTCTGGTGGACGTGCTTGCTGCTGAACTTAAAATAGCCACAGAATATGCGGAAAGTTTGGTTAACTATCTCGAAGAATATGGCATTTTAAGTTGCTACTGCGAGCACGGGACAGGCTTGGCTCCAGATACATATTTCTATTATCCGGGTATACAAGGATACTTTGATTATGCTTCTGCGTTGCACATTACCTCCCAATATAATCACCCAAAGGATATTGATTTCAACGATTGTAAAGCAATCCAAACGAATACGCTGAACAGCTTGGCAATAATCTCAATCCAAAACTATGGGTATCTATTGACAAGAAATCCAACGATTGATGTTGTGATGGATGATTGGTCAAGACAGGAACTACAGTTTTTAGCTCTTCTGCATGCCGACTATGACACCGCTGCGCAATTCAAAGGGCGAACTGTAGAGATTATGTCAGAATGCGCTGATAATCTAATTACAATTGCAAATCAACTCGTTTTGCCCTTGTCACGAGATTGTGAGCATCCATTAGGTGTTATACTTCTCGATGAGTTCTTAAATGGATTTGAGAAACCAGCACAGAGGGATATCCTCTGGTCGGTTCCCGGTTATCTCAGAAATTCTGCAGGCAAGCGTTGGTATCAAAGCGAAACATTTGAACTTGAAGGTGAAGACTACCTATTAGATTCCCAAGATACATATAACGGTTGCCCAACTATTTACGCATGGGCATTATCTTCGGTTAACAACTCTCTTCGAAAGCGCTACCGTAATCGGTTGATGGAGTGGGCTCGCTTGGTACCAGAAGAATTCTACAGGCTATTCCTAAAATTTTCTTCTGTCAACGATCCTCAAATCAAGAGTGACCTGTTTTCTATTTTGATGTGCCTGATGTACGATGGTGCTGATCAGAAGCTCGTGAGGACAGCAAGTGATTGGATTCTCGAAAATGTTTTGCATCCAGATAGAATTGATGGTAATAGAGACATATCTGTTCGTTACTACTCGATAGCTATTATAAAAAGGGCTATAATAATGGGGATTCTGGATGAACAGACGGTGGTGGAATATATGCCGCCATACACGGTTACGGGCAATAGTATCGCCTTGAACAAAGATGCTCTTAGCGGAACACGCATGAACGGATATAGTGCAATCGACTATGATTTATCCCGCTATGTACTGGTAGACCATATCGAGTCTGACTTTAACAGCTACCCACAGCGCAATACAAAGCAATTTGAGAAACTTGTTTCCGCTGTGATTACGGAACAACCAGAGTATGCTGGGATGACGGTCGAAAAGTTTATTATTTCTGCGGCCTTTGCGTATATCCTTGAAATGGGATGGAATGAACATGAGTTTTATAATTTTGACAAGGACAAGTCCGGAGAGGGAATTACCGGCGGAGTAGACTGTTCTATCCGAGGCACGTACAATTCGGCTACGCATGGTAGCCAGAGCTCGGTCATGACGGTGTGTGAGAAATATGTTTGGCAAGCTCGCAATGCAATCAGTGGCTTCCTCTGTGACCGGTTGTTATTTGGCGATGATAACGCTCCTGTTACCGATTATGGTTTGCTCGATGATTTTTTGATTCCAGTACAAGAGGCACATATCATCGATCCCGAAAGTATTCCAGATGACAGACCGTGGCATATTCCTGAACTTGGAAAGGTTGCTTTGGAGGGAGATCCTACCTGCGCAAAAGATGTAATAACTAATGTACTAAAAGCGCCGACCCTCGATTGGGAAAAGTGGATTTTCTTTAAGAACAATGACCGAGCATATAGTGTGGATTCGGAAGACCTTGTTGCACTGGATATGTACTCATGCTTTTATGGAAGTGCAGGAGTAGAAACCTGTCTCTTTATGAATGCCATTTTGATTAACCAAGATGATGTCCTGGGGTTCGCAGAAGCCATTACAGAGAAAAGCAATGCTGACAATCGTGTTGCAAATCCGACTGATTGGTATGGAGGAATCCATTCCTCGTGCTATATTACACCGAAGGAAGTTTGTTGGTTTTCTTGGAAAGCACGCTATGACTCCGCCAACATTGAAGAATTTCCACAGTTCGAACTGAAATCCGCCGTAGATGACTGTTGCTACAATTCTCCTGAATATGGAGATGTTTATTTTTACCTTCCGTCGGCACCAATCAGAGATATCCTTGGCATTATTGATTCGGATGGATATCTGTTTTTTGATAGTTCGAGAAAGGTAATTGCAGAACATAGTATTGCAGGAGAGAAGTGGAGAACATACCAAAATTATGTTGTTGTAGACAGGTCTGTGTTATTTGAAAAAATGCAACACACCGGTCAAACCTTAGTTTGGATAATGCGAGAGCGTCGAATCCGGACTGGTAATGCACAAGAGAAATTCGGTGAGTTTGGAGCAGATCGCGTCAAAAGCTATATCGGATATTTTGACGGGGATAAGTTTACCGTGAAAGAAATTTTTTCAGAGGTTTGGAGCTCTGAACCCAATAAGAAATCACTGTGATGTACTGCCTACCGCTGAGATATTACTACGAACAAAACAAATCCACCAACGAGAAGGAGCTGAGACTTGGCGGTCTCAGCTCCTTCTTTCGCAGCGACTATTCTTTTCCCTGCGATCCATTCAGGCTGGCCCAATGCTGGCGCAGCAGTCTTTCTGCTTCTCTGCGAAGGGAACTTTGGAACATGACAGCCACAACCAATGCGCTAAGCACTGCAGCCACAGGCTCCAGCCAGGGATACATAACCCGAAGCCGTTCTCCCCAGCAAACAAGCGGAACACCAACAAGCAGCATAAACAGCAAAATAATGATGACAACGTCGGGTCTGCCGTAGCCTTCACGTCTTTTGATTTTGGCCCGTATCTGTCGAAGCGCACGGGCGCGGATATCCCGGATGTTTCTGGACGAACACTGTTTGTCCTGTGCGACGGATTCAGTGGATTCACCATTGATGACCGTGCGGAACAAAATCTCCCTCTGCAGTTCGGTCAGTGCATGCAGGGCATCATAGATTTGGGTGTCCAGATACATGAAGGGATCTTCATCAGAACCCTCTGGCAGATACTTGCTTCGGTCAAACCAACGTCTGTCATTGTAAATCGCATTGCGTACTTCCTCCGGCAGGAACGCTTCCGGATTGTAAGATCGGGGCTGCTTTATATCCACATCCTCCAGAGTATCCGGTGCTACACGCTTGTGAAAGTTCGCCTCGCTGTAGTAGAGCATATGCTCCAGCTCCTTCCACTCCTCCGGATGCTCCTTCACCCACTGGTCTGCAGCGGCGGCAGCTTCTGTGTCCATTTCGTGTATCCAACGCCAGTCAGACTGAAGTTCTTTGTACGACTGAGTATCCTTGAAGGACATGAATTCACCACCCTTCCTGCGTTCACAAAAAGTTTACAATTCCAGACCTTCCGATTTTGCGAATTTTTTCTAAGTAATAATAGAAGGACAATTTCACCCGGGTGAGGTTGCCCCTGGTTCGGCACGGCACGGTATCCGCGCCGACGAATCCACATGGCCTTCGACAGAGCATCTATGAGAGCATGAGCGCTCTCCGCCATACGGCAATCCGCTCGGAAGGTCATTCCATCTCTGGCCGTGCTCCCGGGAGCACGGTCTCTTTTTATTCTAACACGGAGGAGGCGAAAAAGATAGTTTACAGATGAGGGCAAGGGAGGAATGTGGATCACACAACACGCCCGCAAAATAAAAACCGCCGCGACTGCGGCAACAGTCCGGCGGCTCGGCGCACACACAGGCACGCACAAATCTACTGATAAAAGTATATCAGGTAAACAGCAGAAAAGCAATGAAAAATTTTCCGTTCCCTGTGTGAGCGTCATCGGACTCTACGACAATACAGGAGGTATGAATTGAGTTTTAACAAATGGCCCAAGCGCAGCGCAGAGAAAAACTATTTTATGGTACCAAACGAGATATTCAGCATCGGTCTGGATTTTCGTGAGATCTCCATCTATTCCTATCTGCTCCGGTGCGAGAATCGTAAGACCTACCAGTGCTACCCCAGTTACAAAACCATCGGCCATGCGATCGGCATGAGTGAAAATACGGTGGCAAAGTATGTGCGGCAGCTGGAGGAGAAAGGTCTCATCTACACGGAGCCGACGATGGTACGAAGCAAAGATGGCAGACCCCTGAACGGAAATCTGCGCTACACCGTTCGCCCTATCCAAGGTGTACTCGAAGCATTCTATGAGCGGCAGCTCCGGCAGGTGGAGGAGGACGTCGCCCGTTACCATGCGGCGAAACTCCTCGAAAAGTCCAATGCTCAAAGCCGACAGGACACCTCGTGTGCGCCTTTCCAAGAAGAGCCAAGTCCCAGCCTCCCTCAAGGGATTAAGGACGAATTTGAGCCATTTTCGGCAGACTTTTGCGGGACGAAAGAAAAAGCAGGATAAAGGCATGGCGTCGCAAACACCGCCGCAGCCGCCACTTCTGCCCGCAGTGCGGGCAGCTTCGGAAATGCGCGGCTGGTGTCTTTGAGGGACGAAAACAGCGCGGCTGACGTCAGCTTTTCCGAAAAGTCCTGTGTTGCAGGGCTTTTCAAGGATGTCTTACAGAGAAATGGAGGAATTTATGGGTAATGAAACCAGAGAACGGCTGGCTTTGAGAATGCAGCCGAAAACCAGAAGAAGGATCGAGCAATGGTATGTTGCCGACAACTGCCTAAGCATGAATGAGTTCGTGGAAAAGGCGGTGAACTTTTATGTGGACCATCTGGAGATACAGGACAACCAAACGCTTTTGCCTATGGCGATCCAGTCTGCCATTGACGGCAGACTGCGCAGAATGGAGGACTACATTGCCAGAAGCAACTTCACAAGAAACGTGGAGCAGGACATGACCAACGGTATTATCGCAGAAGCGTTCGAGATGGATCGGGAAGATTTGAAGCGCAGACGGGCGCAGAGCGTCCGGAATGTAAAGGCCACAAACGGTACCATCTCTCTGGAGAAGTATGCGCGCTCCCGTCAGGAGCCGGACTGGGATGATGACGAATGGCAAGACTGATCCTCAAGAGTCCCTATATCAAAAGCACCGGCGGGGCCTCCGGATACCTTCGCTACATCGCGACCCGGGAGCGGGTGGAGCTTATCCCGGATGACCGTCCGCCCACACGAAAGCAGGAGCAGCTCATCGCAAAACTGGTCAAAGACTTCCCAGACAGCAAGACGCTCTATGAGTACGAGGACTACCTGACGAAACCCACCAAGGTCAACGCCTCTGCGTTCATCACGCTGGCGCTGGAATCCAACTGGGAGTCCATTCACGAGTCGGAGCAGTACATGAAGTACATCGCCACCCGTCCCCGCGCAGAGCGCATCGGCGCTCATGGCCTGTTCGGTGATGAGGACACAGTCTCTCTGGACAAGGCCGTGGAGGAGCTGGAGAACTACACCGGGAATGTGTGGACGCACATCATCTCTCTCAAGCGGGAGGATGCGGCCCGGCTTGGCTTCGATAACGCCGCGGCGTGGCGAAATCTCATCCGCGCCCACCGCAACGACATCGCGGCGGCAATGAAGATACCGCCCAACGACTTCCGTTGGTACGCCGCCTTTCACGACGAGGGCGAGCACCCGCACATCCACATGATGGCCTGGTCCGCCAAGCCGGGACAGGCTTACTTGTCCAAAGAGGGCATCCGTCAGATCAAGTCCAAGCTCACCAACGATATTTTCCGCAACGAAATGCTCCATCTCTACGAACAGAAGTCTGATTCCAGAGATGAGTTGGTGCGGGAGGCGCGGCGGACAATGCTGGAGCTGGTGCAGACCTTGCGGGATAGTATGTGCGACCACCCGGATGCCGAGCGGCTCATGCTGGAGCTGGCGGCGCAGCTTGAAACGGTCAAGGGCAAGAAGTCCTACGGCTACCTCCCAAAGCGGCTGAAGAAGCTGGTGGATGAAATTGTTGATGAGATGGAGCGGCTCCCCGGCGTGAGCAGGTGCTATGACCAGTGGCTGATGCTTCAGGGCAAGGTGGACAGTTACTACCACGACAAGCCCCGGGAACGTGTTCCTCTCTCAAAGCAGAAAGAGTTCACGCAGATCAAAAACGCCATCATCTGTGAGGCAGAGCGTCTGCGCCTGGGTGAGCTCACCTTCGAGGAGAAGAATCTCGGTCAGTACGATGAGCCAGAAGAATTCCGAAACGAGTCTTACGACTACTGGACGCTCCAGGATGTGATCCGGGACGAGAGCCTGACCATGGAGGAGCGCGGCGAAGCCGTCTCTGAAATGGAAAAGCTGGCGGAAAGCGGCGATATGTATGCGCAGTACCTGATGGGAAAGCTCTGGCGGGACGGCCCTCTGCTGATCCCGGACTCGGTGGAAGCACGGTACTGGTTTGAGCAGGCGGCGGAGCAGGGGCATTTGGTGGCACAATATTCCCTTGCTAAGTTATACCTCTCGGATGATTTGGAAGTGCGGGATACCCGGAAGGGAATGAACTGGCTCTACACCGCTGCGGTCAACGGCGGCCACTACGCTATGTACCGCCTGGCAAAAGAACTGCTCAAAGGCGATTTGATCAAACGAAATAGTGATGCCGCCGTGGAGTGGTTTACTCGGTCAGCCGAGCGGGGAAACCCCTGCGCCCAGTATATGCTGGGCAAGCTGTACCTTGCTGGTAAGGAGGTTCCCCACGACGAGGAGAAAGCCACATATTGGCTGACCCAATCCGCCGAGCAAGGCAATCAGTATGCACAGTACCTTCTGAACCATTTGGAGGAAAACCGTGCGCCCTCTGCGATGCTGGCAGTGACCCGGCTGCTCCATCACATGAGCCGGATCTTCCGGGACAACTCCGTCCCTAAGTCCCGCCCCGGCGGAATCCAGATCGACCGCAAGCGGCTGAAAAAGCTGCAGGAGAAGTGCATGGCCTTGGGTCACAAACCGAACGACCATGAGGAGCAGTGGCCTGACATGACCATGTAAGCGGCTCAAAAACTGGGCCGCAAAACAAAGAATTAAATCCTTCTGGGCGGAAGGTAGAAAGGAACTGAATGAGAAAATCCAAATACAATTCGTTTGATGAACTCCCACTGATGCTGACCGTGGAGGATGTGTCCCATGTGCTGGGCATCGGTCTGGCCCACGCATACGAGGTGGCGCACCGCAGGGATTTCCCCACCATCACTCTGGGCAGCCGCATCATCGTTCCCCGTGACAAATTCATGCAATGGATCGACGAGCAGGCCGTGAAAAAGTCTGAAATATTATGATAGCTATTTCGGAGATTCTGTGGTATGTGTTTGTGTTAAAAAGGAGGGATCATAAATGGCAAAGAAACGAGCCAACGGTGAGGGCAGCATCCGTAAAAAGCCCAGCGGCCGCTGGGAGGGCAGATATACCCAGGGCATCGACCCGGTCACCGGCAAGGCTATCCAGAAAAGTGTGTCCGCTAAGACCCAGGCAGAGTGCAAGGAAAAGCTGGCGAAGGCCATTCGGGAAAACCGGGGCGTGCCTATCCATCACACCGGAGACTACACTGTAGCGGAGTGGTGCCGCCTGTGGTTTGAGACTTACAGCAAGCCCAACATCCGCTACAATACCGCCAAGGGCTATGAAGGGATCATCGAACACCACATCATCCCGGCCATCGGTGTGATCAAGCTCAGGCAGCTCTCGTCCATCCATATCCAGAGGATGTACAACGAGACCAAGGAAAACGGCAGGGTGCAGCGTGGGTCGAAGCAGAACGGCAAAGCGCTATCCAACACCTTCGTGCGGCGTGTCCATGCGGTGCTGCAGGCGGCGCTGAAGCAGGCGGTGAAGGAGCGGCTCATCCCGTACAACCCCTGCGAGAACTGCAGCATCCCGCCCAAGGACAAGAAAGAGATGACCATCCTGCCGCCGGAGAAGATCGGCAGATACCTTCAGGAAGCGGAGAAGTACGGCGTCCTGCCCATGTTCTATCTGGAACTGTCCAGTGGCCTGCGCCGGGGCGAATTGCTGGCGCTCCAGTGGACAGATTTGAATGTGAAAGAGCGCATCCTGACGGTGAATAAGCAGGTCACCCGCATGGAGGGCGAGCTGGATGTGACGGAGCCGAAAACAAAAAAATCCGTCCGCAAGGTGGCACTGTCACAGCAGGCAGTGGACCTACTGGTGCAGGAGCATGAACAGCACCCGGACAACCCCATCCTGTTCCCGTCGCCCCGGACGGGCGGCTACTGGAGTCCGGATGCCGTGTCGAGGATCAACCGGAAGCTGCTGAAAAACGCGGGCATCGAGGAGCATGTGCGCTTCCATGACCTCAGACACCCGTATGTCAAGCAGAAAACAAAAAAATTAGCAATTACTTTTGGACCAGGAACGGAGCGATTTTCGCAGCCACCGTTCCTATTTCTCGGAGCCGTTTAATGGTGTCATATTTGTTGCCGCATTCTCGAAAATATCCCGGACAGCATAGTCAATTTCAATTCGGTCATCCTTGAAAACATAGATCCTGTTTATCAGCGTATCCACCAGCGATTTAGTCAAATCTTTAGAACTGCTAATTTCTGTCGCAAGCTCGCGCCGTTTTACGCCCGCCTCATAATCGCCCTGTGCCTGCTTCGCCCGCGCCGCAATGACGGCATGGGTATTTTTTTCGCCCACCAGAGCGGCATCATACTTTTCCTTTTCGGCTTTGTAGGTGGCAAGGTCGATTTCTCCGAGTGCGTAACGCTCATAAAGCTGCCTTTTGCCGTCCTGCAAGCTGCGGAGCTTCTTTTCCTGTTCCGCCTGCTGAACAGTTCGCAGATCCAGATCATCCTTGCTGATGTCGATCCCCAGGACCGGAAGCACATGCGCCTTTATGCTTTCAAAAACCACTTGCTCCAAATCCTTTTCCCGAACTTGTAATCCGTGGCAAGGAAAGCTGTCAGAGACATCCGTATGGCGGCAATAAAACCAATTCGTCTTCCCCTTGCGGGACATGGCGTGATCGCAGTATCCGCAATAGACTTTCCCGCGCAGAAGATACTCCCTGCGCTGCTTGTTCGGCAGCTTGAACTGACGCCTTGCAGCGTTGGCTCGCTCGTATAGCTCCATGCTTACGATGGCCGGGTGGTGATCCGGTATTTTGAACCATTCGCTTTCATCTTTCAGCCGGGAGCGTGTGCCGCCGATCTCTTTGACGGCGCGCTTTCCGATCACATAGGTTCCCGCATATCGTTCATCAGTCAAAATCTTTATAACAGCCGAGGGGGACCACACGCCATTTGACCGGCTGGTATCATGGATATGCTTTCCTTTGACCGCCCGGTACTCTGCAGGGGTCGGTATTCTTTTCTCATACAGCCTTCGTATAATTTCCGCTGCGGTATTGCTCTCGGCTCCCCATAGAAAGATCTGCTTAACGACTTCGGCAGCCTCCGTGTCGGGCTCCATGCGTCCGTCAGCACTCTTTTTATACCCATAAGGGCATATCGCACTTTGATACTCACCGCGGCGCATTTTCGCATATTTGGCGCTCTTGGTTTTCATGGACATATCGCGGCTGTAGCACTCGCTGATAAGATACTTGAAGGCAACGTCAATGCCGCCCGTATCGCCCTTATAGTCTGCGGTGTCGAAGTGATCGCTGACAGAGATAAACCGGGTGTGATACAGAGGGAAAACACGCTCTATAAAATAGCCGGTCTCTATGCTGTTGCGCCCAAAGCGGGACAGGTCCTTTACAATGATACAATCGACCTTTCCGGCCTGCACCATTTCCAAAAGCTCCTGAACAGCAGGGCGTTCAAAGTTCATCCCGCTGTGTCCGTTGTCCACAAACTCCATAACATCAGCATTATCCCATTCAGAAAGCGACATTGCTTTCTCCCGCAGAATAAGCCTTTGATTGGGTATACTCATACTTTCCGTTTTCACGTCCTCCAAAGACAGACGGATATATAAAGCGATCAGGTATTTACGCATTGGACACCGCCTTTCTCTGCTCCGAAAATTCATTCTGAAAACGGAAGGTGATATGAATGTCATGGTCGTGGGTAATCTGAATACGATCGATCAGCCTTTCTATCAGCTCCGCCGTCAGATCGTGATCGCTTCCCAGCATGTGGGCATCTTCCTCAATCGAGCGATAACGGGCAAGTTGTTCATCCAGCACAGCCGTTTCATTGTTCAGAGCAGCAATATCTGCGGACAATGCCGCGATGCGCTTTTCGTAATCTTCTTTGAGAGAAAGATATTCCTCGCCGGTCACAATTCCCTGAATATAGTTCTCATACAAGCCGCGGATCAGCTTTCGGTTTTGCTCCATATTCTGACGCTTTGCGGAAAGCTGTTCCTTAATGCGATCCCTTTCTTGCTGCTGCCTTGCCTCATACTGAAAGAGCGAAAATGAAGATCCCAGGACAACCGAAAGCTCCTTTTCCAAGATAGAGGTTACGGTTGAAATCAATTCGTCCTCCCTGATCGTCACGCCCTCACAGCTTCCTTTGGCAATACGGCTGTTGCTGAGGCAATGAAAAAAGTACACATCAGGACCTTTCTTGCGGATGTTACGCTGCCTGTGAAGGCTGCCGCCGCAATGTGCGCAAAATACCTTGCCTTTGAAGATGTTGGGGGTGTAGGCATTGATTTTCTTGTTTTTGCTTTCTTCACTTACCATACGGCGGTATTCCTGTACAGCGTTAAAAACCTCGTGGCTCACAATGGCTTCATGTGTGCCGGATGCCCTGATATAGTTTTCTTCATCCGCCTTTGTTTGGCGGTGATCGACGCTCTTTGTTTTACCCTGCACCAAGTCCCCGATATAGACCTCACTGGACAGGATTTTAGCCACCGTTCGGGTCTGCCATTTACCGCCGCCAATCAGATTTTCGTGCTTGATCTCTCCGGTCATTTTCTTGTAATGGCTCGGCGTCGGTATGCCCGCCTCGTTCAAGCGTCGGGTAATATCGTTCAGCCCTGCGCGCTCATAAGCCCAAGTGAAAATCTGACGGACCACTTTTGCCGTATCATCGTCGATCAGCAGCTTGTGGCAGTTATCAGGGTCCTTGCGATAGCCGTAAGGAGCGCGGGTGCCAACATATTCGCCGTCCTGCATTGCCTGCCTTTGCTGCGCCTTGATCTTTCTTCCGATGTCCAGCGCATAGGCTTCGTTTATCATGTTTTTCAGGGGAAGCATAATACCCCCGTGAAGGTTATCCGGGTCGGCGGTATCAAACTGATCCGTGACGGCAATAAACCGCACATTATGGGTGGAGAAATACTGCTCGATATAATAGCTGGTGTCTATGAAGTTACGCCCCAGCCTGGATAAATCCTTTACGATCACGCAGTCAATATGTCCCGCCTCTATATCAGAGAGCATCTGCTGAAATGCAGGGCGCCGGAATGTGGTCCCGGAAAGGCCGTTGTCGATATAGGTGTCATAGACCTTGAATTCCGGCTTGTCCGCAATGTAGTCATTTAACACAAGTTGTTGGTTTTCAAGAGAATTACCGCGTTTTTTGTTATCCTCCACCGAAAGGCGTATATAGAGAGCCGTGCGGATATAAACGGCAACATGATAAACCTGCTCCTGCGTCTTGGTTTTTCTGCTTTTTCTTGCCATCAGCCGGCCCTCCTTTCCTCATGCGCTCTTTGCTCCACCTGCTCGGCGAAGCGGATCGCTTTTTTGTATTCATCCTGATAATTGAATTCGATCCGAAGTTCCTCTTTGCTGATTACCCGGATACTGCGGATGAGCTGCATAACAGCGCACCGGTCAATTTCTTCCATTTCCGAAAACCTCATAAAATGATTGATCCAGCGGTTACGCTCGCTTCGGTTCTCCAGAACATCCGTCAGCTTGTCATTCCAGCTTTCGATTGCCGCCTGCAAGCCCTCATTATCGGCGTTATATTTGCGCTTATAGGATAGAAATTCCTCTTTCGTGAGTATGCCGCCGACAAGGTTTTCATACAGCTTTGCCTTATAGTTTTCGATCTGTGCAAGCTGATTTTCACAGCTCCCGATCTGTCCGGCGTATTCCCGCGCCAGCTCCCGGTTGATACGCTCCTGACTGATACCGGACAGCAGCGTATCCAAAGAGGCAATATTATCAATATGACCTTTCAGACTGGCCTGCACACATTCGGTCAGGTCGCTTTCTTTTATCATGGTTCCCGATGCGCAGCCGTGCTTTTTCCCGGTGGGACAATGATAATACACATATTCCTTGTCCTTGTACCGGTTGATCTTCCGCGTCATACGGCCGCCGCAGCAGCCGCAGATCAAGATCCCGGAGAATAGATAAACCTTGTCCTCCTTTGGGGAAGTGCGGGTATCAATCCTTTTGATCCGCTGCACCAGGTCAAAATCATGCTTGCTGATAATCGCCTCGTGTGCGCCGGGTACCCGTACCCATTCCGAAGAAGGCTTGTTTTCCAGTTCTTTCAACTTGAAGTGCGGCGTTGCATGGCATCCCTGTACCAGCGTACCGGTGTAGGTTTCATCCTGCAGGATACGAATAACGGTAGTGGCAGACCACTTACAGTCCTTTCGATCCGTATAGCCGCCTTTGGCATGCGGCAGTCCATTGTTCCTTTTATACGCCAAAGGAGAGAGAACGCCCAGGCGGTTTAATTCCTCTGCGATATGAAGGGCACTGTACCCGTCCAATCGTTTTCTGAATATGTCCTTTACCACATCCGCAGCATAGGGATCTATCTCCAGGCTTTTATGCTTCTCGCCGGTCTTGAAATAACCATATACCGGGAAGGCGCCAACGAAATCGCCGCTGCGCCGCTTGGCTTCCAGGGCGCTTCTTGTCTTTACGGAAATGTCGCGGCAATATGCCTCGTTCATAATGTTTTTGACTGAGACCGTCAAATCATCCGCCGCATCATTGATGGTGTCCACGTTATCATTGATGGCGATAAAACGGATGCCGTAGGCCGGAAACACTCTGCGTATATAGCGGCCGGTTTCGATGTATTCACGGCCAAGACGCGAAAGGTCTTTCACGATCACGCAGTTTGCCTCGCCCCGCTTTATCATATCCATCATTTCCTGGAAGGCAGGACGGTCGAACAGGACGCCGCTGTATCCGTCGTCGATTTTCTCGGCAACGACCTCGATCTCCGGGTGCTTCTCCACGAAATCATCGATCAGGCGCCTTTGGTTGGCTACGCTGTCGCTCTCCACGGTCTTGTCGTCCGTATAAGACAGGCGTATGTACTTGATTGCTTTGTAAAGCTCCATATAAAAACACTCCTTTCTTTGCAGAAAAATCCCGCAATTCAAGGAGTGTTGTTTGCCGTATTCAATTCCTTTTCCGACACTTATTATACATCGGAGAAACGGAAAAGTCAGCCCCTTTTCGGAAATTTTCTGTTCAGCGAATGATCCCCTTGATGCAGTCCTCCAGGGTTGCGCCGTCCGCCGCAAAGCTCGCCCGGACGGTAAACCTGCCGCACTTGAAGCAGTAAGGGTCTTTGATCTGTCTGATAAACTCTGAAATGCGTTCCTCCCTCGTCAGCTCCTTACTGACCGATACATCCCGTATATCAACCAGAATGGTAGAGGCAGGTTCCGCTCTCTGTTCTGTCATCTGCATAAAATACGCTCCTTCCTGTGATCTGTATATTTGAAATAATCAAAACCACATGAATAAGCCGGGCCTGTGTGTTACCACAAGCCCGGCTCATGGTATCTGATTTCGATTTTGTTCCTGCCGTATTTGCCACGCCCCCCGACAGGCTCCACCGATAAAGCAGAACAGGGGTTGCCATAAGCTGCGGTTAGCTTCGCCGCATCATAGCCCTGCTCGTACCGCCGCGTCGCCACCGCAAGCGCATACAGAAGGGACTCCCCCTCAAGTCTGTGGGAGGTCGTGAGAAAGTACCATTATGATCTGTGCTGTCGTCGCGCCCTGCCTGCCACGGCCGGACCAATGAGCTGTGTTGATCGCTCGGACAGCCCTTTTCATCACCTCCCGGACCGATCCATCATGGCGCCGCCTCATTTGTCGCTCAAAACACAGAATGACGTACCTATAGCAACGTATATTCAGTTTTCAAAGTGCCGCGAGGGGGGGGCGGCAGTATCGACTTTCTCACATTTGAGAAGCGTCGGGGTATATACTCGGACGCTCCGTATGACAGAGACTTGTCCCGCCGAAAAATCTCCCTCTATAAGTAAGGACAATTTCAAGGCAGAATTAAGGGGCGGGTTCTCCTTCTTCTTCAAAATATTTTTCCAACCGTTTGATTCCTCGCTCAATGCTTTCTTTAATTGTGGGAACAGAGCGTCCTTCATTCTTGGCAATCTGCGACAGACTCATGCCGAGAAAGTAATGTGCATGTATCCGCTGCTGTTGCTTTTCCGATAGAGTAGCCAAACCTTGATATAAGAGAGCAATTATCCGCTGCTGCTCCAAAATCTCGTAAGGGGATAGCTGCTCTGATGAAATATCCTTCTCAATTCCGTTGTCCACATCCAGAGAGTAGAACGCCTTGTATCTGCGAAGGTATCGTTGGTAGTTTTCTTCCTTGCGTCTGAAATCCTCCAAAACAGCAAATACCTCGTCCGGAACTTCAACGACTTTATCCGTTACATAGTGCGGGTAATAATCCCGCAGATTGATTGTTTTCATGGTTAACCTCCGATCTCGATTTGTGGTTTGAATGGCAAAATCGAAATCAGAGGGAGGAGAGCGGCAATGAATTGATCCGTTAAGCAACTCTCCATATAACAAAGACCGTACCAAGACAAAGCATGGTACGGTCAGGCGGTATGTTGTATTATTGTAAAAGGGAAAATTTAGTTGAGGATAGTCAAATAATAAGCGTGTTGAAATCCACCGCAATCGATTCTTTGCAGATCGCGGTGCAACAAAACGCTTCCTTAAACGAAAGAGTCCGTCTTATTTCTCTTGTTTCTTACGGACCATTGCTTTTTCATGAGTTTGACCCTCCGCTCCACTGCGCAACAACGACGAATCTTTCGTTTTGCGCAAAAATCATTTACCAAAAACGAGAGCTTTCATCTAATACACCGGTTCTTTCTATATATAAGATTACGAGCCCGTTGCTGTCATTTTTCACGGTCTTGATTCTCCGCTATTAACCGGCAGGAAGCCGCAAAAGGGCAGTCCTTCTGTTTTCGCTCTTTCAGCAGCTTAAAGGAATCGTCGCTGATCGTATGTTCCATCTTGCAGGCTTCTTCCTCCGCAATCGCAGTATCAACACCGGCACCGGCAAGGTGCTTCGCAAAATACTGATAGCGTTCATAGAGTTTTTCCGCCGTTTCTTGACCCAAATCGGTAAGGTGCAGAAAGTGGTCGCTATCTTTCGTGAGAAAACCTCCTTTGCGTAACAACTTTACTGCATGACTGACGCTGGGTTTGGAAACGCCCATGTAAGCGGCGACATCAACGGAGCGCACTTTACCGTTATCCTTTTGCAGAATCAGTATTGCTTTTAGATAATCTTCCCTGGAGGAATGTAGAACCATAAAGCACACCTCCTATTAACGCTGTATATTTCTGTGGTATCGTACTTTCCCTTTTTCAAGGTAAAGAACATTGTCAGCAGCTTCTGCAATCAGCTCCATATCATGGGTGATAAGCAAAATGCAGCAGCCTCTTTCAGCAAGTCTCTTCAACAGCTTGATTGCCATGCGCATATTGAATCCGTCCAGACCGCTGGTTGGCTCATCGAACACCAAAAACCTTCGCTCACTCGCCGCCGCCAGCGCCAAAAGCAGACGTTGTTTTTGACCACCCGATAGGGATGCGGGATGACGATCCACAAAATCAGACAAGCCCATTTCGCGCAACAGGGAAAGGGACGTTTCTTTCCGCTCTGCTGTTTTCTTTTTTCCAAGGAAAAATTCATCCAGCACGGTAGGTGCATAAAGTTGATAGTCCGAATCCTGCTGTACAAAGAAGGATTCCTGCGTGCGGCGTTTCCTCTTTAGCAGTTCGTTGTTTAGTGAAACTGTCCCTGTTGCCCGATATAAACCGGTAATAATGCGGCAGAGGGTAGATTTACCTGTGCCGTTTGGCCCGGCGATTGCGAGGATCTTCCCGCTCTTTGCCGTAAGATTTACTTCATCCAAAATCTGCCGCCTGTCCAATATGCAGGAGATTGCGGACACCTGCAAAGTGTCATCCTGATCCTGTCGATAGGCCCCACCCACGCAAAAGGTCGGGGCGTCAAAGGGGCGAAGTCCCATTGACGCCATTTTCTTTGCAGTCAGAGACAGCGCTTCTTCTCGGTTATAAACGGCAGCAATCGCTCCGTCCTCCATGAAAAGAAGCCTGTCAAAGGAATCCCGCACATAGTGAAAGCGGTGCTCCGAAAGAATAATCGTATGTCCCGCCGTTTTCAGGCGGTAAAGCAATACTCCGAGACGTACCATTGCTTCGCTGTCCAAATTTGCAGACGGCTCGTCTAACACAATAACTTTTGGCTCCATCGCACAGACGGAGGCGATAGCGACAAGCTGCTTTTCGCCGCTGGAAAGAGGAAAAATTCTCCGATCAGCGAGACGTTCAATATCCATTTGTTTGCAAACCGCGTTCAAGCGTTCCTGCATAACCTCGCGTTTTAGCGGAATGTTTTCCATTCCCAACACGATTTCATCCGTTGTATTGGTGGCAAAAAACTGACTGCGAGGGTCTTGAAAGACGCTGCCCACCATCGTCCCTAAACGATGGATCGGCATTTTAAGCGCATCATCTCCATCAAGGATATATTCACCATCAATCTCACCCGGATAGAAGCTTGGGCAAAGCCCATTTAGAACGCGGGTCAGCGTGGTTTTACCACATCCGCTTTTGCCTGAGATAATCACAAGCTCGCCTTTTTTCACATGAAGATCGATGCCTCTGAGCTGCCCCCTTGCTTCGTTTGTGTTCTCATAGGAAAAAGACAGGTTTTTCAGTTCGATCAAAATACACCTCTCCTTTCCAATAGAAATACAGCCGTTGGAATCAGTAGTGCCGTCACGCAGAGCAGGGCATCTTTTACCGTAAAGCGGACAGGGCGATAGGAAACCGTCTCCCCTGAAAAACGTACCCCGCGCACCGTCATAGAGGCGGAGAGTTCTTCGGCAACCTTTGTCGTGCGCAGAATAAGAGGAATCAGTATGTATTCCACCGTTGAAGGAAGATGGATTATCGTATGTAACACACCTACCCCGATCCCACGAAATCGCTGTGAGGCGCGAATTGCGTGATACTCATTCCCTATGGTCGGGAAGAAACGAAGCAGAACAGCAAGCCCGATTCCAACCGCTTTCGGCATCCGCATGGCCTGTAATGAGGCCAGCAGGGAGCCGGTAGGCTCTTTTGCAAGGCAAATTGCAAAAGATAATGGTACGATTGCCTTTCGCCCAATGACGCCCATATTTGAGAACGCCAGCCCCAAAAAGTAAAAGCGTTCGTCAAGAAGAAGCTGTACCCCTATCCATGCAAAGCCCGTCAACACGATGTACACAGACAGAAACAATAGGGTATATTGCCCCTTTCGCAGGGTGAGTTGCAAGATCATACACCACACGAACAGGCACAGCCCTCCTATGTTTGAATGGATCAGAATAATTGCTGCTACACCGGTCAAAAGGTGTGCAATCCATGTCCTCGGATCAATGGTCGTTCCGATTTTTGTGTTCTCTGCGTTCATGCGACACCAGCAGGCTTAAAGTGCTTTCCTAACATTCTGATACCAAGCAGATAACCGCCAATACAAAGAATCGCCGTCACGCCAAGAGAAATCAGAATATTTTGCGGGGCGCACCAAAACTCTGCCATCTGATTGACCGACGCTGCTGCCGTTGCCTCGTCCATACCCAAATCCATGTAAATCTTGACGTAGCTTGCTCGGAACAGGAACAGATTCAAGGTGCTTCCCATTGCGTTCATGCACCACATGAGGACATGAGGAATGGCGGGGCGCACCTTGCTCTGATAACCGTTCCCCAACATAATCAGCTCATTGATGACGCCCAAAATGTAAAAATACATTGCGGCATAGGCACTGCCCATGATCAGCATATAGGTACCGTACAGCGCGGCAATGATAAACTGCTTTCCGATTTTCGGGCACTTGCGGATCATCAGCACATAGACGATGCCGTTGACAAGGCCAATCAGCCCCGGCTCAAGGAAATAGAGAAGCTGCATATTTGCCGCAAAGGGCAGCAAGATGAGGTAGCCGATGCCGATCATCAGGCAGGACAATACGATAACAAGGACGAACTCCTTGAGGTTCAGGAACTTTGATTTCATGTTTTTTCTCCTCCTAAGATTGTTTGAAAGTATAGTTTCCAGCCTGATTTTGCAATTCCCACAGTCGTGAGTAGAGTCCGTCTGTCCCGACAAGCTGGTTATGGGTTCCTTTTTGTGTGACCCTTCCGGTTTCAAGAACAAGGATCTGCTGTGCGCCGCGCACGGTTTTCAGCCGATGTGCGATCATAATGATGGTGCGTTCTTTGGATATTTCATCCAACGCTCTCTGCACCATCGCTTCATTGTCCGCGTCAAGGGATGCGGTAGGCTCGTCCAGAAGCAGGATTGGGACATCTTTCAAAAACGCTCTTGCCAGCGAAATACGCTGCCGCTCGCCCCCGGACAGGGTTGCGCCGCCTTCGCCTATCACCGTATCATAGCCCTCCGGTAAGGCGGAGACGAAGTCGTGGCAGCGTGCTTTTCGGCAGGCGTCGAGCATCTGCTGTTCGGTGATGCACTCATTCCCGAAGCATAGGTTCTCCCGAATCGTACCCCGGAACAGATAGGCGTTCTGCATCACCATAGACACCTGCGAAAGCAGGCTTTCCGGCGCGATGCTGCGAAGCTCTTTTCCGGCAAACCGCACCTGCCCCTGTTGATAGTCCCAGAACCGCGCCATTAGCCGCAGAAGCGTCGATTTACCGCTGCCGGAGGGTCCTACCAGCGCAGTGAGTGCCCCTGCCGGTGTTTCAAAGCTCACGCCATGGATCACGTTGCTATCCGCTGCATAGTGGAAGGAAACGCTGTCAAACGCATAGCTGTCGCCATGGGAGATTTTGTCCTCGCCAGAAGGGTCGGTCATCGTCATCACCTTGTCCAGCCGCTCACCGGAGAGAGCCATGCCCCGCAGCGCTGAAATGCTGCTCACAAGGGTAAGCGCCGGTTCGGTCAGCTTTGTGGCAATCACAAGAAAGCCTGCGAAATCCAATATGGTAAGACTGCCGCCCATCAGCAGATACAGCCCCACTGTCGCCGTCACGGGAACAACGAATTTGACCAACGAAGCGCACAGAGTGGAAAGGCTGCCTGCAACGGCCTCGTCCAGCAGGGATTCCCTGCGCAAATCAGAAAACGCTTTTTTCAGCGCCTCGAAGCCGCTGCCGGTACGGTGGTAGGCTTTGAGATCTTTCATGCCGTGCAGGTATTCGTTGAGCTGCGTTGCAGCTCTTGTCTTGGCCTCCATAACGGAGCGGCTATGTTTTTCCTTGACCTTTGCAATTTGCAGCATCAGGATCGTGCAGATGGGCAGCATTGCAAAAATCGCAACCGCCATGCGCCAGTCAAAGAACAATATACAAACAAAGGAAAGCAGCAACAGAAAGCCTATACCGATGGGATAAGGCAGCCAGAAGCACATGGTGTACTCCACATTGGCAAAATCACTTGCAAAGGAGCTAATCAGTTCCCCTGATTCCTTCGAGGAAAAGAAGCCGAGGTTCTGACGGCGCAACTTTTGAATATATGTAATACGCTTGTCTGCCGTGTCGTGATAAGCTCGCCCATAGGTATTGTAATAGGAGATCAGTTCCACTGCATATTGCAGGAGGACATAGGTAATCCCTATAATCGCAATTTTAATCAGCAGCGCAATATCCAGCGTATAGGGAGGGTAAAATGCCTGTCCCAAAAGATAGATCGCCATATATGCGAGGATGGCGGGAAGAATGCTGAACGCCTGTGAGAGAAACAACCACAGCGTCGGCGCGATGATCTGCTTTGGATGATGGAAGGTGAACTGTCGAATCATTTTAAGCATGGGAAACCCCTCCCTTCATCTGCCAGCTTTCGGTTTCGTTCTGAATCGCCCACAGGTGTGCATACAGACCGTCTGCTTGCAGCAGCTCGGTATGTGAGCCCTGTTCCCTGAGCTGCCCGTTCTCCAATACAAAGATGCAGTCCGCATCCTGAATGGAATAGAGCCGGTGGGCGATCATCAGGACGGTTTTGCCGTACAAAAGCTCCGCCATGCCCTCTCTCAGAGCAAGCTCATTTTCCGCATCGGTAAAAGCCATCGCTTCATCTAACACGACGATGGGCGCGTCTTTTAATATTGCCCTTGCAATGGCGATACGCTGTGCCTCACCGCCCGACAGCTTATGCCCGCCGTCACCCAGTTTGGTATCATAGCCATTTGGAAGTGAGAGAATGAAATCATGGCATCTTGCCGCCTTTGCCGCCTTCTCCACATCCTCGCGGTGAACCTTGCGGTGCATGGCGATATTGTCATAAACACTCTCCGCAAAGATGTGCGTGTCCTGAAAAACAAAGGCAACGGCATTCATCAAGGCTTCCATTGAATACTCCCGGATGTCATGTCCAGCGATGGTGATAGATCCGCTCTCCACATCCCAAAAGCGGGCGATGAGTTGCCCTGCCGTGGATTTTCCTCCCCCGGATGGTCCTACCAGCGCGGCGAAGCTCCCGGCAGGAATTTTTATTGTCAGATGATCCAGCGCCATGCGGCGCAAAGGGTCGGCAGCGTTCTGATAGGAAAAGCTCACATCCTGAAACACAATTTCAGCTCCACCCTTTGGGGCAGTCTCCGTTCCCTCGGATATGGGCTGCATATTCAGCACCTCGTCAATCTGATCCATGCGTACTGCCAGGTTCCGCAAATCTGCTCCGAACTCCACAAGTTCCATCAAGGGACTGATGCAGGCGGGACCGACTATCAGGAACATCAACAGCTCCATCATAAGCTCATGGTCGCCGGGATGCAGGTACAGCAATGCGCAGCCGGAAACAAGCAGGAACGCCAGCACGGAGATTGTGATGGTCTTATATGCGCCGAAAATCGGCGTGACACGCTTCAGATAGACCGTCCAATGCTCCCTGTTCTTCTCCACCAGCCCTGTCAGGCGGCGGGCTGCCGCTTCAGGTCTGCCGAAGATTTTTTCTTCCTCCATGCCCGCCACATATTCAGAAAACGCTGCATCCAGCTCGGTGGAGGAACAGTTCAGGTCGCTCCATATCTTCTGACCCTGCTTTCCGCCGAAAGCGGAAAACTGGATGAGAAACGCAAGCACGAGAGCGATAAAGATCGTCAGTGCCAGCGGAATGTTGAGTGAGAACATCAGCACGGCCAAAGCTGCCAGCAACAGCCCCGCGCCGAAAATATTGGAAACATCGTGGGCAATGATATTTTCCATCTTTTCGATATTCTCATTCATCATCTTCTGCGTTGCGCCGGATTGACCGCCTGTGTAAAAGCCGAGGTTTAGCCGTCCCATGTGGTCGAGGAGGCGCATACGCAGGTCATAGAGTGCATTGAATGCGCAGGCATGGCAGGAAAAGCTGCCGATTACAGACAGCACGATGCCCAGCACGATACTTCCTATCGTGACTGCTGCCCACATCCATATCTCGTGGGTCGGAGCAGCCGCACCATCAAGCGATGCCAGCAGAAAAAGCCGGATGATCCGGTAGACCGTATAGAACGGTACGCCGGACAGCAGGACGCTGAGCGCAGAGCAGGTCACGCCAAAGAAATACTTTCCCGGAGGGCAATGCGCCGTTCGGAACACGCGAAGAATGACATTTTTCTTTGCTTCTTGCATAGAACTCCTTTCTCAGCGGCGCAACGCTCAAGAGCAGCCACCGCAAGCAAAATGATTGTTGGTTAGACGAGCTTAACCAGTAATCATTATACGCATGGCCGCTGTATTGTCAACGGCTCGGAAAGTGCCTCAGAAATAAGCCGATGTTGTGCGAAATTTGCGGAAATCGTTGAATTACCGGCGGTTTTGTGATATAATCACATCTGCGAGTTGCCTATTGCTAACCGAAATTTGTGCCAAAACAGAAAACAGTGTGCCAAAACAGAAAGAGAGGAGCGGCAAGATGGTTACAATACACAGCATCGAGGAAATGCTGAACTACTATATATCGCTCGGTGGCCTACGAAAGGACGCAGTAAACGGCTTTCGCTATGTGTTTCCGAGGCAGCACTCCAAGGTGCGCTTCTGGGGCGATCTGCACGGCTTTTCCGCAGCGGACGCGGACTTTACCTATCCGAAGGATACAATCATCCGCAGTCAGTTTAGTCAGCGCTATGTAGGAATCGGGCTGAGCGAGCAGGGGACCGTGGAAGCCTACACACAGAGAGATCAGACAATTCACTTCGGCGAGGGCGTCAACTGCTTCGTCTTTGATTCGCCAGTGCCGTTCTTTATGAAAGTTCCCGGAGGGCAGCGGTTACGTTTTCAGGGACTGTATTTTCAGGAGCAGTTTTTCGCGGAGAACAATATCCCTCTCTATGACAGCTTTTGGAGAGATGCAAAGAACACCATACACGGCGCAGACCTTCATGCGCCGGAGTTGGTGTCCATCTACCGCCGCATTGAGCAATGCCGCCTGACAGGGCTTGCCTTTGATACATGGCTGAAGGGTTTTGGGCTGGAGGCGGCCGGGTATCTGATCGACCTTGTGCAGCAGCTATCCGCACAGCCGCCGGTCTATCTCGACGAGAACGAGATTCGTGCGGTAGAAGAAGCGAAAAGCATTATACAGAATAAATTGAAAGCCCTTCCTTCCATCATTGAGATTTGCAGAGAGGTCGGCACAAACAAGAATAAGCTGCAAAAAGGGTTCAGACTGATAGAAGGAAAAAGCGTTGCTGAATATATCCGGACAGTTCGCATGGAACGGGCGCTTGATCTTTTGGAGGAAAATGTTTTTTCTATCCATGAAATCGCCCATGAAGTGGGGTATCACGGCATCAGCAATTTCTATTCCGCTTTTCATCATACTTTTGGCGACACCCCGGCAGCAGTAAAAGAAATGATTATAAAAAAATAGGCGATTTTGCTCAGGTGTATTGTGGGAGGTGATACTGTGAAGCGGCGAGCTGAAAAAATGAACTTCAAACCATTCGGACAGGCCACTAAAGCCGCAAGGGAGCGAAATCTGACCCGCAGGGAACTTGCGGAGCAGATACGCATTTCTCCCCGATATGTCGCCTCTATTGAAAACAGCGGGCAGACCCCCAGCCTGCAAGTTTTTTATCGCCCCGTCATCTGCTTGGATATGTCTGTCGATCATTTTTTCTTCCTTGTTCTCCGTTCTTTTGGCAAAGCCAACTTTCCGTTGTAGCAAGGGATAGAGGATCTGGTTTTCAAAAGAATCTGCCTCAACTTTTTGTGTGTGAGATTACGAGCACGCTGCTGTTATTTTTCGCGGTCTTGATTCTTCGCCATTAACCGGCAGGAATCCGCAAAGTGGCGGCAGGTCTTATGTTTTCGCTCTTTCAGCAGCTTAAAGGGATCGGTATGATCCAATTATTTCGGCGACTGCTGTTCGGCGGCTTTGTGTACCTACTGTACCGCCGGTCAAAGGATAAAAACCTGTTGCCGTTCTTTATTGCTCACGCGATAGGAAAAGTTTTCGGCATGGGGATCATTTCGTATTTTTGGACATAGGGGGAGAAATCTATTGTGGACACTATTTTTACTTTCGACGTTGTTTGGGCAGTTTATGGGCTGATCGATCTGTTTGGGTTTCAGGCTGTCATTCCGAAAAAGTTTTAGGGAAAGACATGGACAAAAAAATATACGCAGTCACAAGATCTGAGCTGGATATTGCTGGGTATTCCGTGTATGATACTTGCCTACATTGCAAACACCTGTGAAATTGAGCTTTTCATAAGAATTCTTTTTTCAACTGCCTCCGTATACTCCTGATCCAGCTTATTCAGCTTATCAAGATAGCTCAGAGCATTCCCCTCGTACACAGAGGCGTTTTCGCCATCGATTCGGACCAGTGTATCCGCAATCGCATTGCACAGTACATTGGCGTTTTTCAGGGAAAGCCAGACATGTTCATCCAGTTCTTCCTCATGTTCCCCATCGCCATGGTCATGCCCGATCATTTCTTCGCAGATTTCTTCGGCGTCAAGGCCTGCAGGATAAAAGGTCGGCCAGGACGTCTCAAGATCAGTAATGGCTTCAAAGCTTTCGTTGCTCATCCGGATATGGAAATGCTCTGCTTTTTCAGGCTCGATCATGTGGTCGTTGAGCTCAATAAAGCCGGGTGTCCTGGCATCTTTGTGATGAATTATAAAGGGTTATTCCACATTCAGAATACATTAAAGTTCTCATGCATTACACATCGTTGTAGAGCGTCATATAATTACATATTTGAGATATTAACTTATATCAGCGACGATTTCGCAGTAGTACTTAGTGCTGTCTAATTGGCAAGCAATGCAAACTTGTACAAGTTTGCGAATTTTGCGAGGCGGCCATATGGCCTGTCCTCGCAAAATGCTTGTTGGTGACATTTCCCCAAACCCCTGAGATCGTGAGCTTCACTCACGGCTGCGCGTCCTGCTGACGCTGGATACCACAAGCGGAGAAAAGCTACTGCCGCGTTTTCTTCCGGTCGGGGGCTTTATCCCGCTCGTTGATTTCAAGAAGGTGCTCCACGTTGGATTTGACATTATATAGCTCTTTCATATCCTCGCGCGCATGTTTATATGCGGCATAGGTAGCCCTCTTTTGTGAGAGAAGTCCGGCATATTCCTCCCGGAGCGATTTCACGGAAGGCAGCTTTTTTATTCCCAGCTCGTCAAAGTATTTCTTTGCTGCCTGGTGGATCAGTATTTCCGCCTCGTGTGCTTCTTTGAATTTCCTGCTGTATCCGGCCTTGCGATAATCCACATAGACCGCCCGCGTCTTGGCATAGTTCACGATCTGTTTTTGCAGCTCGCCGTTGGCGGTCATCTGCGTTTCCAGATCCTTTATCTCCGCGGACAGTTCATTGAATTTTGTAGTCTCGGCGGCAGAGCGTTCTTTCAATTCCTCATAGCTCATGTCGCCGTGCTCTTTGAGATAGAGGACGGCCTGCGAGAGCTGTTTCAGGTTAAAGACCTTCGCCCAGCGTTCATAGCCGGGACCCTTGCCCGCGCGGATCGCTGCATCTATATCGACGAGCAGACCGATTTTCGGCGGCACCGTCTTTCGCCCGGCGCGCCTCGGTGCGGCGATCCTCGTTCCCTCGATCCGCTCCTTGATCGCCTGTTCTGTGTAGTCGCCTTTCAGGGTGTTGCAGCGTGTATAACGATCCTGTCCCGGAAGTTTCAGCCGCAGGTTCTTTCGCTCGGTATTGGCCTCAACGCCGGATTCCTCCAGTTTTTTCAGAAAGTCGGAAAAGTCTTTTGGCTTTTCTTCCAGCACCGCGTCGATGATCCGGCGAAGCCGTTCCTGATAGGAGTGCTGCTTTTCTTCGCCCAGCCATGTGCCATAGTGCCCGCGGCTGGGTTTTGGATTTTCTACAATGGATAGTCCATACTCCAGGCAGAGCTTGTCATTCATGCGCCGGATCGCCCAGGTCGATCCCCAAAAGTTTCTGAATTTCCGGGTGCAGTCGAGATCCACGGAATTGATGATTATGTGGTTATGGACATGGTGCCTGTCTATATGGGTGCAGACGATAAAGGCGTTGTTGCCTTTCGTCAGCTTCAGCGCAAGCTCCCGGCCGATCTCGTTCGACTTTTCCGGCGTGACCTCGCCGGGCTTAAAGGATTGGCGAAGGTGATAAGCGATCACATCGTCCGCGCCTCGCTGTCTGCCGGTGAGATTTATATACTGGCGTTTAGACAAAAGAAACTCCGCGTCGGCGGTACGGGTGTCGCACTCATGGCCGTAGATCAGCCGCCCGTTATCCGTCTTTTGCGGATTTTCCACATAGTCGATAATGTCGGATATGGCGGTCGATACATTCCGCCCTTTGCCGATATGGAGCGGCATAAGCCGTGTGGTTGCTATCAGGATCACCCCCTTTGTAAATTGAAAAGAGCTGCCCCGAAGGACAGCCCTTGCTATGCAGTCGTTATATTTCCGGCGTTTCTTTATGTGCTACGTCACGCCCTCCGCACTTCCAAAGCGCCATCGGGTGATGAGCGATCCGTGCAAGAATGTCGGCATCCTCAAAAAGCAATTCCGGTTGATATTTCCCATCTGCAAAGGCCCGCCAGAAGGCAAGCTCCGTATCCTCCGGTTTGAGTATATCGGACAGATAGATTTTTACCTGCTTCTGCGCGTCGGCAAGGTCAAAACGTTCTCCGCGGCGAAGCACAGGCGTCAGATCCGTTTTGATTTTATGGAGCGATATGTTTCCGAACCCTTCAAGATCAAATTCTTCCGGTACATTCTCCGAGGCAATAGCCGAATAGAACATGACACACTTTTTGAAAAGCCGCTCCTGTGTTTCGTCAAACAGTCCATACTTTTGCATGTTGAACATATCATAGAGATCCCGCGGCGCAGCACGATTTAGGAGTGCTACCGTTTTTGCGGCGAAGATCTCCATTGGATCAACGCTCAGCACAGTAAGCGTCTGACTGGTCCATGGGAGGCAGCACGTTCTTCGTGACACAGGGAGGACATGACAGCGGAGCATATAGTTGATCTCTATTTTGAGGTTGTCTTTCATTCCACCGGCATTGATATACTCGTACACAAAAGAATCCAACGCATGATATTGCTTTGATTTCAGACTGAGCGAATATCCCGCAGCCTCCATATATTTTTGGATATGCGAATGGATCTGTTTTCTCTCCGCAAGCATAGGCTCCCGTGGGACATCCTTTGAAAAGTCGAGATCAATATCCACCGAGAGGCGAGGCAGATTGAAAATCGTCAGGTTGATCGCCGTGCCTCCTTTCAGAGCCAAGCCGTCCGCCAACAGAGGGTCGCTCTCCATAAAGGTCAGAACATCCGCAAGGCGGCAGACCTTTTCGAAAGTATCGCGGACAAAGCCAAGCTCTTTTGCCTGCCTGCCGAGTAAAATACGATCAAACTGCATCATAATCAGTTACCCCCTTGTTTATGATTGATTTCAGGTTCTTTGGAGCAAACAGCTTCCATTTAGGAAAAAGAACAAAGTCATCCTGTTTTTCAAAAAGATATATTTTACTGGAAGATGACTGCTTTTCACACTCTGCAAAAAAACGCTCCGGCAGGGCCAATTCTTCCCGCATCGATTCAAGGATATAACCTGTCTTTTGATATAACTGCCCGCGTCCGTATAACTCCAAAGAAGCAAGCAGCTTATCGCTGTCAAGGGTCGGTATCAGGAGAAGGCAGCGCAGCAGTTCTTCCAAACCGCCTATTTTTTCAAAATCTGCAATACTGTCTATTACCGTCCGTTCGATTGAAGTTACCCGAATGCCGGTATTCGTTTCCGTTACGCCAACGCTTCCACGATATGTCAAAGGACAGTAGGTCAATCCGTCATACGAAAATGTTTTTACACGTTTCTCACTGGCAAAATAGACATCGTAGAAAACTTGATTTGCATATCCGTAAAACTCAAATGCACTGTGATGGGACACATACGAAGCATCCGTCACACGAGAAGCTATCTGATAACGGTTCGGTATTGCTTGTCCCGTTTCCATACTGATAACCGCATATAGGTCTCGCCGTATGCGCTCGATATATCCTTTTTTAAGGTAGTTTCGTATTTGCCAGGCAGCCGCATTTTCTGAACCGACAAGCTGCACCAAATCCTGGTGGGTAAAACAGCGCAAATTGGCGAGCTCCTTATAAAGATCCATTGCGATCCCTCCTCTCGTTTTTATAATAGCACAAAACAAGGGGAAATGCAATGGTTTCGTGCGATTTCAAAAACGCAAATTTTTATATATGCACGAAACTATTAGAAAACACCTTGTTTCGTGCGATTTCAAAAATAGATGTTTATCGATTTGGCTCTTTGCTTTTTCCGGGCTTACGCTCTGTCGCAGTTCGCTCAACATTTTGCTTCAAACTCTCACGGACCGAAGGCTTTTTCTCCTGTTCCTTTGCGTACCCACGACGCACCTGTGTCAGAAAGAGATCGACAAGCCCTGGGTGAGATTTGTTTATCAGGTAGCGGAAATAGCTGGTTGTATCCGGGTCAGGGAGGTCGTCAAGGCTTTTCGCCCAGGCTTTATTCTCATTTGAAAAGCGTGCATACCAATCCCGTTCTTTTACTGTTCTCGCAAGGACTACAAGAGTTCGCTCATATCCAAATTGCTCTGTGACTTCTTTTACTGCCACCGGATCAAGGTGATTATCACGATAATGCTCGGCAATCGCTTTTTCAATCGCATCCCTGCACGCTTGATTTGCAAAATGGGAAGCGCGGTATTGCTCCATTTCTCCATTTTCAGCCGCATAGTAGAGCGGCTTATAATACATCGGTGTTTGGTCTTTCATAAGATACCTCCATAGATGAAATGAGCGGGACGCCGAAACGCCCCGCTCGAAAAGGATTTGAATTGTCAGCTTGCGAGAAAGTCTCGCAACGCATAGTTCAGTCCGCCAATCTTTCCAGTCAGCCAGGCGGCCACCATCGGAAGACCGTAAGGGCTTATCAGAAAGGCAATCGCAAGCCATGACAGCCCAGCCCATATACCGGCCTTGAAGAATAAAACGATTGAAGCCATGAACACAAGCCCCGCCAAAACCCCCAGCACAGCGCCGGAGGCAATGACAAACAGCTTGCACATAGCATATATGATCCAGGTAATCAGGATCAGCGGAAGGAATAGGATTTTCAATATCCAGCGCATGGTCGAAGCCTCCTTATAAGATTTCTCACATTCATTCTACCGTGCCGGAAGCAGAAAGTCAGCGGGGCGGCGGCGCGTTTTACGGTATTTTTGCAAAGCCGCGCAGCATAGTATCAGCCGCTTCCCAAAGCTCGTCAAGCCTTGTCCGCAGGTCGTCTATATCCGCTGCATAAACACTCCCGCTTTCATGTGCTCGCCTGGCATACTGATTGAGATTGTTGGAGCAGATACGAAGGAGCCGCGTCAGTTCCCGGATCTCGCTCATGTCCAGATGAACGATATACCCGTCCACAGCCATTTTCCGAAGGTATGCGGACAGATTTGTGATCCCAAGCTCCGCCATGCGCTCCTTTATCAGCTCTGCCTCCGGCTCGGATATAACGAAATGAAGCTGCACAGATCGGGGCTCTTTTCTCATAATGAAGGTTCTCCCTTGCGCACATGCTTTTCAGGGGACGAAGCAACGGCCTCCTTTGCTTCCAGCAGTTTCCCGCGTACCGATGTTTTTTTCAGATCGCCGATATGCTTCTCAATATCGCCCTTGTTCGCCTGGAAAGATCTCCGGGACCTTTGCCGCGACAGGATAGCAGACAGCTCCGCCTCGCTTTCAGGTTCATATCCGATTGCTTTCAGTTCTCCGTGTTTGACGGAAAGCTCGTTGACATAGCCCCGGTAGGTTTCGTATGGCACGGTAAACTCCGCGCCGTCCGCAAAGGTCAGCGCAGCCCTATGGATCGGGCAGGTCAGGAGCTTTACCCGCTCCACTTCCGTATGATAATCAAGCTGATAAATGTCTCCCGTTACGATAGGCCCAGCTCTGTCTTTTAATGTGAGCGCATAGGCAAGAACCGGGTCTTTTGTCTGGTCATGATAAAAACAGAAGACCTTATTTTCGTGACTGTCTTGCAGATAGATGTCCCTCTCACGCAAGCAGTGAGTGCCGTTCGGTCTGGACAGCCATACAAGGCGGCGATCCTCCGGGCTTTCTGACATCGCCATTCTCTGTATGATTTTAACATCCAGGTCGAAGTCCTCTTTGTAATGCTTCGTATGAAGCTCCATGATCCGTCTTAGCGAATCCAGTATGTCTGCATCTTCAAATTTATTCAGGATCATATTATCGCTCCCTTTCGGGATTGCCGGGGACAAGGTGCCTTGCTTCATGCTCCGGGAGCTCCGCTTTCAGCTTATCCAAGACGGATTCCTTTTCACCCGCCAGCGTTTCCGGCGCCAGCTCCATAAGCTCGTCATGGGTCTGACCGTCTGTCAGATCCGGCTTTTCGGGCGCCAGGTTGTCCAGGCGCCCATCCAGCATATTGTAGTTGCCGGTCTGCGCCTCCTTGTGAAGCTCCGCGTTCAACAGATAGTTCTCCGGCAAATGTGCCGGTCTGCCGGGCATGGGAGCTTTCCCGTCCGGGGTAAGTTGCCTGCCGGGAATCTCATTCAGCTTTTCCGCCGCCGGGTCGCGGGGCGTGAAATCATCATGCGCTCGCGCATCCAGCTCCACCGCCGTTTCCGTTTTTCTGATTGCGCCGGGTTCCGGCTCTTTTTCCTTGACATAGTAATGGACATTCGCCGTCGCTTTGCCGTTCAGTTCGATTGCATAGGCTTTGGCGGCTTCCTCGGTATCAAATTCAAGGAGTTTTCCGTCCTCCTTGCACCAGGCTTGTGCAGCTCCAAAGATAGAGCCGGAGCTTCGCACCGCCCATACTCCGTAAGTCTTTTGTTCCATCGTGTACCTCCTTATCGTTCCGGTTGATGTTTGTGAGCCGGTTTCTCGGACGGCTCCGCCGCTTTTGCGTTTTTGATCTGATCCCGCACCGATTGTCTCGGCTGCCTGGCACTTTCGGAATCCGTGATATTGACATACTCCCCGATAATACAGAGCGCTTCATCGTAGCTCCCGGAAGCAAATACACGGTCGGACATTTCTTTTGCCTTGTCCCTCATGTCATTCTCCCTAAGCGTCCGGGCAGCGATACCTACCAGATTAAAGATATTCCCGTCCTGGCCGATCAGGGGACAATCCGGCTTTTCCGGCTCCACAGCCTGCGCTTCAAGATACCCGCCCAAATAGTTGGGAACAAAATCGGAAAGCCAGGTGCCGCCGTAGGCTTCGTGGGTATTCAGCCGCCACATTGCCAGCTTTCCCATATTCAGATCCGTTTCTTCAAAGGGGAACAGCATACAGGTAAGCCCCTTATACTCGAATGAATAGGCTTCCTGAAAGCGGCTCCCATTTTGCAGGATTTCGGCTTTGGCAAGCGTATCGTTGATCCCGTCAAGCCATTCCGAAAGATCGCCGCCGCAGCCCATAATGACAAGACCTTCTTTGCCATCCATGCGCCGAAGGTCATCTGTGTTGATATGCTTTATACTCAAAGTTCCGCCTCCTTTTGTTTTGATTTAGGTGTTTGTTTTGGCCGGGCATGTTGCTCCGGCCTTTGTTTTAACCGCTCCTTGACAGAGGGCTTTTGTTCCCGTTCCGGTGTAGCATTTAGGATAGCAAATAAGGGTTGCTCCCAGCGTTTACCGAAGGCCCGGACAACCGTTTCCGCCGCAGCGCCGTTTTCCCGAAACATTTCCAGCGTGTCAAAAGCCCGGTCGAATAAGGCGATGTTCTTTTCATCCACGTTTGGGGCGAAATGTATTACGCCTTTGGGATACTCCCGGCCGGTGCCGACCCAGCCCCGCACATAGTCGTCGTAGCCTGCCGTGATCCCGGCCTTCGCAAGATCTTCGGCGTGGCTTCCCGGAAGCCCTTTGACCTTTCCATATTGCTCACCGAGGATCAACACACCGGTCTTTGGCTCGTACATGAAGCGCCGGTTGTCGATGTCCCGCATATCAAAGCGTCTGGTCGCCGTATCGATCAGCATAAGACTATCCTTGATCTCAAGCGGTATTTTTCGTTCGGGATACGGATCGTGATAAATGAACAGCTCCCGTTCTCCCGGCACATAGAGCTTTCCGTTTTCCAGACAGCGGAATATATCACAGGTCTTATCGGCCGTCGCAGCGTAGAAATCCTTATGTGTATAGGGAAACTTTTGTCTTTCCTTATAAGCCGAAAGTCCCAGCGCCGGATCGATTTCCAGCCGTTTGGAGAGGGCGAAAAAATCGCCCTCGTCCTTTTCAAATTGCCGCACAGGGATAAAGTGAAACCCGCCGTAGGAAAAGCACATGCCACGGCTCATTTCTTGCCCCCTCGTTTATCCGAAAACTCCAGCTTGAAATTGACGTATCTTTCTCCGGTATCGTCCAGGACAACAACCGCGTCATAGGTCTTTCCTGTCTTTTCGCTGTACAGACTGGATACGGAAACGCGGCCCTCTTTTAAGAGCGCCGCAGCAATAGGTTTTGTAACTGTCTTTTTCTTGGAGGTGAAAAACTTATTGTCTTTCCAGAGGGCAAATTCGCAGTCCTGGTTTTCACAGAAGAAGCCCTTTTGCCGCTCCTTAACTGCATGACCGCAGCGGGGGCATGTCCCGATTGCCTCGCCGCCGTCCTTTTTCGGAAACAGGGACAAGAAGTGTTTGTCCGGCGCGGTGTTCGTTTTCACAAGCTCCCGGCTCATGTCGGCGATCCCGTCCATGAAGCTGTCCGCGCTGACCTCGCCGCGCTCCACCTGTTTCAGCATGGATTCCCACTGTGCCGTAAGCAGCGGAGACTTGATTTTCTCCGGCAAAACGGCGATCAGATTGACGCCCTTTTCGGTCGGGATAAGCTGCTTTTTCTTTCGCTGCACAAAACCGGTCTGCACCAGCTTTTCCAGCGTGGCCGCACGGGTAGCAGGGGTTCCCAGCCCCTTGCGTTCGGCGTCGTCCGGCGTTTCTTCGGCTCCGGCCGTTTCCATAGCGGATAAAAGCGTGTCCTCTGATACGCTTTGTCAAGGGTGTTTAAGAAATTTTTTCGCTTTGTTCAAACTCTTTTGCACAATCATTCAAAATAAGCCGCTTAATCTTATCGGTCATCGTTTCCTTGCTCGTTTCGCTGAAATGCAGCTTGACACGATAGGTTGTCTTTCCAATCCTCTTTACCATAACGGGCTGCTGTGTACCTTGTGCGGTCAGAGGGGAAGCGGTAGGGGTGGCGGTGCGGGTGTTGGTTTCGTTGCTCATAGGCTCTCCTTTCAAAGATAAAGCCCCATGCGGTCAGCACATGGGGCGGTGGTCGGTATAGTGAAAGTGCGAAAGTGCAAAGTGCAAAGGGTCTGCGTTTTGCGCTTTCAGCTTGCGGGTTCGGGCGGCTGCTTCTTCTTGATGAAGTTGTACCATTGACCGCCGATGCGCCTTGCGCCTAAAATGCCGCCCATGTTGCGCTTGGCGTTCTGTACCGTTCTCTCGGATATTCCGGCTTCGGCTGCGGCTTTTACAATGTCCTCGCTGGCAAGTTCTTTTCCGTCTGCCAGTAGGTCAAGTATCAGCTTTTCAGCCTGTTCGGTTTTGGTGGCGTTGTTGCCGCCCGCGCCGGACAGCAGTTCGTCGGCGGTTATATCATATTCGCCTATCCACTCAAAGCCTGTTTCCGGGTCAAGGCAAAAGGCTATGGGCTTGCCCTCCGGCGCAAGGGAAGATTTGTCATGGACGATAACGCGCACATTC
>OIEN01000220.1_pt1 | contig 40283 bp, 52 predicted proteins | sample 1581741 | NCBI WGS metagenome assembly OIEN01 (sample SAMN01760944, study PRJEB22395) | human gut metagenome | reverse complement strand
ATAAAACAGAATTAAAAGGAATATGGGTAGGAAAGTTTGAAACAACAGGAAGTACAAGTACACCGACAATAAAACCTGGAGTGTCATCTTTAGTAAATATAACAGTAGCTAATATGTATAATACAGGGAAATTATTTAGGTCAACAAATTATTTATCTATAAATGGTGCAAATGAATCAGATTCACATATGATGAAAAATATCGAATGGGGAGCAGTAGCATATTTAAAACAAAGTAATTATGGACTTGGAATAACAGATATAGGAGAAAATAATAATAGCAACTATATAACAGGATGTGGTTCTCCTGCTGGTAGTAATAAGTCTTCTATTTGCAATGCTTATAATACTACAAACGGAATGCTAGCATCAACAAGTGGTAATATCACAGGAGTATATGATATGAGTGGAGGTGCATTAGAATATGTAATGGGAAATTTTAATAAACAATCAGGAAGTTCAGGATTAACCGTAAGTGGAGTACCAGTAGAGCATATAGATATATATTTAGGAACAAGTGTGGCAGCAAGTCATTTAGGAGATGCAACTGGTGAAACTGCTGGTTGGTATGGTGATTACACGTTCTTTGTTGATGCATCTAATACTTGGTTCACTCGTGGAGGCTATAGTTTCATGAATTTGGCTCAAACTGGTATATTCAATTTTGCCCCTAGTAATGGTGAGAGTAGGAACGACAGTGGCTTTCGTACTGTTCTTTCAGTAACAAAATAACTCTATAGAACTAAAATGCGAGTAGCAAAGACTAATAAAACCTTAAATATGAGGAAATTTATTAGTCTTTTAAAAATTAAGCAAAAAAAAGTAAAAAAAATGCTTGCATTTCATATAATTATTTAGTATAATTGACTTTGTGTGGCATGCTTAGATGTGCGAGGTTGCTGATACACCCGGTTAAGTTGTTTAATAAAATAAAGACTTAATCGAGGGTATTGGGTTATTTGCACGGAGCAAGTCTATACTAGATATAGGCGAAGGGAGGACAATATTATGTCGAAAGAAAGAGTACGTATTAAATTAAAAGCGTATGAACACAGAATCTTAGATACCGCAGCGGCTAAAATTGTTGAGACTGTTAAAAGAACTGGTGGAACTGTCAGTGGACCTGTACCACTTCCAACAGAAATTGAAAAGTACACAATATTAAGAGCGGTTCACAAATATAAAGATTCACGTGAACAGTTTGAAAGACGTACACATAAAAGACTTATTGACATTACTAATCCAAGTAAGGAAACAATAGATGCGTTAAGCCATCTTGACTTACCTAGTGGTGTTGAAATCGAAATTAAATTATAGGAGGAAATTATGAAAGGAATCTTAGGACGTAAGATTGGAATGACTGGTGTTTTTACTACTGATGGTAAACTTATTCCAGTAACTGTAATTGAAGTAGATAAGAATGTTGTTACACAAGTTAAAACTGCTTCTAAAGATGGTTATGATGCTGTTCAACTAGCATTTGGTGATAAGAAAGAAAAAAATAGTAACAAACCAGAATTAGGTCATTTTAAAAAAGCTAATACTACCCCTAAGCGCTTCTTAAAAGAAATTAGAGGTGTAGATGTTAGCAACTATCAACTTGGTATGGAAATCAAGGCTGATATATTTGAAAATGGAGAAATGGTTGATGTAACCGGTACCTCTAAAGGAAAGGGCTTTCAAGGCGTTATTAAACGTCATAACCAAACTCGTGGACCAATGGGACATGGTAGTCAGTATCATCGTGGTGTAGGTTCAATGGGAACAATGTTACCAATGCGTGTTTTACCAGGCAAGAAATTACCAGGACACATGGGTAATGCAACAAGAACAATACAGAATCTTGAAATTATCGAAGTAGATTTAAAAAACAATGTTATCTTAATTAAGGGAAATGTTCCAGGACCTAAAAAATCGATTGTCTTTATCAGATCAGCTATTAAAAACCAAGGCAAAGTTAACGCCAAAGAAGATTTAGTAACATACATTACTGATGTAGAAGAAGTTACTGAAGAAGTAGCTAATACTGAAAACAATATTGAATCATCACAAGAAGCTTAAACCAATAAATAATTTAAGTATATGTGATGAAAGGAGGAAATAATATGTCTAAAATGGAAATAGTAAACATCAAGAATGAAAAAGTTAAAGATATAAATTTAAAAGATAACGTATGGAAAAACAAACCTAATGATGCTGTTTTATATAATGCTATTATTTTAGCACAAGCATCATTAAGACAAGGAACACATAAAACAAAAACAAGAAGTGAAGTATCAGGTGGAGGAAGAAAACCTTACCGTCAAAAAGGAACTGGTAATGCAAGACAAGGTTCAATTCGTGCAACTCAATGGAGAGGTGGCGGTATCGTATTTGGACCACAACCAAGAAGTTATGCTAAGAAAATGAACAAAAAAGAAAGAAGATTAGCATTAAAATCAGCTCTTGCATATAAACTAAGCAATAAAGAGCTTAGAGTAATTGATAATATTAGTTTTGAAACTCCAAAAACAAAAAAAATTATGGATTTATTCAAAAACTTAAATATTGTTAATAACAAAGTCTTAGTAGTTTTAGACGAATTAAATGATAATGTTTGTCTAGCTGCTAGAAATTTAGCTAATGTTAAAGTAATTAGATATGATGAAGTTAATGTCCTTGACTTAGTAAGTGCTGATATCATGTTAATTACAGAAGCAGGACTAAAGCAATTAGAGGAGGTGCTTGGTAATGAGTAGTTATAGAGATATAATTATTGCACCTATTATTACTGAAAAATCAGCTTCTTTAGAAGCACAAAATACTTATGTATTCAAAGTAGATGTTAAAGCAAATAAAACTTCAATTAAACAAGCAATAGAAAAAATATTCAATGTAAAAGTTAAAGAAGTTAGAACAGTAAATTCTCATCCTAAGAAAAAAAGAGTAGGAAGATATACTGGTATGACTAATAAGTATAAGAAAGCTTATGTAACTTTAAAAGAAGGAAACTCTATTAGTTTTAACTAATAAAAGGAGGTAATACTTATGGCTATTAAAAATTATAAGTCTATAACTAATGGACTAAGAGGTAAAAGTACTCTAGATAATATAGATATTACTAAAAAAACACCTGAAAAAAGTTTATTAGTTACAAAAAGTAAGACAACAGGTCGTAATAATAAAGGACAAATTACTGTAAGACATCGTGGTGGTGGAGTAAAAAGAAAATATCGTTTAGTTGATTTCAAAAGAATTAAAGATGATATCACTGCTATCGTTGCTAGTATTGAATATGATCCAAATAGAAGTGCAAATATTGCTTTAATTAATTATAAAGATGGTGTTAAAAGTTACATCATTGCTCCAAAAGGATTAAAAGTTGGAGATATCGTTGTTAGTGGTAAACAAACTGACGTAAAAATAGGAAATACAATGGAAATTATGAATATTCCTGTTGGTACAGTTATTCATAATGTTGAATTAAGACCTGGTAAAGGTGGACAATTAGCAAGAAGTGCTGGTAACTCTGCTCAAATACTTGGTCGTGAAGGCAAATATGTTTTAATAAGACTTGGCAGTGGCGAAACAAGAAAAATACTTGGTACTTGTCGTGCTACTATCGGTGTTGTTGGAAACGAAGATTACGAACTAGTTAATATTGGTAAAGCAGGTCGTAAACGTCATATGGGTATTAGACCTACCGTTCGTGGTTCTGTTATGAACCCTAATGATCACCCACATGGTGGTGGTGAAGGTCGTGCTCCAGTTGGTAGAAGTGGACCAATGACTCCATGGGGTAAACCAGCTCTAGGACTTAAGACTAGAAAAAATAAAAAAGCATCAAATAAATTTATCGTAACACGTCGTAAGAAAAAATAAAGAAAGGATTGATTAGAAATGGCAAGAAGCTTAAAAAAAGGACCTTTTGCAGATGCAAGTCTACTTAAAAAGGTTAAAGTTTTAAATGAAAATGGAAAAAAGGAAGTTATTAAGACTTGGTCCCGTCGTTCAACAATTTATCCTGATTTTATTGGTCATACTTTCGCTGTACATAATGGTAAAGAATTTATACCAGTATATGTAACAGAAGATATGGTAGGTCATAAACTTGGAGAGTTTTCATTAACTCGTAAATGTGGTGGCCACGGCGCGGATAAGGATAAAAAGAAATAACTTAGTGTAGGAGGAATACAATGGAAACTATCGCAAAAGCTAAAATGATTAGAATTGCCCCTCGAAAAACTCGTTTAGTTATTAATCTAATTAGAGGAAAAAACGTTAATGATGCTTTGGCAATTTTAGAAAATCAAAATCAAAAAGCGGCTCTAATACTTAAAAAAGTATTAAATTCTGCAACCTCAAATGCCGTGAATAATAATAAATTAGATGTAAATAATTTATATGTAAAAACTTGTTATGTTGATGAAGGACCAGTTTTAAAAAGAGCCAAGATGGACTCAAGAGGCCATGTTGGTAGAAATGATCATAAATTAAGTCATATAACAATTATCTTAGATGAAAGGCAGAAGTAAGGAGGATTTTATGGGACAAAAAGTAAGTCCAAATGGACTTAGAATAGGTATTAATAAAGATTGGCAATCAAAATGGTATGCCAACAGTAACGATGTACCTAAATATTTAATGAATGATGTAGAAATTCGTAAATATTTATTTTCCAAATATAAAGATGCTGGAATTGCTAGTATCGTTATTGAAAGAAATAAAAAAAGAACAGAAGTATTTATACACGCCTCTAAACCTGGTATTATAATTGGTCAAAATGGTAAAGAAATCGAAGAAACTAAGAAGAAAATTAAAAAACTTGTTGGTGAAGAAGTTCAAATTACTATTGTTGAAGTTAAGAACCCAGATTTAGTTGCTCAGTTAGTTGCGGATTCTATCGCACATAACATTGAAAATCGTGTATCATTTAGGGTAGCACAAAAGAAAGCTATTAGAAATACTATGAAAGCAGGAGCAAAAGGAATTAAAACTTTAGTATCTGGACGTTTAGGTGGTGCTGATATCGCACGTGGTGAAGGTTATAGTGAAGGAACAACTCCATTACATACCTTAAGAGCGGATATCGATTATGCTACTAGTGAAGCTGATACTACTTATGGTAAAATCGGCGTTAAAGTTTGGATATATAAAGGCGAAATTCTTTCCTCAAAAAACAAGGGAGGTAATTTAAATGCTAATTCCAAAAAGAACTAAACATAGAAAAACGTTTCGTATTAGATATGATGGAAAAGCAAAAGGTAATACTGAATTACATTTTGGTGAATATGGTCTAATGGCCAAAGAAGGTGCATGGATCACAGCTCAACAAATTGAAGCAGCTCGTGTTGCTATGACCAGATATATGAAACGTGGTGGTAAAGTATGGGTAAACATTTTCCCTCATTTATCACTAACTAAGAAACCTTTGGAAACACGTCAAGGTAAAGGTAAAGGTAACCCTGAAGTATGGGTAGCCGTAGTTAAAGAAGGTAAAATTATGTTTGAAGTAGCGGGTGTTGATGAAGCGACAGCACGTGAAGCATTAAGACTTGCAATGCATAAGTTACCAATTAAATGTAAGTTTGTTAAAAAAGAAAGTGGTGTTAACAATGAAGGCTAATGAAGTAAGAAAAATGACCACAGAAGAAATTATTAAGAAAATTGAAGAATCTAAAGAAGAGTTATTCAATCTACGTTTCAAACAAGCAACAGGTACTTTAGAAAAACCTGCAAGATTAAATGAACTTAGAAAAGATGTTGCTAGAATGAAAACAATTCTTAAAGAACGCGAGATTAATGGGTAAGGAGGAAATAATATGAACGAAAATAGAAGAGAAATAATTGGTATTGTTGTAAGTGATAAAGCTGATAAAACAATTACTGTTAAAGTTGAAACTTATAAAAAAGACCCATTATATGGAAAACGTGTTAAATATTCTAAAAAATATACAGCTCATGATGAGAATAATATTGCCAAAGTTGGTGATAAAGTTAGATTAGTAGCAACTAGACCATTATCAAAAACTAAAAGATTTAATTTAGTCGAAGTAATTGAAAAGGCTGTAATTCTATAATCTCTTTAGTTGGAAGGAGGAAAAACTATGGTACAACAAGAAACTCGTTTAAAAGTAGCGGATAATTCTGGTGCTCGTGAATTACTTGTAATTAGAGTATTAGGTGGAAGTAAAGTAAAAACTGCCAATATCGGTGATATCGTTGTTGGTACTGTTAAGAAAGCAATCCCAAATGGAACTATACCAAAAGGTAAAGTAGTAAAAGCTGTAATTGTTAGAAGTAAGTTTGGGGTAAAAAGAGAAGACGGAAGTTATATCAAGTTTGATGATAATGCGTGCGTTATTATTAAAGATGATAAATCTCCAGTTGGAACTCGTGTTTTAGGTCCAGTAGCACGTGAACTTAGAGATAAAGACTTTATGAAGATTATAAGTCTTGCTAAAGAAGTGTTATAGGATATCGAAAGTGAGGGTATTTAAGTGAAACTAAAAAAAGGTGATAAAGTTGTTGTTATTGCTGGATCTAATAAAGGAAAAGAAGGCATAATTAACAAAATACTAGATAATAAAGTTATTGTTGAAGGTGTTAACATTGTTAAGAAACATTTAAAACCAAAAAATAATAATGGAAACGGTGAAATTGTCGAAAGAGAAGCACCAATTCATGTATCTAATGTAAAATTAATTGAAAATAAAAATAAGTCTAAGAAAACTGAGATAAAAGCCGAAGTAAAAGCGAAAAAATCAGTTAAAAAAGACTAGTGAAGGAGTGTGTTTATAATGAACCGCCTAAAAGAAAAATATAGTAAGGAAGTTGTTCCTAAATTAGTTAGTAAACATAATTATGAAACAGTTATGCTAGTACCTAAAATAGATAAAATAGTTATTAATATGGGTGTTGGTGATGCTTTACAAAATAGTAAACTATTAGAAGCAGCAATGAACGATCTTGAACAAATAACAGGATTAAAACCAGTGCCTACAAAAGCTAAGAAATCTATATCATCATTTAAATTAAGAGAAGGTCAAGTAATTGGTTGTAAAGTAACTCTAAGAGGAGAAAAAATGTATAACTTCTTAGATAAATTAATCAATGTAGTACTTCCTCGTGTAAGAGATTTTAGAGGATTATCTCCAAAATCATTTGATGGTAGAGGTAACTATACAATTGGTTTAAAAGAACAATTAATATTTCCAGAAATAGAATTTGATAGTGTTGTTAAGGTTCGTGGTATGGATGTAGTTATCGTAACAACTGCACAAACTAATGAAGAAGCTTATGACTTATTAGATGAACTTGGAGTTCCTTTTAGGAAGTAACCTTATTAAGGAGGATTTTATGGCAAAAAAAAGCATGATTTTAAAAAATCAAAAAGAACCAAAATTTAAAGTTAGAAAATATACTCGTTGCCAAATATGTGGACGTCCACATGCTGTCATGAGTAAGTTTGGTATCTGCCGTATTTGTTTTAGAGAATTAGCATATAAAGGACAAATACCAGGTGTCAAAAAATCAAGTTGGTAAAAAACGGAAGGAGGAATTCAATTATGTTAGTAACAGACCCAATTGCAGATATGTTAACTAGAATTCGTAACGCCAATACAATGCGTTATAAAAATGTAGAAGTACCAGCTTCAAAAATGAAATTAGAAATAGCAAAAATATTAAAAGAAGAAGGCTTTATCGAAGATTTCAAAAGTGAAAAGGGAGATAAAGAAAATATGTTAGTATTAACTTTAAAATATGGACCTAATAAAGAAAGAGTTATTACAGGATTAAAACGTATTTCTAAACCAGGATTACGTGTATATGCTAAAGTTGATGAAATTCCTAAAGTTTTAAATGGACTTGGAATTGCCATTATTTCTACACCAAAAGGAGTTATGACAGATAAAAAAGCTCGTCAAAACTGTGTTGGTGGAGAAGTACTTGCATACATTTGGTAGTAATTAAAATAAGGAGGTGTAAATATGAGTCGTATTGGAAAAAGAACAGTTACAATACCAGAAAATGTTAATGTTGATATATTAGATAAAAAATTAGTTGTTAAAGGACCTAAGGGTGAATTATCACTAGATTTAGTAGACGGAATTAAAATAAATGTTGAAGGCAATGCCTTAACAGTAGAAATGACTAAAAATGATAAATTCACTCATGCCATGCAAGGTACTACTAATGCCAATATTAGAAACATGATTGAAGGTGTTACTAATGGTTATAGCAAGAATCTTGAAATAGTGGGTGTTGGTTATCGTTTCAACCCAAAAGGTGATGTTTTAACAATAAGTGCAGGATATTCTCATCCAGTAAATTTAGATGTTCCTAATGGACTTCAAATTAAAGGCATCAGTAATACCGAAATCGAAGTATCAGGAATTGATAAACAATTAGTAGGAGAATTTTGTGCAAATATAAGAAAAGTAAGACAACCTGAACCATACAAAGGTAAAGGTATTCGTTATAAAGGTGAACATATCCGTCGTAAAGAAGGAAAGAAAGCCTCTAAATAATAAGTAAAGGAGAGTATACTTATGATTAAAAAAACATCAAGAAATGAAATGCGTGTTATTAGACATAAAAGAATAAGAGAAAATCTAAGTGGAACAAGTGAAAAACCTAGATTATCAGTATTTAGATCTAATGCTAATATTTCAGCTCAAATCATTGATGATACTAAAGGTGTTACCTTAGTTAGTGCTTCTAGTTTAGAAAAAGAATTAAATATCAAAAATGGTGGAAACATCGAAGCCGCTAAAGTAATTGGAGCAGAAATCGCAAAACGCGCTAAAAGTAAAAAAATTAATGAAGTTGTTTTTGATAGAGGGGGCTACCTTTATCATGGACGTGTTGCAGCTTTAGCCGAAGCAGCACGTGAAAACGGCTTAGAGTTCTAATAAGGAGGAAAACTTATGCAAGAAAATAATCAAGAGACATCAAAGAAAAACTTTAGACCACGTAAAAAACTTGATAATAAAGAAAGAAAAGATCAAGTCAAAAAAACTTTAGAAGAAAAAGTTATTACAGTTAACCGTGTTACTAAAGTTGTTAAAGGTGGTCGTCAATTTCGTTTCTCTGCTACAGTTGTAGTTGGAAATAGAAAAGGAAAAGTAGGACTTGGAACTGGTAAAGCTAAAGAAATGCCAGATGCAGTTAAAAAAGCAACCCAAGCTGCTACAAAAAATGTAATCAATGTATCATTAATTGATAATCGTACTATTCCACATGAAATAACTATTAAAGAAGGAGCTGCTAAAGTACTTCTAAAACCAGCTGCTGAAGGTACTGGTGTTAAAGCCGGAGGACCTGTAAGAGATGTTTTAGAATTAGCGGGTGTTAAAGATGTATTATCTAAATCACTAGGTTCTAGCACTAAAATTAATATGGCTAGAGCAACATTAAAAGCATTACAAAGTCAAAGAACTGCAACTGAAATCGCAGCCTTAAGAGGTAAAGAAGAAAGTGAGATATTAAGCTAATGAAATTACATGAATTAAAACCTAATGAGGGTTCAGTACAAACTAGAAAAAGAGTTGGACGTGGACCTGGTAGTGGACTTGGCAAAACAAGTGGCAAAGGACACAAAGGACAAAATGCTAGAAGTGGTGGAGGAGTTAGACCTGGATTTGAAGGAGGACAACTTCCACTATTTAGGCGTTTACCTAAAAGAGGATTCAATAATTACGAATTTAGAACCGAGTATGCAATAGTTAATGTTGGTGATTTAAATGACTTTAAAGATGGCAGTGTAATTGAACTAAGTAATTTAAAAGAAAGTGGATTAGTAAAAAAAGAAAAAGATGGTATTAAAATACTTGGTAATGGTGAATTAACTAAGAAATTAACAGTTAAAGCTAACAAGTTTTCTAGTACTGCAAGAGTTAAAATAGAAAATGCCGGTGGAAAAATAGAGGTGATTTAGATGTTTAAAAATCTCCGTCAAATATGGAATCCCAAAAACAAAGATATCAAAAAAAGAATTGGTTATACCTTATTTGCATTACTTATATTTGCAGTAGGTAATACCATCACCGTACCTGGAATGAAAGCAGTAGTACAAGACTTAGGTTTCCTTGAATACCTAAATGCCATTTCAGGTGGTGGTTTGAAAAAATTTACAATATTTGGTTTAGGAGTTATGCCTTATATTTCAGCTTCAATCGTCGTAAGTATTTTACAAATGGATATGATTCCATACTTTAGTGATTTAAAAAATGATGGAGCAAAAGGCAGACAGAAACTCAACCAAATAACAAGGTATCTAGGAATAATTATAGCATTCTTTCAAGGATTTGCTATGGTATATGCCTTTGGTGGTAAGAATTTATCTGCAATGGAAATAATGAAATCAAGCATCGTTATGACCGCTGGAACATCATTCTTACTATGGCTTGGTGATAGAATTACTCAAAAAGGTCTTGGCAATGGAATATCATTAATAATCATGGCAGGTATTATATCAACAGTACCTAAAATGTTTATAGATGCATTCACATCTTTAGTAACTGATAATTCATCATTACTAATAGGCATTGTATCATATGCTGTATTTGTAATAATATATCTATTATTAGTGGTAGCAATAGTCTTTGTAGAAGAAAGTGAAAGGCGTATTCCTATTCAATATTCAAACCAAACAACAAGTGCTTATGGAGCTAAACAAACATATATTCCGTTTAAGTTAAATTCAGCGGGAGTTATGCCAGTAATTTTAGCTTCAGCAGTAATATCTGTACCTGCATTTTTAGCAAGTATTATGAAAAAGGAAGGATTTACTTTATTTGTAGAAAAATATTTAACATATACAACACCAGTAGGATTTATAGTATATATCTTATTAATATTTGTATTTGGGTTCTTCTATACAATATTACAAGCAAACCCTGAAGAACTAGCTAAAAATCTAAATAAAAATGGAGGCTATATCCCAGGAATTAGACCAGGAAAAGAAACTACTACATATATTAAAACTGTTTTAAAAAGACTTACCCTAGTAGGAACATTATTCTTAGCTATTCTAGCAGGTTTACCAATAATATTCTCAGCCATTTCTAACTTACCTTCAAGTGTTAGTATAGGTGGAACAGGAATGCTAATTGTTATTGGAGTAGCCTTAGAAACATATAGACAATTAGAAAGTAGTTTAGTTAATAGAAATTATAAGGGTGGTAAATAATGAATACCATATTCATTGCCCCACCTGCCGCGGGAAAAGGAACACAAGCTAAATTCTTAAGCGAAGAATTTAATATACCACATATCTCAACAGGTGATTTATTACGTGAAGAAGTTAATTTAGGAACCGAATTAGGTAATAAAATCAAAAATAATTTAGACAAAGGTGAGTTTGTAACTGATGATATCATTACCGAACTCTTAACTAGCAGATTAACAAAACCTGATTGTGATTATGGCTGTATCTTAGATGGATATCCTAGAAATATTACACAAGCTAAATTATTAGAAGATATCTTTGATAAATTAGATAAAGAATTAGATAATGTATTATTTTTAGATATTGACTTAGATCTTGCATTAAAAAGAATGCAAGGTAGAATAGTATGCCCTAAATGTGGAACATCATATAATATTAATAATGAAAGTTTAAAACCAAAAAAAGATGGAATATGCGATAAATGTGCAACCGAGTTAGAAAAAAGAAATGATGATAACGAAGAAACATTTAAAAATAGATTCAATGTCTATTTAGACAAAACTAGTGAATTGTTAGATTATTATGATAAATTAGGATTACTAAAAAAAATAGAAATAAATAATTCTGACAGTGCGGCTGATACTTATTTAAAGATAAAGAAGGTAATTAACAGTGATTAATATAAAAAGTGATTATGAAATAGAATTACTAAGAAAAGCAGGACATATTGTTTATTTAACCCACAAAGAGTTAGAAAAACATATAAAACCTGGAATTACTACTTTAGAATTAGATAATATTGCTTCTAAGTTTATTGAAAGTTTAGGAGCAACAGCCTCATTTAAGGATTACGATGGATACCCTAAAAGTATTTGCACATCAATTAATGATGAAGTAGTACATGGAATACCATCAAAAAGAAAACTTAAAAATGGTGATATTATCTCAATTGATATAGGAGCATGTTATAAAGGATATCATGGTGATTCTGCCTGGACATATAAAGTAGGAAGTATTTCCAAAGAAAAAGAATATCTTATGGAACATACTAAGAATGCTTTATTTGAAGGATTAAAACAAATTAAACCAGGAAATCATATCCAAGATATTGGTCTTGCAATTGAAAAGTATGCAAATATTCACCATTTAGGAATAGTTAGAGAACTAGTAGGTCATGGTGTTGGAACTGATGTCCACGAAGACCCAGAAGTTCCTAATTATGACACAGGACATAAAGGACCAGTTTTAAAAAAAGGTATGGTTATTGCCGTAGAACCAATGCTAAATTTAGGTGAAGACGACGTCTTAATGCTAGATGATGACTGGACCATAATCACGGCAGATTCTAGCCCTTCAGCACATTTTGAACATACTGTAGTAGTTACCGAAGAAGGCTATGAAATACTAACAGGAAAGGGTGATAATCTTGAGTAAAGAAGAAACTATCGAAGTGGAAGGTAAAGTATTAATGTTATTACCTTCAGGAAAATTTAAAGTTGAATTAGAAAACAAAATAGTTATAGAGGCTCACGTTTCTGGTAAAATACGAGTAAACAACATTCGCATTCTACCAGGTGATACTGTAATTATTGAATTATCACCATATGACTTAACACGTGGGCGTATAACCTATAGAAAGTAGGAGGAAATTATGAAAATTAAAGCGTCAGTTAAACCTATTTGTGAAAAATGCAAAGTAATAAAACGTAAAGGCAAAGTTATGGTTATTTGTGAAAATCCAAAACACAAACAAAAACAAGGTTAATAGGAGGAAAAAATGGCAAGAATTAAAGGTATTGATCTACCAAACGAAAAAAGAATTGAAATTGCCCTTACTTATATTTATGGTATAGGAAGACAATTATCAAGAAAAATCTTAACAAATGCTAAAGTAAATTTTGATACTAAGGCAAAAGACATAACCGAAGATGAATTAACAAGAATAAGAGATGAAGTAAACAAACACTTAGTAGAAGGTGAACTTCGTCGTGAAGTAAATATGAACATCAAAACTAAAATGGAAATTAATTCATATCAAGGTACACGTCATAAAAAGAATTTACCAGTAAGAGGACAAAGAACTAATCGTAATGCTAGAACTCGTAAAGGTAAAGGAAAAGTAGTAGCTAATAAGAAAAAATAATTAACTAAAGGGAGGTAAATTATGGCTTATAAAGCGAGAAAACGTAAAGTTAAAAAGAATGTACCTGAAGGTATAGCTCACGTTCAATCATCTTTTAATAACACAGTAGTAACAATTACTGATAAAGAAGGAAATACAATTAGTTGGGCTTCTGCAGGTACAATGGGTATAAAAGGTAGTAAAAAATCTACACCATTCGCAGCGGGTATGAGTGCTGAAGCTGCTGGTAAAGTAGCATACGATATGGGTATGAGAAAAGTAGCGGTTAAAACTAAAGGATTAGGATCAGGCCGTGATACTGCTATTCGTTCATTACAAACTGCTGGATTAGAAATCACAACAATCACCGATGTAACACCAGTTCCACATAACGGATGCCGTCCATCAAAAAGACGTCGTGGATAATTTAAGAAAGGGAGTGCGTTAAATTGTTAAAGTTTGAAAAACCAGATTACAAAGTAACCGAATATATAGAAAGTAGTCATTATGGAAAGTTTGAAATAGAACCCTTAGAAAGAGGTTTTGGAACAACTTTAGGTAATGCTTTAAGAAGGGTAATGTTATCATCATTACCAGGAGATGCCATCACAAGTGTAAAAATCGATGGAGTAGCACATGAATTTCAAAAATTAGATGGTGTTATCGAGGATGTAACGGCAATTGTTTTAAACTTAAAAAGTGTCATATTAAAAAATCATTCTCAAGATGAAAATAAAATTTTAAGATTATCAGCTTCAAAAGAAGGCGAAGTAAAAGCAGGAGACATTGAAAAAGATGCTGATATCGAAATTTTAAATCCAGAACTTGTTATTTGTACTCTAGCTGAAGGTGGAAGTATTAACATGGAACTTACCATTGGAAGTGGCAGAGGATATGTAAGAAGTGAAGATAACAAGAAATTATATGGTGATAAAAAATTAAATGTAATATACATTGATTCACTATACTCACCAATTGAAAGAATTAATTATGAAGTTGAACCAGCACGTGTTGGACAAAACAATACATATGATAAATTAGTAATGGAAGTATGGACAAACGGAGCAATTAATCCAGAAGAAGCTATTGCCCTTGCAAGTAGAATATTAATTGAACACTTTGAAGTACTTACAAACCTAAATGAAATTGCTGATACAACAGGATTAATGACTTCTAAAAAAGAAGATCCTAACCAAAAAACATTAGAAACTTCAATAGATGATTTAGACTTATCTGTAAGAGCATATAATTGCTTAAAAAGAGCAGGAATTCTTACATTACACGACTTAGTTGATAAGAGTGAGAATGAAATGATGAAAATAAGAAATCTTGGTAAAAAATCATTAAAAGAAGTAATTGACAAGATTAAAGATATGGGTCTTAAATTTAGAGATGATGATTAAAAGGAGGAAATAACATGGCTTATAGAAAATTAGGCGTAACTAACAAACATAGAAGAAGTATGTTAGCTAGTTTAACAAAACAACTAATTATAAATGAAAGAATCGAAACTACAGAAACTAGAGCTAAAGAAGTAAGAAAATGCTTCGACAAAATGGTTACCTATGGTAAAAGTGGTTCTTTAGTTTCAAGAAGATTAGCCTTAGCTTTTTTACATAATGATAATGATTGTGTACAAAAAGTATTCAATGAGTTAGCACCAAGATACAAAGATAGAAATGGTGGCTATACAAGAATAATCAAATTAAAAGAAAGAAAAGGCGACAATGCCTTAATGGTAATATTAGAATTAGTATAGATAAAATCTATGCTTTTTTTTACTCTCGCATTTTAGTGCAAAGAAAAAAACTAAGTATTTTGATTTACTTAGTATCTTTTTTATTATTTCTCTTACTCTCGTAGTGCATAACATTATAATATAATTTATACATAAATTTATTAACAACAAGATCAAATTCACCAGGGTATTCATAAACATAACTATTAAATCCCATCTTAGAGAAAAATAACCCATAATATTTATTATCTTCATTAGAGAAATTACCAGTAATCTCACCTAAATTAAACACCTTATAGCCAAGATTAATATATTTCTTCATTATTTCCCACTTTAATGAATATGATGTATGAATTTCTTTTAATTCAGGAACATAACCATCTATTAAAAAATACACTTCATTATTATTAACAATAATAGCACAAGTACCAACAATCAAGCCATTAGGATAATTTTTATATAAATTTATTGCATCAACTAATTTATCATTATATTCCTGTAATAAATGATCAGATAAAATCTTCTTATTAAGCAAATTCTTTGATTTATAACTATTAATATCTTGCATTTTACCATTAAGCAAATTATTATTCTTAGTTTCCTTATCAACTAAGTAGCGATAGTTATTAACATAAGTTTTCGTATTAATCTTAGCAAAATAAAGTTCAATTTTATTATCCTGCGTATTAAAACACTTAAAATAATTCTTAAAATAAGTTAAATTATTCTTAGTTTTCTTTTTAATAATATTATAAAACAAATCAATATTTGAAGCATCCCCCTCATGAATAGAAATTCCCATCTTATTATTCTCAATAATACTTCTCTTAACATTTCTACTCAAACTATCATAAGCATCCTTTATACTACCCAAATCGGTACTAATAACTTCAAATCTCGAATTAATACTTTCAAAATAAGTATTAAAACCTAAATGCACATAATTAAGACTTTCCAAAAAAGAAATCATCTTACTATTATCATTTATTACATTTAAATCCTTATCATATTTCTTATAAACAAAACGAGGATCAACTTTAACAAATACCACCTTTATTCTTTTTAAATAATTCTTTAACATTATAGTAAATGTCTTAAATAACTCCATATCATTGTAATCAATTAAAAAACCCCTTGGAGCATAAGCATATTTATAACCCTTTATCTTATTTAATAAAAGCAAAGAAGCGGCAACAAGATTATTATTATCATCAACAAGACCAACATATAATTTCTTATAACCATATAACTCATACATATTAGCAAATTCTACTGTTTGAAAATAATTTCTATTACTATGAAACCTAGCATAACTTCTAAATTGATCCTCATTAAGTTCAATAATCATCATATTAAACACCTCTACCTAATTATAACACAAATGAAAGATTATTCATATACAAAGAAACAATTTCATACAATTAAATGTGATAATATGAAAAAGATAATATTAATTATAATTAGTATAATTCTCTTTACACCAAGTTTTATATGATATGGATAATTGTAAATAGAAACAAAAATGTGATATAAAAATATAAGTTTATTATTATTTTTAGCAATAATAGGAATTCATAAAAACATTAATATTCTAAAATTTATTGAAAATTACTGACAAAAGTGTCATTAAAATTCAGCAAGGAAAATATTATTGAAATAACATAATCATAAAATATTACCTAAAAGAGTCAATATAAAAAAATAAGACTCTTTTTAAGTAATATTTACATATTCTATGTGAAAAATTCTAATATAATGTTATAATTATATATGAAAGTAGGTGTGATATGAAATTTGATGTTCCATCGGTAGTAATTGATAAATTATTTAGTAATGGTTATAAAGAACAAATTATTGATTTTGTAATGGCTTGTGAAAATAGAGAAGGATTAGAAGTTAGTGATATTCCTATTTCTCCAACATCAATGGGCGACAGTGGTGATAAGGTTGTTGTAAGTCCAAAAGTATATGAAACTTATATGCAATTTGTTGGTAGAATAAATAATCCACAAACAGCACAAGAAATTCCGTTTATACTATTAGGTAATAGAAAAGAAAAAAACGGCGAAAGTTATGTTGTTATTGAAGATATTATTTATGATATGCAAAGAGTAAAATCAGAAACTCATGTAACTGGTGATGAGAAAACATTTAGAAAATTAATGACTGATAGTAATTATTCTGTTGTTTCAATTGGACATACACATGGGAATGTTAATGAAGAAATGAAAAATAATACTTTGGCTAGAACATTAAGAGAAGATTTAAGAACTAAATATGACATAAGAGATACAGGATTAAATATTTCTATTGCTGATATATGGCAACATGAAGCATTCGTACAAATTGGGAAAAAATTAGCACCTCAAAAAGAAATAATGCAAACAGTAATTATGTTTAACGGAGATATGGTTATGATTAATCCTAATGGTATAACAAAATGCAATGAAATGCAAGCAGTTTTGCAAGATGGCAAAAGTATTCCTATTCAAACAGGAATAAATCAAGAATTATCACATAATCAAATGAGATAAAAATATAAGAAATACAATAATTTTAACGAAAGAATTGACTTGATAGTCAACTGCTTTGTTAGCATCTTAGTTGAAAGGAGAAAATTTAAGTAAAAAGGGTAGATCAAAATGTACAGAATTGGAGATTTTTCTAAAATAGTTGATATTCCTGTTAGAAAATTAAGTATTATAGTGAAGCTAATATATTTGAATGTGCCTGTGAAATATATGTAAAACAATAGTGATTCAATAACTATAGAAGAAATAAATGAATTAAATATTCCTAGAATAACACTAACTATACTAATTAATAAAAATCTAATAGAACGAGTAACAAAAGAATTATATGTTTTGAAAAATAGTTGGGGTAATGAATATTTTAATTTAATATATGGTAATAATTGTGCAACATATTCTCATTTAACATCTTTATACTTTAATGATTTATGAGAAAGAGTTCCTATGAAATACGATATTACTGTTAAGCAAAATTATGCTGGAAGTTTAAGTCATAATAAAAAAGTTAAGTTATATCATGTTTCTGATGAACAATATGATTTAGGATTAATTCAAATTAAAAGCCTACAAAGAAGGAATATATAATGCTATGATATTGAAAGATGTCTTTGTGATTTAATAAAATGCAAAGATAAAGTATATTTAGAATATTTAAAATATGCTTTCAATGAATATTATAAAATTCAAAAAAAAGATGAAAAAAAATTATATGAATATGCCAAAAAATTAAATATTTATGTTAAAGTAAAAGAATTTATGGAGATATTTATCTAATGAATATTACAAGTGTTAAATAAATACTAAAGCAAAGAGAAACACTAAAAAAAGTATTAAGTGATATTTTAAAAATAGATGCTCATGATGGAATAACTTTTGCGATATTAAATTTTAGAAAAATTAGAGAAGAAGATTTATATGGTGGATATAGAGTATCAATTAAAACATTTATAGATACTTTAAGTGTTAATTTAAAGATAGATATTACAACAGGAGATCCAATTATTTCAAGAGAAATTGAATATAGTTATAAATGTTAAATAGATGATGGTACTATTAAAATAATGGCATTTAGTAAGTATAGTATATAGCAGAAGAATTTGAAACGTTGATAGAAACATTAGAAACTGATACAAGAGCAAAGGATTTTTATAATATTTATAAATTAATTAATAATGAAATAGATAAATAAAAACAATATAAAACAATATATAATACATTCAAAAGAAGAAATACATTAAATTTATTAGAAGATTTAATAGATAGATTAAATATAATTAAAGAAAGTACAACAATAAAAGAATACTGGAGTAATTATCAAAGAAAAAATTACTATGCTAAAAATGTTAGTTATGAAGATTTTGTTAATTCAGTAGAAAAGATTATTAATATTATTATTTCTATAAAACAACCAGTATAAAGAGATTATCACGAATTGTGATAGTCTTTTATTATGAATTTATAATTACATTACATAGGCATTTATTAAAATATTTGAAATTCATATTTTTTAAAAGGATTAACAACAATAAAAAAATATTGACATAATTGGCAAAAAATGGTAAAATATACCTCGATTAAATTTAATTAGTGTTTTATTATTAATATTTTGGAGGAGGAGGACTTTGTTTTGTGCCCCCCTTTTTTATTAAAATAATGAAACACTAAAAAATGAGGAGGAAAAAATGAATATTAGTGTAGAAAAAATAGCATCTAGTGAAAGGACCAATTTAGAAAAATTATTACAATTGTATTTACATGATTTAAGTTTATATTTTCCAATTACTTTTGACTCAAAAGTATGTGAATATGAATATGATTTGAATAAATATTTTGATAATAATTATGCATATTTTATTAAGTCAGACAATGATATTTTAGGCTTTGTATTAGTAGATGATAATTCAGAAAATAATTACGAAATAAGTGAAATGTTTGTTTTAAATAATTATAAAGGAAAAAAAGTTGGTGAAGAAGCAGTAAAGAAAATTTTTGACATATATAAAGGCAATTGGACTATAAGAGCTGTTCCATTATCACCAAAAGCAGAGTCTTTTTGGAAAAAAACAGTGAACAACTATACAAATGGAAACTTTAAATTAGAACATACTGGCAAATACAATAGAGCAGAGTTATATTTCAAAAATAATTAAGACATGAGTTTATAGGGATCTCATATAAAAAAACTAAATATAAGGAGGTAGTTTAGATGAAAAAAGAAACTACAAAAGCTGCTAAGCCAACAATTTCAGTTGTAAAAGCAAATTCTAGTTCATTTGCTTGTGCTTCTGGAACTTGTCATTGTAGTGCTTAACTTGAGAAACAGGTTATCCTGTTTCTCCAATTATTGTTATTAAGGAGGTACCTATGCCACTATATATAAATCAAGATGTTATTATTGTAAACAATCAAAAAGAAAAAATTATATTTCTTTTTGATAGAAAAAGTAGAACAAAAAGTATTATAAATGAAGATATGTTCGAAATATTAAATTTTATTTATGAACATGAAGGTATAACTATTAAAGAATTTTCCAATTATTATTGTGATTTAGAAGATGTGTTAAATCAGTTGCTGGATTTAGGAACATTAAAACAAGCAAAACAAAAGAGATGCAATAATATTAAAAAGATTACTAATTTAGATACGGCAAGACTTTTTGTTGAACTTACTGATAAATGTAATTTAAGATGTAAACATTGTTATGGTGATTTCAAACTCGAAAATCAACACACATTAAGTTTAGAAGCGTTAGATAATTTGATAGAACAAGCTGTTAAATTGAATGTTTATCAATTTGATTTAACGGGTGGAGAACCACTGCTATATAAAGATTTAGAATACTTATTAAGCAAATTATATGATGCAGGAATGCTAGTTACAATTTTTAGTAATTTAACAATTCAAAGCAACAAAGTTTTAGATTTATTTGAAAAATATTGTGTTAAAAAAATTATTACTTCAGTAGATTCAAATATTGTTAAAAATCATGATGAATTTAGAGGAATGATTGGAGCTTTAGATAAAACAATTAGCAATATAAATAAATTAAAACAAACTAGTATCGAATTATCTGTTAATACTATGGTTGGAACTCATAATGAAAAAAATATTGATGATACAATAATGTTTTTAAAAGATTTGAATGTTCCCTGTGTATTAGACGCTATTATCCCAAATGGTAGAGCTAATAAATTAGATGAAAATACTTTTAGAAGTGTTCAAATAATACATGATTTATATAAGAATAAAGAATTAAATGTTGAATTAAAAATAACAAATTGTGGTGTTGGTAAGAGATTTTTATACATTAAATCAAATGGAAATGTTTGCTTGTGTCCAAGTCTTATTACAAATCGCTTTATATTTGGTAATATAAATGATAATGAATTTAATTTATCTTTATGTTGGAACAAAATGGTGGATGAATATGGTGATTTAAAATGCAAAGAAAAATGTTCAAAAAGAGAATTGTGTAACGGTGGTTGTAGAGCAAGAGCATTGCTATTTCAAGAAAGTTTATATGGTAGAGATTTAAATTCTTGTATTTTATGTGGGGAGTGTAATTTTAATGAAAATAAATAAAAACATAATATATTATGTTACTGATGATTTAGATGAAAAAACTGGTTTTGTTTTAAACTGTAAAACCAATGTAATATTAAAACTAGATTCTGTTGCGGTAGATTATTTTAATAAAATAATTAATGCTAAAGCAAAGAATGAAATAGAAGAATATTTACCATATTTTGAAGGATATGATATTTTTGAGTAAGTTATATGATTTATTTAAAAAGTATAATGAATTATGTGAGAATAATAAGTTAGAGTATCAGCCAGATGGCTTTTTGGTTCTAATACATGAACATTATATTAATAATGGAAAGATTAGATTACCATATCCGTTATATGCAACATGGGATATAACAAATTATTGTAATTTGCATTGTATATTTTGTAGTGCTTCAGCATTAGGAAATAAAGAAAAGATAGATGATAATAATGTTATTAAAATTGCAAAGAAATTAATATCAAGTGGTATAAAATACGTTTCAATAAGAGGCGGAGAACCAACTTTAGTTAATCAATTACCAGAATGCGTAAAATTATTTAATGAAAATGGAGTATTTGTCGAATTAGTATCAAATGGTACTGGAATAACAGAAGAATTATTATCTAAGTTTGAACAATTAAATAAAAATTTAATAAGAATTAAAATAAGCTTGGACTCTACAAATAAAGAATTGAATGATCGATTAAGAGGTAGAGGTAGTTATGAAGGTGCAGTATCTGCAATTAATGTTTGCAAAAAAATGAAATGGACTTTTAGAACTCAAATGGTTATAACCAATCAAAACAAAGATGGCATAATTGATATGTATAATTATGTTTCTTCAAAAGGTGCAGCTTCCTTTGGAACTATTTTAGTTTTACCAATGGGTAGAGGTAAGAAAACTGAATTAGTTACAATAGATGAAAATTTATTAAAAGATTTAATATATATTAAAGAACATGAAAATGGAACTAAATTTGAAAAGCTAGGAATGGGTATAGATGGTTATAAATTTTATAATGATTTGTATAAAAATAGTAAATTTACTGAAGAAGATAGTTATAAATTTAGTTTATTAAAATGTAATTGTGGTAAAACAAGAATAAATATTGATTCTAACGGAGATGTATATCCTTGTGATATGATGAAATATCCTGAATTTAAAATGGGAAATATTTTAAATGATGATATGTCAACAATATGGAATAGCGAAAATGTTAAGAAATTTAATAATATTACAAGAAGAACAAAAAAAGGTTGTAAGGATTGCAAAATTAGAGGATGTAATACTGGCTGTTTTGGTATTAGCTATGGAATTTATAAAAGCATAGAAAAATCATTGCCAAATTGTAGGTTGTATGATGAATAAATATCTTAAAACTGAAAATGCTTCTATAACTGTGGAATATTCGAATGATATATTGGTTACATTATTTAAAGATTCTATGGTATGTAATCGAGGTTTTCAAAGATTATTTATCGAATGCAAAGCAAGTAACCTAGTAGATGTTTATAAAGAATTAAAAAAATTAATCTTTAATGATATAACGGTTTTTATTAAAATTAGCGATTACAATGATAAGTATTCAAATATCATGAATGAAGTGAATAAAGATTTTTATACAATTATTTACTGTGATGTTAAAACATTTTTAAAGATCAAAAATAATAAAGATTATTTTTATGAACTAAATTTTAAATACACTGAAAAGGATAAAATAATAAATATTGTTAATAAGCATGACAACATTTTATTACATATAGATTATAATTTGAGCAAGTTGACTAATATAAATGTTGCACTCGATAAGATAGTTGCTGGTGTAAAATCAAAAGAACTTAACTTCTCTAATTTATTTATGGAAAAAGAATTGATATATGATTGTCCGTACAATATTTATTTGAATAATGAAAATAGTAATAGAAACTATGGAAATAACATTCCTAGAAACATTTTTATAGATTCTTTTGGGTTTGTATATTGTATGAGTATAAAAAACAAAAAAATTGTTATTGGAAATATAAATAATAATACTATAAGTTATATTCTTGATAATTGTAAGAGTCAAGATGGATATAAAAAGTTCATTTACTATAATGAAAGATTATTTATTAATATACTTAATCAATGTCCATATTCAATAATTGATTACACTGCATTTTTAATAGAGGTGATGAAAAATTATGAATAAGGTGAATATAATTATAACCCATAAATGTAATTTAATGTGTAAACATTGCTATATGAATGCTGGAAATAAAGAATTTGAAGATTGTGATATTATATTTGATAAATTTAAAAATACAATTCAAAAAATAAAAGCAATGAATATTAATGAGGTTATGCTAACTGGCGGTGAATGTACAATTTATCCTTTATTTTTGAAAATGCTACAATATTGTAAAGAAAATGAAGTAAAGCCGTCAATATTTACAAATGGATTTGCATTTAATCATGAAATACTTAATTATGTAGATAGTTATTGTTTAAGTTTAGATGGGTTGGAAAGCAATCATAATTATTTGCGTGGAAATTCTATGGGATTTAGAAAAACAATTGATACAATTAAATATTTACAACTTAACAAAAAAAGCGTTACTATTCAAGTAACTGTCACAAAAAATAATTTAAATGAAATATCCGATGTGATTGATTTGCTAAATTCCTTAAAAGTTAAGAATATTAATTTATGTTGTTTATTAGATGAGGGAAGAAGCATAAGCAATAATTTAGATTCTAGCATAGATTTAAAATTACTCAATAGTATAATTGAAGATTGCTATAGAAAAACAGGTTATAATATAAAAATACATTCAAATGTTTTTAATAAAATAGACACAAAAATATTTTTAAGGACAAAATCAATAATATTTCCTTTATGGATAGATTTGATTAATGATAGTTTTTATTTAATTAAAGATTACAGTATATTTAGTAGACCTTTAAATCAATTATCAATTAAAAATGTAAGAGATTTAAACGAATTAGTAAATAATTATATTTTAAGTGATTTTTCTAAATATTCAACTAAAAAATATTATATATTAGAAAATGAAATATTAAGTCAGTTATTAGGGGGAGATGATAAAAATGAATAATGACATAATGACACTCGGTGTATTTGCTCATGCAAATGCTGGTAAAACAACTATAACAGAGCAATTGTTAGTACACACAAAAGTAAAAAAACAGACAGGTAGAGTTGATCATGGTAATACGACGACAGATAATATGAAAATAGAGCAAAGTAGGGGTATATCTGTAAGAGCTTCCTTGGTTACTATTCCATTACAAAATAAAACAATTCAACTCATAGATACCCCAGGTCATGTTGATTTTTCAGCAGAAGTAGAAAGAGCAATTAATGTTTTAGATGGAGCGATTTTAGTTATATCAGGAGTTGAAGGTATAGAGCCTCAAACTCAAGTTATTTGGAATATGTTGAAAGAAAAACAAGTTCCAACGGTTATATTTATAAATAAAATGGATAGAATGGGTGCTGATTATAAGAGAACATTGAATGAAATTCATACTAAATTAGATAGTAGAATATTACCCAAAATAATAGTAGAAAAGGATGATACTTCAAAAGATGGACTATCTTATATAGAACCTAGCCAAGAGGATGTTAAAGAAAAACTTGCTGATATTGATTCCAAAATAATGGAAAAATATATCAATGATGAAGCAATAGATAAAGATTTGCTTGAAAGAAAAATTCGAGAACTATCTATGAAAGGCGAATTATTTTGCGTCTATGGTGGAAGTGCATTATTAGATAAAGGAATGAAATTGTTAATTGATGCAATAGATCAATATTTGCCAACTTATAAAGAAAGAAAATCAGATAAATTTTCTGGATATGTCTATACCGTTAAGAGAGAAAATGAAGTTCGAGAATTATATGTTAAAACTTTGGCAGGTCAATTAGAAAATAGGGAAGAAATCCCTACAAAAGATGGTAAAACAGAAAGAATACGAACTATGAGTGTTATAGATGGTTTTACTAAGAAAAAAGTAGATCGTTTAGAGAGTGGTCAAATTGGAATTATTACTGGTTTATCAGCAAAATGTGGAGATATAATAGGTAAGGAAATTGATGAATATAAAAGAGTATCCTTCATAAATCCATTATTTCAAACAACCATAGAAGCAGTAGATAATTCTCAAGAAATGGCGCTTATTAAAGCTTTAGAAATAATAAATGATGAAAATCCAGATTTACAAGCTATGTTTAACAAGCAAACAGGACAAATCGTTATAAAATTGATGGGAGCATTACAGGCTGAAGTTATTGACAATATTTTATCTGAAAGGTTTGGGATAAAGACTAAATTCTCAAATCCTATTATTGTTCATAAAGAAACACCAATTAAGACAGGTTACGGAGAGGCAAATTATACAAGAGTATCTGGTGTTGCTTTAGAAGTAAAGCCATTGCCAAGAGGAAGTGGGTTAAAATATCAATCTAAATTCTCAACAGATTATTTATTCCCTAAATATCAAAAACAAGTGGAAAGATTGGTTAAATCTTATTGTCAACAAGGTTTGTTTGGTTGGGAAGTAACTGATGCTGAAATATCCTTGATTAATGGTAAATGTGATAATGTTGGATCAAATCCAGCAGACTTTAATATAGCAGTTCCTATTGCCCTTATGAGAGCGTTTAAAGATGCAGGAATGAAAATATTAGAACCAAATATGTATTATACAATAAATAGTAGTAAATATAATTACAAAAGTATTTTGAGTTTAGTATCAAATTACGGAGTATTATATGATTCAATTGATTACGATGGAATGAATGTTAAATTCTCTGGTATTGCACCATTAAGAGAAATTGTTGATTTGCCAACATCAATTATGAGATTAAGCGGTGGACACGCTTCAATGATACAAAAACCTTATGGATACACTGAATATGTTGGTGAAAATATTATAAGTAAAGAATACATAGGCAATGACCCTAGAAATGAAGAAGAATTTATTATGAATATGGGAGCAAGTTTTGATAATTTAGATGCAAAAAGTAGAAGGAGGTAGTAGTTGTAAATGAGAGATCCAAGATTAGAAAAATTAGGAGATTTAATAGTAAATCACTCTTGTGAAGTAAAGCGTGGGGAGAGAGTTCTTATTGAATCAAGCAGAAGTTGTGCACCGTTGATAAACTATATTATCAGTAAATGCTATGAAAGAGGAGCATTACCATTTGTATTATTAAAAGAAAGTGATATACAAAGAGAACTATTAAGGAATATTAGTGCCGAACAAATAAACATTCAAAGTGCATTTGAATCAGTAATGATGTCAGAAATGGATGTTTATATAGAAATAAAAGATGATGACAATTTATTTGAATTAAGTGATATTCCACCAGAAAAATGGAATTTATATCATAATTTATATTATAAACCAGTTCATTGGGATATACGTTTGCCAAAGACAAAATGGGTAACAGTTCGATACCCCTCAAAAGTTTTTGCACAAAAATTTGGTATGAGTACAGAAAAATTTGAAAATTTTTATTTCGATACTGTTTTGGCGGATTATGGAGAAATGGGTAAACTTATGTTGCCTTTAAAAGAAAGAATGGATAAGACTAATAGAGTAAAAATACTGACTCCTACAACAGATTTAGACTTTAATATTGGAAAATATAAAGCAGTTATTTGTAATGGTAAAATCAACTTGCCTGATGGAGAAGTATTTATTGCACCTGAACTTGAAAGTGTAAATGGTTCAATAACTTATAATGCAGATGTTTTATATCAAGATATTACTTTTTCTAACATAAAGTTAGAATTTAAAGATGGTAAAGTTATTAAGGCGGAATCTGGTAGTACTACTAGAGACTTGAACAGAATATTAGATACAGATGCTGGAGCAAGATATGTAGGTGAGTTTGCTTTCGGCACTAATCCAAAAATTGATAGAATTGTAAAAAATATAATTTACGATGAAAAAATGTTAGGTTCTATTCATTTGGCTTTAGGTGCGAGTCATCCAACTAGCAACAATGGTAATGAATCTGGTATTCATTGGGATATGGTACAAATTCATAAAAAAGAAAATGGAGGTGGACAAATATTTTTTGATGATGAATTAATCATGCAGGATGGAATATTTGTTCCTTCAGATTTACAAAAGCTAAATCAAAATAAAACTTTAAAACTTACAAAAAAATAAAAAACAAGAAATAGTTTTTTATTTTTTTGTAATTATATAATCAATTGAGCAATTAAATTTTTTTACAATCTTATATATAAATTTCGTAGGTATTAATATTTTCCCTAATTCATAAAGTGTATAAGAAGATACAGATATTTTCAAAAAATCTGCCATTTCTTTTTGTGTTAGATTATTTTTAACTCTTAATGCTTTTAATCTTTTAATTTTCATTTTATTCTATCTTAAAACTTTTAGAAATTTGTTATTATTTCTTCCTACGAGCTAATCCATAGATACATTATACTTTTCGCAAATAGTATAGATCGTAGTTGTATTAATTAAATAACGTCCAGTTTCATACCCACTGTAAGATGTTTGCGATATTCCACATTCATCAGATAAATTCTGTTGTGAGAGATTTAAAATGTTTCTCATTCATTAAAAAATTAAAAGAATGCAATGAGTTAAAATGAATTTAAAAGACTATGTTACAACACTGATATGAACCTCGTTTCCATGTCTAAGAAACGAGGTTCATATCAATTGTGATAGTCTTTTATTATGAATTTATAATTACATTACATAGGCATTTATTAAAATATTTAAAATTCATATTTTTTAAAAGATTTAACAGTTGACTTATTTAGAATAGAAGATTATTCATATACAAAGAAACAATTTCATACAATTAAATGTGATAATATGAAAAAGATAATATTAATTATAATTAGTTTAATTCTCTTTACACCAAGTAAAACTTATGCCCTAAATATTTCAGCATCTTCCTATATTTTATATGATATGGACAGTGGTAGAATCATTTTAGGAAAAAACGTTCATGACATCAGATTAATCGCATCCATTACCAAAATAATGACCTCCATCATTGCCATTGAATCTAATAAACTAGAAGATATAGTAACCGTAGACGATAGCATTGCCTCTGCATATGGCTCTGGTATCTATATACAAGTAGGAGAGAAACTAACCTTAAAAGACTTACTTTACGGTTTAATGTTAAGAAGTGGTAATGATGCGGCCTTAATGATAAGCAATTACTTATGTGGCAGTGAAGAAGAGTTTGTTAAAAAAATGAACGAAAAAGCAAGTAGTCTCGGCATGAAAGATACCACCTTCGTTAATTCCTCAGGACTAGATGAAAAAGGAGGAAACTATTCATCATCCTATGATATGGCGTTGCTAACTAGCTATGCTAACAACAACCCAGTCTACAGAGAAATAGTAAAAACCAAAAAGTACACCCTAAAAACAAATTATAAAACCTATATTTGGCACAATAAAAACAAATTATTATCATTAGATTACATCACCGGAGGCAAAACCGGTTTTACTGAAAAAGCCAGAAGAACCTTAGTAAGCACAGCAACAAAAGACAACATCAATTTAGTCGTTGTAACCCTAAATGATGGCAATGACTGGGAAGACCACAAAAAACTATATGAATATGCTTTTAATAATTACAAATCATATAAAATACTAGATAAAAACACCTATAAAGTAAGCGAAGATACCTATTACCAAGGAAAACTCTATATAAAAAAAGACGTATACCTCACCCTAAAAGAAGAAGAAACAAAAAAACTCATTAACAACATTAAACTAGAGAAAAAAAGAAAATATAAAAATGGCGATGTAGTTGGGGAAAATCAAATATATTTAGATAATAAATTGATTTTAACAGAAAATATTTATGTAAAAAAAGAAAATAAATATCAACCAAAACTAAGTTTTTGGCAAAAAATACTTAACTTTTTCAAATAAAAAATAATTATACAAAAAAATAGTAAATAGCAAGATACTACACCCTTGACAACTTAATAAATCTTGTGTATAGTGTTTATACGAAGAAAAGAAAAAAATATTGACAAAAATATAAATATAAATTATAAATGTGAAAGGAATGATAACTATGTCAAAAAACTTAGTAATCGTAGAATCACCAAATAAAACCAAAACTATTAGCAAATATTTAGGCAATGATTATAAAGTAGTCTCTTCAGTAGGACATATAAGAGATTTATCCACTTCAGGAAAATATGGTTTTGGTGTTGATATTGAAAACGGTTTTAAACCCAATTATGTCCCTATCAAAGGCAAGAAAAAAATAATAAATGAATTAAAAAAAGACGTAAATAGCGCCGATTTTGTTTACCTAGCAACCGATCCCGATCGTGAAGGAGAAGCTATATCATGGCATTTATATGATGCCTTAAATCTAAAAGAAAACAAATATAAAAGAATTGTTTTCAACGAAATAACAAAAAACGTAATATTAGACTCATTCAAACATGCTAGAGATATTAACATAGACCTAGTACACTCACAAGAAACAAGAAGAATATTAGATAGGATTATCGGTTTTAGATTAAGTAAACTTATGCAAAGCAAAACAGGGGGCAAAAGTGCTGGTCGTGTCCAAAGTGTTGCCTTAAAATTAATCGTTGATAAAGAAAGAGAAATCAATGCTTTCGTTCCTGAAAACTATTATGAAATAGATGCCTACTTCAATGAATTTGATGCCAAATTAGATAGTTATAATCACAAAAAAATAGAAATCAAAACTGAAAGTGATGCCAAAGAAATCGTATCAAAATTATCAAATACATTTAAAATAGAAGAAGTAACTAAAAAAGAAAAGAAACAAAATTCCAAATTTCCATTTATTACTTCAACCATGCAACAACTAGCATCAATTAAACTAAATTTTTCATCTAAAAAAACAATGAGCATCGCTCAAAAACTATATGAAGGAATAACCCTAAAAGATGAAACAGTCGGTTTAATTACCTACATGAGAACAGATTCAACAAGACTATCAAATGAATTTATTGCAAGCACATACAAATTTATTGAAGACAAATATGGCTCTAACTATGTTGGACATGTTAAAGTAAACAAAAATAAAGAAAATGTTCAAGATGCCCACGAAGCCATACGTCCAACAAGTATTAACAGAACCCCTGAATCAATAAAAGAATATTTAAGTAATGATGAGTACAAATTATATTCACTCATTTATTACCGAGCACTTGCATCATTAATGGCAGATGCTAAAATCCTAGGAACCACAGTTATTTTAGATAATAATAATTACCAGTTCAAAGCAACAGGTCACATCTTAACTTTTGATGGCTACTTAAAAGTTTATGCACCATATGAAGACAATACTGATAAGATTTTACCTGATTTAGAAAATTATAAAACAGGAGTTGTTATTTCAAATAAAATAGAATACACTATGCATTCAACTAAACCTCCAGCAAGATATACCGAAGCCTCACTTATTAAAGAATTAGAAAGCCTAGGAATTGGTAGACCATCCACATATGCAACAATAATAGACAGAATCAAAGAAAGAGATTATGTAAATATTGTTGATAAGAAGTTTGTTCCAACCGAAATGGGTATCGTTACAACTGACAAATTACAAGAATTTTTTAAAGACATCATCAATGTCGAATATACCAAAGAAATGGAAGATGACCTTGATAAAATTGCCGATGGTGATATGGTTTGGAATAAATTACTTGAAAAATTTTACACGGACTTTGAACCTAAAGTAAAAAATGCATTTGACAACATGGAGAAGAAGGAAGCTGAAAAAACGGGGGAAACATGTCCTCAATGTGGCAGTGATTTAGTAGTAAAACAAAGTAAATATGGTAAGTTTATCGCATGTTCCAATTACCCTGAATGCAAGTATATCAAACAAAAAGAAAAAAAAGAAGACGTAATAGTCATGAACTGTCCTCATTGTGATGGAAACATTATTGAAAGAAAAACAAAAAGAGGTAAAGTATTCTATGGATGTTCCAATTATCCAAAATGTAAGTTTGCATCATGGGATAAGCCAATTACAGAAAAATGCCCTTCTTGTGGCGATGTCTTAGTCGAACATAAAGATAAAATTAAATGTATGAAATGTGATTATGAGAAAGATATGTAAATATTTTTCTCTTTTTTAACATTTATATTAGTTATAAATAATATCTAAATACTCATAATAATAAAAAGCCTTATTTTATAAGGCTTTATTTTCATATTGGTGCCCTTATGGTTCTAGTATAACAACCATTAAAAGCAATAATTGTAGGTAGTAATAATTACTAACTAAAATTATTATAGCATGAATTACAATAATTTGTCCTGTTTTTTAACTTGATTACTTGTTTTTGATACTCATTTGATGGTATACTTGGTTTAGGGAATATCAGTTGTTGAGTGTCTACCTCTAATCTTTATGGAGAGGAGGTTTGATAATGATGAAAAAAAGAAACTTTGTAATCAAAGTTCTTAGATACATTACTATCATTTTATTCCTTCTTATCATTATGATAGTTGTGATAAAAAAATGACACTTAATTCGCATTTGAATTAAATGTCCATCTAAATTTATTTGGGTAGACATTCAACATCGAAAAACTGAATGTTCCCTTTTTTATTTTATGCAAGTTTCCTTGACATATTCATGATAGCATAGTTTTGAATTTTTGTCAAAATAATGATTCTAACAAATTTTGATATTATTTTTGCTACAATGCGGACATTTCTTTCTTCCTTTATTTCTATCAATAATTCTAGCTTTCCAATTAAATCCACATATTTTACATTTCCACCAAATTTCTTTGCTTGAATTAACTACAAAATCTTCAGATGTTTTACCATCGTTTTTAAATAAATCAACTTCTATAGCAAGATCAGGATTTAATGTTTTAAGATCATTATAGCCTTTTAATACCTTTTGATTACAACAAATAGGACATTTAGTGCCATTTCTTTTTGTTTTATTCAAAATTGATGTTTCGTACTCATGACCTTTTGGGCACATCCACCACACTTTTTTGTTGCTTCCAGCCATAACTTCATCTGGTTTTAAATTTCCATTCTTTTTGTAATTCCATTCTTTAAGAACACTTGGATTAGTTGTTTCTAAGTCATTATAACCTTTCATAATTTTATTGTTAGAGCAATATGGACAACCCGAACCTTTGGAACGCTTATTTGGAGTTGCTTGCCACTCGTGGCCTTTTGAGCATATCCACCAAACTTTTTTACTACTGCTTGGCGCTATAGACTCTGGAGTTAAATTCCCATTTTTTTCATAATTCCATTCTTTTAAAAGTTCTGGTTTAGTTTTTGCTAAAGATTTTTCTTTTTCCATAAACTCTATTTTAGAATAAATGTCATATAAATCTTCTTTAATATCTATTTTTTCATTTTCAATATTTAAGTTACTAAGTAGTTCTGTAATAATTTTTTCCAAGTCTTTTTCAGTCTTATCTTTTCTATAAAAACATATACTACTTGAATTCATTTTTAAGCATTTTGCATCTCTAATTCTATAAAGTTTTATTCCTAATGACTCGCATAATTTATCTTTTTCTAAATCACTCTCAATGCTAGTATGATAATAGCCTCCATCATATTCAACTCCAACTTTAATAGATGGAATAAATATATCTAATTCTCTTTTTCCATAATCTTTTAATTTGTAGTTATCAGTAGCATCAGGAAAGTATTTTTTTATATAATAATAAACTATTTTTTCTTGAAAAGAAGTCACTTTTTCTTTTGAACATATAGGGCAGCCATGACCAGAAATCCTATTGTTTGGAGTTTGTTGATAAGAATGACCTTTTGGGCATATCCACCAAACCTTTTTATTATAACCACTAAATATTTCACTTGGTGATAATTGACTATTTTTATTGTAATCCCATTCTTTAACTAAATATGGATGTGTAGTTGAAAAATCATTGTAGCCTTTCATGATTTTTTTATTATTACAATAAGGACAGCGATTACCAATAGTTCTACTATATATTATGGCTTGCCATTCGTGCCCTTCAGAACACATCCACCAAACTTTTTTTGAAGAATTTTCACCGATTTCATATGGCGAAATCGAGTTTTTGGTGAAATTCCACTCTTTAAGTAATTCTGGCTTTAGTGTTGCTAAATCATTATAACCTTTCAAAATCTTCTGATTAGTACAATAAGGACAACCAGTTCCATTTTCTTTTGTTCTGTTTACAATACTTGCTTCATATTCATGACCCTTAGAACATATCCACCAAACTTTTTTGTTACTTCCTGCTGTTATTTCATTTGGTTTGTTTTTATTTCTTTTATAATTCCATTCCTTTGCAATTTCTGGATTCATTGTTATTAAATCATTATAACCTGCTAATGCTTTTCTACTTGAACAATATGGGCAACCACACCCAGTTCTAACTCTACTTCCAATAGATGCCTGCCATTCATGTCCTTTAGAACATATCCACCAAATTTTTTTATCTGAACCTATAGTTAAAGTGTCTAAATCAAATTGATGATTTTTTTTAAAATCATATTCATTCATTAATATCTTATTATTTTTTAATAAATTATTTATCAAATTTATCACACTCCTTAATTTTTAAAATACCGTTTTACTTAAGTTTTCATTAAGATTCTTTCCTTTATATCTTGGAAAATATACTAGTTTTCCATCCTTATCATAACAATATCTCCAATAAACAATATTATTAAATGTTTTAACTGTTATCTTGTTCTTAGCAAATGGGTTAATAAATAAAAAGGTATTATTTTTTATATAATGTTCATCAATATATGCATGAGAAAATAATATAGCACTTATACATGTGTTTTCATCTGATGAAAAAATCCTACAATTAATTGGTGAACCATTATGGTTTATTATTTCATTTTTATATTGGTATTCTGGATTTCCTATAGTATTTGTTTTTCTATCATATGTATATGCAACATTGCTGACTCCAAATAATATTTTATTTAAAACAAATCCATATTTTCCAGGAAATGACCCATAAACTAGACTTCCCATTGATAGAAATATGATATATGGATCTTTTTCGTTCATACTCTTATTTTTTATGTGTTCATCATAAAAATTTTTCTTGCTTGATATCGACTGAGTTAATCTAGTTAAAATGATATTTTCTTTAACTTTGTAGTTAAAAACTCCTTCACCACGAAATTTATAATATCCATTGTTTTCTTCATCTCCTGATGAGCTTGATACACATTCTATATTATAATTATTACATATTTTAAAATCACATCCACTTTTATGCAAATGATCATCAGAAATCAACATATTTGGATATTTTGATAAAAATTCTAAACTTTTTATTTCGTGGGCAATATCGTAATATTTGTTATATATAACATTATCATTAAGCATCTTGTCATATATATCTTGTAGTTCTTTTTTTCTATATTCTTTTTCTTTTTCGTTTATATTACTTTTATCTAATATTTCTATAAGCATTTTTGTAGAATAATCAAAAAGCGGAATATTTATATTATCTTTTTTCATGATACTCCTCCTCAAAAAATATTAAACTTTTTCTAAATACTATTTTAACATATTCTTTGACTTTTTTATGAAAGATAACTAATATTATATATAAATTATTTTCAAGACTTAAGAAATTAATAAAATAGGATGTTTTCATATATGATATTAATATATGAGAAAAAGCAGGATAAGAAACTTGTGCAACTATGCTAAACTTTTCCTTATTTCATAAGAGTTTAGTGTTACACAAGACTGATTTCGTACTTACGAAATTCAACCTACTTTGTAGGATGATATTAGGATGACACTAAAGTTATACCTTATAAAATAAAGATTTTAATATTTATTAAATCATCCTATTTGGTTATTTTTTGTAAAATTTATAGGATGATTAAAGACTAACATAATTTTATCTATGTTAGTCTTTCTTTTTCTAATTTATCAAATAATTTCTTATAAATTTCTTTTCCGTCTTTGTCTTTAAACATAGATAAGTCTAAAGTAATAACACCTAATTTAAAATCATCTTTTTTTCTCTTATCTCCAATACTAATTAATCTAATTATTTTTTCAACATCGTTATTTTGAGTATAATTAAATCTATTTTCTTTTTCATCGATTTCACTTATATAATAATTTAATTTATAATCTCCAACATATTTTTCTAATCTTTTAAAATAATCTTCTGCTTCTTTCATAGTTTTAAGTTCATGATTTAGTTTTAGTGGTATTCCATATTCATCTTCATACATATATACATTACAAGGTGTATTAAATTTATAGTGATTATATATCATATCCTCTAAATAATTTTTTCTAAATTCAATATTAGATATTTCAAATTTATTGTTTTTCTTTTCAATAGTTATATTATCAATATATTTACCAATTATTTTTTGTTTATCTTCTTTTGATTTATTAGACCAATTATTTAAAACATCTGGGTTAGTATAAAATTCTATTTCTTGTATATCTTGTATAATTAACAAATCATTAAGAGTGAAACTTAAATTCTCATATTGTTTTTGTTCTTTTTGTCTTTTTTCTAAATCGGATTTTTGATATTCGATATGTTTTATTTCTTTATCAAAATCTTCTAGTTTTACAACACCTTTAATATAAGCTGTTTTAATTCTATCTAGTTGTTTATCTAACTCTTTAATTCCTTTTTTATAATCTTCTGTTTTATCTTCTAATTTTGATTTAATAAACGGCGTATAGTAATTATTAATAAGGTCATCTTGTTTGGCAAGTTCTAACATAAATGCTTTTAATTCTTTTTCAATATCTATTTCATTGAAATAAGTTTTACAAGTATTACATTTATAGTAATAGTATTTTTTACCATTAGTTTTTGTAGTAGCATGACCACCTAGAAAATTACTACATTTAGAGCATTTTAACTTATTAGTAAATAAATAAGTTGCTGTTCTTTCATAATGTCTAGCATTTCTTAATTTCTGATACTGACAACTTTCCCATTTTTCTTTTGAAACAATAGGCTCAATAACATTTTCATAATAAGTTGGGTGTTTTGTTCTTTTACCATTTACATAGTCGCCTTTATAAAGTTCATTAGATAATATCTTTTGTATTGTAGAATCATACCAATTAGTTTTTCCTAATACTTTTTCTTTATTATAGATATTAGCAATTGCTTGATGACTTTTACCTTCTAAATATAAATCAAATATTCTAACTATTATATCTTTAGTTAGTGGATCAGGTACTAACTTTTTGTTTTCTCTTTTAAAACCTAATCCAGTTCTATTAGGAATATGACCGTTTTTAATTGCACCTGCCATACCAAATTTAGTTCTTTCAGAACACTTTTCAATTTCATTTTGAGAAACACTAGTCATTATTCTCATAACCATACGACCATTGGATGTAGTAGTGTTTGATTCATCAGCCATACAATCTATATCACATTCATAATCATTAACAAATTTCATTAGTTTTTCAATGTCATATACAGAACGAGTTAATCTATCTAGTTTTAAAGCAACAATAACATTAATATTACCTTTTTTAACATCTTCTATCATTTCTTGATAAGCAGGTCTTTTGTCGTTTTTAGCACTTATTCCAGCATCTTGATATACTTTATAAATATTATATCTTTTAAAATTACAAAATTCTTTTAATCTTTCTTCTTGTTCTCCTAAACTAAATCCTTCTCTTGCTTGGTCAAAAGTAGAAACTCTAATATATATACCAGCACTTTTAATTTTTTCATCCATATTTATATCAACTCCTTTTCTACTAAAAAGGGAGTTAAAAACACTAGCTTAAACTAATATCTTTAACTCCCTATAAAATTCAATATAATATTTTGTTTGCTTTTTCATGTAGTACCTCACTTTTTAATAAAAGACTAGATACTGCTTCTTTTATTGGTTTTATATTGTATCATTTATTTTTAGTTTGTCAAACCATATTAGTTCATTTTTAAATATTGTTCTAAATCTTTAAACTTAATTTTGTTATTATAACCGTTTATAAAGACATTTTCGCTATTTTCGAATATTAAGTAGTCATTATCTTTAACTTTTAAAATATGAGGTTTTACATAGGCTATATTAGTGTTTTTAAGATTTATAATACTTCCGTTTGTAAAAGAGTATTCTACATAAGCAAATTTACATATCATTTCAACCTTTCTTTTTAATTCATTACTTATTTTAAGTTCTTTAGTTTCTATTGTCATAACTCATCACTTATCCTTTCTTAAATAACAAAAAAACTAACTATTTCTAGTTAGCATTTATTACTTAAACTCGAAAAGTTCGAGTTTCCTATCAATCTGGTGGAGCTGAGGGGAGTCGAACCCCTGTCCAGGAAAAGATAATTTTAAGTTTCTACAAGTTTAGTTAATTATTAAATCTCATAAGTATCATAGTAATTAACAACTTAAGACACTTACCATTTTAGCTAAAATTCGTTATCTTCGCCTAAAAAACTTGATAATATAGTCCGCTAAATAAGCCCCTTATAACTCCCACAGACAGAGGAATTACAGAAGCACACTCCTTGCCTTAAATTAGGCAAAAGAAGGAGCGTAGTTGAAACTATTGTTTCCAGTTATTTTATTTTGCACTTTAACGCTAGTAGCTTTCGACTTGCCACTTAAACACTCTTGTTCCTGTCGAAGCCAAATAACAGCCCCATAACACATCTAATTATACTATAAAATTAAAACTAATGCAAGTGCTTTTTCAAACAAATGTCTAAAAAAAGAAATAGCTAAGAGTGGAATTTTCACTATTTCTTTTTCCCGATTATAAACTTGATACCTTTTTTTTCGTTCTTAACAAAGATATCATAATCTAATAGCTGTAGTGTTTTTTTTACGATAGATAGACCCAATCCAAATATTCCATTAATACCTTTTTCATAGGGAGTGAAAATATTATTTAGAATATTATTATCAATATTAGGTCCATCATTATAGAAAATTATTTTATTATTCTTCAAAGTAATACTTATTTCTTTATTGGCATATCTAATAAAGTTTCCCATAATATTATCGATGATGGCCTCCCACATATCTTTGCTACCTCTAAATACCGTATTTTTAGTATCAATATTAATCTTAAAATTAACATCAGGCCTTGCCATTTTAAACTTTTCCAGTGAAGAAGTAAGAATCAAACTAACGTCATAAGTATCACTTAATTTTTGATTTTTATCTTTAATATAATTTATTTTATTTAGATATAATAAGGAGTGGACTTTTATTTCTAATTTATTTATTTGTTCTTTAATCACAGACATTGTTTTTTCTTCACTTAAGACCTTATCCTCATATGCCTCGATATATGATTTCATAACTGTAATAGGAGTTTTAAAGTCATGAGATATATTTTGGTACATTTGATTTTTATATTCTTCATTTTCCTTTAAATAAAGTCTCATTTTATTAATAGCATTATCCAAAGAGTAGAGAGCATCATCTTCCTTTAATTTTTCATACTTATAACTCTCATTATTAATATTATCAACTTTTTCCTTAAGTTTATCTATCTTACTAACTAAACTATTTGACCAATAAAGTAAAATTATTGTTACTACTAAATATGTTATACCAATAGTATAGAAAATGGTATTAAAAATGGAATAACGCATTGATTTTATATAATTATCATTGGTAAAAGCAATCTTCGTAACATTTACACCTTTAGATGTATTATAGTAATAAGTCTTATTTTTATATTTAAACTTTCCATAACTATAATCAATCTTATCAAGAAAATCCTCAATATCAATATCAATTAAATCATAGAAATTATGTGATATAACTATTTCATTATTACTATTTATGTATAAATAAGCAGCTTCACTATCAATAGAAGTACTATCTATGTCATTTTCAATAAGATTAAGTGGTTGTTTTAAATATGAATAAATATTTTTTTCATAGATAGGTTTTAACTGTTTTGGAAGTATAACACCAAGTGAGATGATTAAAACTATAATTATAATAATTGTTAAAACAAGTAACTGTTCCCTTAAAGTATTCTCGTATTTCATGTTAACCTATAACCATACCCATATATTGTATTAATATTTAATCCTGGACATTTCTTTCTTAGCCTTCTAACTAAATCATCAACTACACGATCTGCCCCATAGTAATCTTCACCCCATATGATATTTAATATTTCATCCCTCGAATAAGACTTACCTAAATTCGTAACAAACATATAAAGTAAATCATATTCTAACGTAGTTAAATTAATTTCCTTATCATTTAAGGTTACAATTCTTTTTTTAGTATCAATATAATAGTTATTATAAACTAACTTTTGAGTATCATTTTTATATACTCTTTTAATAATATTATTTACTCTAAGTACTAGTTCTTTAGGTGAATATGGTTTAGTAATATAATCATCACTTCCTAATTCTAAACCAATTATTTTATCTAATTGTTCATCTCTAGCCGAAGTAAATATCACTGGAACAACATCATTTTTTTCTCTTATCTTCTTTATTATGTCATAGCCACTTATATCTCCAGGAAGCATAATATCTAATATCCATAAATCAGGATTTTTATCTATATCCTTAATAGCATCAGTTCCATTAAGATAACTAGTAACTTCATAACCTTCATGTTCTAAGTATGTTTTAATTAAAGAGTTTAAATCTTCCTCATCTTCTACAAAAGCTATTTTATACATAAAACACCTCCTAATTTATTTACGTTATAACCTTATACTTATCACCTCCATGTTGCCATTTTATATAATAATTGTTGGATAAATATCAAAAGATTATGGTAAATTATGTTTTTTTAATAATTATTCTTTTGTTCTTATATTTTTTATGCACTAAACATATATCATAATCGCAAGCATTAGCAATATCTAAAATAGTATCAAATATTGGCTTACTATAATTAGTTTCATAACCAGATAGAGTAGTTTGAGCTACCCCAATAATATTAGATAATTCCTTTTGCGAATAACCCTTATCTTTCCTTATTCTTCTTATTACTTTTTCAATCAATTTAACCACCAAAATAATTATATCACAAAAAATAAATTTTTTTTAAAAAATTACTTGACAAACTATCTTATTTATTATATTATAAATATGCGTTTGTAAGAAATGCCTCAATAGCTCAGTCGGTTAGAGCACCTGACTGTTAATCAAGGGGTCCTAGGTTCAA
>OIEN01000215.1_pt1 | contig 40885 bp, 43 predicted proteins | sample 1581741 | NCBI WGS metagenome assembly OIEN01 (sample SAMN01760944, study PRJEB22395) | human gut metagenome | reverse complement strand
AAGGTGCTCCTAATGGCGGCGGAGGCGGCGGAGGCGGCTACGCCGTTACTGAAAAAAGCATAACAATTGATAATGGTACTACTTACCCAATTACTATTGGCGCTGGTGGAGCAGGTGGTAAAGGTGGCTCAAAAACCAGTGCAGATTCTGGAGAAGATACTATCGCATTTTCATTTACTGCTAAAGGAGGAAATGGCGGTGGTAACTCATATTCATGGCAGGAAACAGCATCCTCTGGAGGACTAGGCGGCAATGCAGGTGGTGCAGGTGGCGTTAACCATTATAGTAGTAATAGATGTAATGGTTCTGCTGGAAGTGAAGGAGCCACAGAGGCATGTGAGTTTGGCACATATGGTGAAACCAAATATGCTGGCGGCGGTGGCGGTGGTGCTGCTGATTATGCATACCCAAACGGTGGTTCCGGAGGAAAAGGCGGTGGAGGTGCTGGTGGAGTATTTGTCAAAACCGGTAGTTACACTGTAGGTTCTGATGGTGAAGCTAACACTGGCGGAGGTGGCCGGTGGAGGCGGCGTTATAATGAATGGTGGAGCTGGTGGCTCAGGTATTGTCATCATTAGAAACGCAAGATAAATCTTCCAACCGACATAAAAAGGACGGCTAAAACTACAAAAATTTGAATTTTTCAATAAAATATGGTATAATTAATTCCTAAGAACCCGAAAGGGAAAATTTAGGAGGAACATCATATGGAAAAGACAACGAAAAACGACACTCAGGAAAAAAAGCCGGCTGGCTTGAAAAACAGCAGATATTGGGAAAACGTTCTTCCCAAAAAGGAAGAAAACGAGCCCCAAAAGTTGCCTGACTGCCTGAATGATGAGCGCCAGAAGGCTCTTCATTAAGAAAAACAAGTGCTTAAATCAGATTTGGTTTAAGCACTTGTTTTTTACAAAATTCCATTAATTTTCTATTGCCATAATTAAAAAATCATGATATATTAAATATATAAAATTAATGGAGGTAATTTAAATGAAAAAAACAATCGGATTAATAACTATGCTAATAATAATGTTAATAACACTTACAGGATGTGCACAAATTAATTATGAAGTAAAAGTAAATAAAGATGGGTCAGGAGAAATTGCATACACATATGGAATTTCAAAAGATGTTTTGCAACAACTAAATATTTCAGCAGAAGATGTAATATCATCAATGAAAGAACAAGCAGAAAAAAGTGCATATACAGTAGAAGCATATGAAAATGATAATATATCAGGATTTAAGGCTAATAAACATGTAAAAGATTTATCAAAAGACTTTTCTTTACAAGAAGCTTTTGGAGAAGAATATGTTAAAGATACAGAAAATAATGGAATTAAAATTGAAAAAGGTTTTTTAATTGTAAGATATTCACAAAATACGCAAATAGATTTAACTACTATGAATGAAAGTGAAGAAACTATAGAAATGACTTATAAAATAAAACTACCAGCAAAAGTAAAAACAAGTAATGCAAATGAAATATCTAAAAATCAAAAAGAATTAACTTGGAACTTAACAGCAGGAAAAATGAATAAAATAGAATTTGTAGCAGAAGAAATAAATATGCTATCAATTGCAATTATATTAGTAATAGTAGTGGTAATAATAGCAGCTATAGTAATAATTATAAAATTAAAGAAAAAACATGTAACAAAAAAAGAAAATTAGTATATAATAATAATATCCCTGCGTGGTACGAAAAAATAGGTATTTTAGAACCAACATATAAGGAAAGGGAGCCTGGACTCTGAGTATGGCGTGCATGCTTACACATATATAGTAAGAAGCCCATGAGTATTTAGGAGGGCACCCACCTGCTAGGAGCAGGTCCTTAAAATCCCTATAGAAACGGCCAAGGCGGGGATTTATGTTAATTGAAATAAAAAACTTAAGGAGAAAACTTTGGAAATTGTAGGACAAATAACAGAAATAATATATCAAAATGAAACAAATTGTTATACTGTAGCAGAATTTACAATGGAAAATGAAATAACAACAGTTGTAGGCTATTTACCTTTTATAAATAAAGGAGATAGCCTTAAACTATTTGGAAAATATGTTACACACCAAGACTATGGAGAACAATTTAAAATAGAAACATTTGAAAAAATAATGCCACAAACATTAGAAGCATTAACTAATTATTTAGGAAGTGGAGCAATAAAAGGAGTAGGCCCTGCTACTGCAAAAAAAATTGTAGATAAATTTAAAGAAGAAACAATTGCTATTATAAAAATGGAACCAGAAAAACTTGCAAGAATAAAAGGAATAACAAAAACCAAAGCAATTGAAATTTCAGAAGAATTTGTGCAAAAATGGGAATTATGGCAAATAGTAGGTTTCTTAGAAAAGTTCGGAATAGGTGCACAAAATAGTAAAAAAGTTTATGAAATGCTTGGAAAAGATGCAGTACAGCAAATTGAACAAAATCCATATATATTGCTAGATATAACATATGGAGTAGATTTTAATAAAATAGATAAAATGGCAATGGACTTAGGAGTAAACCAAAATGATGCCAAAAGAATAGAAAGTGCTATAAAATATAGCCTTACAATATCTTCTAATAATGGACATACTTGTGTGGTAAAAGAAAACCTAATAAAATTTGTAAAAGACCTTTTGGGAGTAGAAAAAAATGATATTGAAGAAGCTTTGATTAATTTAAATGTACAGCAAAAGGTTATTATAGAAGAAAGAGAAGAAGAAACTTTTGCATATTTAAATACTTATTATTTTGCAGAAAAATTCATAGCAGATAGATTGATGGCTTTAAATAAAGCAGATAATATAAAAAAAGTAAAAAACTTTAAAGTTAAATTTAAAGGAATAGAAGAAGAGGCAAGTATATTTTTATCTGAAAAACAAAAAGAGGCAATAGAAGCGGTAAATGAAAACAATGTATGTATTATTACAGGTGGACCTGGTACTGGGAAAACAACAATAATTAAATTTATTATAGAATTATATAAAAAATATGAACAAAAAAAAGTTGTACTTTGTGCACCAACCGGAAGAGCAGCAAAAAGGATGAGTGAAGCAACAGGAGAAGAAGCAAGCACAATACATAGGCTTTTAGAAATAGGAAAAATGGAAGAAACCCTAGATGTCGAAAAGCTAGACTATCCAATAGCTCCAATAGACGGAGATGTAATAATAATAGATGAAATGTCTATGGTAGATACATTTTTAATGAATTATATTTTAAAAGGAGTTTATTTAGGCACAAAGTTGATACTTGTAGGAGATGTAAACCAGCTAGCATCAGTAGGAGCAGGAAATGTTTTAAAAGATATAATTAATTCTGGCAAAATTACAACAATAGAATTAAACGAAATATTTAGACAAGCTGCAAAGAGTGAAATAATAACAAATGCACATAAAGTAAATAATGGAGAAGAATTCTTTGATGATAATAAAACAGAAGAATCTTTAAATGATTTCTTCTTTATAAATGAAACAAATCAAGAAAAAATGTTATCAGATATTATTTCATTGTGTTCTGGAAGATTAAAAAAATATGGTGATTATGATTTCTTTGAAAATATTCAAGTATTAACTCCAACTAAAAAAGGCACATTTGGAACAAAAGAACTAAATAAAGTATTACAAAAAGTTTTAAATGGTGAAGAAAGAGAAGAAAAGAAATATGGTGACATTATCTTTAAAATAGGCGACAGAGTAATGCAAATAAAAAATAACTATGATATATTCTGGGAAAAAAATGATGGGCAAAATGGAAGCGGAATATTCAATGGAGAGATTGGAAGAATAGAAAATATAGATGATACAGCAAAAGCACTACAAGTGAGCTTTGATGATGGAAAAAAAGCGTGGTATGAATATAATGAACTAGAACAGCTAGAACATAGCTACAGCATAACAATACATAAATCACAACGGAAGCGAATTTGACGTAGTAATAATGTGTGTACCACAAGCATCTCCAATGCTCCTTACAAGAAATTTGTTATACACAGGAATGACAAGAGCAAAAAAATTACTTATATTACTTGGAAATAAAAATATAGTAGAATCTATGATAAGAAATGTAGAAATAAAAAAAAGAAACACAGGACTAGAATATAAGCTGAAAATGTTGTAATAGTTAAAACAAATTTTTTTCTAAAACCTTGCATTTTAGATTGACAAAAAATTAATTTTAGTAGATAATAAATATATTGAAAAATAGGCACATAAGATTTTATAAGAATAACCAAGGAGGCAAATAAAATGTATATTTTTAACAAAATCACAGTTAATCCACAATTACCAAAACAAATAGGAGAACTAGGAACAATTGCAAATAACCTATGGTGGTCATGGAATACAGAATTTTTGAAAATATTTAAACAAATTGATATAGACTTATGGGAGAAATGCGATAAAAACCCTGTAAAATTTTTAAAACTAGTAGACCAAGAAAAATTAGAAAATGCAGTAAAAGATGAGAAAATCGTAAAAGAATATGAAACAAACTTAAATAATTTTAAAGCATATATGCAAAGCAAAAACACATGGTTTAATAAAACATATCCAGAAAATAAAGATGATTTAATTGCATACTTCTCAGCTGAATATGGTTTAGATGAAACCTTGCCAATATACTCTGGAGGGCTTGGAATACTTTCTGGAGACCATTTAAAATCTGCCAGTGATTTAGGAATACCACTAGTTGCAATAGGGTTATTGTATAAAAATGGATATTTCCATCAAATAATAGATAGAAATGGTGCTCAACAAACAGAATATAAAAACATTGAATTAGATAATTTACCAATAAATCCTGTAAAAACAAAAACAGGAGAAGACTTAATTGTTGAGTTAAAAATGGCAAAGGAAAGAGTATATGTAAAAGTATGGAAAATAGAAGTAGGTAGAGTAAAATTATATTTACTAGATACAGATATTCCAGAAAACAAAGAAACAAATAGAGGAATAACTTTAAGACTATATGGTGGAGACCAAGACATGAGAATAAAACAAGAAATTGTTTTAGGAATTGGTGGTGTAACAGTACTAAAAGAATTAGGACTAAAACCAACAGTATACCATATGAACGAAGGGCACTCATCATTCTTGGTGTTGGAAGCAATAAAAAATATAATAGAAGAAAAACAAGTATCATTTAATATTGCAAAAGATATTGTAACATCTAAAACAGTGTTTACAACACATACACCAGTGCCAGCTGGAAATGATATATTCCCAGTAGAATTGGTAAAAAAATATTTTGATAAATATTGGGAAAAATTAGGAATTACAGAGGATGAATTCTTAAGCTTAGGAATGAAACCAAGAGAACAAAATAAAACTCACTTTAATATGGGAATTCTTGCATTAAGAATTGCGGGGAAGAAAAATGGAGTAAGCAAATTACATGGAGAAGTTTCAAGAGAACTATTTAGTGAAGTATGGCCAGAAATATCTCCAAAAGAATCTCCAATAACTTATGTAACAAATGGTATACATACATGTTCATGGCTTGCACCAAACTTAAAAAATTTATATAATGAATATTTAGAAGCATATTGGCAAGATAAAATTTATGACGATAAAACTTGGGAAAAAATAAAAGACATTCCTAATGAAAAATTATGGAAAGAACACCAAGAAAGAAAAGTAAAACTACGTGATTTAGTAAGAAAAAATGTTACAGCCAGATTAAAAAAATCTGGTATGCATTATGACGAAATAAAAGAGATCACATCAAAATTAAATCCAAATGCATTAACTATTGGATTTGCAAGAAGATTTGCAACATATAAAAGAGCAACATTAATATTTAAAGATTTAGAAAGAATAACTGAAATTCTAAATGATGAAGAAAGACCAGTACAAATAATATTTGCAGGAAAGGCACATCCAAGAGATATAGAAGGACAGGACTTAATAAAAAGAATACATGAAATATCAATGATGCCACAATTTAAAGGAAAAATAATATTATTAGAGAATTACAATATAGGTATAGCTAGACACTTAGTTTCTGGTGTTGATGTATGGCTTAACAATCCAAGAAGACCAATGGAGGCATCTGGAACAAGTGGAGAAAAAGCTTCTGTAAATGGTGTTGTAAACTTTAGTATACTAGATGGATGGTGGGCTGAAGGATATAATACAAAAAATGGTTGGGCAATAGGAACAAATAGCGAATATGATTCATATGAAGAACAAGATATTGCTGATAGTGAAAGTATATATAACACATTAGAAAATAAAATAATACCAGCATATTATAATAAAGATGAAAATGGTATATCTAAACAATGGATGGACTTAATGAAAAACTCTATAATGTCTACAGGAGGAAAATACAGTACAGCAAGGATGCTAGTAGATTATACAAATAATCTTTATATACCATTATGCAATTTAAACAAAAAATACTATACTGATTTAGGAAAAGTTACAGAATTTAATAGTATAAAACAAAACTTATATGCAAATTGGAATGATATTGTTATAACACAAGAAGACGATAATTTAGACAATATTACAATAGATGCAGGAAACAAAATAAAAGTAGCTTGCAAAGTAAAACTTCCAAATATTGCGCTAGAAAACATAGTTACACAAGCTTATTGTGGCAAAATCTTAGAAAATGGAACTTTAGAGAATATAAACATAGTACCAATGGAACTAAAAGAAGCAGATGAAGAAAACAAAGTATATACATATGAAACAGAAATACAAATGAAAACAGGAGGAAACTATGGCTATACATTTAGAGTAATGCCTAAATTAGATATGCTTTTAGATTCAGAAAATTTAAATTTAGTAAAGTGGATAACAAAATAAGAAAGAGGTAAATTATGAGAAAAACTAAAATTGTATGTACTATGGGGCCAGCAACAGATGACCCAGAGGTTTTAAAAAATTTAATGCTTGCAGGAATGAATGTGGGGAGAATTAATTTCTCACATGGTAATTATAAAGACCAAGACGAAAGAATAAAAATGTTTAAAAAAGTAAGAGACGAATTAGGTTTGCCAATACCATTATTGCTAGACACACAAGGACCAGAAATAAGAATTGGCAAATTTAAAGAAGATAAAGCAGTTTTAGTAAATGGAGCAACTTTTACACTTCTAAATGATGATACTTTAGGAGATGATACTAAAGTATCTATCACATATAAAAATTTGTATAATGAAATAGATGTAGGAAGAACTATACTTGTAAATGATGGAACAATTGAACTTAAGGTAAAAGAAATTGTAGGTAAAGATATAGTTTGTGAGGTTATACAAGGGGGAAAATTAACTAATAGAAAAAGTATTAATATACCAGATTTTATTGTTAATTTGCCTGGTATTACTGAAAAAGATATAGAAGATATTAAATATGGTATAGAAGCGGGATTTGATTATATTGCAGCATCTTTTATAAGAAAACCACAAGATGTGTTAGAAATAAAACAAGTTCTTAAAGAAAATCACGGAGAACACATAAAAGTAATTTCAAAAATAGAAAACAGAGAAGGAATAGATAATTTTGATAAAATATTAGAAGTATCTGATGGAATAATGGTAGCAAGAGGAGATTTAGGTGTAGAAATTCCTATGGAAGAAGTTCCAATACTTCAAAAACAATTTATCAAAAAAACATATACACAAGGAAAACCAGTTATAACAGCAACACAAATGCTAGAATCAATGATTTCAAACCCAAGACCAACTAGAGCAGAAGTAAGCGATGTTGCAAATGCTATATTTGATGGAACAAGTGCAATAATGCTATCTGGAGAAACTGCAACAGGAGCATTCCCAATAGAATGTGTAAAAACAATGAGTAGAATAGCAATAGCAGTAGAAGATTCTATAAAATACTGGAAACGTTTTAGAAATAGACAATACAATTTAAAAAATGGAGATTACGAATTTAACATAAATTATGCAATATGTGGAGCAGCAGAAAGTATGGATGCAAAAGCAATAGTAGCATATACAGATACAGGAGATATGCCAAGAAAAGTTACAAGCTTTGGACCAGAATGCCCAGTATATGCAATTACACAAAATGAAATTACATATAGACAATTAGGAATGTGTTGGAACATAATACCAAGACTATTTGAACCACAAGAATCAATTGATGAATTACTACATGTTGGAGTTAAAACATTGTGTGAAGAAAAACAAATATTAAAAGGAGACAAAATAGTAGTAGCAGGAGGAAATAAAGCATTAACAAACCTTGAAACAAATGAAGCATGTTTAAATACTGCAATAGGCGGAATAGTGGAAATTTAAAATATTATTATAAAAAGCACCTAAAGAGCAGGTGCTTTTTGTTTGAAATAAAACTAAACTATTATTTTCTATTAAACAAGTTGCTTTGAATTTTGTATAATTTGCAAATATCACACTCATGGCATAATGAAATACGATTATCAAAAATATTTTCTAAAGTAGTAATAAATTCATCTTCTTTATCAATTAAATGAATATACAATTTCTTTGGAAGAAGAGTAAGCAAATTATTTAATGCATAATCATTACTAGAAAAACTAATATCTGATAAATAATGCAAATTAAAAATATTATTATTCATTGGAATAATATTTTTGTTTTCATCTAATAAAATAGATTCATTATTTTTATAGACTAAATGAATAGTTGCAGAATTACTTGGAGAAGAAAGTACATAAGTTTTAAGTAAATTTACAAATTCAAAATATTCTCTATCAATAACAAATTTATTCACACAAATATCAATGATTGTGTCTAAATATTTGGTATATTCAGTTAATCTAAAACTAATCAACCCATTTAAATTTAAATTTTTATTTTCTTTTAAATAATCAAAAAACGAGGATTGAACTAATTCTAGCCTATCTAAGGAATCTTCATAATTTAAGTTTTCTATACATAAATTAAAAATTTCTTTTTGCTCAGAAGGAGAAAAGTAAAAATAATCATAAGAAATTAACTGCTTTATAATTAAATTTTCATATAAATCTAAAACTAAATAGGATAAAATTTTAGATAAAGAAGAAAAAAATACATATGAATTTTTGCCTCTGTAATGAACAATAACATTTTTATAGTTCTTAAATTTATTGCATGAAAAATAAGTGTTATCAACATTAAAATGCTCTAATTCATTTGAAATGTATGATAAAACTTGTGAATTATTAGATTTAATGCAAACGGATTTAGGCAAAAAAATTCCCTTCTTTCTTAAATCATATATTGTATATTTTTTACTGTAAAATATTTTATATACATATATTATTAAGAAAAAGGAAATTTTGAGAGTGTCCGTTAATAATAAATCATATAATCTATAAAAGGGAAGATGCAGTCCTGTTTTGAAATTTGCTTTAAAAATTCTTCATCAATTTTATTAGATTTAATTTGTTCATATAATTTTGTAAAACGACCAATATGGTCTTTAATTCTTTTTTTAGCATAATCTACCATTGTGCCATGAGTTATTATAAATAGCCAATCACTACTTTGAGCAAGCAGAAGCTCTCTTGCACATTGATTTAAAGCTTTTTTTAACAAACCTTTTGCATTTGGAAACTCGTGTGCAAGTTCTACCATTCTATCTCCGGCAACATGCAAATGCTTATGAGCATAATCATTTAAATGGTTTAACCAAACTTCACTATAACCGTTAGCTCCCCAACTAGAAATACAAGGAGAACACATTTGCATTTGAGGATATTTATCAATATACTCACCAGGAGTAATTAATTTAAAATTACTTTCATCATAAAAAATCTTTTTAAATAAAACATATAAAAAGTCTGGACCTTCATACCACCAATGACCATAAAGTTCTGCATCATAAGGGCAAACAACAATAGGAGGAACATCCATATAAGATGAAAGCTCATCTATTTGTTTAACTCTTGAATCAAAAAAATGTCCAGCATGTTTACAAACAGAATCATAAGCCCAATCTAAATTATAGTAATCTTTAAAACCACCTTGTTTAGAAGTAATCCTATGATATTTTATTCCAGTATTAACCCTTGCACCATTTTTTGCAATATAAGGTTTAATATAATCATAATCTGCATCATAACCAATATCACGGTAAAATTCTCTATAATTAAAATCACCAGGATATCCACAAACAGAACTCCAAACCTGTTTAGAACTTTCAATATCTCTACCAAAAGCTGCAATTCCATTTTCAGTAGAAATAGGAGCAAATGTTCCATAAATAGGAGTAGGATTTGCATATAATATACCATGAGATTCTGTAATAATATATTCTAGACCAAACTCTTTTAAATATTTATCTGCTTGATGAACATAACCACACTCAGGAAGCCAAATACCACGAGGTTGTTTCCCGAAATATTTTTTATAGGTCTCAACACCAATACCTATTTGAGCACGTATAGTTTTTTCATTTACTGAAAGTATAGGGAAATACCCATGTGTTGCACCGCAAGTAATTATTTCTAAAACTCCAATATCTTGGAAATGCTTAAATGCCTCAATAAGGTTGCAAGAATAAACATCTCTAAAAACATGTAAGTCATTTGAATATCTATCTAAATAATAATGAGATAGTTTATTTACATGCTCATCATTAGCAGTTCTTTTTAACTCTTTTTTACAAAGTTCAATATGTTTATTTAAATATTTAATATATCTTCGTTGAAGTAATTTATTATCAAGCATAGATAATAGAGGGGGAGAAAAGTTCATAGTAATTCTAAAATCAACTTTTTCCTCCTCTAATTTTTTGAAATTTAATAGTAGTGGAATATAAGTCTCAGAAATGGCTTCATAAAGCCATTCTTCTTCTAAATAATCTTCACTTTCTGGATGATGTATAAATGGTAAATGAGCATGTAAGATGAAACTTACATATCCTTTAGTTTCTTTCATAAATTAGCTCCTTTGTGTGGTGTATTTAATTTGAAGAAGGGTTATTTAATGTATACAAATCTTCTTCAGCATAAAACTTTTTATAAAATGAATTGGCATTGCAAACATTTCCTAAATGATTAATAAATTGTAAATTAACAACAGTTTTACTAATAACAGCATTTGTTTTTACATTTTTAAAGAAAATTTCTTTCCTATTTTGTTCAAATAAAATACGATTATTGGGAACTTCTAATTCATTTGAATCTGTAATCCAAGTAGATTCTTGGGTAACTTTATTTTTTCTTATAAGTGTAACTTCGTATTCACAATTGCTATCTGGAACATCAAAATACCAACTGTTTGCAAAATCGTTAATTTCAACTTCAAAAGAATAGTTTTTGGTTTTGTTTTTTACAACTAAATAAGGGGTAGTTGTTTCAAAAAAGTCGTCCCCGTTTTCAGCAAAATATTTTTGTTTATCTGCCTCAGAGATTTCCCAATAAACAAATAGTTTCTTTGGCGTTTGGAAAAGAAGTTTTACTGTTGTTTGGTTATATGTGGCAGGTAAATCATAATATTCAATTATGTTAGCAACTGATTTTGGACTAGTTTTCTTTGCACTACTAGAAGATTTTCGAGTAGTATTTTTCCTTTTTGCAGTACCCTTAGTAGCTTTTTTGGTAGTATCTTTTTTCGCAGCTGTTTCTTTAGCAGTAGCCTTTTTACTTGTTGTTTTTTTAGCAACAACTTTTTTAGTTTTAGGTTCTTCTATAGATTTACTTTTAGAAACAGTATCCTTTTTCACTTCTTCATTTTTTATAGTTTTAGATTTTGCCATAAAAACCTCCTTGGGCTAGAGTTTCAAACACTCTAATATATTTTCTTATCCATAAAGATATAACATTCATTTCATTATAATATAGTATATCAAAAGTAAAATAAATTCAAGACAAAAAATAAAAAAATTGAATTATTATGAAAAAAGTGGTATAATATTTCTTCGAAAAAGAAAGGAACTATTATGCCAAAATTTTTTGTTAAAAGTAATCAAATAAATGAAAATATAATAACTATTTTAGAAACAGATGTTAATCACATTTCAAATGTATTAAGACTAAAAATAGGTGATAAAATACAAGTATGCAATGAGGAAAATGGAATAAATTATAAGAGTAAAATTATAGAGATGAATAAAGAAAATATTAAATGTGAGATACTTGAAAAAATTGCTTTAAATTCAGAAGCAGGAGTGCATATAAATATTTTACAAGGGCTTCCTAAAGCTGAAAAAATGGAACTTATAATTCAAAAATGTACAGAACTTGGAGTAAAAGAGATAACACCAGTGGAAATGGAAAGATGCATTGTTAGATTAGATGAAAAGTCTGCAATAAAAAAACAAGAAAGATGGCAAAAAATTGCAGAGGTTGCTGCAAAGCAAAGTGGAAGAGATTTAATCCCTAAAATAAATAGTGTAACTAATATGAAAAATATTTGCAATATGTTAGCAGATTATGATATAGTATTAGTGCCTTATGAAAATGAAAAGAATACTACCTTAAAAGAGGTCCTATCAAAACTTCCAAAAAAGGATTTAAAAATAGCAATTATAATTGGACCAGAAGGTGGTTTTGAAGAAGAAGAAATTAAAATTCTAGAAAAGAACAATTGTAAAATTGTAACTTTAGGAAACAGAATCTTAAGAACAGAAACAGTGGCTATTGCAATGACAAGTGTTATTTTATACGAATTAGCTGATTTTGGAGGAGTTTATTAAGTGAAAAAGAAACAATTAGAAACTTTAGAAAAAATAAATGAAGAAAGAAAATTAGATAAAGAAACAAAAGCTGTTATATATAAAAAAATATTAAAAAATTTTCTATTTGCAATAGGAATACTAGTATTGTTTATTACTTTAAGATTTATGGCACTGAACTTAGATAAAACTATCAATATACTAGTATACAAAATATTAAGTGTAATTTCATTGGCAGCAACAATAATATTATTTGAAGTTGCATATAAGAAAGATGATGATACTTTAGCAATTACAAGTATAGAAATGTTATTTTTATCAATAACACTGCTACTAGCACCATATATTCTAATTATCAGAAAAAATGTATTTACCTCAATGATAGGCGTATATTTTACAATTTATTATATAATAAAAAATCTTATTATATATAGAAACAAAAAAAATAAATACTTACAAGAAAAAAGCGATATAACACAAATTATAAAAAAAGAAAGCAAAGACGAAATGGCACAAGAACAGCTAGAAAAAACAAAACAAGAACAAAAACCAAAAAGAAAACGCGGAAGACCAAGAAAAGTGAAGAACAACGAGTAAAAAAATGAATAATTAATAGGAGGAAAATGTTTATGTTACGAAGCATGACTGGATTCGGAAGAAGTAGATACGAAAACGAAGGCAGAGAATACATAGTAGAGATAAAATCAGTAAACAATAGATACAGTGATATAACCATAAAATTACCAAGAAATATAAGCTTTTTAGAAGAAAAAGTAAAAACATTAATATCAAACTCAATATCTCGTGGCAAAATAGACGTATTTATTACTTTTATTAATAATAGTGAAAAAGGTAAAAAAATAAAAATAAATACAGAACTTGCAAAACAATATATTGAGGAATTGAAAAAATTGCAAATGGAAACTGGAATAACAGATAATATTGGAATAATGGAGATTTGTAAAATGCCAGAAGTCCTTAATATTGGAACTGAAGATGATGACGAAATCTTATTATGGCAAGAATTATCAGAATGTTTGAACAATGCAATAACAGGCTTTTTAATAATGAGAGAAAATGAAGGAACAAAAATAAAGGAAGATTTAGAAAAAAGAATAGAACATGTAAAAGAAAAAATTGGAAAAATAAGTGAAATTTCTACTGGACTTGTGGAAGAATATGTAGTAAAATTAGAAAAGAGGGTAAATGAGCTATTAAAAACATCTGTAGTTGATGAAACAAGACTAGCACAAGAAATAGTAATTTATTCAGATAAATGTTCTGTGGAAGAGGAACTAACAAGATTAGAAAGCCATATATCTCAACTCTTAGATCTACTAAATAAAACAGAGCCAATAGGAAAAAAGCTGGATTTCCTAATTCAAGAAATGAATAGAGAAACAAACACAATAGGTTCTAAAGCAAATAATTTAGAAATTACAAACTTAGTTGTAGACATTAAAACAGAGATAGAAAATATCCGTGAACAAGTACAAAATATAGAATAAAAGGAGATGTATAAAAATGATTATTAAGCCAACAGTTACAGATTTACTAAAAATAGTAGATAACAGATTTGAATTAGTAATAGCGACAGCAAAAAGAGCAAGAAAACTAGCAGAAGGTGAAAAACCTTTAACAAAAGTAAAAGAAAAATCAACAGTAACTTTAGCAGCTAATGAAATTGCAGAAGGCAAGGTGAAAATAGAATGCTAGTATTATTGTCAGGAGTGTCTGGAGCAGGAAAAGACACTATAAAAAAAGAATTGATAAATAGAATGGATAATGTAGTATCATTACCATCATATACAGATAGACCACTTCGAATAGACGAAGTCCCAGGAACAATGTATAATCATGTTACAACAGAAGAATTCGAAGAAATGATAAAAAATGATGAATTATATGAATATAGCCTTCATCATAAACACTATTATGGAACATCTAGAAAACTTATGAACGAAAAAATCAAAAGTGGAAAAATAATAGTGAAAGATATGGATGTTAATGGAACAGAAAATTTAATTGAAATATTAAAACAAGATACTAAAGTGGTAACAATATTTTTAAGAGTTCCTAAAGAAGAATTAAGAAGAAGGCTAGAACATAGAAAAGACAAACCAAGCATAAAAGAAATAGAATTAAGACTAAATAGATTTGATTATGAAGAATCAAAAATTGGCATGTATGATTATGTTCTAAAAAATAATGACTTAGAAAAATCAGTACAAATAATAATGACTATAATAGAAAATGAAAAGAAATTAGAAGGAACACAATAAGTGTTCTTTTTTTTAAATAAATATTTACACAAAGCAATTTTTGTGATAAAAGTATATATGTAAAAATATATTTGAGGAGAAAATATGTTTAAAGGTAATAAGGAAAAGAGTAATAATTCTATAAGTGCAGAAGAAGTAGAAAAAATGTATGAATTTCAGAAAAAAATATTTAATGCACAAATAGCAGAACAAAACGAGAAAATTGAAGAATTAGTAGACTATGTATCTGCAAGATTTGGGGAAGATATTCAAAAATCTACTATAACAAAAAATCTTGAAGACCACTTTAAAAATATAGAAAATAATTATAAAGCTAATTTAGAAGATGCTACAAAATCGATAAAAAAAGAAATAGAAAATGAACAACAAAAATTCACTGTACAGTTGAACAATATTAATGAATCACAAGCACTAGCATATAAGGAACAAGGTAAAATTCTAGAAAAAAATGAAAATAACATTGCAAAAATAAATAATAATTTATCTGAAACAGACAAAAAAGTGCTTGCATTGAGTGAATCTTTATGCCAACTCATAAAAAATAGTGAGGAACATAAAAAAGAAATAGAGAATGAATTTAAAGAAACAGATAAAAAAATTGGTAAAATAAATTACTTGGGAGTAACCAGTAAATTTGATAAGAAAATAAAAGAAAAATGTGGAAAACTAGATGAAAAAATAGAAGAAATCTCTAGTATGCAAACTGTGCTTGTAAATGAAAATGAAAAAAACACTTTAAACATAGAAAATAATACAAATGACATAGTTACTTTAGGCGAAAAAGTAAAAGAAAATTTTGAAACAGCAAATCAAAATATACAAAATACTGAAAAAATAATAGGCGAGTTGGAGGAAAAATTAACAAAGGCAATCCAAGAGACAAATGCAAAATTGAATGATAATGAAGCAGTAGCACAAAAAGCAAATGAAGCATTAGAGGATAAAACAGAAAAGATAAGCTTAAAAATTAAGGAAAATGGAAATGAAACAAATAAATTATATAAAAAGATTTCCGAAGAATTAGAGAAAGCCAATATTGATATTAAAAATAATACAGAATTATCAAATAGAATAGAAAATAAACTTGCAGAAGAAATAGAAAATGTAAATGCAATTTTGGAAGAAAAATGCAATGAAAGTGCAATAAAAGAACTAGAAGAAAAAATGCAAACAATAAATACAAATGTTCAAAACAATGAGATGACAATTGCTGGAGTAGAAGGGAACCTAACAAAACAAATTGCACAGACAAAAGAAGCCATAAATAAACTAAAAAATATTTCAAAAAATAAAAATATTAAATTAGAAGAAAAAATAAAAAACACATTGCTTACATCTGAACAAATAAAAGAAGAACTAAATGAACAAATAATAAACAATCATGATGAAAATAAGGCAGAATTAGAAAAAATTTCAGAAACAGTTGAAAACATAAAAAATGAAATGCAAGATACAATCACTACAATAGGACAAAAAATATCAAAAGTAAAACAAGAAGTTACATCTACTTTGGAAAACCATAATAATGAAGATATAGAACTTTTGAAAAAAGATTATAATAAATATGTAACAAAGGTCAATAATGAATTAGCTAAAATTAGTAAAGACCTTTTAAATGCACAAAAGAAAAGCTTAGAACAAAATAGAAATTTACAGGCAAAAATAAAGGCATATATTGATGCAAAAATAGAAAAAATCAATAATTCACAAGAAACAGAAGAAATTATAAACAATTTGAATCTTTCAATGCTAGAACGAGAGAAATTACAAAAACTAGAAATGGAAGAATTATTAAACAAAAAACTAAAGAAGATACAAAAAGGAAATGAAGAACTTTTAAACAAAAAAGTAGAAGAAATGTTGAGTAAACTAATGAAAGAAAATAGCACAGATGTGAGACCAGAACCAAACAATGTAACATTTTATGAAAAACCACCTAAAAAGAAGAAAAATATGTATGAGGTTATAGATGAAGAAAAAATATTAAAAAGAAGTGCATCAAGCAAAAATCCTTTGCCAACAGAAAAAGAACGAAAAGCTCAGATTTTAAAATTTTTGTATGATGATGAAACTTAAATATGGTCTCTCTACATGTGGCTACTTTAAATATAATAAAATTTAAAAATTGGAGGTATGGAATGGTAACTTTTGAAGATGTAAAAAACAATCCAGAAGTGCAAGAGTTAATTGTTGGAGCACAAAGACAATTAAATGCACTAGGGTACACAGAACACTCAATTAGGCATGTTAGCATAGTTTCAAACAGGGCAGCCAAAATTTTACAAGATCTAGGATATGATGAACATAGAGTTGAACTTGCAAGAATTGCAGGATTTCTACATGATATTGGAAACGGTGTAAACAGAGTTGACCATGCACATAGTGGTGCAATTATGGCATATAACATTTTAAAAGAAATGGGAATGGACATAAAAGATAGAACAGAAATAATGTCTGCAATAGGAAATCATGACGAAGCAACAGGTACAGCAGTAAGTGATATATCAGCTGCACTAATTCTAGCAGATAAATCAGATGTGCATAGAGATAGGGTTGTAAATCCAAATAAATCATCATTCGAAATTCATGATAGAGTAAACTATGCAGTAACAGATGCAAAATTAGAAATTGATAAAGAAAACAGAAGAGTTATGCTTAACTTAAGCATAGACACAAATATTTGCCCAGTTCTTGACTATTTCGAAATATTTATGGAAAGAACAAGAATGAGTAAATATGCAGCTAAATATTTAAATATTTGGTTTGAATTAATAATAAATGATACGAGGTTATTATAGGAGGAAAAACATGAAAACATTAAAAAGAATTAGAATTATAGCAATATTACTATTTGTAGCAATAATAATATTTGCATCATTTTTTGGAGTATATAAAAAGGAAGATTTTAGAACATTAAACATAATAAAAGATTACGATTTGGGAATGCAATTTACAGATACAAGAGAAGTAAAAATGACAGTAGATACAACTGAAAATAAAGTAATATATGACAAAGAAGGAAACATTGTTGAAGATGATGGTCAAACAGAGTACACAGAGGAAAATGGTTATACAATTGAAACAGTAAAAGTAAATAAAGATGAAATCTTAAATGAAGAAAATTATAAATTAACAAAAAAAATATTAAAAAACAGATTAAAAGGAATGGATGTAGGAGAATATAAATTAGACCTTAATAAAGAAACAGGAGAAATTACTGTAAAACTACAAGAAAATGATAATGTAGAAGAAGTGTTGGAGCATTTAACTGAACAAGGTAAATTTACCATTATAGACAAAGAGACAAAAGAAGTTCTAATGGATAATAGTGATGTGAAATCTGCAAAAGTAGTATATGGTGCAGGCAATGAAACTGGAACAACTACAACAGTATACCTACAAATAAACTTCAATAAAGAGGGCGCAAAAAAATTAGAAGAAATAAGCAAAACATATATTGCGGAGGAACATGTACACGATGAAACAGAAGAAGATGATACACATACAGAAGAAAATGCAAAATATGTAAGTGTATTGTTAGATGAAACAACTTTAAGTTCGACATATTTTGGACAAACAATGACTACAGGAATTTTATATATACCAATTACAAGCGCATCAGACAATGAAACTTTAGTAGAATATGGAAAAGAATTAAAGACTATAGCTACAGTTATAAACAATGGAATATTACCAATAGAATATAACAATGAAGAAAAAACAGTAGAACCTGTAATAAAACAAAAAATGATAATTATAGGAATTTTAGTTCCATCTATATTACTTTTAATTGCATGTGTATTCTTAGTTGTAAAATTTAAAGCAAAAGGATTTATAGCAACTTTTTTACAAATAGGATATATAGCAATGCTTCTATTAGCAATTAGATACACAAATGTAGTAATTACAGTAGAAGGAATGGCAGGTATATTAATAGCAGTTATCTTAAATTATATATTAGTATATGCTATGCTAGATAATTTAAAGAAAAAAGAACAAATAGAATGGAAAACAATTGGAAAATTTGCATTAAGAACAATTCCAGTATATGTAATTGCAGCTATTCTTGCATTTAACTCATTAACAAAAATAAATAGCTTTGGTATGGCTTTGGTTTGGGGAAGCTTTTCATTATACATTTATAATTTAGCAATTACAAGAAACGTATTAAAAATGTTAAATAAGTAACAAAAAAATAAACTCCTAATAAAATATATTAGGGGTTTATTTTTATGAGAAATTGGATAAAAAGAATATATAGATCAAAAGAAAATCTTACAAAAGAAGAATTAAAAGAAGTGTTAAAAAATTATTCTAACGTTATATTGTTAGACGTAAGAAGTCATCAAGAATATGAAGAAGGACATATAAACAGAGCAATAAACATACCAACATATGAACTTTATAGAAGTGCACCAAGAGTTTTAAAAGATAAAGATGCAATAATAATTGCATACTGTACAGTGGGCGTAAGAAGCAAACACGCAATAGATATATTAAGAAAAATGGGATACAAAAACTTGTACCATTTAAGTGGAGGAATTGGGCAAATATAATGAAAATGTATATTGACAAACCCTAGGGACATTCTATAAAATAAATCCATAAATTAAATGTAAAATTGTAGTAGGGGTCGCCACCCACGGTGACCCGCAAAAATATGCTATTTTTTCAAAAAAACAGTTGTAAATTTTACCATAAATTGATATACTTAATAAGAAGTTTAAGTATATCAATTTTTTATCTAAGGAGGTATGTAAAAATGGAAGAAGATAAAGAAATGAAAGAGCCAGAAGAAAATGAAATAACATCTTCAGATAATACAGGAATTAAAATTTCAAATGATGTTGTTGCATCAATCGCAGGAGTTGCTGTTTCAGAAGTACCAGGCGTATATAGCATGGCTGGAGGATTAGCTGGAGGTATTTCAGAAGTTTTTAGTGGTAAGAAAAACTTATCAAAAGGAATTAAAGTAGAAGTTGGAGAAAAAGATACAAAAATAGATGTAAACATAATAGTAGAATATGGAGTAAGAATTCCAGATGTTGCTTTTGAAATTCAAGGAAGAGTAAAAAAAGCAGTAGAAACAATGACAGGACTTAGAGTTTCAGGAGTAAATATTCATGTACAAGGCATAAAAACAAACACAACAGAAAATAAAGAAAAAGAGGAAGTAGAGGAGTAAGAGAATATGAAAATAATAGATAGAATAAGTTTGGTAATTTTTTCAATAATTATATTAACATTATCATTAGTAACAGGGTTTATAATATCAGGATGGTTAGAAATAGAATTAGTTACAGAGTGGGCAATAAAAGTATTTTCGGATCACATCTTTGGACCAGTTTCACTAACATTGGCAATAGTATTTTCTATCTTAGCAATAAAATGTATTTTCTTTAGTTCAAATGCAAAAGAAAAATCTAAAGAAGGAATACTTTTAGAAAATGAAAATGGAAAATTACTAGTTTCTAAAGATACTGTGGAAAATATAACAGGAGCAGTTATAAGAAATTTTGGAAGTGTAGAAAGTTCTACTACAAAAGTTGATGTAGATGAAGAAAACAAGATAAGCATATTTATTACATTATCTGTATATTCAGAAGCAATTATTAAAGACTTAGCAGCAAAAATTCAAACTGATGTAAAAGAAGCAGTTAGAAATTCTTTAGATTTAGAAATAAAAGAAGTAAATGTTAGAATAAAAAATGTAACTACTAAAAAAGAAAATAATGTAAAAGAATAATATTTAGAAAAGAGGATGAAACTATGAAGGATTTAAAAGAGTTTTTTCTAAAATATAGAGGTGCAATTATTGGCGCATTGGTTGCAATAGTTGCGCTATGCTTGCAAATATATAAAATCATTATTGGTGTAATAATTATATTTGTAGGAATGTATATAGGCAACTATGTTCAAAATAACAAAGAAAGTGTAAAAATTAAAATAAAAGATTTAGTAGATAAATTATAATTGGAGGAACAAAATGAATAGGTCTGAAGCAAGAGATATGGCATTTAAATTTTTGTACCAGGTAGAGGTGCAAAAAGAAAATAATGAAGAAGCAATTAATATATTTTTTGAGAATAATGAAATAGAAGGTAAAGATGCGCAAAAATATATTTTAGGTGTTGCAAATGGTGTAAATGAAAATTTAGAAGATATAACAGAATTAATAAAAAAGAACTTAAAACAAGATTGGAAAATAGAAAGAATATCTAAAGTAACACTTGCAATTTTAAAACTTGCAATATATGAAATAGTATACGCAAAAATACCATTTAAAGTAGTTATAAACGAAGCTGTAGAACTTGCAAAAAAATATGGAGAAGACAGTAGCTCAGCATTTGTAAATGGAATTTTAGCAAGTATTGTGAAGGAGAATAGATGAGACCTGTAGCAATGACAGTAACAGATTTAAATAAATATATGAAACAAAAAGTAGCTGAAGATGAGTTCTTAAACAATGTGTATGTGAAGGGAGAAATATCTAATTTCAAACATCACTATACAGGCCATATGTATTTTACCTTAAAGGATGAAAATTCTTTAATAAAATGCATAATGTTTAAAACCTTGACTGCTACTTTGAATTTTATGCCAAAAGACCGGAATGAAAGTATTAGTCCTAGGAACAGTAGCAGTTTTTGAAAGAGACCGGAGTTTACCAAATATACTGTAAAGCAATGAAAAAAGACGGGATTGGAGATTTATATAAAAAATATGAAGAACTAAAAGCAAAATTGGCAAAAGAAGGACTATTTGATGAAAAACATAAAAAACCAATACCATTTATGCCAAAAACAATAGGAGTGCTTACATCTAAAACAGGTTCTGTAATAAAGGACATAATAAATGTATCGACAAGAAGAAACCCTAATGTACATATAAAACTTTATCCAGTGCCAGTACAAGGACCAGGAGCAGAAAGGGAGATAACTGAGGCTATTAGGGTAATGAACGAGAAAAAATTAGCTGATGTATTAATTTTAGCAAGAGGTGGAGGCTCACTAGAAGACTTATGGCCATTTAATGAGGAAATTACCGCAAGAGCAATATACGAATCTGAAATCCCAATAATATCTGCAGTAGGGCATGAAACAGATTTTACAATAGCAGATTTTGTAGCAGATTTAAGAGCACCAACACCATCAGCTGCAGCAGAACTAGCACAGGCAGATGTTAGAGAAATAAAAATAAAATTGGAAACATACCAAAACAGGTATAAAAATGCATTAAAGAAGAAAATAGAATATATGAAATTAAGGTATAACAAGGCTATGGCATCAAGAGTATTTACACAGCCTTTACAAAATATTAATGAGCAATACCTTAATATTGATATAAAAATAAAGAAGTTAGAAAACATAATGAAGATGAAACTAAAAGAAAGCCAAAAAAGACAAATAGAATTAATTTCTAAATTAGATGCACTAAGCCCATTAAAAACATTAACAAGAGGATACTGCTTAGCAGAAGAAAATGGGGAAATAATAAAAAGTGCAAAATCACTAAAAACAAATGATATAGTAAATTTAAAATTTTATGATGGAGAAAGACAAACAAAAATAATATGATTTATAGGAGGAAAAGAAATGGGTAAAAAAATATTATATGTTGTGGTAATAGTTGTTTTAATAGTAGCAGGCATATTTGTGGCAAAACAAATATCAGAAAAGGATGGAACAAAGCAGACAGGCGCAAACACATTAGAGAATACTAACAAAATAAATAGAGAAAATAAATTAGAAGAAAGTAACACAGTAGTAGAAGAACCAGAGAAAAATGAAGTTAAGGAGAATAATGTAGCAGAAGGAAAAGATGACAATGCTCCAGAAGAACAAGCAAAACAAATAGTAAAAGAAAATTGGGGAGAAGATGAAACAGTTTATTTTAGCTATGATGGAAAAGATGAAAACGGAAAATATATAATCTGCGTAAGAGAAAAAGAAACAACAAAAGCACTATATTGGTATTATGTGGATGTAGAAACAGGAACATTTGACATAAGATAGATATTGTTATTGTAGAAGGCACACTTTATAAAAATAAAATTGGAGGAAATTATGAAAGAAATAAATTTTGAAACCAACATGGAACAATTAGAAAAAATTGTACAAGAACTAGAAAAAGGAGACTTAAATTTAGATGATTCAATAAAAAAATTTGAGGAAGGAATGAAAATATCAAAAGAGTGTAATAAGTTCTTAGAAAACGCTGAAAAAAAGATAACGGTTTTAATAAATAATGATGATAATATTGCAGAAGAAGAATTTTAGTTTGCATAGAAAAATGCAATATAGAATAAATAATCCACTTTTGGAAATAATAAGAAAAAATTATTTTCAAAGGTGGTTTTTTATTATGCAAAGAAATAAGAAAAAAATAGCAATAATTTTACTTGCTATAACAATAATTTCATTTTTAAGTTATAACATTTTCTTAAAAGAAAACACAAATTCAGTAGAAGCATTATCAAAATATGGTTCTAGAGGTGAAGAGGTAAGAACAATTCAAACAAAATTAAAAAGATGGGGATATTACAGTGGGTCGGTAGATGGAATTTATGGAAGCAAAACGCTTGCAGCAGTAAAATGGTTTCAATCTAAAAATGGTTTATCAGTAGATGGAATTGCTGGACCAAAAACACTAGCAGCTATGGGAATAAATACATCAAGCAGTAGTTCTAGTGCAAGTAGTAACACATCAGATTTAAATTTATTGGCGCGATTAGTATATGCAGAAGCAAGAGGAGAAAGCTACACTCGGACAAGTCGCAGTTGCAGCAGTAGTATTAAATAGAGTAAAAAGCTCATCTTTTCCAAACACAGTTGCAGGCGTAATATATCAATCTGGTGCATTTAGTGTGGTAAGTGATGGACAAATAAATTTAACTCCAAACCAAACAGCAAAAAATGCAGCACAAGATGCATTGAACGGATGGGATCCTACTTATGGAGCAATATATTACTTTAATCCAAACACAGCAACAAACCCATGGATATGGTCAAGACCAGTAACAGTAGTAATAGGAAATCATAGGTTTTGCAAGTAAACTACTTGACAAACATCATAAAAAGAGTATAATAGTAATAGTGAAAATAAAAAACGATGATGAGACAAAGTAAAATAAAGGTTACTAACAGAGAGGATTAGTGGGTGCGCTGAAAGCTAATCTTAGAAAACGTATTTGAAAAACTACCTCGGAGTTTCTAATTAAAAGTTAGACGTGTAAGATGCGATATAATCTAAAATTAAGATAAAATTAGGGTGGAACCGTGTTATAAAAGCACCCCTAAAGATGAAAAAAAACATCTTTAGGGGTGCTTTTTTCATTAAATAATCGCAGATTCTAGAGGCACCGCCCTCAGCGACCTGCAACACCAAAAGCAAGACATAATAAAAATAAAGGAGGAATTTTTATGGTAAAAATCACATTAAAAGATGGTTCTGAAATGGAAGTAGAAAAAGGGCTATCAATACTAGAAATTACAAAAAAAATAAGTGAAGGGTTAGCAAGAGTTGCAACATGTGCAGAAGTAAATGGAGAAGTAAAAGACATAAGAACAATTATAGATAAAGACTGTACATTAAATATTTTAACATTTGATAGTTTAAATGGGAAAAAAGCATATTGGCATACAACATCACATGTTTTAGCACAAGCAATAAAAAGATTATACCCAGAAATAAAGCTTGCAATAGGACCTGCAATTGATAATGGTTTCTATTATGACTTTGATACAGACACACCATTTACACCAGAAATGCTAGAAAAAATAGAAGCAGAAATGAAAAAAATAATAAAAGAAGATTTACCAATTGAAAGATTTAGTTTACCAAAACAAGATGCTTTAAACCTTATGAAAGACGAACCATACAAACAAGAATTGATAAACGAATTACCAGAAGGAGAAGAAATATCTTTCTACAAACAAGGTGAGTTTACAGACCTATGTGCTGGACCACATTTATTAAGTACAGGAAAATTAAAGGCTGTAAAACTATTATCATCATCTGGAGCATATTGGAGAGGAAATGAAAAAAATAAAATGCTTCAAAGAATTTACGGAATAGCTTTCCCAAAATCAAGTGAACTAGATGAATATGTAAATATGATAGAAGAAGCTAAAAAAAGAGACCATAGAAAACTTGGAAAAGAATTAGAACTATTTTTCTTTGATGAAACAGCACCAGGTATGGCTTATTGGATGCCAAAAGGATTTACAATAATGAATACATTAATTGACTTTTGGAGAAAAGAACATAAAAGAAGAGGATACCAAGAATTCTCAGGTCCACAATTAAATAGTAGTGTACTTTGGAAAACATCAGGACATTGGGACCATTATAAAGAAGATATGTATGTTCTAACAGATGCAGATGGAAATGAACAAGCATTAAAACCAATGAACTGTCCAAACTCAATAAAAATATATCAATCAAAATTAAGAAGTTATAAAGATTTACCACTAAGATTTAATGACGTTGATGTAATACACAGAAATGAAAAATCTGGTCAGTTAAACGGATTATTTAGAGTAAGAATGTTTAGACAAGACGATTCTCATAACTATGTAACAGAAGAACAAATTGGAAGCGAAATAAAAGATATAGTAGAAATTGCAAGCTACCTTTATGGAATATTTGGATTAGAATATCAATTAACATTATCTACAAGACCAGAAGATTTTATGGGAGAAATTGAAACTTGGAATAAGGCAGAAGCAGATTTAAAAAGAGTTTTAAACGAAATTTGCGGAGAAGGAAATTACAGAATAAATGAAGGAGACGGAGCTTTCTACGGCCCAAAAATAGATATAAAAATGAAGGATTGTTTAGGAAGAGAATGGCAAATGGGAACAGTACAATTAGACTTTCAATTACCACAAAGATTTAATCTTTCATATATAGACAAAGATGGAAACAAAAAGACACCTATAATGATACACAGAGCAATATTTGGGTCATTTGACAGATTTATAGGAATAATAACAGAGCATTTCGCAGGGGCATTCCCAACATGGCTTGCACCAGTGCAAATAAGAATATTACCAATAGCAGATAAACATAAAGAGTATTCTGAAAAACTAAAAAAACAACTAGAAGATTTAGATTTAAAAGTAGAACTAGATGAAAGAGAAGAAAAAATAGGATATAAAATACGTGAAGCACAACTTCAAAAAATACCATATATGTTAATAATAGGAGATAAAGAAGTAGAAGCAAATGCAGTTGGAGTACGTTCAAGAAAAGATGGAGACATTGGACAAATGAGCATAGAAGACTTCGTACAAAAAATCCAAGAAGAAATCAAAAACTTTGCATAAAAATTTTGTTAGAAAAGAAGGAAAAATGTTTTGACAAAATACTAATTATATGATACAAATATGTCTGTTAAAAATATAAAAAATGGGGATGCAAAAAATGGGAGATATAAATGTATACACAGGGCCAATGAAGTGCGGAAAAACACAGAAAATATTAGATGAAGCACAAAGACAAGAAATAGCAGGTAAAAATATAAAAGTATTTAAACCAAAAATAGATGACAGATTTTCAGATGTACAAGTAGTTAGCAGAAAAGGTTATAAAACAGATGCAATAGCAATTGGTGACATAAGCGAAATAAAAAACTATGATGCAGATGTATATGTAATAGACGAATTTCAATTCTTAAAAGGAGACTTGAAAGAGTTATATAGATTAGCAAATTCAGGTAAGAAATTCTATATAGCAGGTTTAAACCTAACAGCAGAAAGAAAACCATTTGGAAATATGGGAGACCTTTTATGTATGTCTGATAATGTTCAAATACTTACATCTGTATGTGAAGTATGCAGAAACGACAATGCAATATACACATATTATAAAGGTGACAATAAAACAGGTGATATACTAGTTGGAGAAGATTGTTATATACCAGTTTGCAGAAAATGTTATGAAAAATTAATGAGAGAAAAAAATAAAGTAGATGAATAGAAATTTATTAAAAAAAATTGCAAAACTATTGCAATTTCTGCAAAAGAAGGGTATAATAGTAATGCAAATATAAATAAAGACTAAAAGAGTGGGAATATTCCCACTCTTAAGTTTTGAAAAGGAGATAAAATATTGACAAATATAGAAAGCAAAGTCGAAAAACTAATAGCTCCAAGAATAGAAAATTTAGGTTATGAGCTATATGATGTTGAATATGTAAAAGAAGGAAAAGATTATTACTTAAGAATATATATTGAAAGTGAAAATGGAATTTCATTAGATGACTGTGAAAAAGTAAGTAATGAAATAACAGACATATTAGACAAAGAAGATTATATTAAAGAGCAATATTTTTTAGAGGTATCTTCTACTGGTGTGGAAAAAGTCTTAAAAAAAGATAAACACCTAGAAGCTAACATTGGAACAGAAGTACAAGTGAAATTATTTAAGCCAATAAATAAAAACAAACAATATCAAGGAATTTTAAAGAACTTTAATGAAAATGAAGTAATTATAGAAACGAATGAAGAAGAAATAGCGTTAGAAAGAAAAAATATTTCACAAATAAAAACAATTTATAATTGGTAATAGAAAGGATGATTAAAAAATGAAAGCAATTGATAACAAAGAATTAGTTACAGCAATGGAGGAATTAGAAAAAGAAAGAGGAATTGAAAAAGCTTATCTTCTACAATCAATAGAAGATGCATTAGTTATTGCATATAAGAAAAATTTTGATTCTGCGGAAAATGTAAAAGTAGTAATGGACGAAACAAATGGACAAATACAGGTATATAGTCAAAAAGAAGTAGTAGAAGAAGTAGAAAATGACAATTTACAAATAAGCTTAGAAGAAGCAAAAAAATATGAGAAAAATGCATCAATTGGAGATGTAATAAACATAGAAATTGTCCCAAAAGACTTTGGAAGAATTGCAGCACAAACAGCAAAACAAGTTATAATGCAAAAAATAAGAGAAGTAGAAAGAAATATGGTATTTACTGAGTATAATGATAGGAAAGGTGAAATAGTTTCTGGAATAATACAAAAAGCAGACGGAGGAACAGTAGTACTAGACTTAGGAAAACTTGAAGGAATTATGCCTGTAAAAGAACAAATCCCTACAGAAACATATAAAGTAAACGATAAAATAAAAGCATATGTAGTTAGCGTAGAAAGAGGACTAAAAGGAGCACCACAAGTACTAGTTTCTAGAAATCATCCAGATTTTGTAAGAAAATTATTTGAATTTGAAATACCAGAAATCTATGAAGGATTAATAGAAATAAAAAGTGTATCAAGAGATGCAGGAAACAGAAGTAAAGTTGCAGTTTACTCAACAAATCCAGATATTGACCCAGTAGGTTCTTGTGTAGGACCAAAGGGAATAAGAATTCAAAACATTATAAATGAATTAAATGGAGAAAAAATTGATGTTATTGAATGGAGCGAAGACCCAGCAACATTTATATCAGCAGCATTACTTCCAGCCCAAGTAATGGCTATAGATGTAAAAGAAGAAGAAAAATTTGCACAAGTAATAGTGCCAGATGACCAATTATCACTTGCAATAGGAAAAGCTGGACAAAATGCAAGACTTGCAGCAAGACTTGTAAAATGGAAAATAGATATAAAAAGTGAATCACAATTTAGAAAACTATTAGAATATAATGAAAATAAAGAAAATAGCGAAGATGAGAAGGTAACTGAAGAATAATGAAAAAAATAGTTCAAAGAACATGTATGGGATGTAATTTAAAAAAAGATAAAAAAGAACTAATAAGATTGGCTTTTAATAAAAATAAAGAGATATTTGTTGATGAAACAGGAAAAGCCGAGGGCAGAGGTGCATATATATGTGACGACATAAAATGCCTAGAAAAAGCAATAAAAACCAAAAGATTAGAAAGAATTTTTGAGACAAAAATAGATAATAAACTTTATGAGAATATAAGGGGTGTAATTATTGAGAGAAAAAAACAAAATGAAGATAACTAATAAAAAACATGGGGGTGAAAAGTATGAGTAAAATAAAAGTACATGAATTAGCAAAAAAGATAGGGATAAATAGTAAAGAATTAGTTGAAAAAGCAAATGAATTAGGAATTAATGTAAAAAGCCATTTAAGCACACTTGAAGATAGTGATGCAAAAAAATTGGAAGAAAGTTTTGGAAAAGTAAAAAAAGAAGTTACTGAAAAAACATCTGGTCCAGTTATTATTAGAAGACAAGTAATAATGAATGAAGAAGAAGAGAAAATAAATAAACCAAAACAAGAACGAGTTCAGAAAAAAGATGTGGGATTTGTGGAAAGAGATAGGAAAAAAGACTACAATATTGTGTATAGAAACAAACCAACAAAACCAATGTCAGTAAGCGAGTTGTTTGGAATTTCTAAAAAAGAGGAACCAAAGGAAGAACTAAAACCAGAGATAAAAAAAGAAAAAGTAGTAGTTGAAACACCAAAACCACAAACAAAAGAAATTGTTGAGGAAAAAAATGTTGAAGAAAGTGTAGAAAAAAAAGAAAATAATATGAAACAAGAAGAAAATAATAATTACAATAATAGACCATTTAACAAAGAAAGAAGAAACAACAATAATTCTTTTGGAAATCAAAATAACAGACCATATAACAAAGAAGGAAGAGACAATAACTTCAGAAACCAAAATAGACCATACAACAGAGACGGAAGAAACAATTTTGGAAATCAAAACAGACCATTTAATAAAGATGGAAGAAATGGAAACTTTGGAAACCAAAATAATAAACCATTTAATAATAGAAACGGACAATATGGACAAAGAAGACCTCTTGATGAACGTGGAGTAGAGAAAAATATTAAAAACATAATGTCTGCTGATGTTGGAGAAAAAGAAAACGTTAGAGATTATGCAAGCAAAGCAATAGATAAACAAAAAAATAATAATAAATATGATGACAACAAACAAAACAAGAAAAATAATAAAACTAGAAGAAATAATTATGAAGACTTTAGTAGCCATAAACTAAAAGACCTAAAACAAGAAAATAGGCTATCAAATATGTTTGATGAAGGATCAATGCTTGATTACTACGATTTAACAACAACAAGAGGAAAAAGAAATAAGAAAAAAGTAGATAATTCAGAAGAAAGAAATAAACAAAAAATATTCCAATTAACAGAAATTACAATTCCAGAAAGTATTTCTGTAAAAGACTTAGCTACAGAATTAAAGAAAACTAGTGGAGAAATAATTAAAAAATTATTAGGTTATGGAATACTTGCAACTATCAACAATGAAGTGGATTTTGATACAGCATTTTTAATTGCACAAGAATTTGGAGTAACAGCAGTTAAAAAAGAAGTTGTTTCAGATGAAGAAAAGCTATTTGATGAAAGTGAAGATAGAGAAGAAGATTTACTTCCAAGACCACCAGTAGTTGTTGTTATGGGACACGTAGACCATGGAAAAACTTCACTTCTAGATGCAGTAAGACAAACAAATGTAATCGAAGGAGAAGCAGGAGGAATAACTCAAGCAATTGGTGCATACAAAGTAAAAGTTAATAATAGAGAAATTACATTCTTAGATACTCCAGGACACGAAGCATTTACAGCTATGCGTGCAAGAGGAGCACAAATTACAGATATAGCAATACTAGTTGTAGCAGCAAATGATGGTGTAATGCCTCAAACAATAGAAGCTATAAACCATGCTAAAGCAGCAGACATACCAATTATTGTTGCAATAAACAAGATAGATGTTGAAGGTGCAAACCCTCAAAAAGTAAAACAAGAATTAATGGAATATGGCTTAGTTGCAGAAGAATGGGGTGGAGACACAATATTTGTTGAAATCTCAGCTAAAAAGAAAATAAATATTGATGGACTATTAGAAATGGTACTACTAGTTGCAGATATGAAAGAATTAAAAGCAAATCCAAATAAACAAGCAAAAGGTGTTGTAATAGAAGCTAAACTTGATAAAACAAAAGGTGCAGTTGCAACAATGCTTGTACAACGTGGTACACTTGATGTTGGAGATACAATTATAGTTGGATCTACAATTGGTAGAATTAGAACAATGACAGATGAAAATGGTAAAAAGCTTAAAAAGGCTGGACCATCAACACCAGTAGAAATAACAGGTTTCTCATCTGTTCCAGAAGCTGGAGAAACATTCTATGAGGTAGAAGACGAGAAAACAGCAAAACACTTAATAGAAACAAGAAAAAGTAAAGAAAGAGAAAAATCACTAAATGAAACATCAAGAGTTACTTTAGATGATTTATTTAGTCAAATAGAAAAAGGCAACTTAAAACAATTGAATTTAATTGTAAAAGCAGATGTTCAAGGTTCTGTAGAAGCGGTTAAATCAGCACTAGAAAAATTATCTAATGACGAAGTAAAAGTAAAAGTAATACACGCAAATGTTGGAGCAGTTACAGAATCAGATGTAACACTTGCCGATGTTTCAAATGCTATAATAATTGCATTTAATGTAAGACCAGAACCACTTGCAAAAGATAAGGCAGAAAAGTCTAATGTAGAAATAAAAACATATTCAGTAATATACAATGCAATTGAAGACGTAGAAGCAGCAATGAAAGGACTATTAGACCCAGTGTATAAAGAAGTTGTAATTGGAAACGCTGAAGTTAGACAGATATTTAAGATTTCTAATGTTGGAACAATTGCAGGATGCTATGTAACAAATGGAAAAGTAGCAAGAAATGCTGGAGTAAGAGTAATAAGAGACAATGTTGTAATTCATGAAGGTAAATTAGTTTCATTAAAGAGAATGAAAGACGATGCAAAAGAAGTTGCTCATGGATTCGAATGTGGTATTCAAATAGAAAACTTTAACGACTTAAAAGAAATGGATGTTATTGAGGCTTTTGTTATGGAACAAGTAAAATAAGAGGCAGAACACATTGAAAATATATTTATACAAGGAGAAATGCAATGCAAAAAAATAATAATGGTAATAACCGTTTAGCTAGGGTTAATGAGGAATTAAAAAGAGAAATCAGTAATATAATTAACTATGAAGTAAAAAATTCTAATGTTACAGGAATGATTAGCGTAACCAAAGTAAAAATTTCACCAGATTTAAGATATGCTAAAGTTTCTGTAAGCATAATGAACTCTAGAAATGTAAAACAAACACTAGCAGGTCTAAAAGCTGCTTCTGGTTTTATAAGAAGCAGAATAGCAGAAAAAATAAATTTAAGAGTAACACCAGAACTAGTTTTTGAACTAGATGATTCAATGGTATATGGAGAAAGAATAGACAATATTTTAAAAGATATAATGAAAGACATAAAACCAGAAAATGAAGATTAATAGATGGGAGAGAATTTATTTTGACAATAGATAATATAAAAGAAGAAATATACAAAGCCAAAAGCATAATAATCTTAACACATGAAATGCCAGATGGAGATGCTATTGGAAGTAGTTTAGCAATGTACAATGGATTAAAATTACTTGGAAAAGATGTAGAAGTTGTAATGTCTAACAACTCAAAAGTTTTTGACTTTCTACTAGGAGCAGATGAAATTAAGCTTCAAGGAAGCAAAACTATTTATGATTTAGCAATAGCATTAGACTGTGGAGACATAAAAAGATTAAATGGATATACAGAATATTTTCAAAATGCAAACTCAAGTATTGAAATAGACCACCATGAGATAAACACAATGTTTGCAGAATACAACTTCGTAAATCCGACAGCACCAGCATGTGCACAAATTTTAATAACAGTATTAGAAGAACTAGGAATAGAAATAACAAAGGAAATAGGAACATGTCTACTTACAGGAATAATAACTGATACAGGAGGATTTAAATATCCGGGAGTATCAGCAGAAACATTTGAATTTGTTGCAGAATTATTAAATAAAGGTGTAAATGTTTCTAATATATATAAAAGAGTATTGCAAGTAATTTCTAAAAATAAATTTGAACTTAGAAAATTAGCAATGAATAGATTAGAATTTTTAGAAAATGGAAAAATTGCATTTACATATATTTCTAGAGAAGATGAAGAAAAAATAAATGCTGAATCAGATGCACATGAAGGAATTGTAGAAATGGGAAGAGATGTTGAAGGAGTAGAAGTATCAATATTTTTAAGAGAAAATGCTGAAAAAGACGGATATAAAATTTCTTTGAGATCAAATGAATACGTAAATGTAGCAGATATTTGCTTAATGTTTAATGGTGGAGGACATATAAGAGCAGCAGGAGGAAACATTAAATTACCTTTGGAAGAGGCCAAAAAGAGAATTGTTGAAGAGTGCAAAAAACATTTGAAAATTGAAAAATAATTACAATTTTGGTAAATACTTTTAGAAAGAAAAGAGAAGAAAATGGATGGAGTATTAATTATAAATAAACCAAAAGGATTTACTTCACATGATGTTGTAAATATTTTAAGAAAAGCATTAAATACAAAGAAAATTGGGCATACAGGAACATTAGATCCAAATGCAACAGGAGTGTTGCCAATACTCATAGGAAAAGCAACAAAAATTTCTAAATACTTAATAGAACATAACAAAACCTATATTGCAACAATAAGCTTAGGTGAAAAAACAGACACAGGAGATGACCAAGGAAATATAATAGAAAAAGATTTAAACTTTCAAAACATCTCTTGTAAGCAAATAGGAGATGTTTTAAAAACATTTATAGGAAAACAAAAACAAATTCCACCAATATATTCTGCAATAAAAATAAATGGAAAAAAGGCATATGAATATGCAAGAAAAGGACAAACAGTAGAATTAGAACCAAGAAATATAGAAATTTATAGTATAGATTTAATAAAAATAGAAAATAACGAAATAACATTTGAAGTTTCTTGCTCAAAGGGTACATATATAAGAACATTATGTGAAGATATAGCAAAAAAACTTGGAACAATTGGGTACATGAAAGAACTTACAAGAACTAATGTAAACGAATTTAAACTAGGAAATGCAGTAACAATTGACGAAATAAAAGAAAATAGCCTAATAGTAAAGGAAAAAGTCATTAATATAGAAACAATATTTAAGGACAAGCCAGAACTAAAATTAAATGATAGAAAAAAAGAATTATTTTTAAATGGAGTTAGATTGACTTTCGAAGAACCAAATGATATATATAGAATATATAACAATAACGAATTTATTGGATTAGGAATAGTACAAGACAACTTATTAAAAAGAGATGTAATTATATAAAGATAGTGTTAAGTAATCTATAAAAAATTGTAGCGGAGCACAGTGTGCTTCATAAAAATAAAACTATCTAAAAAATTATGGGGGTATTTATATGTCAATGTTTAGTATGCTAATATCATTATTTGCAGTAATATTTTGGATACTTAGAGTAGCAGTAGCTTTTACTGCAAGCATGGGAATGGAATTTATGCTAAAACCATTAAATTTACCGGTAGAAATTATCTTAACATTTGTAACATTTATATGTATTATTTTAATATTTAAAAGAAGCTTAATAGGTGCATTAGTATATTTAATATCAAATTTAGGATATTATGGAGTATATTTATACAACATAATAGTTAAAACTGAGGAAATAGTAGTTGTAGACTACTTAAATATCATAATATCAATTGTTGGAATATTATTGCCATTAATTATATTTATTGACATTGGAATGAGCCAAAGCAGTAAAAAAACAACCAATAAAACTAAAAAAACAGATTGGTTTTTCCAAAATGAACAATTTGATAGAAAATACGATGATAGAGCAGATAGAAATCAATATAAATTTTAAAAGGAGTAAAAGATGAATATTAACTGGTATCCAGGTCATATGCTTAAAACAAAAAAGCAAATAATAGAAGACCTAAAATTAATAGATGTAGTAATAGAAATATTAGATGCTAGAATTCCAATATCTAGTCAAAATCCAGATATTCAAAATATTACTAAAAATAAGAAAAAAATAGTACTATTGAATAAAAGTGATTTGGCAGATGAAAAACAAACTCGGAAAATGGATTGGGTACTTTAAACAAAATAACATAACAGCAATACCTACAGACTCTAACCTTGGAAAAGGAACTAAGGAAGTTTTAAAATTAGTTCAAAAACTTATGGAAGAAGATTTAGAAAAAGCAGCACAAAAAGGTAGAACAAAAAGAAATATTAGAATAATGATAATAGGAATACCAAATGTAGGAAAATCATCATTAATAAATAGATTAGTGAATAAGAAAACAGCAGAAGTGGGCAATAGACCTGGTGTTACAAAACAAAAACAATGGGTAAGAATAGGACAAAATATAGAATTATTAGATACACCAGGAGTTTTATGGCCAAAATTTGAAGATGAACAAGTAGCACTAAATTTAGCATATGTAGGAGCAATAAAAGATGAAGTTATGCCTAAAACAGATGTAGCATATCAATTATTAAAATTATTATACAAAGACTACAAAGATAAAATAATATTAAAATATAAATTGACAGAAGAGGAACAAAATAGTATAATATCAAAAGATGAAAAAAACAACATTATAGAATTAATGAATATAATCGCAAGAAAAAGAGGAGCTATTATTTCTGGGGGAGAAATAGATTATGAAAAAGTATCAAATATGATATTAAATGACTTCAGAACTGGAAAAATAGGCAGAATAACATTGGAGCAAATAAATGGAAATAAATAAAGTAGAAACAATGTCACCTCTAACATGGGCTTATGTTGGAGATAGTATTTATGAAGTGTATATAAGAACATATTTAGTAGAAACAACAAATTTAAAACCACATAAACTACATGTAAAAGCAATAAATTTTGTAAAAGCACAAGCACAAGCAGGAATTTTGCAAAAAATATATGACAAATTAACAGAAAAAGAACAAGAAATAGTAAGAAGAGCAAGAAATACACAAAATCATCATGTGGCCAAAAATGCAGACCCAGCAGATTATATGTATGCAACAGCATTTGAAGGCTTAATAGGATACCTTTACCTAAGCAACCAAAGAGAAAGACTAGAAGAAATACTACATATGACAATCGAATAAATGGCCCGTTGGTCAAGCGGTTAAGACGCCACCCTCTCAAGGTGGAATCATGGGTTCGATTCCCGTACGGGTCACCAATAAAGAATCTGTTTGAACTACAGATACAAAACATTATATGTTTTGTCAGTGAATATTACATATTTTTTAAAATAGCATTGATTTTATTAAGTTATTTTAGTATAATAAAAATAGGAAATGACAAATCCACAAACGTGGTTTTGCCGAATAGATATAAAAACTCACATCTAAATCATCAAATTTACAGATGTGAGCTTCTTTTATTTATGTAGTTGCTTATCATTTCCTATGTGAACTAATATAGCATACAATTAAAAATAAATCAACATAAAAGAAACAAATTTTCGCAAAGTTTTTTGATGAAATTTCTGGATTTTTATTAAAAAATCTGTTAATCTATTTTAAACATCAAAAAAGGTTGACATAATCAGATAAAAATGCTAAAATAATATAGCAATCTAGAAATAGATTAGTATTTGAAAAAGGGGTTTTTACCATGAAAAGCCACACTTCTTCTGCACGGGTGGTCCAAGACGGAAAAGTCTCCTGGAGTAACATTGAGGGGGACAAGAAGTCTCATGAGATTAATGTGACCCAAATGAACGTCAAGGACACAAAAACGGGTGACCACATCTATTACAATACCAAGTCTGGGAAAATGGGTGCGGCACTCGGCGGCGCAGAACGGAAGCACAAGTAATCAAGTGAAAGAGCAGTCAAATGACTGCTCTTTCGCTATAAAAATGCTTTTCCAAATCTTTTCGATCATAGATTTATGAAGTATTCCAAGCACAATATCCTCAAGTTCAACTATATCAAACCCTTCTAAATTTCCTAGATTTTACGAGTCAAATATTCACTCATTTCATTATAAGGAATTAAAAATATATAAAGTAATAAATAAAGAATTCGAACTTGTTGGTTAGGATGCGCAGTTTTGAAAAAAGTTATAAAAATTTGTCTAACAATAATATTCATATTAATTGTAGGAATCTTGGTATTTATATCGAATAGTAATATTAAAAGAAGGGTTGATATAAATGATATAGAAACAGACGACAAATTTAAAAATGTTATTTATGATAATGAAGAAGTTTGAAATGAATCTGTGATTGGAATCCTGACAATTGAAAGAATAAATTTAAAAACTACTGTAAAAGAAGGAACATCAAATGAAGGGCTGCCGAGTTATATAGGACATATAGAAGAAATAGCTATTTATGATGTAAATATAGGACCATAACAGAGGTTATGAAAATGGTTACTTTGCACGATTAAACGAACTAGAATAACGAAAAGAAAAAACAGGTGCAAAAAGAGATACAAAAAGATACAAAGGATATTTTAAAGTAAAGAAAGATTGATTCAATATATAAAATAATAAATGTGAGGTGATAAAATGGTAAATGTTGTAATTGCTGATGATAATATACATTTTGCAACATTATTAATGAATTATATTAATCAAAAAAATGAAAATATCAGAGTATGCGGGATTGCTGAAGATGGTCAAAAAACATTAAACTTATTAAATAGTAAACACAATATTGATGTAATCTTATTAGATTACAAAATGCCAATATATAATGGAGAGGAAGTTTTAAAGCGAATAGAAGAAAAACAAAAATATGAAAAATCATGTATTATAATTTCTGGAGAGCGTGAATCAATAAAAAACATAACTAATAATGAGATGATTTATAAAGTGCTAGATAAATCATTAAGTCTTATTGATATTATTGAAAATATCAATGAATTAATAGAATATAAAGAACAAGTGAAATTTGATAAACAAATCAGTAATAAAATCACAGAAGAATTGCTTTATTTAGGTTATAATCTTTCACACAATGGAACGACATATCTTATTGATACTATACATTATATGCATAATAACAGAAACAAATATTTAGATAATCTTACTAAAAGTGTTTATCCAATAATTGCATCTCGCTACAATAAAAGTGTCCATAATATAAAATGCAGTATAGTAAGAGAAACTAATGAGATGTACCTTGCCTGTAAATTAGACACATTAAAAAATTATTTCCATTATTGTGAAGATACTAAACCAAAAGTAAAAACAGTAATTAATACAATTCTTAATAAATTAATATAGAATGTATCTTTTTATATCTTTTTGTAGAAAAAAAGTAGATAAACATGTATAATACGAATTAAACAAGAGGTTATAACCATTCAAGTGTATGGAGGGGGTGATATTATGCCAAGAAAAGAAAAGATACTTTTTGTTATAAGCATGATAGTAATCGTTATATCTTTGCTTGCGGTTTGCTCAAAAGTATTTGCAGCAAGTACAACATATACATCATATTTGGATATGCTAGCAGGAAATACTACATGTCAAGGAGGCACCAGACAATATAATCAAAGAAATCATAGCATTTCTCTTACAATTACTCAATTGCCTGTAGCGGGTAAAATGTATATATCTTTAGTAAAAGATGGGTTCTTTAGTGATACCACAGTATCGTCTAAAGATAATATTGAGATATCACAATTAAAAACATATTCGTTCTATATGGGAAATTATGACACTGGCAAATATTACTATTATTTCTCTACGTATGGAAGAGGGGCAACATTTTATGCAAATCCTGTAAGTATGACATGTTATGACTAATATTTAAATTATAACTATAGACAATTAATAAATTGTCTATAGTTATAGATAAAAAGGAGTATATGTGGCTTATGAGTTATGAAATGATTTTAAATAAAGGAAATAAGATATTTAAAAATGGTGATAAAAAAATATATGCGTTAAACAATGTATCGGTTAGTATAAAAAGTGAAATGTTTTATGCTATTATGGGACATTCTGGTGCAGGAAAAAGTACACTCATACAAATCTTAGGATTATTAGATAGTTTATCTAGTGGTGAGTTATACCTTAATGGAAAAAATATACAAGCGTTATCCGAGAATGAAAAATCGTATATTAGAATGGAACAAATAGGATTCATTTTTCAGTCATTTTATCTAAATCCAAAATTAAAAGCTATAGAAAATGTAATGCTACCTATGTATATAAATCCAAAAATAAAAAAAAGTGAACGCAATTCCAGAGCGATGGAATTATTAAAAAAATTTGGGCTGGAAAAAAGAATTAATCATTACCCAAGAGAACTTTCAGGAGGAGAACAACAAAGAGTAGCAATAGCTAGAGCTTTGGCTAATGATCCAAATTTTATATTAGCTGATGAACCTACTGGGAATTTAGATGAAGAAAATGAGAAAATTGTTTTTGTAGAATTAAAGAAATTAACTAAAGAAGGCAAAACAGTGATTGTTGTTACCCATAATGACATCGTGAAAAAGTATGCAGATAAGATATTATATATGGATAATGGTGTCATAAAGGAGGAACTATGAAAATTCTAGATTATTATTTAATGTCAATAAATAATATAAAAGGAAATAAAAAATCCTTTCTTAGAAATAGTGTTTTAATAGGTATTTCCTTATCAATATTAATATTATCATCAATTGCTACATCTTCCATAAATAATGTATTAGAAAAAAATATAAAAAATAATTTATCATATAGAAGTATTTATGTAACAAATTATGAAAATATTGATCAAAAGACTTTTATAAAGAACATAGAAAAAATAAAAAATGTAGCAAAAGCCATACCACAGGAAGCATATTCTACAAATATAGATATAGATTCGATAGATGGTGAAAAATCATCAGGAGCATTATCTTTAATAGGTTCAGATAATGATATCTCACCACAAATTATTGCTGGAAGAAAAATAGAAAAAAATGAGAAAAATGTATGTATAGTTCCAAAAAAATTTCAGCCACAAAATTTAGAAAATTCTACAAATGATAATGAGATAATAGATGGAGAAGATTTACTAAATAAAGAGATAGAAATAGTTTATCACAACTATGACTATTCGAAAGAATACCCACAACGAATTAATACTATAAAAGAAAAATATAGAGTTGTGGGAGTTTATGATCAAGAAATAAATATGGGCGAATATTATGAATGCTATATAAATTTTGAAGATATTTTGAAAATACAAAATGAAATCACAAAAAACTCCAATTATATCAATGAATTTGATCCGATATTAGCAATAGTTGACAATTCAGAAAATGTAGAACCAGTTATGAATGAGCTAAAAAAGCTTGGATATAATGTACTTTTGAGGTCTGTTCCAAATACAGAATTAATTGATATAATAGAGAGTATTTGTACAGTACTTTCAATTTGCACAATGATTATAGCACTATCTAATATAATAATAAATGTAATAAAAACTGCCGAAGAAAGAAAGTATGAGCTAGGGTTATTAAAAGCTTTTGGATATAATAAAAGAAACCTTTGGTATTCTGTTATCATGGAATCTGTTATTACTGCAATAACAGGCTTTATATTATCTTGTATATTTGTTTCTATAGTTGTAGGAATATTATACTTAGTACTTCAAAACGCAAGTCCTGAACTGAGAAAAATAAAATTCATTATAGGATATAAAACATTTTTATATAGCTTCTTCATGTCTTTAATAATATCAATGTTTGGTAATGTTATTGCTAGTTATAATATTGTTAATAAAGCTACAGTTATTAAAAATATAAAAAAATAAGATAGTGTTAAATAGTTTATGAAAAATTGTAGCGGAGCACAGTGTGCTCCATAAAAATAAAGTAAGGAGTTATATATGAGATTATTAAAACCGGCTTTTACAAGTTTTGTTAGAAATAAAAAATTACTATTATATGTATTAAGCATAACCATTACTTTGGGATTGTTAATGGTAATGCTTGATTTTAATATACTAGTTAAAAAGTTTTATAAAGATGAAATTGAGAATAATATAAAAAATAGAGTGCTTTTTATTTCGGCCAATAATGTAAATAATATAAATTTAAATGATATAACAAGCATAGATAATATAGAAAAAGTTCAATATAATTTCAAACCAATA
>OIEN01000214.1_pt1 | contig 40947 bp, 36 predicted proteins | sample 1581741 | NCBI WGS metagenome assembly OIEN01 (sample SAMN01760944, study PRJEB22395) | human gut metagenome | reverse complement strand
AGCATACTATGTATGGATACCAAGATATAAATATAAATTATTTAATGCAACATATGCAAGTGGTACAACAGAACAATTAATTGATGTTGTATTTGAAAACGGGACATCTACTACAGGAACAGTAACATGTACATATGCATCTAATGGTGCAGAAACATGTCAAAATAAAGCAAACGGGAATTGGTATACGCATCCAGCATTCACCATGATAAATGCAAGTGGTAATAAAACAGAATATAAAGGAATCTGGGTAGGAAAATTTGAAACAACAGGAGACACTACAACACCAACCATAAAACCCGGAATTTCATCAATTAGAAATATAACAGTAGGTCAGATGTATAATACAGGAAAATTATTTAGGTCAACAAATTATTTAACAACAACTGGAGCAAATGAATCAGATTCACATATAACAAAAAATATCGAATGGGGATCAGTAGCATATTTAAAACAAAGTATCTATGGATTAGGCATAACAGATATAACTAACAATAGTTCTAGTACTCATTCTAGTTCTAGTTATTACACAGGTGGTGGATCAGGAACAAGCTATAAAACAAATACAGGACAATCAACAACAGGAAATATAACAGGTGTATATGATATGACTGGAGGAGCATTTGAATATGTCATGGGAAATTATAATAAACGAGCAGGAAGTTCAGCATTAACAGTAAGTACAGTACCAAATGAGCATATAGATATATATTCAGGAACAAGCGTGGCAGCAAGCCACCTAGGAGATGCAACGGGAGAGACAGCAGGCTGGTATGGTGATTTCGCAGGATTTGTTAATTCTTCTAATCCCTGGTTCATACGTGGGGGCTACTACAATGCGACCTTTCCGGGAGTGTTTCTCTTTGACAAAAGCACGGGTGGAGACAACTATAACAACAGCTTTCGTGTCGTGCTTTCAGTAACAAAATAAAAAGTTAATCAAAAAATATTATATATTTTGAATATATAATATTTTTTCTTATAAATCGATATTTTTTTTAATATATTTATACTATTATTAATATGGTGATAGTATGAAAAAGATGAGACTTAGGAATAACAATAAAAAAAGAAAAAAAATAAGAGTAATAAAGATATTATTTTTAATAACTATTATATACATTAGTTTTTCATATTCTTTTTATTATTCTTTAAGAAGAAATAAGAATATTAATAATAGTAATTTTATTAAATCTTTAGTAAGAATGGGTAATAGTAATAATTTATATAATAATAAGTTAATTAATGTAGTTAATTCTACTATTAATTTTATTACTCATGTTGATATTACTAAACCCAGTAGTATTATTGCTAGTTATGTAAGTAAAACAAATAATTATAATAGTATTACTTTAGAACATAATGATGATTATAGTAATTTAGAAGAGTTAAAAAAAATAAGTTCATATATTGAGGATCCATACAAGGTAGATATTAGTAAACCAATAATATATTTATATAATACACATCAATTGGAAAATTATAATAATAAAAATTTAAGTATATATAATATTACTCCAAATGTTTTGATGGCATCTTATATATTAAAAGAGAAACTAAATAAAAATGGGATTTCTACTATTGTTGAGGATACTAATTTAAGTGAATTTTTAAATTTAAATCATTGGAATTATGCTAGTTCATATAAGGCTACTAGGATGTTACTATTAGAAAAAATGAATAAGTATGATAGTTTAAAATATTTTATAGATATTCATAGAGATTCGGTTAATAGGAATAGTACTACTGTCACTATTAATAATAAAACTTATGCTAAAATATTATTTGTAATAGGTTTAGAACATAAAAATTATGAATATAATTTAGAGGTAACTAATAAGTTAAATGATTTAATTAAGGAAGATTATCCATCTTTAACTAAAGGAATATATAAAAAAAGTGGTAAAGGGGTGGATGGTATTTATAATCAAGATGTTGATAAAAATTGTATTTTAATTGAAATAGGAGGAGTTGATAATACGATAGAAGAAGTTTATAATACTTTAGAGGTTTTATCTAATGTTTTAACTAAGTTTGTAGGTGAAGTATGAATAAGAATAAAATAATTAAAGATATTTTTATTATTTTACTTGTTTTATATATATTTATCTTTTTTGCTAGTGAAAGTGGTTATTATGAATATCATGTAAGGAAGAGAACGGTTTTAACTAGTGAGAAGATTAAAGAATTTGAAAATGATGTTAAAAACAATAAGAATTTAGATATAACCGATTATTTAGAGAGTACTGAGAAGAGTTATAAGAATAAACTTACTAGTACATGTTTTAATACTAGTAAGAAGATAAATACTTATTTTAAAAGAGGGGTTGAAGGTGTATTTAAGATAATAGATAAATTAGTAAGTGATGATAAATATAATAAATAAGAAAATAATTCATATATTTTATTAAGAGGTGCATTATGCTTAGGAAAATGTCTATTAGAAAAATAATTATTAGTAGTTTAACTTTATTTGTATTGCTTTTGATATATTTAATTCCTTCTAATAAGGAAGAAGGAAAAACACTTAATATTAATCAAAAATTAGATTATGTATATACTAATAACTTAGAGGTAATTTATTTATTAGATAGTAATGATTATGTATCTAAGACTAATATAGGTGGTTGTAAATGTGATGATTTAGTAGAAAAAAGTTCTTATTTAATTGAGAGTTTAACTATTGATGGTAAAAAGAGTGATATTATACCAAATGGATTTAAGAGTGTTATTCCAAGTGGGACTAAGGTATTAAATATATCTTTAGAAAATGGAATATTGAAAATAGATTTTTCAAAGGAATTTTTAGATGTTAATAAAAAATACGAGGAGAAGATGATAGAATCACTTACTTATACTTTAACTAGTATAGATGGTATAAATGGTTTAATTATTTATGTAGAGGGCAAACCATTAACTAAGTTACCTAATAGTAAGAAGAATATCCCTACTTTTTTAGATAAGAATTATGGTGTTAATAAGGTATATGATATTAGTAATACTAAGAATATAGATAGTTATACAATATATTATTTGAGTGAATTTAATGATAATTATTATTATGTACCTGTTACTAAGTATATTAATAATACTAATCAAGATAAGGTTAAGATAATAATTGAGGAATTAACTAGTGCTCCAATATATGAGAGTAATTTAATGAGTTTTTTAAATGTTAGTACTAAGTTACTTAATTATGAAATAAATGATAATACTATTAAGTTAAATTTTAATAATATGATTTTAAGTGATATTACGGGTAGTAGTATTTTAGAAGAGGTATTGTATACGATAAGTATGTCTATACAAGAGAATTATGATGTTAAAGAAGTCATATTTTTAGTAGAAAATGAAGAAATTACAAAAATTGTTACAAAAGATATTGAATAATTAAAAAAAATGATGTATAATGAGTATGTTCTTCAAAAAAAAGAAGACATACTGTCCTCATAGCTCAGCTGGATAGAGCACACGCCTTCTAAGCGTGCGGTCGAAGGTTCGAATCCTTCTGGGGACGCCATATGAGATTTATCCCTTGTTTATCAAGGGTTTTTCTTTTTTTGGTCTTGTATTTCTAATATATCAATATTTATTATCCATATATTAATACTGATAACAGCGTAGCAAAAGCATAAAAATATCTAATTATTTACATATTTAATGATTATTTTAAAAAAAATAAAATATTTTGTTGTATAATAGTTATTAGGAGGTATAGATAATGGATAGAATATTAGAAAATGCTTTGGAAAAAGAAAGAATAAGACAAGAAAATAATATTGAGTTAATTGCATCTGAAAATTATGTATCTAATGATATAAAAAAATTACAGGGTAGTATATTAACTAATAAATATGCTGAAGGATATCCTGATCATAGATATTATGGTGGTTGTGAATATGTTGATATATTTGAGAAAAAAGCCATTGAATATGCTTGTAAATTATTTAATGCTAAATATGCAAATGTTCAACCTCATAGTGGTTCGTCTGCAAATATGGCAGTTTACAGGGCTTTACTTAATAATAGGGATAAGGTTTTGGGTTTAAATTTATCACACGGAGGACATTTAACACACGGTAGTAAAGTTAACTTCAGTGGTATTGATTATGATTCAGTATTTTATAATTTAAATGAGCATACCGAAAAATTAGATTATGATATTATTGAGGAAGTGGCTTTGAGAGAGAAACCAAAAATGATTATTGCCGGCTTCAGTGCATATTCAGGTAAGATTGATTTTAAAAGATTTAGGAGTATCTGTGATAAATGTGGTGCTTATTTGATGGTAGATATGTCTCATATCGCGGGATTAATTGCCACGGGTTATCATGAACAACCTTTACCATATGCTGATGTAGTTACTTCAACAACACATAAAACTTTAAGGGGGCCACGTGGAGGATTTATTTTAACTAATAATGAAGAAATAATTAAAAAAATAAATAAAGTTATATTTCCAGGTATTCAAGGTGGACCTTTAATGCATGTAATCGGGGCAAAGGCACAATGCTTTTACGAAGCTATGACTTTAGAATATAAAGAGTATATTAAAAATGTTTTGATTAATGCACGTACTATGTGTGAAGAATTTAAAAAAAATAATGTTAGAATTGTTTCTAATGATACTGAGAATCATTTGATGTTAATCGATGTAAAAAATAGTTTTGGTTTAACAGGAATTGATGCTGAAAATATACTTGATAGTATTTGTATTACAGTTAATAAGAATACTATACCATACGATCAAGAGAAACCTACAGTTACAAGTGGTATAAGAATAGGTACCCCCGCGGTTACGACTAGAGGGTTTGATAGTAATGATGCTAAAGAGGTCGCGGATATTATTATGATGGCTTTAAGAAATAAAGATAGTGAGGAAGTACTTACTGATTGTAAGAAAAAAGTTTTGTCTCTTACTCAAAAGTATCCGCTTAAAGGTATTAAATAATGTCAAAAATAATAAATAACAAAATAAACATAGAAAAAAATAAAAATAAATAGTATAATAAATTTGGTGATGGAAATGAAAATAAAGAATATTATTGCAAGAGAAATATTAGATTCAAGGGGTAATCCTACGGTTGAAGCCACGGTTATTTTAGAAGATAATACTGAGGCAACCGCAAGTGTTCCATCTGGAGCTTCGACTGGAGTACATGAAGCTTTAGAGCTAAGAGATAATGACATGAATAGATATTTTGGTAAAGGTGTTTTAAAAGCAGTATCTAATATTAATGATATTATTAAACCTAAATTAATTGGATTAGACGTTCAAAATCAAAAGGAAATAGATGAATTATTAATTAATTTAGATGGTACTCCAAATAAGGAAGTACTCGGTGCTAATGCTATTTTAGCAGTGTCTTTAGCTTGTTTAAAGGCTAGTAGTAAATGTGCTAAGAAAGAATTATTTGAGTATATTGGGCGTGGTACTTACATGCCAAGAATGATGATGAATATATTAAATGGTGGTGCTCATGCCGATAATGGCTTGGACTGTCAAGAATTTATGATTATTCCAATGCATAAGGAAATAAATGAGAATGTGAGAATTGGCTCTGAGGTGTTTCATAGTTTGAAACAAATACTTAAAACTGAGAGGTTAAGTACGGGAGTTGGAGATGAAGGAGGGTTTGCCCCGAATATAAATAGTACTCTTGAAGCATTAAATTTAATCATGGATGCGATTAAGGCATCTGGTTATGTACCAGGTAAAGATGTATATTTAGCTTTGGATGTCGCAGCGAGTGAATTTTATAATAATGGAGTGTATTCATTTGAAGGAAAAAATAGAAAAAAAGAGCAAATGATTGAGTTCTATGAGTATATTATAGAAAAATTTCCCATTGTTTCAATCGAAGATGGCATGGCTGAAGATGACTACGAGGGTTGGCAATTATTAACTGAAAGATTAGGGGATAGGATTCAGTTAGTTGGAGACGATTTGTTTGTAACTAATAAAAAGTTATTAGAAGTAGGAATTGAAAAGCATATGGCTAATGCTATTTTAATAAAGTTAAATCAAATAGGTACAGTTACTGAGGCTATAGAAACAATATTACTAGCAAAGAGAAATAAATATAGTACTATAATTTCGCATAGAAGTGGAGAAACAGAGGATACTTTTATTGCAGACTTTGCGGTAGGTTTAAATCTTGGACAAATAAAAACAGGCTCAATGTCTAGGGGTGAACGTATTTGCAAATATAATAGATTAATGAGAATTAATGAAAAATTAAATAAATAGAAAAGAGGAAATAAAAATGATACCATTAAAGAAAGCAAATATTTTAATACCACATGATGTGGATATGACTAAGTGGAGTGTTATTGCTTGTGATCAATACACATCACAAAATGAATACTGGGATAAGGTAAAGGAAATCGTGGGTAATAGTCCATCTACTCTAAATATAACTTTACCTGAAATATATTTAAATGATAGTGATGTGTCCGATAAGATAAAGAAAATAAATGAGCATATGGAAGATTTACTTCAAAGTGGTTGTTTTACTGAATATAAGGATAGTTTAATTTATCTAGAAAGAACTCAAGATGATGGTAGAGTTAGAAAAGGAATAATCGGTATGGTTGATTTAGAGGATTATTCATATTTAGCAGATTCTACTAGTTTAATTAAAGCAACTGAAAAGACTGTAGTTGATAGAATTCCACCTAGATTAAGAGTAAGAGAAAATGCTTTGTTGGAAACACCACATGTTATGTTGTTAATCGATGATCCAAAGAAAGAAATTATTGATAATTTAAATGAAAGTGTTAGTGAAGAAGATAAGATATATGATTTTGACTTGATGTTAAAAGGAGGACATGTTAAGGGTTATAAATTAAATGATAATCTAATTGAAGAGATATTTAATAAATTAGAAACTTTTACAGACAAGGAAACATTTGAGAAGAAATATGATGTTACTGATAAACCAGTATTGTTATTCTCAGTAGGAGATGGTAATCATTCTTTGGCTACTGCAAAAGCCCACTACGAAAAATTAAAAGAGACATTAAGTAAAGAAGAATATTTGAATCATCCTGCTCGTTATGCTTTAGTAGAAGTTGTTAATCTTCACAGTGAGGCATTAGAGTTTGAACCAATACATCGTGTTTTGTTTAATGTAGATGTAGATGGATTATTAACTGAATTTAAGAATTGTTATCATATCGATGAGAATGATACTGAGGGACAAAGAATAGAATATGTATGTGAAGGTGAAAGAAAAGTATTATATGTAAAAAGATCATGTACTAATTCTAATTTAGCGGTAGGCACACTACAAAGTTTCTTAGATAATTATTTAAAGAATCATCCTGAAACTAAAATAGATTATATTCATGATGATGATGCTACGATTAAACTTGGAAGGGAAAAGGGTAATATTGCTTTCTTGCTTCCTGCTATGTCTAAAAATGAATTATTTAGAACGGTTATTCTAGATGGAGCATTACCAAGAAAAACATTCTCAATGGGACATAGTTATGATAAGAGATATTATTTGGAATGTCGTAAGATAAAATAAAAGACTAGTTTTCTAGTTTTTTTCTTTTTATTTCAAATTAATTTTACATATTCAAATATTAATGGTAAAATAAAGGTAGATACAAATTTAGATAGGATGATGTTTATGATAAAAGGAAAACCATTTGTTAAATGGGCGGGTGGAAAGAGACAAATAATTGATAAGTTAGTTAAATATGTACCAGATGATTTTGATACTTATTATGAACCATTTATTGGAGGAGGTGCATTACTATTTGAACTTGCACCAAAAAAAGCAGTGATTAATGATTCAAATAAGGAACTTATGAATGTTTATCTTGTACTATGTGATGATGTAAAATTTAAGAAAATGTGTAGAACTTTAAATAATTACGAAACTAATCATTCTCAGGAATTTTATTATGAATTAAGAGATAAGGATAAGAATAAAAATACATATAAGAAATTAGCAGATTACACGAGGGCAGCACGTACTATTTATTTAAATAAGGCTTGTTTTAATGGGTTATATCGTGTTAATAAGAAAAATGAATTTAATGTTCCATTTGGTAAAAAGAGTAAGGTTAATACATATGACGGAGATAACTTAATTACAGTTAGTAATTATTTAACAATGAATGATGTTAAAATAACATGTACAGATTTTGAAGAATCATTAAAAAATGTAAAAAAAGGAGATTTTGTTTATTTTGATCCACCATATGATTCAAATACTACTACTTTTAATAGTTATACTGAAAATGGTTTTGGAAAGGAAGATCAAAAAAGATTAGCAGAGGTATATAAAAAGTTAGATAAACTTGGGGCATTTGTTATGTTATCTAATCATAATACGATGTTAGTAAATGTTCTTTACAAGGATTATCATATTCATGTTATTGAAGCTAGAAGAAATATAAATTCAAATGGGGAGAAAAGGGGAAGCGTTGAAGAAGTGATTATAACAAACTATGAAAAGATTAATTGCTAAGGTAAATACTATGGGTAATTTAAAATATTATTATGAAAAAGATAATTTTAAACTCGTTTGTGGTGATTCTTTAAAAATACTTAAAAACATTCCTTGTAAAAGCATTGATATGATTTTTGCCGATCCACCTTATTTTTTATCTGGTGAAGGTATTTCATGTCATGGTGGTAAAATGGTAAGCGTTAAGAAAGGCGTTTGGGATGAGAAAATAGATATAAAAAAGAAACATAATTTTAATAAGAAATGGATTAGATTATGTAAAAATATTTTAAAAGATAATGGTACTATTTGGATAAGTGGGACAATGCATAATATTTATTCAGTAGGCATGGCTTTAGAAGAAGAAGGATTTAAAATAATTAATAATATAACTTGGAGAAAGTTAAATCCTCCACCAAACATAAGTTGTCGTGCATTTGTCCATTCTACGGAAACGATTTTATGGGCTAAAAAAGATATAAAAAATGTTAAGCATAAATTTAATTATTCTTTGATGAAAGAGTTAAATGATAATAAACAAATGAAAGATGTTTGGGAGTCATCGCTAACAAAACCTAGTGAGAAGAAACAAGGAAGTCATCCAACTCAAAAACCCATTGCTATATTAGAAAGAATAATATTAGCATCTACAGATGAAGGAGATTTAATATTAGATCCATTTAATGGAAGCGGAACAACGGGAATCGTTGCAAATAAGTTAAATAGAAAATATATAGGTATTGATAAGGAAAAAGAATACTTGGAACTTACAATAAGAAGGAAGGAGAATATTTGATGCAAAGAAATTTTGATGAATGGTTTAAACATTTTAGAAGGGGGATAGCAACATACAATTATTATGTCGATTTTGCAAAGGTATATAAGAACCTTGATAAGGTTAAAGTAGAACTAAACATATTAAATTCTTTAATTGGAGAAAAAAATATAGAGAGTAAATTTAGTGAAATTGTTTTAAAATATCCCGAGACTTTAGAATGTATTCCTTTAATTTTGGCAATTAGATCAAATGAAGTGTTTGTTAAGGATGAAGTAAAAGAATATTTATTCAAATTTGATAAAATGGTATATTCAATGAATGATTATATTAAATTTATGAGAGAAACTGGATTGTTTGAATTGCTACAAAATCATATTATTAATAATTTATACGATTATGTTCTTGGTGTTGAAGTTGGATCGGATTCAAATACCCGCAAAAACAGAATTGGTGATATTATGGAGGATCTTGTAGAAGGATATATTAAAAAGGCAGGGTTTGAACGTAATAAGGATTATTTTAAAGAAATGTCTGTTTATGAAATAGAAGAAAAGTGGGGGGTAAACTTAGATAAAATAACAGGAGATAAGACTTCTACAAAAAGGTTCGATTTTGTCATCAAAACTGATAATCAAATTTATGTTATAGAAACTAACTTTTATGCTTCGAGCGGGTCAAAATTGAATGAAACTGCTAGAAGTTATAAAATGTTAGCATTAGAAGCAAAAGATATAAATGGTGTTACTTTTATTTGGTTTACTGATGGATTCGGTTGGAAAAATGCTAAGAATAATTTAAAAGAGACATTTAATGTTATGGAGCATTTATATAATATTCATGATTTAGATATGAATATATTAGATAAAATAATAAAATAATTAGATAACAAAAAGGAATCGATTGATTCCTTTTTATATGCTTAATTTATCTAAAATTTCACTTTTTCCATAAATAGTGATGTCAATGTTTTCTAATTTATTTAGATTAAATAATTCTTTATCTTTTATCATTTTTTTAACTATTTTATAACTATTATTGATATTATAAATATTATTTGTTTCTATATATAAGCAATTATCTGCTATACGATAATTATATTCCATATAATCAGGATAATAACTTACTAAAACCTTAATTCCGTCAATATTATCATCAATAACTTTATCAATCCCATAACTAGAATTATTAATAATAATTTTATTAAATTTATCTGTATCATTATTTATCTCTTCAATGCCTTTTTCATATTGATTAGGAACATTATCTAAATAATTGTATTGCATAAATTCAAAAATACTAATACCTATTCCTAAGCCAATTAGAATCATACTAATTAACATACTAATTAAAATCTTTTTCATATTTATTTAACCTCTCTTTTAAATATACATTTTGTAATAAACATTATTATTGAAATTAGAAAGATAACAAAACCTAAAATAGTAATCATTGGTCCTAAGAGAAATACGCTGTCAAAGATAAAACTAATTACTAAGCCTAAACATATTAAAGCAAATACTAAAAGTAATACCATTGGGACTAATAAGAAGATAGAGAATATCTTTGTTACAAATATTCCAAATGATATAAAGAATTCTAGAATACTACTATCTTTAGTAGTTTCTTTTTTGCTTTTAACTTTTACATTTTCAAAAACAGGTTTATCCTCTTTAATTTTTATTTTCTTTTCCCTTTTGTTCTTTTTAAATATACTCATAAACATCATAATAGCAATAATAATATAAGATATTTCTAGTACTAGAGTCCAAAGAAAAGTTAATATATCATCAATAGGACTAGGAAATATTTCTAAAATCATATGACCAATACCTAGTATTAAGTAGTAGGGTAGTCTTAAAATAAATATTAGAATGATAATAGCAAAAACTTTAAAAATCATATTTAATATTTCTTCGGCAGTATCATTACTAAAATTAGATATAATATTTTTAAGCCAATTAGATATTTTGCTGACATAATTACTAACTACATCTTCAAAACTATTAGTATTTTCATAGGATATTTTGTAAGCATCAAGTATTTCATTACATAATTCATCAATATTTCCAAAACTTTTAATGGCATCTTCTTCACTATAACCATTTTTTATCTTTTCATTAATATTATCTTCATATTCCCTGATAATATCTTCTACCTCTTCTTTTTTTAAAATTTTTAATTTCTTTCTTAATTCGTTAAAAAACTCATTTTTTTTCATTTTTTTCACCACTTTCTAAAAAATCATTTACTTTCTTATTAAATAATTTCCAACTATTATATAATTCATTATGCCTAACTATTCCTTTATTTGTAATAGTGTAGTATTTTCTAGCAGGACCTCCACTGGACTCTTGATAATATGTTTCAAAATAAAATTCATTAGTTAATCTTTTTAAAAGAGGATATATTGTTCCTTCATTAACATCAATAATCTTACTAACTTGTTGAACTAATTCATATCCATATATATCTTGTTCTTTTACTAGACTTAATACAATTAATTCTAATACACCTTTTTTAAATTGAGTATCCATATTTCTCCTTTCACCTGTATTATATAACCAACTACTATGTATTGTCAAGTAATTGTAATATTAAAATAAAAAAAGAAATCTTTTAATATTGTTCCTATATATAGTTATTATTTTTGATAATATTAAGAAATTATGATATTATTAGTATGTAAGCAAGAAATCTTGCATAAAATAAAAAAATAGGAGCATTTGATTTTACAAGTAAATGTTGCCTCTAAAAATATTGAGTTGGACACTCTATAAATACTTGAGAGTGTCTATTTTTTTATCGCTAACACCAGTAAGGTAGAAAGATAATAAAATGATTATATGAGCTTTAAAACCTTTATTATAAACAAAAAAATCTAATTAATTTCTGTAAGATTATTTTATATTTTTCCTTTCTTCTAAAAGACTATTTCTATATATATTTATTCTATCTAATATTTTATTTAGTGATTCTCTATCTAGCTTTAAATTAATTATTTTTAAAGCATTTTCTAGTGATATATTATAATTCATTATTTCTTTATTTAATCTTTTTATATTTTCTAAGAATTTCTTATCTTTTTTATATTCTATATAATTATATAAAGAGATTATAGCAATAGAATAATGATAACATAATCTTATATCATTTTTACCTTTATTAAATAACTCTAGTGCTTTATTATAGCTTTTGTCTTCCTTATATAATAATAAATAATTCTCTTTATTAACACTACCTAAGAGGTAATAAAGAAGAGTTATTTTTATTATGTAGTAACTAAAGTTTAAGATACTATAAAGATTTTGATATTCCATTATCTTAAATATTTTTGCTTCTTCTTCATAACCAATATTTTCTAGGTAGTCAATATATAATAATTCTTCAGTGTATGCAATTAATTCAGTTAGTATATCATTTACTTCATGTCTTTTTTCTTTAGGCTGATTTTTGTAGTGGCTTATTTCGTGAACCCATATTATAGAATCGATTAGTAAGCCATTGTTATAAACATTTATAGCTTTATGGTAGTTTCTTGAAATTATATTATCTTCTTTAGTTTTAAAATTAAAACTTCTTCTTTCATAAAAAATATAATTATTGTTACCATAAGTGAGTTGTGAGGTAGCATCTATAGGCTCGTTTGTTTCTAAAATATTTAATGTTCCATTTTTTTCGATATCATTCACTTTAAAATTTATTCCTAGACTTTTATAAAAATCATTTATCAATTGTGTTTTTTCTACATAATCTTTTCTAGTCGTGTTTCTTAAATCTTTGGTATCAATATCTAGTTTTTCTAAATTATCATATAGAAAAGAAATTAGTATGTAAATATTCTTTAAGTTATTTAGAAATATTTTATTTTCATTATAACTAGTATTAAAAAGATTTTTTAAGAATTGATTTATTTCTTTTTCAATTGTGTTTTCTTTATCCATATGAATCTCCTTTGTGTCATTGTAGCATACTTTATATGATAAGTAAATGTTTAAAAAAAGTTCTAATGCATTAAAACGCGTGAGCAACTAAGAAATGAAAGTAAATTTTCTTAAATTTAATATTATTAATTTACAACTTAATTTATACATGATACAATATTAAGGTAATTAAGGAGGAGAGTATGAATATAAATATTAGTGATTTAAAAGATTATGCTCATAAATTAATGTTTGATATGAATGATTTAGAGTATGAGACCTTGTTAAAGGAATTTGATGTTGTTTTGAAACAGATGGATATTATATCTAAATTTGATAATATTGATAAGATAGAACCTATGGTTTTGCCTTTTCCTATTGAGGTTAATTTAAGAAGTGATAATTTAGTCGAGGTATTAGCTAGGGAAGATGTTTTAAAAAATGCTAAGGAAATAGAAAATGATCAAGTAAAGGTACCAAAGGTGGTTTAAATGAAGTATGATAATTTAAGTGTATTGGAATTAAGAAAGTTACTGGATAATAAGGAAGTTACTACTCTAGAATTATTTAATAATTCAAGAAGATTAGCAATGAAACTTAATGAGGATTATAATAATTTTGTAACTATTTTAGATAAGTTAGAATATAATCCTAATAAAAATAGTTTATTAAATGGTATTCCTTATGCTTTAAAGGATAATTTTTCTACTAAGGATATTTTAACTACGGGCTCTTCTAATATTTTAAAAGATTATATACCTATTTATAATTCTACTGTATATCAAAAATTAATTGATGCGGGATGTGTATTGGTTGGAAAAACTACTTTGGATGAACTTGCTATGGGTGGAACTGGAACAACATGCCATACGGGGGTAGTTAGGAATATTTGGGATAAAAAGAGAATGGTAGGTGGATCTTCATCTGGAAGTGCTAATGCCGTTGCTTCAGGTATTGTTCCTTTTGCTATCGGTTCTGATACAGGTGATTCGGTTAGAAAACCTGCTTCATATGTTGGAATAGTTGGTTTTAAACCGACATATGGCAGAATTTCAAGATATGGTTTATTTGCTTTTGCATCTTCTTTGGATCATGTGGGAATATTTGCTAGAAATGTTAAAGATGTAGCCATAGTTACTGATGTGTTAAAAGGTAAAGATACAAATGATATGACTAGTTTGGAAGATGATAATATTAAATATGCAGATAATTTAGATAATGAGATAAAAGGAAGAAAATTATTTTATATTAAAGAGGTAATTAATGTTAAAACAAATAATAAGGAAACTGAAGAGATAATTAAGAAATTTATGGATAATATTGATAAATTAAGAGAATTAGGTTTTGTTATTGAGGAAGTTAGTATCGATAAGAAATTACTTGAGGCAGTATATCCTACATATAATATTATTTCTTGTGCGGAGGCTACTTCTAATAATGCTAATTTAACTGGTATTTTATATGGTCCTAGAAGTGATAAGGATAATATTAATGATATGATATTTGATGCTAGGACTAAGGGTTTTAGTGAGTTAATAAAGAGAAGATTTGTTATTGGAAGTTATGTTTTACAAAAAGAAAACCAAGATAAGTTATTTTTAAATGCTTGTCGTGTAAGAAGGATAATTGTTGATAAGATAAATGCTTTATTTAAGGAATATGATGGATATATTTTACCAACATGTGGAATTGCCCCTTTATTAGAGGATGCTAGTGATAAGTTAACAGAAGAATATTTGATTTTAGAAAATCACCTACAAATAGGTAACTTTGGAGGATTTCCTTCGATTACTATTCCTTGTGGTTATGTTAATAATATGCCTATTTCGATTAATCTAACTGGTAGAGCAAAAGAAGATAGTTTGGTATTAAATATGGCTTATCATATTTCTAATAAGTTAGGTAATCATGATATTATTGCAAGGAGGGATAATGATGTATAAGACAGTAATTGGATTAGAAGTTCATTGTGAGTTGAAGAGTAAAAGTAAGGTGTTTTCTAAGGGAAGGAATGCTTATAGTGAAGAGGTTAATACTAATGTTAATGTTGTTGATTTAGGGATGCCAGGTATTCTTCCTAATTTAAATAAGTATTCGGTTTATGAAGCTTTATTACTTGCATCACATTTAAATTGTGAACTTGCTAGTAGGTTAGTTTTCGATAGAAAGAATTATTTTTATCCTGATTTACCTAAGGGTTATCAAATTACTCAAAGTCATATGCCTTTTGGAGTAAATGGTAAGTTTAAGATATATGTAGGTGAAGAAGAAAAAGAAATATTAATCCATGATATTCATTTGGAAGAGGATACGGCTAGTATAGACCACTACTCTAGTTTTTCATTACTTGATTATAATAGATGTGGGACACCACTTATTGAGATAGTAACTGAACCTTGTATGTATTCTAAGGAAGAGGCTTTAGCGTTTTTAGATTATTTGAGGCATTTATTCTTATATTTAGATGTCGCTGAGGCTAGAATTGACAAGGGGCAAATAAGATGTGATGTTAATGTTTCTTTAATGAAGGACAATGATACTAAATTGGGTACTAAGGTTGAAGTTAAGAATGTTAATTCTATTACAGGAGTAAAAGAGACTATCGAATATGAAGTTAAGAGACAAACAGAATTATTGAATCAAGGTAAAAATATAAAACAAGAAACAAGAAGGTATGATGATTCTACTAAGACTACTATATCTATGCGTAGTAAGGAAGATGCCCTTGATTATAAATATTTTATTGAGCCAAATATTCCTAATGTTAAGATAGATGAATCTTTAATTAATGAAGTTCTTGCTAATAAGGTAGAGTTACAATTTGATAGAATTAAGAAATATGTATCTAGTTATAATATTTCATTTAAGGATGCTAATTTGCTTGCTAAAGATAAGGATATTTCTAATTATTTTGAGGAATTATTAACTTCTAGTGGAAATATCCAAAGTTTAGTTAATTTACTTAATAATGTTATTTTATCTTATTTAAATAAGAGTGATAAGAGTATTTTAGAAATATCAGTTAAACCAGATATGTTAGTTAATCTTATTAAGAAGGTAGAGGAAGGTAATATTACTTCTAAACAAGCAAAAGAAGTATTAACTAAGGCTTTAGAAGAAGATAAGGATCCAATTGTTTTAATAAAAGAATTAAATATAACTAGTATGAATAATACTGAAGAGTTAATTGATATGGCTAATAAAATAATAGATAATAATCCTAATATGGTTTTAAAGTATAAGGAAGGAAGAAATGTTTTAGATTTCTTTATTGGCCAAGTAATGAAAGAGACTAAAGGACGCGCTAATCCTAGTGCAACTTCTAAAATATTTAAAGATTTACTAGAAAAAAGATAATAACCTGGTATTATAAAAATATAATTAGATAGGTGAATATAATGATAAAGAGAAAACACTTATTAATAATTATATTTTTAGTATTAATTATATTGTTTTTGTTTGTATTTTGTTCTTTAATTAATAAGCATGATGTTATTAATAAGATAATAAAAAAAGAAGAAAACACTTATTCATATTTGATAAATTATCCTTATTTTAATAATGATAAGGTAGATAATTATGTAGATAATTATTTGAGTGAAAGAATTAATACTATTATTTTAGATAATGGTGATTTGTTTATTGATTATGATTATAATATTAAAGATAATAATATTTTTATTAAGTTTTATGAATATGTAACCAAGTTAAATACTATTAAGGAAAATATTTATGAAATTAATTATGATTATGAATTAGATCATATTATTAAAAAAAGAGTTTTTGAAGAAGATAATTATGATATTTTAAATTATACAAAGAGTGATAAGATGGTGGCTTTTACATTTGATGATGGTCCTAGTTATAATACGATTAAGATAGTTAATACTTTAGTTAAGTATGATTCTAAGGCTACTTTTTTCTTAGTGGGAAATCAGATAGAGAAATATGCTAAGACAATGGATGTTTTAGTTAAAAATGGTATGGATATAGGGAATCATACTTATTCACATAAGGAATTAACTAAATTACGCGATAAAGAGATATTAAAGGAAATAGATTTAACGAATGAAGTTATTTATAATAAAACAGGTATTAAGCCAATGTTTTTAAGACCCAGTTATGGGGCAATGAATAAAAGAATTAAGAAGCTTAGTACGATGCCTATTATTGTATGGAATATAGATACTTTGGATTGGAAATATCATAATTCTAATAAGATTAAGGATAAAATATTAAAATATGTTAGTGATGGTGATATAATTTTAATGCATGATACTTATGTGGCTACCTTAAATGCTGTAGAGATGGTGATACCTGAATTAAAGAAACAAGGTTATAAAATTGTAAGTGTCAATGAGTTATTTAAGTATAAGGGGGTTAAACCTAAATTAGGGATAGGGTATGGTTACGTAGGAGGCCGTAATGAATAATAATTATTTAATATATGGGGTAGATAAATATTTAATAGATAAGGAAATAGATAAGATAATAAAAAAAAATAAGATAGATAATAATAGTATTATTAGGTATTCGTTGAATGAAGATAGTATTGATAATATTTTAGAGGATGCTAATACTTTTAATCTTTTTAGTGATACTAAGTTAATTATAGTAAATGATGCTAATATATTTACTTCTAGTAATGATATTTTAACAGATAAGATAATTAATTATTTAAATAATTATAATGATAAGTCTTATTTAGTATTTACTTTACTTAGTGATAAGATAGATAATAGGAAAAAGATTACTAAGGTAATGAGTGATAAGGGTAATGTTATTGATTTAAATAAAAAAGATGTTGATACTAATTATATAATATCTTATTTAAAGGAGAATGGTTATCAAATAAATATGAGCGATGCTAGGATGATTTTAAATAAGGTAGGAAATAATTTATTTTCTATAAATAATGAATTAGATAAGTTGATGTTATTTAAGTTAGAAGATAAGGTAATAGATAAAAATAGTATTGATTTACTTATTAATGAGAATATTGATAGTAGTTTATTTGCTTTAGTGGATTCTATTACGAATAAGGATAAGAATAAGATGTTAAAATTATATCATGAATGTTTACTTGAAAGTGATCCTATTATGATTATTAATATGCTAGCAAATAAATATATTTTGTTATATCAGGTTAAGAGACTAATAAGTGATGGTTATAGTGATGATAAAATTGCTAAGGAATTAGAAGTACATCCTTATCCTGTTAAGTTAGCTAGGAATATGTGTTATAGTTATAGTGTTAAGGAAATATTAGATATTATTTTAAAATTAGCTAATTTAGATAAAGATATTAAATTAGGTAATGTTAATGGTGAAGTAGGATTAGAATTTTTACTTTTAAGTATTTAAGTATGGCTATTGCTCTCGTGTTTTAGTGCCAAGAAAAAAATAATAAAATAGTTTGCCCAAAACAACTATAAGCGTTTAAGAAAAAATCATGTTATTTAAAAGGAGAAAATGTTATGAAAAGAGATGAAATAAAAAAGTTTTTTAAATCTAAGACTAAACTTTTATTATATGCATTTATTGCTTTTGTTATAGCAATAGTTATGATTTTGGTAGGAGATGAAATTGATAATAAAAAGATTACTGATATACCAAAAGATTATAATGAGTTAATTGCAAAGGGTGAAGATAAGAATAATACTTATGCGGAAGTAACAATAGTATATGCAATTAAGTTCGCGGTGAATGATGATAGTAATTTAGATTATTACTTTGTTCAGGATAAAGATGGTTATACTTTTGTAGCTAGGATTACTAAGGAAACATATCAAAAATTAAAAGAACTTGCAGATAAGGATCCAGATAATTTTGAATATAAGTTAAAGGGTTATATTTATAATATAGGAGAAGATGTTAAGAATGTTGCAATAAATAGTTTTGAGGATTGTTTTGGTACTAAGATAGATAAATCTAATTATGAAGATTATTTAGGAAAAACATACTTGGATGAGACAGTTAAGCCAAGTAGTAAAACAGTAGGTATTTTAATAGGAATTGGTGTTGGTTTATTAGTATTAAGTATTATTTTGATAATTTGTTATATTGTAGATACTATTTCTTATAAGAAAAATGTTAGAAAATATGATGTTAAATTATTAAAGGAAGAGATGTTAAAAGATAGTACTAAGTATTATAAAAAGGAAAACATTTATTTAACTGACAATAATATTATTAGTAGAGTAAATGGATTTAAGGTAATATCTTATGATAATATTCTTTGGGCATATCATAATACCTTAAAGACATATGGTTTTACAGTAAAAAATAGTATAGTAGTATATACTAAGAATCATAAGACATATGAAGTAGCCTCAAATACTAATGATAGTGATGGATTACTAGATATATTAAATGAGATACATAATAAGAATGAAAATATTTTAATAGGTTTTAGTAAAGAAAATCAAGATAAAATAAAGGAAATAAAAAAAGAGGATAAGAAAAGCAAAAAGTAATTTTTATATAACTTAAATAATTTCTTGTCTTTTTTTTGTTGACAATGAGTTAATGTAATGTTATTATGTTTATTGTAAGGAGAATAAGAAAATGGAAAGTAACGAAAATAATACAACAAATGAGATAATAACAAATATGAATAATGATACAACAACTGAGACAACAAATGTTAATAAAAATAATAAAAATAAGAAAAAGAAAATTATAATAATTGCTATTGTTTTATTAATCGTGGCAACCCTTGGTTGTATTTATTTCTTTAAAATAAAAGATAATAATACAACAACTAGTAAAGTAGGGGACAAAAAAGATGGTAATTCATTAACTGATAAAGACAAAGACAAGGATTTATCTGATGAAAACTATCATAATAAATATAAATTATCTGGTAATTCTTTAGAAGATTTTGATTTATATTTTTTACAATTAGAAAATGAAAGAAAAAATAAAGTATATAGTCCATTATCTATAAAATATGCTTTATCAATGCTTAATGAAGGTGCTAATGGCAAAACAAAGAAACAAATATCTAGTGTAATAGGGGATTATAATGCTAAAAAATACTCTAATAATTCTAATATGTCATTTGCTAATGCTTTATTTATAAGAGATTCTTTTAAAGATTCAATAAAAGATTCTTATATTAATACATTATCTAATAAATACAATGCGGAAGTTATTTTTGATTCATTTAAAACTCCTGATAAACTTAATTCATGGGTAAGTAATAAAACATTTAAATTAATTAATAATTTATTTGATGATGTTTCTCAAAATAATTTTATATTAGCTAACGCTTTAGCAATAGATATGGAATGGGTTAATGTTATTAATGATTTAGGTTATTTTGCAGTTTCTTATCAACATGAAAATTATTGGGAGACTCGCAATCATTACCATGAATCAACAGAATTTGATGGAAATCAAAGCGTTGATACATTAGAAATTATGGCAGTTGCTAATAAATATGATATTGTAAACATTTTTGGAGAACAAAATATAAGAGATAATATTACAAAAAGGTATCAAGATTGGTTAAATAGTGAAGAATATAAAAAATACCATGCACATGAAGAAAATATAGATGTAGAAACATATGTTAATAATTATATAAAAGAAATTAATAAAGGATATAAAGATCTTAAAAGTTCAACTGATTTTGAATTCTATGTTGATGATGATATTAAAGCTTTTTCTAAAGATTTAAAAGAATATAATGGAATAACCCTACAATACGTAGGTATTATGCCTAAGAATGATAGTCTTGATAATTATATTAAAAATACAAATGCATTTAAAATTAATACTATAATTAATAAATTAAAACCTATTAAATTAGAAAGTTTTAAAGAAGGTGTTATCACAGAAATACGTGGTAATATTCCAATGTTTAAATTTGATTATGATTTAAATATAAAAGAAGATTTACAAAAGTTAGGAATAACTAATGTATTTGATTCTAATAAAGCAGATTTATCTAATATATCTTCAAGTAAAAACTATATTGAAGATGCAAAACAAAAAACAAATATTGAATTTGCTAATGAAGGAATAAAAGCAGCTGCAGTTACTTATGTAGGAGATTTTGGTACGGGCGTAGGTGGTTTTGATTATTTGTATGATGTGCCAGTAGAAAAGATAAATTTAGACTTTGATAAACCATATATGTTTATAATTAGAGATAAAAATTCTGGTGAGGTATGGTTTACTGGAACTGTATACAAACCAATAGAATATGTAGCTGGACAATTTGAACGGTAATAACAATTTATGAATAAAAATAGTTGCAAAAATCATGTAATCGTGGTATATTAGTTACACATAAGTGATTATGTTGTGCAGTTTATGCATATAATAATAATGCTACTTATGTAGCAACAAAAAAGTGAGTGAAGCCAGCTCTATAAATGGTAGCTAAAAAAGTAGATTAGAGAGCAAACTCTAATCTTTTTTACTTAAAAGAACTCGAACAAATGTATAAAAAATTATTGACATTTTAAATTCTTTAGATTATAATGATAATAGTTAAGCAGAAATTTTAACGATATTACTAATGCTATAATATGATTTTATTTATAAAGTATTATAACTATTAATAATATTGTTAAGAACTAAAACTCGGGTAGCGAAAAAAATATAAAAATGTCATAAAAAAGTACTTGTAAATTTATTATTTTAATAGTATACTTAATATATAAAAGGAGGTATGCAAATGGGCGGTTTATCAACAACAGCGACAGTTATTATTATCATATTTGCAGTTATTATTTTACTTGTTTTTTATGGAATTGGAGTTTATAACAAGTTAGTTAATTCAAGAAATAAAGTAAAAGATCAATGGGCTCAGATAGATGTTCAATTAAAAAGAAGAGCAGATTTAATTCCTAATCTAGTTGAAACAGTAAAAGGATATGCTAAACATGAAAAAAATACTTTAACTGAAGTAATCGAGGCTAGAAATAAGTTTGTCAGTGCTGGCTCAATTAATGAAGAAATCGAGGCTAATAATCAATTAACAGGAGCTTTAAATAAGTTATTTGCACTAAGTGAATCTTATCCTGAATTAAAGGCTAACCAAAACTTCATTAGTTTACAAAATGATTTAAAAGATACTGAAGATAAGATTAGCTATGCTAGACAATTCTATAATGATACTGTTTTAACTTATAACAATTTAGTGCAAATGTTTCCATCAAATATTATTGCTAATATGTTTAAGTTTGAAGTCTATGAGTTCTTTAAAATTGAAGAAAAAGAAAAAGAAGTACCAAAAGTATCATTTGAATAAGGCTTACAATGTAGGCCTTTTAATTATATATATTATAATTATATTTAGGAGTTGAGTGGAAATGAAAAAAAGATTAATATTTTTAATTATGTTACTGATAATACCTTCTTTGGTTTATGCCGATGGTACGAATAAATATTATATTGATGTAACTGTTAATGAGGATGGAAGTGCTACTTTTAGAGAATATATTGACTTATCTGGTAGTTATAATTATTTATATCGTAATCTTTATTTAAAGGGAAATAATAAAGAGTTTAAAGGGGATAATCCAAATGATTATTATAAGACTGATATTTATAATGCTTTTGATATAACAGATATTTGTGTTACAGAAGAAAAAAGAAGTATTACTGATTTTTCTTATGCCAATGATGATTATGCATGTTATGAATTAACTACAAATGGTGAAAATGGAATGTCTGGTTATTATGAATATTTTGATAATGGAGATAAGAAAGAGATAAAAATATATAATCATTCTTCAAATAATAAGGCATTTGTTATTACTTATCGTGTAACTGATTTAGTAGTAACTCACGAAGATATTGCCGAATTACTTTTTAATTTTGAATGGAGCGAGGATATCAGTGATATTAAGTTAAGAGTAAATTTACCTAGTGATTCTAAGGAATTGAGAGTATTTACTCATGGTCCTGCGAATGGGATGAATAAAATATTAGATAAGCATACGGTATACGGTGAATGGGATTTTTTAAATGCTAATACTAAGATAGATATGCGTGTTGTTTTTGATAATGAATTAGTACCTGATAATAAGAAGAAAACTAATGTTATGGCTTTGGATAATATTTTAAAATTTGAAGAGGAACAGGCTATGATTCAAAATAATTTGAGAAAAAAAGCTAGAATTAAAATATTAATTGCTAATATAATTGAAGGAGCTTGGGTATTAGGTTTTATTCTTATTGGTTATAATTTTTATAAGAAATATGATAAAGAATATAAGGCTAAGTTTAATAATGAATATATGCGTGATATTCCCACTACATATGGTCCTGAGATACTAGGATATTTATTATCTGCTTCAAATATTAAACCTGAATATTTATCGGCATCGGTGATGGAACTTATTAGGAAGAAGAATTTAAAGGTAGAAATGGATATAAATGATAAGAATAAGTTTACAATTACTATGAGTAATAAAGATAATCTTACAGATACAGAAGAGGTTTTAATAGATTTTCTTATTAATGAAGTAGGAAATGGTGTGTCTGTAACGAGTGAAGATATTAAAAAGGCTAGTAAGAAAGAATATACTTCATTTATAAAGAAGTATACTGAATGGAAGAATAAAGTAATAGAAAAAGGAAAAGAAGAGAATTTTTATGAAAATATAGGTTCAAAACAAGCAATAGGAATTTTATATTCTTTACTTGGTCTTGGTATATTTTCTTTAGTACTCGGTTTAAATTTGAATAATGCATTGGTTTATTTTGTTTTAATTATATCTATTTTTGGAATAGTATACTTTGCCGTGGCTAAGAAAAGGACTATTAAAGGATGTGAAGATTATGCTAAGTGGATGGCATTTAAAAAATTTTTACTTGATTTTGGTAGATTTAATGATAAAGAGATATTAGAAATACATCTTTGGGAAAAATATTTGGTTTTTGCTACTGTTTTTGGTATTGCTGATAAGGTAGAAAAAGCTATGAATATGAAAATAAAAGAACTTAATTATGATGAAGATACGATAAATACATCACCAATATTCTATACTTATCATATGGGATTTGGTAATAGTATTACGGGAAGTTTAACCAAGGCTATTACAACTGCTCAAACGGCTGCTTCTGCTAATTCAAATGGAAATGGATTTGGTGGGGGTGCATCGTTTGGTGGAGGCGGAGGAGGCTTCGGTGGTGGTGGAGGCCGTGGATAAACTTACCATCGATAATAACCAATATAATATAATTATAAAAAAGAAGAGAATTAAGAATACTTATATAAGGATAGACGAGAATTTAGATATTATTGTAACTACGAATGCTTTAGTACCTAAAATATACATAAATAAATTAATAAATGATAATATCAAGTCTATTACGAAGATGTTAAATACGAGAATTAAAAAAAATAAGACAGAAAAACTAAATGAAAATGAGTATATAATATTTGGTACTAAAAACTATATTATTATCAATGATAGTATTAAAAAGATAGAGATAAAAGGTAATATTATCGAAGCCAAAAGTATAAAGGAAGTAAATATTTATTTAAATAAAATATTTAGAGAAAGAGTAGAAGAAAGAGTTAAATATTATATTAATATGTTTAAAGAAGAATTACCTGATACTAGGATAAGAGTAAGAAAAATGAAAACTAGATGGGGAGTATGTAATTATAAGGATAATATTATAACTTTAAATATTACTTTAATTAATTATCCATATGAGTGTTTAGATTATGTTATTGTTCATGAATTATCGCATTATATTTATCATGATCATTCTAAAAAGTTTTGGAGTTTGGTAGAAAAATATATGCCTGATTATAAAAAAATAAGGAAAAAGTTAAAAGGGAGTGATGAGGATGTTTAAAAAATATAAATATTTCTTATTGTTATTGATGGTATTATTGCCTTTTAAAGTAAATGCAGACCATATTTATGATATTAAAATGGAAGTATTTATTAATAAAGATGGGAATGCTAATATTAAAGAAACTTGGAAAGTAAAGGCAGATTCTGGGAGTGAATGGTATAAACAAATATTAAATCTTGGAGAGTCTAAATTAACCAATTATAAAGTTTTTATGGATAATAAGGAACTTTCATATAAAAGTGCTTGGAATGTTAATGGTAGCATAGAAGAAAAAGCGGGTTATTATGGTATTAATTATATATCTAATGGATTAGAATTGTGTTTTGGTAAAAAGGATATGAAATCTCATACCTTTATTCTTACTTATGATATATCAAATTATATTTTTAATACCGAAGATGCTCAAGTTTTATATTTTACTTTATTTCCAAAGCTTACCGCGGATAGTTTTGAGGTAACTGTTAAAAGTTATTATGATTTTCCTGATAATTTAGATGTATGGGGATATGGTTATAAAGGATATGCTTATGTAAAAGATGGAACAATTCTTATGTCTAATGATGGTAGCTTAGATGATGAATATGTTGTTTTGTTAGCTAAATTTCCTTTAAATACTTTTAGTACTGATTATCAAGTAGAATATTTTAATAATTTTGAAGAAGTACTTGGAGATGCAAAGGAAGGTAGTTTTGATTATGACTATGATGATAGTTATTATAACCCATCACTTTTTGCTAGAATATTACCATATATAGTGATAATTTTTCAACTTCTTGTATTTGGAGGAATAACTACACTTATTTATAAGGCAATAAGTTCTTCTAAATATGGATTTAAAAATAATAAAACTATCAGTTATAAAGATACTATGATGTTTAGAGAAATACCTTGTAATAAAGATATATATTATGCGAATACTTTAATTAATATAAATCATTTTGGTGGTTATGAAACAACGAATATATTCGGGGCAATTATATTAAAATGGGTAAAGAATGACAAGATAAAATTTACAAAAGAAAAGAAGGGATTACTAAAAAAAGAAGTAAGTATTATTGATTTAACAATGAATCCCACATTTGATAATGAGAATGAAAAGAAATTGTTTAATATGATGTATGAAGCTAGTAAGGATGGATATTTAGAAAGTAACGAACTAGAAAAATGGGCAAGGAAAAATTATAGTAAATTTCTTGGTATATTTAATAAAATATCTAATGATTATTTAGATAAACTAAAAAGTGAAGGACATATTTATAAAAGAACTAATAAAGAAGAATGTAAGTATAAAAATGTTATGGATGATACTATTTACGAAGAAACTAAGAAATTATATGGTTTAAAAAAGTTTTTAAACGAATTTTCTCAAATAAATACTAAAGAGGTATTGGAAGTTAAACTTTGGGATGAATATTTAATGTTTGCTTATCTTTTTGGTATTGCCTCAAAGGTTGCAAAACAACTTAAAAATATGTATCCTGAAGTAATAGAACAAATGGGTAATGGTCTTGATTATGATACTCTAATATTTATAAACAATATGTCTATTACCAGTACTTCGGCAGCTTCAAGTGCTAGAAGAGATGCTGAAAGTTATTCTTCTGGAGGAGGTGGATTTTCTTCAGGAGGCGGAGGAGGAGGTTCCTTCGGTGGAGGGGGCGGAGGCTCCATGGGTGGTAGATAACCACGAAAATAAGCATATTTGACACAAAAAGTGTCTAATGTATTGAACTATTTAATTTACCGTGCTATAATTTAATCATAAGTAATAATAGCCCCGGGAGATAGGTGATAATAATGGTTCAAACTCAAACAATAGATTATTCTTTAGTTAGAAAAATTTTAAGTACTTGTCCTTATTATGATAATATTGTTAATTATGAATATGAGGAAGGAGATAGTTTGTCTCAAATACTAATCGATTGGTATCGTGATTTAATTTTTTCGGCTGATCCTAATGATGAGAGACAACTTAAAGTCATTAATGCTATTGATAAATCATTATATCTGTATGTAAAAGATAAAAGATATAAAAAAGGGCTAAGTAAATTACTTGATGCTGATGCAGTATCTTTAGATAATCAAAATAGTATCAAGAATGTGATTAAAACGATAATCTTATTTACAAATAGTTTTCAAAAAGAGGAAGTCTTAGATGTAAGCAGTTCAAGGTGGATATAGGCCACCTTTTTAAAGGAAAAAATATTCAAACAAATGTTTAAAACAATCTTGACAATAATGACTAGCTATGATATATTTGATATATCATATTTTCATTAAATAAAGAAAGGATGGTATCTATGTATGCAAGTGTTTTAATAGAAATAGGGGCCAAAAGTGTTGATAAATTATTTACCTATATTATTCCTAGTAATTTAATTAATGATGTAAAAATAGGTATTCGAGTAAAGGTACCTTTTGGATCCATGACTTTAGAGGGTTTTGTGCTAGAAATAAAAAGCGTGTGTGAAGAAAACTATGAACTTAAAGAAATAATATCTTTAGTAGATACTGATGCTATTCTTAATCCTGAGTTATTATATTTAGGAAAAAAAATAAAAGAAATGACCTTATGCAGTCTTATAAGTGCTTATCAAGCTATGTTACCAAAAGCTTTAAAGGCAAAAAATAAAGTTAATATTAATATAAAAAAAGATAGATATATTATTTTAAATAAAGAGAAAAATATAATAATAGAATATATAAATCAAACCAAATATAAAAAACAAAAGGAAATATTAGAAAGATTATTAAAAGAAGAAAGAATATTAATAACTAATTTAGATTCTACAATTAATACTTTATTAAAAAAAGAATTAATTCAAACTATATACGAAGAGAAGTACCGCTACAAATATAGAAGTGATAGTACTTATAAAAAAGTAGTATTGAATGAAGAACAGAAATGGGCTAGTAATGAAATAAAAAATAATTTAGATAAATGTTTAACATATTTATTATATGGAGTAACTGGGAGTGGAAAAACAGAAGTATATATTGATGTTATAAAAGAAGTATTAGAAAGAGGCAAAAGTGCTATTATTTTAGTACCTGAAATCAGTTTAACTCCCCAAATAATAGGAAGATTTACTAATATTTTTGGAGATAAGATAGCAGTCCTTCACAGTGGACTTACCGATTATGAAAAGTATGACGAGTACCGCAAAATAAGAGAAGGTCAAGTTAGTATTGTTATCGGAGCGAGAAGTGCTATATTTGCACCTTTGCCAAATCTTGGTATCATTATTATTGATGAAGAGCATTCTCAGAGTTATAAACAAGATTGTAATCCCAGATATAATGCTAAAGATGTCGCAACTTTAAGAAGTGAATACCATCAAATACCACTGATACTAGGAAGTGCAACACCTACTATTGAAAGTTATGCAAGAAGTTTAAAAGGAAATTATCATTTATTAAAATTATCTAAAAGAGCAAACCATAAAGCTTTACCTAAAGTAACTATCGTAGATATGAAAAAAGAAATTAAGAAAAACAATAGTTTTTTATCTAATCCATTAATAGCCAAAATCAAAGAAAAACTAGATAAAAAAGAACAAATAATATTACTTTTAAATAGAAGAGGTTATTCTTCTATGCTTACTTGCCAAAATTGTGGTTATACAGTAAAATGTCCTAATTGTGATATTACTTTAACATACCATAAAACAAGTGATACCCTAAGATGCCATTACTGCGGATATGGTAGTAAGAATATTAGTACTTGTCCAAATTGTCATGAAAGTGATATGCAAGACTATGGCGTAGGAACACAAAAACTAGAAGAAGAACTCAAAAAAATATTTGAAAATGCTAGAGTAATAAGAATGGATTTAGATACAACATCTAAAAAAGGAATGCATCAACAAATAATAGAAGATTTTGCTAATGATAAATATGATATTTTAGTAGGAACTCAAATGATTGCTAAAGGACTTGATTTTCCTAGAGTAACTCTAGTAGGAGTTGTTAATGCAGATACTTCATTAAATTTACCTGATTTTAGAAGCAGTGAATATACTTTTGATTTATTATCGCAAGTATCAGGACGAGCAGGAAGAGACGAATTAGAAGGAGAAGTAGTTATTCAAACATACAACGAAAACCACTATGCAATTACATTATCAAAGGAACATAATTATGAGGCATTCTTTAATATGGAAATGAATATTAGAAAAAAATTAAAATACCCTCCATATTATTATTTGGCCTTAGTGAAAATAGTATCTAAAGATTATAGCTGTGCTCAAGAATCGGCAAATAAAATAGGAAAGTATTTAAATACAAATAAAGATAGTCAATTAATTATATTAGGACCAAGTTTATCTAATCCATTTAAAGTAAATAATATCTATCATTTTCAAATAATTATCAAATATAAAGATAGTAAAATATTATTTCCAATGTTAAAAAATATAGACAATATTTACAAAACTAACAACAAAGTAAATATTGAATTAGATGTAAATCCAATAAAAATGTAATTTAAGGCAAATTACTTAACTTAAATTCAATATATTTAGATAAAATATTATTATGATATTTTTTCTTATTAGTAATCCTATAAGTAATAATAGTAGAAATAATTAAATCAATAATTACAATAGATAGAATAAGATAACTATAATTAAAATTATAACTTAGAAATTTATTCATTATTTTAATGCAAATGCCCAGAATGCCAAAGTCAATGGATGTTGTTAAAGAAATTCTTCCGTTAATGTGATATTTTTTGTAAGAATAATCCCACCATCTAGTATGAAAGAGTTTCTCCATAAAATAACTAACACTATATTCAACTGTAATAGCAATTAAACCAGCGACAAAAAATACAAGCAAATAATTGCTAATGTTTGATATAGCAAGAGAAATAAACAAACCACCAAGGCCATACATAGGACAAATTGGAGTATATAAAAAATGATTATTAGATAATTTATGCTTTGTACGAGAAATACATATAATTTCCAGAAACCAGCCAATAAAACCAAAAAGCAAAAACTTATTAATAAGAACATTCATATTATCCACCCAATTAAATATATGAATAATTTTTAATATTTATGTGAAAAAGTAGAGTAAATAATAATATCAATGTTATTTTTGCCCATTGCTACGCTGTTAACACAACAAAAAAAATTTTAAAAAAATATCAAAATTACCAAAATTCAAAAACTACACGGGCGTTTGTTAAAAACTGACACAAAAACCATCCAAAATTAAAAAAACAACCGGGCGTTTTTTAATTTCTGCAGTTTGACTTTATTTTCCTTCTTGTAGTATAGTGGATATATCAAGAAAGGAGAGAATGACATGAATAAATTTTACTCGTTTAAACTAAATTTTGATGATCGTTAAATTAAATCAAAGAATTACAACAGCGTAGCAAAATTCAAAAGAGTTAAAAATTAAAAAAATAAAAATTCGGCAGCACATGTCGAAAACATCTGCTATAAATATAATCAAAAATTGTCTTTATATGCAGACAGCACCATATGTCGTGAGACGGTGCGAGTTTGGTATTAGTTGGTGTATCTTAAACTTTGATTGGACACGTTAAAAATAATTCCAACAAGTAGCATGTAACTGATTAGAGAAGAACCACCATAACTGATAAATGGTAAGGTAATTCCCATAATAGGCAGTAGTCCAATAGTCATGCCAATATTTTGAATTTGTTGAAAAACCAGCATCCCTATTATACCCGCGATGGCGTATTTATCTTTGCTATCATATGTTTTTGACGCACTAGAGATTAGATTCATGTCAAAAATAATAAGAAGAAGAATTAACATTATTGAGCCAAGAAACCCAAAATTAGAAGCATAAACGCCAAAGATAAAATCGGTTTGTAGCTCAGGAAAATATAGTGGCGTATGATTGAACCCATGACCCAAAATACCTGAGGAACCAATAGCAATTAAGGATTTGTTGAGTTGGCCACCATCGCCTAAAGACCAATTTAGGATTCGGTCAATTCTATAGAAAAAAGAAGTCCCAAAAAATTTGATAAATAAATTTTTATTGAAGAAGAATATGATAAATAAAGAACCAACAAGAAAAATAAGTGTTCCTAATGCTAGTGCAAACCACCTTTTCCTGATTCCACCAATGAATAAGATGGCAAACATAATGACCAAATAAATTATTACAGCCCCAGTATCAGGTTCAATAAAAGTTAAAGCAGAAGGGATAAAAACGAGAATCATAATTTTAAGTAAAAATTTAAACTCTGTTTGGATACTAGGATTGGTATTTTTAACATTATATTCATTCATTAATCGGCTGAGTAAAATGATTAAACTAAACTTCATAAATTCACTCGGTTGAATGCCAACACCAAAGATATCAAACCAACATTTAGAATTATTTGCTTCCTTTCCAATAAACAAAACCAAAATGAGCAATATCACATTAAATCCGTAGAGGACATAGGAAGCGTTATATAAAAAATCATTGCCCAAAGACATGATAAAATAAGCGATACCAAAACCAATTAAATACCACAAACCTTGCTTAAGCCATATGTTAGCTTGATAATCAGGTAATAAAGATTTGGCACTGAAAACTGTAACAATACTAATTACCATAAAAATTATAATAGGTATTAAAATACCTTTCTCTACTTTAAACTTTGATATATTCTTCATAAAATCACCATTCATCTATCTATATTATACCATTTCATTATCTATTTTATCATAAATTTAACCATTTTGAATAAAATAAATTAGGTGATAAAGGTGAAAGAAAAAGGAAGTATGTACAAAAGTCCAATAAATAAAGAAATAAATAATAGTCAAAAAGTATATTCAACATTATATGAGAATGGTACTAAGATTAGTAATCAAAGCAATTTAATGAATAATTTTGTCAAAAAAAATATTACTGATTACCGAAGTGTTGACAGAAAAATATATGATATTTTGCATTCAAATGATTATATCTATAAAGCAAATGTTACTATTGTTTTAAAGGATGGAACGATAAATAAAAAAATTATTGGAAAAACTAAAGATAAATTAATAACTATGGATAATGAATACATAAATATCAGTGATATTAAGGATATTTATAAAGAAAAAAGGAACTAACGAAAAGTTCCTTTTTAAATACATTCTACAAAAGTGTCATCTAAGCATCTAAGACAGCATACACAACCTAAATTCATTGTGAAAAATGAATTTGTAGCAACATATGGGTACACACTTTCTTGATCAGGATTTTTTTCGAGAACCCTAAATGTTGCACAGCAACCATCTAGTTTTTCGACTCTAAATACTGTTGAAGTAGTTCCATTTTCTGTTTTAGTAGTAGACATTGCCCATGGTGTACCATTGCTACCACAGGTATATAACATCACTGGTCTAGTGTTGCATACTGTAGCACAACTTTGACCTAAGAAACCACGATCACATGATTCTAAGCAAGTATCACTAGGACAAACACTTTGTTGTAGAATATAGATAACCTTTAGAATATCTGCAATGCAATTTTCACAATTTTTATTATCATTATTGCACATATAATCCACCCCTTCTTTATTTTCATTATAGGATATGAGTAAATTTAGAAAAAATGTAGATTATTACCTAATTTGAGTAAATAAAAATATATTTTTAACCAGAAACATGAAAAATAAAAGCAATAAAAATGGTTTAAATTTCCAAAAAAACTTTGATAGGAAAGAAAAATAATGTAAATAATTATAGAAATTTGTTTAAAAAGTGGGATAATTTAATAGAGGTAAGCATATGATTATATATGTAGTTATAGAATGCATATGTAGTTGTGAAATTGAATATATTTTCTATTTATATAATCATTTTAGACACGAAAACATTTAAATAAATATCAAACAGGTATCAAACAGAAAATCAAGAAAAAAAATTAAAAAATAGTTAAAAAGTAATTGACAAAAACCTTTATCTTTGATATATTAACTATGTTCTTTACCTGTATAGGTTTTGTTTTTGCTTGTATTTTGCAAGTAAGACAAAACTTATCTTTAAAAAGAAAAATGAAACACCGGGGTGTGTGTATGAAAGGAGGGTTAATATGCCTACAATAAATCAATTAATTAAGAACAGAAGAAGTAAGAAAAACAGAAAAAGTAAATCACCAGTTTTAGGAATTGGTTTAAATACTTTAAAAAGAAAGAATACTTCTTTAAATGCCCCTCAAAAAAGAGGAGTATGTGTTCGTGTTGGAACCATGACACCAAAGAAACCAAACTCAGCATTAAGAAAATATGCCCGTGTTAGATTATCTAATGGTATGGAAGTAACTTGTTACATTCCAGGAATTGGTCATAACTTACAAGAACACAGTGTTGTTTTAATTAGAGGTGGCCGTGTTAAGGACTTAATCGGTGTTCGTTATCACATTATTCGTGGTACAATGGATACTGCAGGTGTACAAAACCGTATGCAAGGTCGTTCTAAATATGGTGCAAAAAAACCTAAAAAATAAACAAATAATTGATTAATTAATATTATACCCTGAAAGGAGGAACTAAAATGCGTAAGAAACGTGCAGTAAAAAGAGATGTATTACCTGATTCAATATATAATTCAAAAGTTGTTACTAAGTTAATAAATCAAATTATGATAGATGGTAAAAAAGGAACTGCTCAAAAAATCATTTATGAAGCATTTGATATTATAAAAGAAAAAACTAATGAAGAACCAATCGTGGTATTTGAAAAAGCAATGAAGAATATTAAACCAGCTTTAGAAGTTAAAACAAGAAGAGTTGGCGGTGCTAACTACCAAGTACCAGTTGAAGTTAAAGCTGATCGTGCTCAAGCATTAAGTTTTAGATGGCTTGCTCAATATGCAAGATTAAGACATGGTAAGAGTATGGCTGAAAAATTAGCGGCTGAAATCATCGATGCCTCAAATGGTACTGGTGCGGCAGTTAAAAAGCGTGAAGATACTCACAAAATGGCAGAAGCTAATAAAGCATTTGCTCATTACAGATGGTAAAATAATAAAAATATGAAAGGATTATAAATAATATGGCTCGTAAAATAAGTTTAGAGAAAACAAGAAACATAGGAATTATGGCTCATATTGATGCTGGTAAAACAACCACTACTGAACGTATTTTATTCCATACCCATAAGATTCATAAAATTGGTGAAACCCATGATGGTGAATCACAAATGGACTGGATGGCTCAAGAGCAAGAACGTGGTATTACTATTACAAGTGCTGCAACTACTGCTTTTTGGAAAGATTATCGTTTAAACATCATTGATACCCCAGGACACGTTGACTTTACAATAGAAGTACAAAGAAGCCTTAGAGTGCTTGATGGTGCTGTTGCCTTAATCGATGCTCAAGCTGGTGTTGAACCTCAAACCGAAACAGTATGGAGACAAGCAAATGACTACAAAGTACCAAGAATCATATTTGCCAACAAAATGGGCAAAATGGGTGCTGACTTCCTATATAGCCTAGGAACAATCAAAGATCGTTTAGGGGCTAAAACCGCTGCAATTCAATTACCAATTGGAGCTGAAAGTGATTTCACAGGCACTATTGACTTAGTTACTATGAAAGCATACGAATATGATGGCAAACCTGAAGAGAACTTAAAAGAAATCGAAATTCCTAGTGATATGCTAGAAAAAGCAAAAGAAATGCGTAATCAACTAATCGAAACAGTAGCAGATTACGACGAAGACTTAATGATGAAATACTTAGATGGTGAAGAAATTGGAGTAGAAGAACTTAAGAAGGCAATAAGAAAAGGAACACTTGATGTTACATTCTTCCCACTTATGTGTGGTGATGCTTTAAGTAATAAAGGTGTTAAATTATTACTTGATGCCGTTATCGACTATTTACCAGCACCTACTGATGTTGAAGCAATTGAATGTACCGATGCTAAAGGTAATGTTGTTTTAAGACATCCAGGTGATAATGAACCATTTACAGCATTAGCATTTAAAGTTATGACTGACCCTTATGTTGGTAGACTTACATTCTTTAGAATTTATTCAGGAACATTGAAAAGTGGTTCATACATTCTAAATTCAACTAAAAACGTTAAAGAAAGAGTTGGAAGACTTTTACAAATGCATGCTAATCACCGTGAAGAAATCGATGAGGTTTACTGTGGTGATATTGCCGCTATTGTTGGTTTAAAAAATACTACTACCGCAGATACACTATGTGATGAGAAGAACCCAGTTGTCTTAAAAGGTATGGACTTCCCAGAACCAGTTATTGCCCAAGCAGTAGAACCAAAAACTAAAAATGACCAAGATAAGATGGCTTTAGCATTACAAAAACTTGCGGAAGAAGATCCAACATTTAGAATGCATACTGACCATGAAACAGGTCAAACTGTTATCGAAGGTATGGGTGAATTGCACCTAGATATTATCGTTGATAGAATGAGAAGAGAATTTGGTGTCGAAGCAACTGTTGGAGCACCACAAGTAGCATACCGTGAAACATTAACACAAACCGCAGAATGTGAAGGAAAATACATCAAACAATCAGGTGGTCGTGGACAATACGGACATGTTTGGGTTAGATTTGAACCAAACCCTGAAAAAGGATATGAATTCGTTGACAATATCGTTGGTGGTGTAGTACCAAGAGAATATATTGGTGTTGTAGATAAAGGCTTACAAGAAGCTTTAGCTACTGGTGTACTTGCTGGTTATCCAATGGTAGATGTTAAATGTACATTATTTGATGGCTCATATCATGATGTAGACTCATCAGAGATGGCATTTAAAATTGCAGCATCTATGGCTTTAAAAGAAGCTAAAAACAAATGTAAACCAATATTACTAGAACCAATTATGAAGGTAGTAGTAGTGGCTCCTGAAGAATACACAGGTGGTGTTATGGGAGATATCACATCACGTCGTGGTAAACCAATAGGCCAAGAAGCAAGAGGCAATGCAATTAGTTTCCAAGCTATGGTACCACTATCAGAGATGTTTGGTTATGCAACAAGCTTACGTTCTAATACTCAAGGACGTGGAACATTTACAATGACTATGGATCATTATGAAGAAGTTCCAAAATCAATTGCTGAAACTATTATTAAAAGAAATGGTGGCAATTAATCAAAAATATTAATAAAATTACTAAAAAAACTTGTATTTTTCCAAAAATTTGGTAAAATAGAATAGTAAATCAATATGAAAGAGAGGAAAAAATTATGGCAAAACAAAAATTTGACCGTTCAAAACCACACGTTAACATTGGTACAATTGGCCATGTTGACCATGGTAAAACAACCTTAACTGCGGCAATTACAAAAAGACAAGCAGAAAAATTTGGTGGAGAATTTGTTGATTATGCAAATATCGATAAGGCTCCAGAAGAAAGAGAAAGAGGTATCACAATTAACACAGCTCACGTTGAATACCAAACAGCAAAAAGACACTATGCTCACGTTGACTGTCCTGGACACGCTGACTATGTTAAAAACATGATTACTGGTGCAGCACAAATGGATGGAGCTATCCTAGTTATTGCTGCAACTGATGGACCTATGGCTCAAACTAGAGAACACATCTTATTATCAAGACAAGTTGGAGTTCCTAGAATGGTAGTGTTCATGAACAAATGTGATATGGTTGATGATGAAGAATTATTAGACCTAGTAGAAATGGAAATCAGAGAATTATTAAATGAATATGGTTTCGATGGAGATAACACTCCAATTATTAGAGGTTCTGCATTAAAAGCTCTTGAAGGAGATCCTAAATATGTAGAAGCTATTGATAAATTAATGGATGCTGTTGATGAATGGATTCCAACTCCAGTAAGAGATACTGATAAACCATTCTTAATGAGCATTGAAGATGTGTTTACTATCACTGGTCGTGGAACAGTAGTAACTGGTCGTGTTGAAAGAGGTAAATTAAAACTTAATGATACTGTAGAAATCGTTGGATTAAAACCTACTAAATCAACAGTAGTAACTGGTATTGAAATGTTTAGAAAACAACTTGATTTTGCAGAAGCAGGAGATAATGCTGGTGTATTATTGCGTGGTATTTCTCGTGAAGATGTAGAACGTGGTCAAGTATTAGCTAAACCAGGAAGTGTTACTCCACATACTAAGTTTAAAGCTGAAGTATACGTACTATCTAAAGAAGAAGGTGGAAGACATACTCCATTCTTCAGTAACTATCGTCCTCAATTCTATTTTAGAACTACAGACGTTACAGGTGTAGTACAATTACCTCAAGGTGTTGAAATGGTTATGCCAGGAGATAATGTTACTATGGAAGTTGAACTTATCGCGCCAATTGCCGTTGAAAACGGAACTGAATTCTCAATTCGTGAAGGCGGACGTACAGTTGGTGCTGGTAAAGTAACTGAAATCTTAAAGTAATTAGAAATTAAATAGATAAGTTAATTCTTGTCTATTTTTTCTTTTGCTACGCTGTTGTAGTTCCATAGATGAAAATATTAAAAAATGTATTGTAATATAAATTTATAAATAGTATTACAGGAAACATTTATGGAGTATATGATATGTCAAGTGGAACACATAAATATGTAAATGGAAATTATAATAAAACAGCAATCGTTACTATACCAGTGCTGACGTAAGTGATGGCTTTCATGCAGTTCTCTTTATAATAAAATAAATCTATATAACTAAAAGGCAATAGCAAATGCCTTATATAAGTACAGTAATAAGGGATATCTATACTTTTTTTATCTTAAATATTTACATTTTATTTATGTTATGATACAATTTCTATGTTGCTTGCCTAGTAGCCAAGCGGTAAGGCATCGGACTCTGACTCCGACACTTCATAGGTTCGAATCCTATCTAGGCAGCCATTTTATTATAGAAGGTGAAAAAATGAATATAAAAGAATATGCTAATTATTTAATACCAAATGTTAAGCATGAATATGATTATTACTTAGATTTATATAAAAAAAGAAATTTAAAAGAAGGTGCATATGTATTAAGAAGTGCTCCTAGTCCTACTGGGAAAGTTCATATTGGTAGTTTGATGAATGCTTTAATTAATACATGGTTTGCTAAACAAACTAGTGGTATTTGTTATTTAAGAATTGAAGATACTGATCAAAAGAGATTAATAGAAGATGGTATAAATGGTATAATAAATGATTTTAATGACTTAGATATTCATTTTGATGAGTATCCTAATCATGGAGAATATGGTCCCTATATTCAAAGTGAAAGAAGAGATATATATGCTTCTTTTGCCAAAAAACTTATTATGGAAGGATTAGCATATCCATGTTTTTGTTCTAGTTGTGAATTAGATTCTATTAGGAAAGAACAAATAGATAAAAAAGATAGGATTGGTTATTATGGTAAATATGCTAAATGTAGAGATTTAACTATGGATGAGGCTATTGCTAGAATTAATAATAATGAGCCATATATTATAAGATTAAAATCTTTAGGTGATTTTAATAAGAAAATAGTTCTTAATGATTTAATTAAGGGGCAAATAGAAATGCCTGAGAATGATATTGATGTGGTAATTATTAAGAGCGATGGTCTTCCTACATATCATTTTGCACATGCTGTGGACGATTTTTTGATGGGTACTACGCATGTAATAAGAGGGGATGAGTGGTTATCTAGTTATCCTATTCATTATGAGTTATTTAAGGTATTAGGTTTTAAACAACCTAAATATGCACATATGGCTCCGATAAATATTAAAGAAGAAGATACTGTTAGAAAGATAAGTAAAAGGAAGGATCCATGGGCAAGAATAAGTTATTATGATGAGATGGGAATTCCTACGGAGGCTTTGAAGTTATACATCGCAACGCTTACTAATTCTAATTTTGAGGATTGGTATAATACAAATCAGGATAAGGATATTAGTGATTTTACTTTTTCATTTAAGAAAATGTCTCTTAATGGACCAATTTTTGATCCTTTGAAATTGAGTAATATTGCTAAGACTTATATTAGTAGATTAAAGGCTGATAAGTTATATGAATATTTAGTTAATTATACTAAGAAATATGATTTAGAATTTTATCAATTAATAACTAAATATAAAGATTATACTATAGATATTTTAAATATTGAGAGGAATATTAAGAAACCAAGAAAGGATTTTACTAATTATCAGGATATAAGGAAACATATTTGGTATATGTATAATGAATTGTTTAATTTAAATGAAGATAAATATGATGATGTAGAAATAAAATCATATTATAATAAGGATATATTGTTAGATTATATTAACAATTATTATGATGTTAATGATGATAAAGATGTGTGGTATGAAAAAATAAAGGAGTTAGGGATAAAATATAATTTTTGTCCATCTGTTAAGGAATATAAGGAAAATCCTAGTAATTATTCAGGTCATGTGGGGGATGTGTGTGAGTTAATTAGGGTGTGTGTAACTTCGTTAACTATGACTCCTGATTTGTATGAGATATTGAGGTTATTAGGTAAGGAAAATATAAATAAGAGAATTAATTTATTTAATGAGTATTTAGATAAAAAATTATAATTTTTGATTATAATTTTTTTTAATATATAAGTGTTGTTTTTTATACAAACTTTTTAATGAAACATATATTGTAATAGGTGAGTTTGTATGAATAATAAATATAATGAATTAAATGAGAATGTGGAATTGAAATAAAAAATGTAACTCTATTTATAAAGAAAATACACGAATAATATTGTCAAGAAAAAAAGAATGTGTTATAATTTATTTGTTCTTATTTGAGAACAATACTTCTTTTTTGGTCTGTTGGTGAAGTGGTTAACACGTCGCCCTCTCAAGGCGATATACATGGGTTCAAACCCCATACAGATCACCAGTATGTATTTTAAGCAAATAGTTAGTATTTGCTTTTTTCTTTGATATTTTGTAATAATATTTTTTTGTTAAATGATTATTTTTCAAAATTTAATTTGACATTTTATTAAATATAATTTATAATTCATATGTAAGGAGAAATTATTTATGGTAAAAAAAACAAACGTTACAAATTTTCCATTACTTGAAACAAATGATTATTTATTTGACGGCAACTTAGTTTTAAAACCAATTAAAAACGATGACGAGGTAAAGAATTATAAAGCACCAAAAGTTAAAAAAAAGGTTTTTAAGAACGAAAATATAACTATTGTTATGGGATGCTGGCAACAAAGTTATGTTGCAAATGATGGAGATGGATGCTAATTTAAGACTTTTGTGAACTTTATTTACAAAAGTCTTAACTCTTAATAAATATTTGGTAGTGGAGTATATGAAAGATTATGTTATAAAAATATGCAAAAACATAACGTATGTTATAAACATTAAAAAAAGTAATACTATGTATCAATTTACGGATGTTTCAAAAATAATTGTTGACAATCTTGGTCAAAATAAAATAGATATTTTGAAATTAATTAAAATGAAATATGATGTAAATTACGAAAAATTGAGTAAAGATTATGATAATTTTGTTATTGAACTGGATTTGTTAAATATTAAATATACAAATATTGAAAATATTGTCAAGATTTATAATGAAGAATATTTAAAAAATGCTTCTATTGAAATATTAAATTCCTGTTCATTTATGTGTGATCATTGCTATATATCAAAAAATAAAAAAAGTATTAGTATGTCAAACTATAAAAAAATAATTAATCAATTAGTTCAGCTTAATTGCGAAGAAATATTAATTACTGGCGGAGAACCTATGTTACACAAAAATTTTGTTGAAATGTATTTATATGCGAAAAAAATGGGTCTATTAGTAAGTATAAATTCAAATATTTACTTGTTAAATAATAAAATTTTAAATGTTTTGTCTGCTTATCCACCAAAGGTTATTGAAATAAGTATATATGGAATTGATAATGAAACTTATTTAAATTTTACTCATATATCTAATGCTTTTTCGATAGTAGATAGTAACATAAAAAAATTGATTAAGATCGGAAGAGCGTCGTGT
>OIEN01000213.1_pt1 | contig 40966 bp, 38 predicted proteins | sample 1581741 | NCBI WGS metagenome assembly OIEN01 (sample SAMN01760944, study PRJEB22395) | human gut metagenome | reverse complement strand
TATATAGTAGTAGAGTCACTAAATGATAAAACTTGTGAAATAGCTAAAAAGTACTCTATGAATATTGTGCTAAGAAAAAATTTAAGTCTAAGAAGAAAATCTTATGCAATCGATGATGCAATAAAAGAAATAATGGCTAAAAAGAAAAAGTATGATCTTTATTTTATCTTTGATGCTGATAACGTTCTTGATAAAAATTATATGAAGCATATGCTTGAAAGTTATAAAAAAGGATATCAAGTGGCAACAGGTTATAGAAACACAAAAAATGGTAATTCATCAGTTGTAGCAGCAGCATCTTCACTTACATTTACGATGGTAAATACACTTTTTAATAGAAAAAAGAAAAAGAAAAATTATGCTATGACAGTAAGTGGAACAGGTTTTTATATAAGTGGAGAAATAATAGAGGATCTAAAGGGATATCCATTTAACTCTCTTACTGAGGATTATGAATTTTCTTTATATATGGTAATAAACCTCTACTCAACTCGAGTTAAATCAAACAAGTATTTTAGAAGGAAACTATAATAAAACGTCCTAGCTATTTTGCTAGGACGTTAATTTTATTAATGCTTGCCACAGCAGCATTCATCGCTATGATTAGAATCTTCTTTCTTTTCTTTAGGATATTTTTTAAAGTAGCTTTTAACAAGTTTCTTTTTATCAGTTGAACCACAGCCACAATCACTTATTCGTTTACCATTCATTTTCTTATAAGCAAAGTAAGCTATAATTCCTAAAACTATTAAGACAATAACAACGATAATTACTATATCTGCAGTTGTAACAACAGGTGCATCATCTAAAACATTAAATAATTTAGCTAACATACTTAATTAGTCTCCATTTCTATGGCTTTTTGTTTTTTACTCCACAAAACAATTAAAACAACCGCTACAACAATTAATGGGATAAATATAGCAAGAGTCCAAACATATTCACCAATTAAGAAGATCATCATTGAAACAATGTATGAAGTTGCAAGCCAGAACAATAATGTTGTTGCAAATTTGCCTTTTGGCAATTCTCCTTTAGCAGTAGCAACAGCTGCAAAGCAAGGAATTGTTAACATATTAAATGCAATAAAGGCAATAACTCCACTTAAAGTAATTCCTGTTGATTGAATCATAAGTTCAGCCGCAGCCAAGCCTTCTACAACTTCTTCACCTGCACTAAAGCTTGGATTTAAGACTAAAGCTAAAGTTCCGAGAGTTGAAATAACATTTTCTTTTGCAACAAGACCATTGATAGCTGCAACCGTAAACACCCAACCAAATGAACCAAGTGTTGAACCAAATCCAAGAGGTGTAAATATTGGTTGAATGAATTGGCCTAAACTTGCAAGAATTGAATTTGACATTAAGGCAATTTCTGCAGGGTTTTCACTTTCAATATCAATAAATCTCCACCCCCAAGTAAAGTGAGATGTAAACCAAATGATAATTGTTGAAAGTAAAATAATTGTGAAAGCCTTCTTAACAAAGTGTTTAGTTTTGTCCCATAAATGAATCATTAATGATTTAAATTGAGGTAAATGATAAGCAGGAAGTTCCATAATAAATGGAGGGACTTTGCCTCTTAAGGTTGTTTCTCTCATCACAATAACTGTAATTAAAGCAACAACCATACCTAAAACATACATTCCATAAACGACAACATCAGCGTAATGGAATCCAACTGCTTCACCAAATATAGAAATAATCCCATAGGCAAATACGGTAAGAATTGGTGCTTTAGCTCCGCAAGAGAAGAAAGGAATAACTCTAATTGTAGAGATTCTTTCTCTATCATCAGCTAATGTTCTAGTATTAATCATTGCAGGGACAGAACAACCAAATCCCATAATCATAGGCATAAATGCTCTACCACTAAGACCAAAACGTCTAAAGATTCTATCAAGGATAAAAGCAACACGAGCCATATATCCGCTATCTTCTAAGATTGCAAAGAATAAGAATAATACAAGAATTTGAGGCAAGAATCCTAAAACAGCAAATAAACCACCAAAAATACCATCACATACTAAGCCAATCGACCAATTAGACGCTCCAGCAGCAGTCAAGCCTTGATTTATAAGATCGCCTATCCAGCCGGTTAAAGCATTAAAAGCATTCATTAAGATAACGCCTGGTGAATTAATACCGCCATTTGCAAACATACCAGCGACATAATCTGGTGCGTCAGCAAAGGAAACTACATCAACTGCTCCCATTGCATTAAGATAAAGTAAGTCTTCACTAAAAGTAAGGTGGAATATAACAAATAAGATAATAAGGAAAATTGGAATACCTAAAAATCTATTTGTTAATACCTTATCAATTTTATCTGATAAAGTTAATTTTGCTTCATTTTGTATAGCTTCTGCAGATTTTTTCTTCCTAAAGATGCCTTTTCTTTTATTTGCTTTTTCTATTTTAGCTTGAGTTTTGGCTTCTCTAATTTGTTTTTCCTTTTCATCAACAACAATAACGTCATGGAAATGTTTAGAGATGTATTTATATCTAGCATCAGCAATTAAAGCCTCAAAATCATTTCCGAAAACATCGTCGTTGAAAGTGTGTTTGAATTCTTCAACAATATGAACAAGATTAGGATGAGCTTCAGTTTCAAGTTCATCGAGTTCGACTAATTTAACTGCATGAAATAAAGGATTTTCTACTTTAGCTCCATCAAAAGCAATTCGGCAATCATTTATAAGGTGATATAAATTGGTATCTTCTAAAACTGTTTTACCCTTACGTCCTTTGTTGCTTGCTTCATATGCTTTTTGCATCAATAAATCCAAATTGTCTTCTTTTAATGCAGAAATTTCAACAACTGGAATACCAAGTTCTTTTTCAAGTCTATTAATAAGAACAGACTCTTTGTTTTTAGAAAGAAGGTCCATCATATTTAACGCCAAAACCATAGGAACATCAATTTCTAAAAGTTGAGTTGTTAAATAAAGATTTCTTTCTAAGTTTGTTGCGTCAACTATGTTAATAACACAATCAGGTTTTTCATCAAGAATATAGTTTCTTGAAATAACTTCTTCTGGTGTATATGGAGATAACGAATAAATTCCAGGAAGATCAACAATTGAGATTGGTTCACTTAATTTCTTATAAGTACCTTCTCTTTTATCGACCGTAACTCCTGGCCAGTTACCAACATATGCTGTTGAGCCAGTAAGATTGTTAAAAAGCGTGGTTTTTCCACAGTTTGGATTACCAGCAAGAGCAAATCTTTTCATTTTATTTGCCCTCCATTTCCATAACAACTAGGATTGCTTCATCTTTTCTTAAAGTGAGTTCGTATCCTCTAATTGTTACTTCAAGTGGGTCTCCTAAAGGTGCTTTTTTTCTTAAAAATACTTCAGTACCTGGAGTTATCCCCATATCAAAGAGCCTTCTTCTAACTCTTCCTTCGCCTTCTACTTTTACCACATGGCCAGTCTCGCCAACTTCGAAGGCACTTAATTTTTTCTGCATAAAATTTAACCTACCTTTCTTTATGCAACTAAGATTTTCATGGCAATATTCCTGTCTAATGCAAGTCTTCCGTTTTTAACAAGAAGAATTACGCTGCCACTTTCGCTTGATAAAACTTGGAGCTTACTACCCACAGTAATCCCAAGATTTTCTAAATGCTTTTTTGTAGCATCATCCAAAAGTAATTTTACGACTTTTAGTTCTGTGTTATGTGGCGCAATAAATATTGGCATAATAACCTCCTAAAGATAAGTTAAGTATAGCTAACTTATCAACAATAAAATTATAGTCTCTAAGTTAGCAATGTCAAACTAATATTATAAGAAACTAAGATAAATGAAAATATTAATCTATATAATTCTCATCAAAATTAATAACAACGTTGTATTTTTCACTTTCTTTTTTACAAGCTTCTCTAACCTCTTTTGCTATATTAGCTTTACTTAATTGGCATTCAATAGGAATAACAATATCAAAAATTACATTTGTATGGGTAGGTCCGCTTACAACTCTTAAGTCGTGGAAACTTAAATTTTTATCAAGTTTTTGCAATGTTTTTGAAATAATATCGCCTAAAATAGGTATCTCTGAGTTTCTGGTATCGACTGGATCCATATGAATCGTAAGAAGAATTTTATATTTATTCGAGATTTCTTTTTCAATATTATCTATTAGATCATGAGATAAAAATGTGTCTTTATATCCATCCACTTCAACGTGACAAGTCATAAAAGTTTTGGTTGGTCCATATGAATAGAACATTACATCGTGAACACCTAATACACCATCATTTAGTTTAATGTCTTCAATAATATGTTTAATCAATTCTTCATCTGGTACTTCCCCAATCAAAGGTGAAGCTGTTTCTTTTACCATTTTTAATCCACTATATAGAATAAATAAAGCAACTAATATTGAAACAGAACTATCTAAATACCATAAATCTGGGAAAAAATATTGAACCAATGAAGCAATGAGAACTACGCTAGTTGAAATTGCATCATTTAATGAATCTTGTTTATTAGCGCTTAAAGCAACTGAATTAATCGCTTGTCCTAATCCTTTATATATAAAAGCTAAAATTAATTTTAAAACAATTGAAACTCCTAAAATAATAAATGCCCAGATTGAAAATGCAGCACTACTTTCACCACTAATCAAAGAAGTAATTGAATTATAAATTAATAAAACAGCAACAATAATAATGATAAAGGAAGTTATCATTCCGGTAATATATTCAATTCTCTCATGTCCATAAGGATGTTCTTTATCTGCTTTTTTACCAGCCAATTTAAAACCAACTAAGCTCACAACACTGCTCCCAAAATCAGTCATGTTATTTAAAGCATCAGAAATGATAGACATTGATGAGGTAAAAACCCCAATAATTAATTTCATTAAAAATAAAACTGTATTAAAAACAATACCAGTTAATGAAGCCAATACGCCGTGCTTTTCTCTTACTTTCTCATTTTGAACATTTTGATAATCTTTAATAAAAAGTTTTCTTAAAAATGCAACCATGTTTAATATTTTACTTACTTAAATTCTGTTTGTTAAATTGAAATAGTATAGCGAATAAAAAACCTTGGCATTGCCAAGGTATGTATATTTTAAATTATTCTTTTCTTTCTTTTCCTACAAAGAACAAAGCGACCGTTCCTGGCCCTGTATGGGATCCAATAGTTGTTCCAATATCAAAGATTTCAACTTTGCCTTTTAGATTTGGAAAATAATCTTCTACTTTATCTTTGACAGCTTTAGCATCTTCAAAAACAGCGCTATGAGAGATATAGCAATAATCGTTATAATCTTTGCCATCTTTTGCGTTTTCAATCATTTTTTGAACAATCGCATTAATAACTTTTTTCTTACCAATGATTTTTTCTCTAGGAATAAGTTTTCCTTCATCGTTAACATTTAATAGTGGACAAACATGCAACATATTGCCGAAGAAGCCACTAGTTTTAGAAATTCTTCCGCCTCTAACATAATATTTTAAATCTGTTGAGAAGAACCAATGATTAATAGATAAACGATTGTTTTCAGCCCAATCTCTAACTTCTTCAATGCTCTTTCCTTCATCTTTTAAGTCAGCTAATTTTTCCATAAGTAATCCATAGCCACTACTTGCAGCTAATGAATCAACAATATAAATTTTTACATCTTTATATTTTTCATTAATCATATTAACAGCAATTCTTGCGCTATTAATGGTTCCACTAATTCCACTAGATAAAGTAAGATGTAAAATTTCTTTGTATCCTTCGTTAATTAAGTTTTCAAAATAGTTGTAATAATCTTGAGCATTTAATTGACTAGTTTTAGTCATCGCTCCTTGTTCCATCTTTTTATAAAATTCGCTAATAGGAAGTGTTTCACCAAAATCATCTTTATGTTCAATTCCATCTAAAAAATAATGAAAACAAATATAACGAATTCCTCTGTCTTTGTAGTGTTTAACATTTAAATCACTTGTTGAGCAGCAACTTAATAAAAATTTATTCATGTTAATTTTTAAAGCTCCTTCCTTAACATTGATAGATTATATAGAAACTATTATAAATTTCAAACTAAGTAATAAAGATTTTTGATGTGTTTTTATCTTAAGTAAAATTTCATTAGTAAACAGCTAAAGATTAATTTTAATTTATTTTTTATATAAAAACTAAAGTTGATTTAATACAAACATATTCTTCAATTAAATCAAAAAGCCTGCAAATCTTGATTATTCTACAGATTTTAATGCTTCCGCCATCTTTATCTTATTAATTTTAGGGAAGAACAAAACACAAACTAAGAGAACAAACCCAAAGGCTAAAAGAATAGTATAAATGTAACTTGGCCAGTCAATTGCCATGCCAAAGTTAAGGCCTATAGAGGAAATACTATTCATAATATAATTATGCAAGAGCACACCAACACCTATACCAATACCAACGCCAATTATTGTCATAAAGTTTATTTCTCTAAAAATATAAAGTAAGGCTTCATAACGATAATAACCGTTAACTCTAAGGGTTGCGATTTCTTTAACACGTTCAGAAACCATAATGTCAGTTAAATTGTAAATAACTACGGCAATTAGAGCTCCACTTAATAAAACAATAATGACTACAAGTGCATCTAGGTTATTTAATACGCTTTCATAAACTAATTTTGTATTTTGTGAATTGATAATACTTGTAACCAAAGGATTTTCTAACATTTGATCAATATAAGCATTAACTTCCTCATCACTTAACCCAGTATCAACTATATAAGCATTTGCACTTAAAGATGGGAAATAATTCTTCATTATTTCTTCCCCACAATAAACGTAATTACCAATATAGTTTTGAGTAATTCCAGTAATTCTAATTTGAGTAAGACTGTTGTTTAAATCGTCTAAAGATATTACAAGGTTATCACCAACTGACAAGTTAAACTCATCAGCAATTTGTTTAGTTATAATAAAACTACTGCTATCAAAACTTAGTGGATTGTCTAAACCAACATATTCAGGCAAAGAATTTGTGGCTATTAAACTCATATCAATATTGCTATCGGCTCCAAGAGCTTCACCATCGTAATAATATGCTTTCGTACTATTTCCTACATCAAAAATATTATCGCCGTTCATTCCTTCATCAGTTAATTTAGCAACAAAATCATATTTAATAATTTCTGTATATTGTGTTGTGTTAATAACACTTAACGAGTCTTTAATACCAAAACTAGTTAATAAAAGGCCAGTACACCCACCAATTCCAATAAGCATCATTATAAGATTTTTCTTAAATCTAAAAACGTTTCTTAGCATCGATTTCGTATTAAATTTAAGATGTTTCCATATAAATGGTATATGTTCAAGCCAAATTTTCTTTCCTGGAACAGGCGCTTTCCCAATTAAGAGTGAAGAAACATTATCTCTTAAAGAAGCAAAGGCAATTATAGTAATAGTTAATAAGATAAGAGCAATCATTAAGAAGGTATAAAGAGCTATGGTTGCTGAATCTCCTATATAAACAATTGGACCAATATCATATAAAGTACCATAAATATAACCAATAATAGTTGGCAAAACGAAAAGTCCAAAAAGTATTGCAACAATAGAACCTAAAATTGTCGTTAATAAGCCATAAATAAGATATTTTGTATAAATCATACCCTTTGAATATCCTAGCGATTTCAAAGTCCCCATTTGTCCTCTGTCTTTATTAATAATTCTAGTAACACTAGTAACAGAAACTAAAAGAGCAATAGCAAAAAAGAATACTGGGAAAACAGCACTTACCGCATCAACTTTTCCAGAGTCTTGTTCAAACATATAAGCGCCTTGATTTTCTTCCCTTGATAAAACATACCAAGTAGTATCAATTGATCCAAATTGTTCTTCAAACGTTTGTTCAATTTGATTTGCAACCAAAGCATCAAATTCTTCTGTTTCTAAAAATTTTTCTAATGCATCAATAAGTCCTTGTTTAATTTCATCACTAAATTCACTGTTATTAATAGCTTCTTCAAATTGAGTTCTAATTTGTTCTGCAGCCTCATCTTTCATCATTTCTTTAATCTCAGCAACACGATTTTCAAGAAAAGGCGCGCTAATCTCATTTATTTCATCAATTTTTCTATCAATAAAATCTTTATATTCTTGAGAAAATGAGTTATATTGTCGAGCTCCGGCATACCTTATTTTTATGATTGTAGTTTCTTTTGGCTCATAAAAACTACTATCAAAATAAACAACCGCATCAAGAACGCCACTACCGATTGTAGTTACATCTCCATTTCTAGAAATATAAAAAGGATCGTCGACAAGTCCAGAAACTGTATAAGTTTCTTCTGTTCCATCATCATTAGTTATTCTTATTTTGGTTCCTATTTTATGACTTACAGTATCGCTAGAATTATTTAATAATAAAACCTCGTTTTCATTATCAGGAAATTCTCCATCAACAAGTGTAATTTTATCAATAGAATTGTTCTCGAAAGTTCTATAAATTAATCTAGTTTCGCTCTTTTTATTATCAATGTATGTAAATTCATCCATTTGATAATACCCTTCAATTTGACTAACCCCACTTAATTCGCTTCTTAAAGTTTCAACATCACTATCTGAAAACCCAATTGTAGATTGAATATAGACATCCATGAAATTCATGTCATTGTAATATTGATTCATCGTAGCTCGTAAATCTGGAGATGTTGATTTTAACCCAACCAAAAACCCTAAGCCTAAGACGACAATTACAAAAATAGAAATTAAGCGGCTTAAATCTTGTTTAATTGAGGAAAATATGTACTTTGTATAAGTTTTTTTCATTACCACTCAATCTCCTCAATTGGTACAGGATGCTCATTAAATTCTTCAGAAACAATTGTTCCATTTTTTATATGTAAAACATGGTCAGCCATTTTTGTTAATGCAGAGTTGTGCGTAACAACAATTACAGTTTTATTTCTCTTTTTACAAAGATCATATAAAACTTTTAATACCTTTTTCCCGGTTTCATAATCAAGGGCGCCTGTAGGTTCATCACAAAGCAATAATTTAGGGTTTTTAGCTAAAGCTCTAGCAATTGAGACTCTTTGCTGTTCGCCTCCAGAAAGTTGACTAGGAAAATTTTTCATCCTAGTTTCAAGACCGACTGCTTTTAAAGCTTCTTTTGAATCAAGAGGGTTCTTGCAAATCTCACTAGCTATTTCAACATTATCAATAGCTGTTAAATTAGCCATCAAATTATAAAATTGAAAGACAAATCCAATAGAATTACGTCTAAAAAGAGTTAATTGCTTTTCGTTATATTTTGAAATATCTTCTTTATCAACAATAATAGACCCACTACTAACAGAATCCATCCCGCCAAGTAAATTTAAAAGAGTGGTTTTACCACTTCCACTAGGACCGACAATAATACAAAATTCGTTGGCGTTGATATTGAATGTTAAATTATCGTTAGCTTTTATAATCGTATCTCCAACATGATACTCTTTGCTAACGTTTTTAAACTGTAAAAGATATTCCATTTTTCTGCCCTCTATTATTAATACAATTTTAATCAACAAGTGTTGACTATTCAATTAAGCGAAATTGCTTTTTACTTTTAAAACAACACATAATAAAATAATGTTGATTAATATGAATAAAGTAGAAAAAAGCCAAATTAAGCCTTTATTTGAAAGTGAAAATGACTTGGAAGGCAAAAAAATTAATCAGAAAATCATTAATACAAAGAAAAGTTTATCAAAAAGCTTGATTTATCTTTTAGGCAAAAACGCAATCACAGAAATTGATGTAAGTCAACTATGTACATACGCAGGAGTAAATCGAACTACATTTTATAAGCATTGCAATTCTTTGTATGATCTTTTAAATGAATTAATTAATGAATTTTTTAAAAAGATAGAGATATTGTTTTTAAAGGTAAATGTTAACGAAAACACAACAAGTAAAATCGCTCTTCTTTTAAAATATCTGAAACAAAACCGAGAATTTGTTTCAGTTATAATGAACAACAATACATTGACCACAATTAGTCAAAGACTTATCACTCTTGATTTTATTGATAGTTTAATTAAAACAAACATCCAATATCGAAAAAGTGTTTATATTAACGATAACTATTATATAGATTTTATAATCTCAGGTTGGTATACCGTTATTAAAAGATGGGTTAATGAAAATTGCGCTTTAGATGAAAACACATTAGCTCGCTTGTTAACTTCTATTTATTAAATTGAAGAAATCTTAAATCGCTTTTTCTAACAATAGATTTCTTTAAAAAATTCAATACATCTTTTTCATTTTTGTAGCCATTAAGTGCCCCATTTTGCATGCAAGTTAATGCTCCACAAGCACAAGCAAATTCAAGTGCAGAATGTATATAGTCATTATCGCTTGATTTAAGATTTAAATAACAATGTAAAAAGCCGCTATAAAAACTATCTCCTGCTCCAACAGTATCTTTAATTTTAACTTTAAAAGAATTATGCATGTAGGTATCCTTCTCTGTTAAAACTGAAGCTCCTTTTGAACCTTTAGAAATAAGTAAACATTTTGAGTTTAATTTATCAAAAATTTCTCTATCGGTATTAACATCTTTAAAGAAGAATTGAGTCTCTTCATCAGAAAATTTAATTAAATCAACTTCATTAAAAATATCTCTATAGATTTCAAACACATTGGCGCTTTCATCAAAGATATCAGGTCTAAAATTTACATCAAAAGATATAGGTTTATTATATTGTTTGGCCTTTTTTATTAATTCTTTAATTACTTTTCGGCTGTTCTCATCAGATAAAAACAGACTTCCTAAATGAATTAAATCATAATTTTGTAAGTCAATATTCTTTAAAAAATATGAATTATATGCGTAATCTGCAGTGTTTTTCCTAATAAATGAGTATTTTCTGTTTTTACCATCAATTACATTAAGAGCAATCGTTGTATTTTTATCTTTAAGTTTTTCTATAGATAAAGTTAAATTATCTTTTTCTCTTAACTTATCTAAAATAAAATTTCCAAAATAATCATCTCCGACTTGTCCGACAAAAGTTACTTCATCACCAAGTGAAGACATATTATAAGCAACATTAAATGGAGCGCCTCCAATAGAGTATTTAAACCCGTTCTCGTTTTCTACTAAATCAATTAAAATTTCACCTACAATTAAAACTTTACTCATTTTTCCACCTGTATTTTTCTAAATCTACTTTATAGTTAACAACTTCAATACCATCTTTAATAAGCATCTCTTTTTGCTTTTCAATTCCTCCATATCCAAAATTTTTGGCTAGTTCTCCTTTGCTGTTTACAACTTTGAAACACGGATGTACAAGAGGCAATGGGTTTTTATGTAAAACGTTGCCTACAACACGAGATAATTTCTTATTCCCAAGCATAATAGCAATTTGCTGATAAGTAACAACTTTACCTTTAGGAATTTGATCAAGTATGTTTAAAACTTCCTTTTGATATTTCATAATTAAAAATATATTAACTTATTTTTATTTTTATTTTTAGATATTACTTTACAAAATAAAACACCAGCTTAATATAGAAGCCAGTGTTAATGACTTGTTTTTTATATGAACATATTGTCAAATTATTGATTATAACGAAGTTACTTTAGATAAATACCCTGCAAAAAGCCACTATTTTTGTAGTTTAGAGATATTTAAATGTTTTCTCCTAGTCTTAAAGCTTTATCTAAAACATCTTCATGAGAATTGACGGCGTTTGGAGAATCCACTCCTCCAGCAAAAACAACGTCTTTAATTTCAACTCCATCAAAGCAATCAGTCCATCCAGAAACTGCATTTACCGCTCTTTTATAAGTTTCCTCGCCTTCATCTTCTGCTGCACTAAAAGCTAAATACACTTCTTTAAACTTGTATTCGCTATTAAATAACGGATTGAGTCTATCTAAAAAAGTTTTAAGCAATCCGCTTATACCATAATAATAAATTGGTGAAGCAAAAACCAAAACATCACTGTCTGCTATTTCTTTATATAAGCCATTCATTGAATCCTGCAAAACACATTTTCCAGTTTTAACACAAGATAAACAACCAGTACAGTATTTAACATCAATATCTCTTGCTCTTAAAAACTTAACAATGTTGCCGCTTCTTTCGGCACCTCCTTTTATTTTTAATGCTAAAATTTCTGAATTGCTTCCTTTTCGTAAAGATGAAGAAAATATAAAAATCTTTTTCATTAAATCAACCTACCGCAATTAAAGTTTATTATAATAATCATCCTCAACTGGTTCTAACCATTCATTAGAACAACCTTCGCCTGGAATTTCAAAAGCAAGGTGTGAAAACCATGAATTCTTTTTAGCGCCATGCCAATGTTTTACGCCTGGTTTAATTTCAACAATATCTCCTGGTTCTAAGCTTTGTGGTTCTTTACCTTCTTCTTGATACCAACCTGAACCATCGACGCATATTAATACTTGTCCGCCTCCACTTTTAGCATTATGGATATGCCAATTATTACGACAACCAGGCTCAAATGTTACATTACTAATTCCTATTGGATCTGATTTATTTGTTAAAACTTTTAAATAACTTTTTCCTATAAAATATTTTTCAAAAGCAATGTTTGGTTCTCCAAGTCCAAATAATCCGCCGTGTAACTCCTCTTTCGCATCACCATAAATTTCTTTTGCCATTCTAAATGTGGCCCACGCTTTTGGCCAGCCAACATAAAAAGCAATATGTGTAATTGCTTCAGCAAACTCCTCTTTTGTGACACCATTGTTTTTAGCATTTTGAATATGAAACCTCAAAGATGAATCAATCACGCCTGAACTTATCAAAGCTATAACTGTGATTAAGGAACGATCTCTTAAAGACAATTTATCTTCTCTTGCCCAGACTTCTCCAAACAATATATCATCATTTAAATGCGCAAACTCTGGAGCAAATGAATTTAACTCGTCTCTCCCTGCAGTTACTTTTTTATTCACTAACTTATCCTCCATATCCGACACTTTGTCAGTAAAATTATTATATTAGTTAATTGACATTATGTCAATAATTGATAAAATATTTTTAAAGAGGTTTTATTATGTTTATTAGAGCAAGAACTGAAGAACAATTTAACGAACGAAGACAAGAAATTATTCATGCAACACAACTTCTCTATCAACAATATTCTTTTAGAGAAATTAATTTTTCAAAGATTTCTGAAAAAACAAAGATCGCAAGATCTACTATTTATAATTACTATTTAAACAAAGAAGAAATTTTCTTAGATATTATCTTAGATCATTTTATGAACATCAAAAAAGGTATTGAAGAAAACCTCCTCGAAGTTAAATTAGATAGAGCCGACTTAGTCGATAAAATTACCAAAATTCTTATGGATAATTATGAATTATTGGTTTTGATTTCGCTTTACATCGAACAAATCGAATATACTTGTTCTCAAGAAAAACTTAACGATTTTAAATTGCGCATTAAAGACCTTAATGAAGTATTAATTAAAATGACTAAATTTCAATTCCCTGATGCAAGTGAAAAGGCGATTCAATATTTTGTTCAAGCGTTTTATTCTGCTCTTCATGGAATAGCTCCTGCTTGCTCACCTTTTAAAAAGCAAAAGATTGCAATGGAAAAAGCCGGAATTTATGTTAAGTTTGAAAAGAAAGAATTCATTTCTTTTTATATAAACACAATACTTTCTTGCTTATATGACAAAACTAATCTTTAAAAGTTTTGTTAAACTCTCTATTAACTTTTGCCGAAAACTTATTTAATTTTTCTTGAATTTGATTTATATAACCATTTCTAATTTTAAAAATTGTATCTGAAATATTTTTTGATGCACTAAAAATAGTTTCGTTTGATTTTTCTAATGCACTAATATCTTTTTCAAGTTTCTCAAGCTGGCTATCTAAATATGTTTTCTTTAATGCTTCAAACTCTTTTGAAAATTCATCTCGTGATTTAAATTCTTCGTCCTCTCTGCTTTTTATAAGAGTGAGTCTAGCAAAAGTTGTATTTAAAGAAACAAGCATATTTAAAAAGGTCATCATATATTCAGGACGAACGACATACATATCTTGATAATTTAAAACTTTATAAATAGGAATGTCGTTTGGCTTATCTCTTTCTAAATCTGATACTAAAACAGCGTATTTACAATCTTTTTTGATTCTATTTTTATCTAATTGGCTGTAATACTCCTTACTTGGCTTTTTCTTAATACTATCAGGATTTTCGTCTTTCATTTCTAGACATACCGAAGTCAATAATTCTTCAGGTTTATGATTTTCGTCAGCATAAATTTTAAATATAAAATCTGCTTTACTACCTTTTGATTCGTCTTCGTTTTTAATAACTTTGTTGTCTTTATACCATGTACAATTAGATAACCCGTTTTGCATATATTGGTTAATTTCACGGTCACACCAAACCTCTAAATCTTCACCAATATTTTTAGAATTTAAAGCACTCTTATCTCTTCTTAATTGATCAATAATCTTTTTATATTCTTCAATTTCTTTTTTATGTTTTTCTTCAAGTTCTTCTTTTTCTTTTGCTTTGGTATCAATTATTGTTTTTTCGATTTCAAGCTTTTTATTTTCTTCAAAGTTTTTAATCTTTTCTTCTAATGATGTTTTTAACTCTCTGAGCTTAGTTAGTTCTTCGTCATATTTTTCTTCACTGGCTTTAATTTTTTCACCAAAACTCTTTTCGATTTTGTTTTTTTCTATCTCTAAATCTTTATCTCTGTCGTTATTTAAAGTTGTTATTTTTGTTTGTAATTCTACTTCGCGTTTCTCATGTTCATGTACAAGTTTTTCAATCTCTATTTTGTTATTTGAAGTGAGTTCTGCAATCTTTTTATTAAAATTATCTATTTTTCCTTGGTTTTCTTTAGTCAACTTGTTTTCTTGTTCAACCAAAAGTTTTTGCTTTTCTAACTCGAAAGAATGAGCTTGCTTTTTTAATTCTTCTTCAATCTGTTTTTTAACATAAGTGTCTTTTTCTTTTGAAATTAAGTCTGTTATAAAACCAGTGTCTAAAGATTCAATTTTATCTAATTCAATAAAGTCTCCTGCTTTAGCGTCCTCAGACAACTCTAACGTATTTCTATTTAAAACTTTTACTTTAATTGAATTGCTCATAGAAACATCATCTCCTTATACTCATTTTATGTTAGTCCAATATTTTCTTAATGGTAAACTATTTTGTTACTTTCGTCATCACTTCATTCGGAAATTCTTTTTTCATCTTCAACAAATAAAAAACAACTTACTTACATAAATCACAAGTTCACTTTATTTAAATATTTAGTTACCAATTCTTGATAAGTAAATTTTGTTTTTCTTTTTAATATGCCTACTTCTAGAATCTTATTATAGATGAGAGATAAATTCACCTATATTAATATTTGTTTTTTAAAACCAGATTAAACTCTTTAACTTTTCATACTAATTAAAGACAAAACCACACTATTATACTTTAATCACCGTCCAAAATATGTTTAATAAAATCTTTGTTGAACCAAAAACTTTGTTTAGTGTATGAAGTAATGCCTGTTTCTTTATCAGGAACAGGAAGATTATAATGATCATCTCCAATTAAAGCATGAGGTCTTACATGACATATGCCGTTTGAGTTTCTGTTTTCTTTTGGAAATCTGTCCTTTAATTTTCCGTTTTTATCATAAAAGAATGCTGTCCCGTTTTTAACCATTTTTGCGCATGATTTATACATTCTTTTTATAGCACCATCTACCAAAGAATTAGGAGCATTCCAGAAATGAATTCTATCAAAAGATATAATATTGTCTTGTTCCCTAAAAACAAAAATCATTAGTTTTAAGTCAGCAAAGTCCTCGCGAACTGTCGACTCATCCCACGACGTATTAATCAGTTCATCAAACTCAAACGCTTTAAAAGGCATAGATTCGGTAGGCCTACAATTTTTATCAATTGTAATTGTTCTAAAAATAATTCCAGCCACTTCCATTTCGATAGTGGCTTTTTTACGTCCAGAAATTCCTAACATTTTTTGACACAGCATAAAGTTAAGTTGTTTTGCTTTTGAACTGACTTTAAATTTTCTACATAATTGTTGCTGAGTCATTCCATGATAAACAGACATTTTTTCTTTGTATATCTCTTCTAAAGGGTTTTTCATCCATTCATCTTCACTTACTAATGGAGAATATGGCCCAATATTATGAATTAAATTCCTATATAAGTAAGTCATAAAAGATTGTTTAAAACTATATGCTCTTGGCTTTGCCTTGATAGAAGAGTTATATTGCTCTGTCAACGCCTTGCTATCAGTACCTTTCGTACAAGCCGCTAAAAATTCGGTATCTGACTCAGAAATTTCATGTGCTTTTCCTTTTAAAATCTTGTCATGAATAATGTTCCAATCTCTTTCGATTACTTTATATACTAATGAATTTTCAAATTCAAAAAGATTATAATCAATAAATTCAAACTTTGATGGATGAACGCCCAAAGAATATAAGTAAAACCAAATAAGTAATCTTCTATTCTTAGTGTAAAATGAGCTTGTTTTAAAATCTTTTAGCGCTTCTGACTTATAATTAATCATGTTAAGAACAAGTCTTTCTTTTGAAGAAATTGAACCGTCTAAATTTTTCTTAACAGGCGTGACTTTTAATTCGATTCCGGCATCAATAAAATCGGGTTTATCATCATTATTTGCTTTATATCCAAAAATATTTTCCTCAACAAATCCTCCCAATCCCCCTTTATTTCTTCCTGTAAAGGATTCGTCTAAGCCAAAATCACCAAAAGTTTTGTTCATTGCCGCTTTAGTAATATCTAAGATTTCTTTCTCGGTGAGGTGTCTATTCTTATCATCCATAATCAAATGAATTATATCAAACATGGGTGAAAATACATAGCAGACGCAGGTTTAATTAATATGGTTATCTATTAAAAAATTGCATTTTCGATCTTTACATTTTAAACTTGATCGACTATCATCTTTATAGTAAACTAGGCTTATGGAAAAAACGGTTATTGAGTTATTTGCAGGTGTTGGTGGTTTCCGCGTTGGATTAAACAACATTACTGAAATTGATAAAAATGGACACGCAATTGAGAACGGCCAATTTTCTTTTTTATGGGCAAATCAGCGGGAGCCATCAACTAAATCTCAAGACGCATTTAATTGTTACAACCTAAGATTCCCTTCATCAAGCAAAAACTCAAATGTCGACATCTCTAAAGTTGATAAAACATTAATTCCTGATCATACATTACTAACTGGTGGATTTCCTTGCCAGGATTACTCGGTTGCTCACACATTAAGCAAAGCTCATGGTATTGAAGGAAAAAAAGGTGTTCTTTGGTGGCAAATCAATGATATTTTAAAAATCAAAAAACCTCCATTTGTATTGTTAGAGAATGTAGATAGACTAGTAAAATCTCCTGCTACACAAAGGGGTAGAGATTTTGGCATTATATTACGTTGTTTTGCAGATTGTGGTTATGCTGTCGAATGGAGAATTATTAATGCCGCAGATTATGGCCATCCACAAAGAAGACGCAGAATTTATATTTTTGCTTACCACAAATCCACAGAATATTATAAAACGCAAAAAAGTAAAACCGCGTTTAACATTATTTCTTCGTGTGGAATATTCGCAAAGCAATTTCCAATAAATACATTTTTGTCTAGTTCAATCAAAGAATATGATTTAAAAGAAGAATATAATGATTTGGTTGATATTTCTGACAAATTTCACGCCTTTTTTGAGAACGCTGGTTATATGATTAACAATAAGATTTATACAGTTAAAGTTACCCCTATCATTTCTAATCCAGCACCTTTAAATAATATAATCGAAAAAAATGGTGTAGACGCACACTATTTTCTAAGCGAATCACAAAGTAAAAAATATGAATATTTACGAGGCGCGAAGAAAATACTAAGGAAAAATAAAAATGGTCATGAATATATTTATTCAGAAGGCTCAATGAGGCCTTATGATGATTTATCACTCCCTGCTAGAACCATGCTCACTTCAGAAGGAACAACAAATCGAACAACTCATATCGTTATAGATCCGAAGGAAAATAAACTTAGAATTCTTACTCCGGTTGAGTGTGAAAGAATTAATCAGTTTCCTGATAACCGGACAAATTCCGGCATGTCAGAAAAAAGACGTTACTTTATGATGGGTAACGCCTTAGTATGTGGGATAATTAGGAAACTCGGTGTAGAAATCAGTGCAATCATAAGCAAAGAGCCTTAAAGACACTTGTCTCTTATTGGTTTTTACCATATGACTTAATTTTAAGAAAACAGACAGTTTCTATATGCGTTACGATTTTTTTGGGATGACCTTTTTAAACGTTGTCACATATATTTTGGGTATGTCTAGGTACAATTAACTCTTTAGAGTTAAAGAAAAGCGGAGTGTGGCCACTAATCTCTAATCCACTTAATCCAAGCCTTTATGGTCGAGGCTCTTCGTTTAGAAGTAACTTCACCTATTTGTTTATATCTTTTTTGCAAATACATTGAAATTTCATCAGTTGAGAACAATTGGTGTTCTATAAGATATCTGACGTCATCATTTTCTGAAAGCTGGGATTTCATATTACTTCTAAGTTTATTTTCATCATCACGCAACGAATGAGCTAATTCTGTAAGTTCATATGAGTTTGAGATAAATTTAAAAAATTTTAGGGCAGATAAATAATAGGATGCCTGCCTTTCTGTTCCAAGGTTCAAATAATCTGCAACAGCAGCTTTGTCAGAGTATATCTTTTCATTCACGCACATCGCCAATTTGATAACTTTATTGATGTCATTGGCCTGTGGAATAGGTACTAAGGTTGGAATACCCCAGAATATTACTTCTAAGCCAGTTTTTCTTGAATCACCTTTACAATTAATTGAGCGCAGTGTTTCAAATTTGTTCATGTCATATGTGTAAACTTTATAATTAGGATCATCTATAAAAAGTTTAATAACCCTGTCGGTAGCATTATTGGAAATGATGACATATGCACCACGCTTTAATGCTTTATCGCATTCTTTTTTTAGACTTTCAAAATCTTTAAACGAAAAGCCATTCATTTGATATTTGGTAAAACCGTCATCATCCTCGTAGTCATAAGGAGGATCCACATAAATGATGTCACCAGGACCGGCCTTTTTAATGCAATTTTCATAAGAGTAGTTCATTAATCTGATTTTGTTGTTTGAAAGATAGTTATGAACCTCTAATAAATTATCTCGGTCACAAATTAAAGGATTCTTATACCTTCCCATCGGAGTATTGAATTGGCCCATTGAGTTTACGCGATAAAGACCGTTATAGCATGTTCGGTTAAGGAATATCATTCGAGCAGCTTTTTCTACATCGCTCATTCTGTTCCATTCACCAGTCCTATCTTTTGCCCTGGTTGAATAATAAAGCTCATCTCTATCTTCTTCTCTATATCTGTTTTGATAATCTTCAAGCATAAGAATTAATTCATTTATTTTGTCGCTCTGAATAACTTTATAAGCATTTATCAAATCTGTGTTTAAATCGTTGACGCATGCTTTTGTTGGTTGCAAATCAAAAAGAACTGCACCACCGCCTAGGAACGGTTCAAAATACTTGATTGAACTTAAATCTTTTTCATCTAGTGAGCTAATGATAAAGCCTTTTATTCTCTCAAGAATTTGCCTTTTACCACCAGCCCACTTAACAAAGGGCTTCATTTGTTATGCTTTTTCTCCGTTTATTAATTCTACCATTTTATTAAAGATAATATTTTCTATATCTTCTTCAGAATACGCATCTAAGAAGCCAACACTACCTAATTCAGTAGAAACGAACTTAGCAATTTTTGCATAAGCATCATTTTTTTCTTTTTTACAGTATTCAACGACCTTTTTCTCTCCTTTGATAATTCCTCTTACTAAATGTTTTTCTGAAGAAAACGCACGCCAAGTTAAATTTCTAAATCTCTCAGGACTTTCTATAATCCATTTTGTTAATTCATATTTATCAGCAAGATTTTCATCAATTGTTAAATCGACTCTGAAATAACATCGAGATAAAACGCCGAAAAACAAGCCTCTTCTAACACCTTGTCCAAACATCCAGTGGTCCTTAATTGTTGAGACACTATTAATCTTCATCATGCGCTTTGTTACATAGTAAAACTTACCTAATTCAAGCCGTAACCAAAATCTCTCGTCGCAAAGGATGTATCTTGGAAGAGCATTTAAACTTTCAAACAAACGAATATGGTTTTCGATGTCTTTTTCTTTATCAGATGACTCTGGATTATCTTCTAAAATAAAGTCATCAAAAATAAACTTCTTTTCAGAAAACATAGGTTGCTCAAACTCAGCCAAAATCCATTGATTATCATCAAATTGTTGTATTTTTTTTGGTGATAGTTTCGACGTTTTTTATAAAGTGTGCTAAGGCAGTATCACTTAACACTTTCACTGTTATTTTATTGTTCACTGTCATATCCTCCTTTTGGTTGAGTATCTGCTACAAGATTCTTCAATGCTTTGTTTAGAGGGTTGCCGAGTAACTTTTGAGCTAAAATACATGCCTTCTCACCTGCGTATTCATTAAGTTCTTCTTCTGTTAATTCTTTACCTTCTCTAAGCAAATAACTTTTAACAACAGAAGAAAACCATCTGTATTTGTTGCAGACATCATCAATGTCTTTTTCCTCTTCTTTTGTCATTTTAATTGCTGCACTCAAAGACATTTCAAGTGCATGAACTAGAATCATGCCGAAGAAGATTTCCATATAAGCTGGGGTTGTATAAATAATCTTGTAATTTCCAAAGGCTTTATCGTTTAAAGAAATGGTAATCTTTTTGCCTTTGAAGTTCACTTCATAACCATCTTCTTCGTTCAGCTCGTGGTCTGGGATAATACTAAAAATCGAATGAACGATATTATCTTCTTTTTCCTCTTTTCGCGCATAGAACGAGAAGCCATCATGAACGGCAATAATATCATACTTTTCTATATCAAATTTAAGGCTCTTGTAATCGTCAGCAAACTCTTCTGACTCGATTGAAATATTATCTGTTGCATATGCAAAAGCAGAAATAACAACTCTCTCCATTAAATCTGCTTTGTTTAAGCAAATGGTTTGACCGAGTTCGTTTCCAATTAGGTAACTCTCTCTGAAAATAGATTGAGAGCACTCTACTACGCATTTGACTCTAATTTTGCCCTGATTATAAAGTTCGTTTAATAAAGCACTGTCGCTCTCAAATCTAACATTATGGAGATAGTACTTATCGTCTGTTTCTTCTTCATCATAATCAAATTTAAACAATTTATCTGCATAAGTCGATTTTGATAAATCATTGTTTAAAACAGGATAAGAGAATAGTTTGTTTCCAACTAGCATAAGACAGTCACCCCACTTCCGAATTGTTTATTTGTTTCAACTACTAGAGTTATTGTCGTTTTAATATTTGCTTTTACACTAAATGGCCCATAGCCCACTTTAGTCATTTCAAGTTCTCTCTCCAATCTTGATACTCTTAATAGGAAGGAGATTTTTGCCATTAACATCGTCCAACAAAACAATTCTAAAATAGCAATCATCTTTATCCTCTAAGGGTGTGAAAACGACATTATATAAACCAAGCGATTTATTCAAGCAAATAACATTGAATTTCACCACTTTAAGATTTGCCTTCTTGAATATTTCACTATCCCCTTCTTTTTCTTGACTTGTTTCAGCCCCTGGATGCGAAGGTCCTCCGGAACCACTATTCTCGTCTGAAGGGTGCATAATAGGGCCGTCTTCGCTTTCATCTATCCCGCCAATAACTGGTTGCAGCCCCTCATCGCCTGGATTATCGCTTTCTGCAACACCAGGTTTCGGCCTTGTAACATTAGGCTTTTTCTTACTAATTACGGTTTTTTCTGTTTCAACCTTTTGACTATCTGCCTTTCCTTTTTCATCGCCAAAAGAATCTTCTGGTAAGAAGTCTCCTGCTCCATAAGGATCCAAAGGAGAATCAGAACCTAATTGCAAACATTCAATGACATATCTATTAATCTCATCTTGAATAAAATTAAGGACAGCTACAATTTCTTTTCTTTCGCTCTTATCCTTGAAACGTTTTGGTTCCCAGTCATTATGCTGAGGGTTTTCAATTGAACGAAGCTTTTTCCCTAACTCATCATCACCAATCACACAAATCGCAGATGCTTGAATGTTTTTGCCCAAGTCAAAGTTCTTAATTTTCATCAGTGGATGTCTAATCATTGTACATACATGGGTGGCTAAATATTCTTCATCCTTTTTGTAAGGAAGGATTAACAATTCGAGAACGCCATAATCAGTATCAATATCATATGTATGAACGCCAGATGCCCCTTTGAGCAATCTGTATTGCGAGACAATGTTGGCTTTAAACTTAGGTAAAATAGTATCGCTCTCAACAACACTTCCTAATTCTTTTTGGTTAATTTCAATATTATTAACTTTTATTTCAAGTTTTCCTCTTACAAAAGCAGCCATAAAAGAATCGAGCGCACTGTTAACAACTTCCTTTTCCCAGCCTTCCTCAGCCTCAAAACCCATTATGTAAATGTCAGTACCAGGTTTAAATTCTCTTTCGTTATAGTTTGGTTGGAACGTAATAATGTCGCTAACAACATTTATATCGCTGTCAACATCCTCATAATATCCGCTTCCTTGAGTATATGCACCATGATTTTTGGCTGCATCATCATTGATATAGCCAGTAATTAATTCACTAACACCAAGAGATCCTTTATAACCATCGATAGTGTTTGTTGCATAAAAAACCATTCTAATTCCTGACAAATTAATAGCAGCATTTTTACCAACGCCTTTGGAACCAGCAGACACAACACCTGGTTTAATTGAAACACCGGTACCTTTAGTGATAGCTAAAAAGTTATTATTTTCCAAAGTGGTTCTTTCTATACCTCTTAAGCCGCTTGTATTAAAATCGCTTATGCGTAGAACATTAATTTTTCCACTGTTTAATTTGCTTAAAATTCTCTCACAGAAATCAAGATTTTCAGGACTGAACTTAAAATATTCCTTACATAATTCAACTTGTTTTTTATATTGATTGATTCCAGGTATATTTTTTGTAGGAATCTCAAACTCTTCAAAAACTACTCTGACCGCTTCTTCATCGCTTTGCACAACGTCAATTGAGTTTTGAAGTATTTCTCTTCCAAATAGTGCATAAGGCATCTTTTTAAACAATTCATCATCGCCACTACTGCACCCTCTTATTTTCCCACCATCTCCGATAGGAAACCTCCGTCTTAGTGTCATACTTATCTCCTCCTGATAATATAACTGGTTAAAGTGTATTGGTTATCTGTATATTCAATTTCAAACAAATCACTGAAATATGATGTGATAATCCCAACAAGTAAATATTGATTCCACTGGTATTTCAATTTTGGGAAAATGGAATATCCATTAAACCTTCTCAAATCCATCTCGCCAAAGCTATTAATGTAGTATTCTAAACAATCTTTTAGTTCTTCAAGCTCATCGTGTTTTATTACAAATACTCGTTTATTAATACAACAATCCTTGGTAATTTGAACAAATTCGTCAGACATATCAATTAGTAAATCAAGATAATTATAAATTCTTAAATGCATCCTAGAACAATAAGATTGGAGTATATGCAGATCAAATCTATCCAATGTTAATAAGTAATTTCTAATGACTCTCGCATAAGAAATATTCTCTTTGGTTTTAGAAATAAAAGGCCTGCTATAATAAAAACAATCAGAAAGCAAATATCTAGTCAAAGAATATAAATCAAATGCATTTTGAATATATGGCATGCTTAATAGCAAATCGGGATATGAGTGCTTGGCCCTTACATAAAGCTTACTGTCAGTGATGACATCTGTATTCAAAGCTGTAAATATATTATTTGCCTCTTCTTTAATAAGAACTGTAGCAGTTTTTGGTATATAAATGTAATCGACATGAATAAATGTTTTGTTAGAAAGCCATAAAATCTTATCTAAATTATTGTTTGCATAATTAAACAAAACATAATCTTTTACACCAGGATTTTCTTCCAAGAAGACATCTAGTGTTAATATTCCATTATGATTCCTAAATAAATCTTCAAAGTGAGTTGAAACATTACCATCATAAGATGTCTTACAGCAATAATCCTTTTTAGTTCTAATATTGGCAGGCAACAAAGGATCCAAGACGCCTTTTACATAAAACCAATTGGTAATGTTGTTGTTCAAAAACTCATCTTTATACAAGGCAAAAATCTGAGAATAATAAACGAGCGTATTTAATGACAAAATGTGGCTAATAATTCTTTGAGCCAATTCTTCGCTAATTGAAGCTGCATATTTTCTATTAATAAAGGTTCCTCTATCAACAAAACAATAATTACTTCGAGCAAGATAAGTCTGCAGGTTGTGTGGAGCCAGTTCAACATCAACATCATATTTTTCTTTTAGATAGTTAGAAATCGTTAGACAATTCTCTTCACTTATGCGGCCTCCGTTAGGAAACAGTTCATCGAACGCCATTAAAACAAAGTCCGAAAAAGAAGCGCCTTTGCGGATATACACACTGCCCTTTTTAAGATTGTACAGTTTCTGAACCATGTTCTTTTTTACGGAGTCAAAATGCATATAGTCGTCCATAGTAACGACAAGAGGGTGTTCAGAAGTTAACTCTTCTTCAATATTAGCTATGTCCCCTTTTTTGAGGAAGCATTGCAAATATTCATCGTATTCAAAATCACCATTGAAGAAGCATTCAACGAAAGCACATAAGTAATCTGAATAAATAGAATCCTCAAATTTATCGCTTAAGTATGCCTTACTTACATAATTGTTTTGTTTCAAGCAAGATAAAAGAAGCGTCAAAATAATTCTATTTATTGTTTTTCCATATTTGATTATTTGCTCTTTTGTTTTAGCCTCAATTTGTCTGATTCTTTCTCTGGTTAATTTATATTGTTCCCCCACCTCTTCGAGAGTCATTCTAATAGAATATCCGATGCAATTTCTTTTTCGGAACACTTCTAATCCACGAGGATTCTTCTCTGATATTTTTTGTATCAAATTATCTGTTTCGTTTTTAAAGTCTTTAAATGGATTTCCATCAAATGACTTAATTATGTTTAGAATATACTCATAGTTATCAATAAAAAGCGGATAAACAAAATCAATTCTCCGATTAATCAAATCTCCAAAAGTCGACAAATCCAAAAGGAATAAAAGATTCTTAAGTGTTCTTCCACTAAAAAAGATGGTAATTTTAAATCGCAACACTCATCGCTCATCAAGAGAAGTTCACTATGAAAACGAGATTTATCAAACTTTCTACTGAAAAATACTAATTTAAACAAGCGCTCTGGAACCATCACTTTAGAGTGCTTTTCTTTCGCTTCTATTACATCAGCCAATGCGGCAATCTTATATGAATCAGTATTGTTTGTTTTTGAATAAACAAGCTCTTTAATTGCTTCTTCAATCGGTAATTCTAAACATTTTAGATAAATGCCTTTTGCGTGATGATATTTATCAACAATGTCAGACACATCTTCTTCTTTGATTTGACAAAAATCACCAGTTCTAGTTGTTTTAACTTTATTCCAGTCTATGCCAAAAAAAGATAAAAGAGAGGCGATAGATATATCGGGGTTCCCGCTCATCTTTTCCAATCTAAAAATGCATGCATAGCAATACACGGCATCAGAAGTGAATTCAAAAGAAGGAGCAAAACCAACACCAATAAAAGCACTATCTTTAGACATTACATTTCGCCTTTCTTATTTTTCTTTTTACATGATGAAAGTAAACGCTTTTTAATTTCTTCAGATTTGCTGCTAATTTCATCGAACATCTCTTTAATTTCTGCTTCCGTAAATTCGTAATAAGAAAAATTACTTAGATTCTTAAGCTGTTCAATTGTTGATATAATTTTGTTTTTTCTGTTTTGAGCAATTCTCTTAAAATTCTCGTGTTTTAGTTCGTTCATACTACCAAAATTATAAAAAAAGCATGTCGCTTAAGCAACAATATTTTCGTAATATTTTTCAACTATTTTGAATAAAATGATTTATAGTAATTAATTACTATTTTTAAAGAAGCGATAGTTTCGCTACTCATTTTGTAAAATAGGGTCTAATTTCTGTAACCCACTATAATAAAGAACGCGCGTGCAAAAAAGGTTGCTGTCAAAAGCATTTTTTATTGTAGTTTTTGTAGCATTTATGCTATAATAATAGTAGGAATGGAAAATTTTATCTATGGGATGGTCTTTTGCTGAAATCAAGAGCAAAAAAACAGGGTTAACAAATTATGTCGTTCATACCTCTTTCAGAAGAGAGAATAAAGTAACTTCTGCAAACTGTGGCGTGATTAAAGATATCGAAAGCGTAAGAAAGAACTATAAGACTGAACAAGAATTCGAAGAATACATAAAAGCTGAAGGCGCCAAAATTTATCAAAAACGGAAAGACGATCAAAAGATTAATCATAGTTTTGTACTCAATGAGAGTGATGAAAATACTGACGTTTACCTTGTTAATACATCTCAAATTTATTTTAGGAAAATCTGGGATTCTCTTGGTCTAACTAAAGAATTTAACGAGATTAGAAAGATCGATTCCAAAGCAAGATTTCACTACGATCTTAATGAGATAATTTTCTATTTAGTGACTAGTCAAATCATGGAAAGTGTTAGCAAATCAAAAGCTTACGATAACATAGAAAACTACCTAATTCATCCAAAAAACATTGCAAAAGACGCATTTTATGACGCTTTAGACTATTTGGCTAAATACGCTGATGTCATTAATAACAAAACGTATAAGGCCGCAACGAAATATATTGAAAGGTCATCCAACTTATATTTCTACGACGTCACAACGGTCAATTTATCAAAATACGTGAAAGAAAGTGATTTAGTCGGTATGAAAAAAGGCAAGGAAGGTATCTATGGCCCAATTATTCAAATAGGTTTTTTATGTGATAGTAATGGCCTTCTTATCGGCTTAATTGTTTTTAAAGACAACGCTAATGAGCAGCCATCTTTAAAGGAGCTTTTAACTCAAAATTTTGGCTCCTCAAAGCTAAAAAATATAGTTATTTGTACTGACGCAGGCCTATGTTCAATCAAAAATAAAAGACTAGCTGAAAAACAATTTAAAGGTTATATTGTCACACAATCACTCAAGCAGAAAAAGATAAGTGATGCAGCAAGAGATTGGGCTTTAACAGAACCATTCTTTTACAAAAAAGATACCTTTTTAACCAAAGATCAAATAATTCAAAAATATACTGAATCCAAAGATAGTGATGAGAAAAAAGACCTTTATAATCGTACTTTTTATAAAAGCCGCTGGTTTAAAACTAAAATAAAAATTAACCACGAAGGGACAGAAAAAGTCGATTCAATGCAAAAAATAGATAAGCCAAGTGATGAAAGTTTATCTAATATTAGCGCTGATAAACTTGCCCTTCCACAAAAAGGTAAAACCATTTCAGTAGAGTTTGAACAAAGATTAGTTGTATCTTTTTCACTAAAATATTATTTTGCTCAACTTAAGTCTTTGAATGAAGACAAAGCTAAAGCCGAAACTGCTATTCAAAACGGTAAGTCAATCGAGTCTAAGTCTAATTATGATTATCCTAGATTTGTTCAGAGCCGCAGCATTGATGATAATGGGGAAATAAAGCAAGTTGCCACAAAATTCTTAGACGATAAATTCGAAGAAGAGAGAAATATGTGTGGAATATATTGCCAGGCCACTAACCTAGACAATGATGAGCATACAATTTATAAATCATCAAGAGATAGATGGATTTCTGAATATATATTCAGAACTGAAAAATCTAACCTAGGGTTCGGGACTGTATATTTGCGTAAAAAAGAACATGTGATAGCTCATTTTGAAATCTGCTTGTTAGCAAAGCAATTATTAACGGTCTTTATTTACAAACTTTATAATCAACTTAACCTAAAGAATGATAAGATAGACAAATCGGAAGTTGCCTTTACCGAAGATGATGTGTTTGAGGAAATCGCCCAACTTAAAAGTCTAGTTAAAAAAGATATTAAAGGCGAAACATGTTTAATAGCCTGTAGAAAGAAAAATGATTTAAACAAACTTATGACAGACACCTTTATAATAAGCCTCACTACACAAGTTAAAACATTAGATTCTGTGCAAAAATATTTAAAATAATGCTACGTTTTCTCTAAGCCAATTCCGACAAACCATTTTAAAAGCCCACAAAATTGGGCTTTTTTGATTATTACTTATATTTGAGTAGCGAAACTTAAGTAACATATTTTTGATGTAGCAAAGACGCGTGCTACATCATTCTATATTGTCTTATTCTTTTATTAATTAAAATCGGGGTTAAATATCCGTTTTTAACTAGTTCACTACTCCAGTTAATAATAGTTCTATTAGTTACTTTCAATTTGCTTGCTAATTCAATAGGCGTAAATTGACTAATTTTATGTTTTCTTAAATATTCTAGAAAGATTTTAGTCTTTTTAGTTAAGTGTGATAATCGTTCGTTTTCTATTTCTTGATTCTTATTTAGAGCTATTGAAAGAACCTTAGATGAATATAAACTAAAAATTTTTAAAAAATAATTAATCCACACTTCTGGATGTGGAGGATTATTTCTTCCTTCATAATACAAAACAGGAAGGTTCATTTGTATAGAATCATAATATTCATTGATATCATAGGCCATATATTCTTCTAAAGAGCCAATGTTTTTAAAACCATATCCATTTAATGACAAGTAATAACTTGAAATAATTCTTGCAGTTCTTCCGTTTCCATCTTCAAAAGGATGAACAGTCACTAACTCATAATGAATTACAGCTGCTTTAATTAAAGGATGATCAGCGGAAGTATTAATATATGAAATTAAATCTTCAAGTAACTTAGGAACTTCATTCCATTCAGGAGGAATATAAGCAGGTGTCTGATCATCGTTCCACACTGCAAACAAAAATCCTGGTGGCATTGCTTTTCTTAAGCCTATTTTTTCGTCTGATTCGCCTTCACAAATTATTCTTTGAACTTCTAATATTAATTTTATAGAAAGACTTTCTTTTTTCTCTAATTTTTTATCAAGAAATTCTAATGCTAAATAATAATTTCTTATTTCTTGTTCAGGCTTAAGATAATGTCTATTATTCGAGTTTATTGCAGTTTCGGCTTGTTCGTACGTTAAAGGATTGCCTTCTATTTTGTTAGAAGCATACGAAGACCTTTTCTTAGTATTTTTCCTAAATTTGTTCGATAATTTAGTAGGAATAGTTACTGAATTTAAAGCAAACTTATTTTTCTCAATTTCTAAAATTTTATCGAGTATTTCGTTGTTTATTAAAGGCTTAATCATTTGTTTTTGTAATATTATTATACAAAAATTTCACTATTTTTTCACTATTATTTCACTATTTATGTCTTAATTTTCTATCAAAAACTCAACAAGCATTTTCCTTTGTTGTTCGTTTTTTGTTAATTAATCTATTTATTACACTAATTTTCTTAATTATTAAATATGCTCTAGCAAGATTTAAAGCAGTTACTATTTCATGTTCATAGTTAAGATTATGAATTTGAAGTTTTTATCTCGAAGTTTTATTAATCAAATCTTTATAATTCTCACTGTAATAGTATAACTCCATCCGTCATGTTTTGCACAATCTCGCCTAACGATATTATGTCGTAGTTCGAGTCGTTTGCGAGCCGGCGAATTCAGCTTTTCTTTTGCTGTTATGAAACGTGGCCTGTGGGCGACGAAAGCTTAGGCGTCAGGCTTAATCGTAAGCTGGAGTGATTTAGCTGGGGCGGGCGGTTAAGAAGGGAAGAGTAATAAAAAAATCTAATGATTAGTTAGGTCTTAATTATTGGATAGAGGGTTTTGTGCAAAATAAGATAAGTGAGTTTATCTAATTGCCATTATCTAAAGTCATTCATTCTGTTTTACACAAGTTGCTTCATTAATATTATGTCGTGTTTTGAAGCGTTTGCGAGTGGACGAATTCAGCTTTTCTTTTGCTGTTGTGAAACGGGGCGTGTGGGGAGCTGTTTTGAGAGACGGCAGGCATTTGCTTAGGTCGGTAACTTTCGTCTGACAGCGGTCGTTTAAAGCTTGCTGCGGCAGCGTCCAACAGCGACGGAAAAAGTTTTCGACGATTGAAGTGCTTATCCAAGAAATATACCAATCACTACTGTCGACAAGCATTTTTTTCTAATCCTTCTTTGCGTGTCTTCAATCGAATCGTTTTCTTTGAAGAATGATTTATCAATGGCTTGGACGAATAGATTTTTAACAGAGCCATTAACTTTTTTAATTCGTAAGATGACTTTTTCTATAGCTTTAGAAGATTCGGTCATAATGAATTGAAGTTGCTTCCCTTCTCTGGCTCTCATTCTTGGACTGCGGCCAGCGCATTTAAACCTTCCATTTTCATCTTCGGTGAAGATCCACTCTTGACCTTTAAACATGTTCCTAATTTTTAATTCAGGATGCTCCTTCATGTATGCATTGATGAGTTTTGCGGCTTTATCAGATGCATTTTTCATTGCATTAACTTGAGTTGTTGATATTGATTTAACTGTTTGATTGATTAAAGGCAGTTCGATTTCACACTTCCATTTGCCATTTGGGAGTTCATCAGCCCAGATTTCAAACATATCTTGTGATGGATTAATGTGCTCTACCCAGTACTCAACCCACATCATTGTTGTTGCGCTTTTAGTTGTCTTTTTCATAATTGTTAGTTTTGGTTCTCCTTGATTTGTGTCTACAGTTTCACACAAAAAGAAAAGAACCTGTTATGTACTAGCGGTTCAATTCTAATAAATCATTAATTAATTCTTTTGTTCTTCCATGAAGTTCGAGATCATTTGTGATATTTACTTCATATGAATTCGGCTTTTCAAATTCTTTAAGCTTATATTTCTTGGTATTAAACACAATTGATTGATTAAGCGAACCTCTTAAATATAAAGAGTCATCTTTCAACTTGTCGATATACCTGCCGTATATAACAACATCACACAGATCTGCAGCTTGTTTTGCATCTCCAAATAATTCGGTTTGCTCATATCCGGTAAAAAGTATCACACCTATTCTTTTTCTCCTAACAGCCTTAATAAACGGAAGAATATCTTCTTGTTGAAGCGGCTCTCCACCCAACAGCGTTAAATGTTTTGATTTTAATTGATTAACAGCTTCATCAACAGAAAACAACTCTGCATCTTCGGTGGACCATAGTTCTGGATTTATGCAGTTTTTACAATGTAATGAGCACCCTTTAAACCAAACAACATCGCGGTTGCCTGGCCCATAGATTTTGCTATCATGAGCAATTTTATATATTCTTAGCATTAATAATTTCTTCTAATAAATTGTAATTGAATACCTTGTGATGTTTCAGCTTCAACTACCTCATAGCCTTGAGCCACAGCGGCATCAATGATTTCGCCTTTAAGAGTATCACATTCGCTTTGGTTTTGTCTTTCAAAGCCAATTTCACTCTTTTCAATTTTAGTTTCTACTTCCTTTAATGAATTTAATAATTCAGTTTCAACTCGACTTTGTTGTTCGAGTCTTTCTTTTTCTTTTTTAAGTTCATAGAGATAATTCTCGTGCGCAATAGCCACTCTTCTGGTAAATGTGTCTCTTAAGAGTTTTCTAACTTCGGCACGTTTGGAGGTTTCATAGTCGCTTGAAAAAGATAAGACAATTCTATTATTGATAGTTAACTTGCCTAAATTCTCTTTGCCTAAAAACAAATTGTTGTTTTGAATAACTCCTCCAAGTTCTTTAACACATTCTTCAAAAACTCTTCTTAATTGATCTTGCGGAATAATATTTGATGTGGATATTAAGGCCATATCCATATTGACTGTAGAACTCATAGCTTGACCTATACACCACTATCGATACCAACCTCGCCATCATAATAGTCAGAAGTTAATTCCAAATTGTCTATTTCAAGGAAAGTTTTAAACAACTCTTTAACAGCAGAAACGCAGGCTTCTCCTTTGAAGTCTTCAGTCTCTACGTATAGGGTTTTGTCCTTTTTAATCAATACGTTAATCTTCTTGTCCATTATGCCTCAATCAAGACGGCTTCCATCTTGTTTTCTTTTAACCACTTTTTAGCGTCAACAATGCGCTCTTTTGTAGTGGCTAAGTAATTCTTACTATGTTTGGTATAAAGCTTGCCAATTAACTCGTTTGGCACATTTAATTCATCTTCATTAACATTAATGATGGAAACAGGAGATTTTTTATTATTTAACGCATCAACTCCAAACTCTTTGCTGGCAACAAAAGCATTAAACATCTTAACTTTTTCAAATAGCAATCTTTCAGATTTAATGCTTTCAAGTTGTTTAAGAAGTTTTTTATCAAGATCCATCTTTTCTAATTTTGCGATGCTTTCTTTTAATTCGTTTTCAACCCTTTGGATTTTTTTATATTTGTTAGACAAAGCATAGCTTCCATCAAGCTTTAAAGGTTTCACATCAATTGAAACAGTCAGGCTTAATGTAATGCCGTTGAATGTTTTTTCACTACTATCAAAATCTGGTTCAAAGGAATCAACTTCATCAAGAGGAACATTCACTGCGCCATTAATGCTTTCTTTTTCTTCGACTTTGTAGATTTTATCTTTATACCAAATGTTCTTACCAAATAAGGAACCAACAGTCTCGCTTTCAAAAGATTCGGCTGTGTAAATTGAATTATCTCCAATACTAAGTGGATAGTAGTTATCACCAAACGCATTGACACATAAAACATCATCGGTTAGACCTAAACCTTTTATTTCAAATGGAGCAACCTTAGCCTTTCTTTGAACATCTTTTTCTTTAACTAAGATAAGACATTCTCCATCTTTGTTTGCTGACTCGGTTGCCAACTTTATCGTTTTGGTTTCAAAATCTAGGTCCTTCAAGAAGGAAGGAATAACAACGCTTAATCTTGCATCATCAACCTTTTTTAGGCTTCCTTGACATTGTTCATAGTTGGCCTTAGACCAAATCACATGATTAACATAATTGAATATTTCTGGAATATATCTTGGTGGCACAATATAAATGTGGTCAACATCAAGAGCCAAAAATGCATCTTTCTTATCAACGATAACGATACCGGTTTCAAATTGCTCATCTGTTGATCTGAAGAATCCATTAGAAACTCCGTTTTTCTTAAGTTCAGCAATGATTTTATCGCTAGTTAATCCTACGAGAACTTTATCATTTTGATTAAGGAATATTTCCGCACGTTTTAAGAAATCGAGCATAAGCAGGCCTTTTGTATCTACAACAATTAAGCTTTCTTTAACGCTATTGATTATTGATTCAACGTTGGTGTTAGATGCTTTTGGCTCTAACTCGACAAAACCAAAATCTAATACTCTATCTCGATAATTAAATGTTTTTGTTTTTAACATAACTATCTATCCTCCTTAATCATATTGATTAGGCTCTTGCCGTTTTTAACAACTTCTGTGTTTGGAATTTCAAACAATGTTCCCTTTGTTTCGTTTGTCTCCATGTTGAATAAAGAGCCAATTTCACAAGTAACTAAGAATGTCTTGTAAGTTTTATCTTTCAATTCGAAGATTAGGTACCTGTCATGGAATAGTGTATCAATACTTGATTTGTTAATGGTATGTACTCCCAGTGCAGAAATATCATCTTTAATCGATTGATCTTCGTTAACTTTGCCTTCACCACTCTTATTAACAATAACAATGTTGTTATATTGTTGTTTGAAGTTCTTAACGCAATCGACCATATTGTTCTTTTTGTTTCTAGCAAATGCATAACCCATCACCATATATAAAGAATCTACTTCAGCTGGTGATACTTTTTCTTTTAATAGCTTGAGGACGTCTGCGTAATTCTTAGCTGAAGAGAATCCCTGAGAATCCTTAATTGCTTCAATGTTGAGAAGGGTTTTCATAACCTTTAAGCGATAAGAAAGCTTGTTATATTTTTCAGCAGAGAGATTCTTTTCAAAGCCGTCCATTGAAAAGCTAAAATCTAATAAGCTATCTTTGATAGATTCATCAATAACATTTTTAGAAAGCACTTCATTTTGGAAGACTTCATTCATTTCATCTAAGGTATAGTAATTTCCGTCTTCAAGTTTTGTATAGAGGTAGAAATATGCATATTGCTTAGCAACAGTAACTGTATTAATTTCAAATGGAACGTTAACCAACTCAACGTCAGAAACAGTTAATTTGGAAGCAACGCCATTGACCAAATCTTCTTCTTTAAAGTCATCTAAGCTCTTAATGACAACAGAATTTTTCTTTGAATTGTATTCGAAATAAGAAACGTTTTCTTCAATTACCTTTGTTGCATATTTCTTTGCGATGTGGAGAATAGGCTCACCCATTTTAAATGTCCCAAATGAAGTCTCATAAGTACCGTTAACAATGTCAAACACCACCGATTCATTAGGCATAGCCATGCAGAAAGACTTGGATCTGTTATCGACTTTCTCCATAACGCCCACTTCGTTTTGACCTAAAGAGAATTCGTTAGCCACATAAATTTCACCAAGATTTGCACTTTCTTGCGTTCTTTCATCGTTGGATAACTTTCTTTCCATTCTGATGACAAACATTACTTTTTCTAAACCGAATTGCACAGTCGCTAGGTAGAGATTATAGATACCTCTTTCTGTTTCAACTTTGAATGGATAGTTAATGAATTCTTCGCCAGCAGGGGTGACCACATCTTGAGTATCAATCAATCTTTCATCAACAAGCATTTTTCTAATTGAGGAGGCAATGGATTTGCTGTAGTTAAAAGTGGAATCAATACTATGACCTTGTTTTAAATATTTGAGTAGTTTTGCTATATCTACCCTTTCTCTTTTGAAAGTTAGTTCAAATCTGCTTTCAATGCTTTGAATACTAACTTGTTTGTTAATTCTAATTCCCATCTTTATTTAGCCTCCTTAAATAATTTATTTAATAATTCAGAGTGATCTTGTTTTTGGAAGAATTCTTTATCGCCAAATATGATTATTTTTTCTTTAGCTCTAGTTATGGCAACATTAACTCTGCTAATACTATCCAAGAATCCGACACGATTGTTTTGTACCATTGATAAATAGACAATATCGGCTTCTTGGCCTTGGAACTTATCAACCATATTAAGAGCAACGTGAACGTTGTCCATTGTGAAATTGAATTTGTTTCCAGTATTAAAGTAGCTTTGTAATAGCTTTCTAATATAAGCAACTTGTGTGTTGTAGAAAGTTAAAATTGCGATTTCGTATTTGCTGCCATCGGCTTTTGGATGCTTTTTGGCGTGCTCTATAAATGATTTGAGTTCTTCAAGGATTGCTGAAGCCTCGTTTTCGTTTCTGTTGTGATTATCGACAATAGGACTTTCTACATGTCTTAATTCAAATCTGCTCTTAGAATTGATGTAATCAATCTTTGATTGCCACAAGGAGCAGTCTTTAAGAGCTTCACCGTTATAGATGTTTTCTCTAGACACCTTAGAGATATCGGGGTGCATTCTATGTTGATATTCTAATCTAACAAATCTATTAACTTTTTCTTCTTCCGTTAAACCGGCAGTTAATCTGTTTTGGAATTCACTACCCTTCTTGATACCTTCTTGAAGCATCATAATGATTGAAGGAATTGCAATATTGCTTAACAGGTCTACTGTTTCATCAAACTTTTTCTTGTCTTCGTCATTTAGCAACGCTCTAGTTTCATCAATAAACTTTTTATATTTCACAGATGATCCTTGATCAGATTTAAGCTCATATAAACGAATTAATCTCCAGAGCAACTCGTCTTCAAGCTTTCTTGAATAATCATTGTATTCCTTAGAATAGCCATCTTTAAAATTTCCTCTAAATCTCAAAATTTGGTATTTATCAAATAAGTTCGATCTCGAGATATTATTGTCAAAATCAAGAACTGTAATATCTTTGTTGAGATATGGAATGGTTTCATCAACAAGTTCAGAATCTATTAACAAAACATTGTTGTATGCAGATAAAGAAGAAAGAACTAGCGTCTCTTTACTAAAATCATCTTTTGAGATAGCAAATAAGTTCTCTAATGGTTCGTTTGTTATCGCTATGATGTTTTCATCTTTTCCTAATCTCTTATCTAAATATGTAATGGAAGATGTTGGAAGAATATAAGCATGGTTGTTCTTTAACGTTGCACGCTTCTTTTCGTTTTTAAGAAGTCTTAACAGGTTAAGAGCTATTCTATCCTCCCTATTACTTAAAGGCTCACACTCAAGAAGACTTGGTACTAAGTCATTCTTTTCAACATAAGGTGCTAACTGTTTAACGTCACCAACAATAATCCATCTCTTTGATAAGACTGCAGGAACAAGGAATTCACTAAATGTTGTTTTAGAAGCTTCATCAAGAATCATGTAGTCAAACAATGCTTCGATTGATGTGCCTTTTGCGTCTTCAACTTTATTAAAAATAGGAGGGAACGAAAGAACACCAATGGTAGTTCCACACACAAGATTAAAGCTGTCAGTAACAATATCCTGATAATCTTCAGGAACATTCTTCATTATATTTGAATAAATAAATGGCTTAACGCACTCTGAATAGACGTTGCTTTCATCACCAACTCTCACTGGATTTATCATAGATAAAAGTTTATCTGAATCTTTGTGTGTAATTATCTTTTCTAAAACGTTATCGATAGCAACGTGTGTAGATGCACAAAGCAATACTTTTTTGCCTTCTTTGATAAGCTGATATATCAATTCGAGAATAGCTGTAGTTTTGCCGGATCCCGGAGGTCCTTGAAGAATCATGAAATCTGGTGTCTGCATTGCCTTCTGGACAAACATTCTCTGAGACATTGTTCCATCTCTAGTTGAATCAGTTAAAACAATATAATCTAGGTTTTTTTGCTTAAACGTAAATGGAGCCAGTTGTGGCTTATCTCTATAAAATTCACAAAGATCCAGTAATGTCTTTTGGCTTTCGCTTGGTCTTGTTACGATTGTTTCAATAGCATTTCTTTGCCTCGAGAGTTGTACGGTGTTCGTAGCTAAATGAATGATGCCATGTTGAGGAACGTTCTTTACTCTTTCGTTGAGCTTAATTACAATTCGTCCACTTTCTTTGTTTTTGTAAACAATTCTACATTTATCGACTTTGTAATCAGTAAAGTAGACTTCAGCGGCATCTTCACCAAAGAAAACATCATAGATGGATAATTCTAAAGATGGGTCCTCAATAAGTTCTAATGTGACTTCGTCTTCTTTCTGATCGTTGTCATCTTTTTCTAAACGGAACTTAATAAATGGAAATTGAGCATCTTCACAAATATCACCATTTGTTTCATTAATGGAAGCTTTGTTTTTTCTAACTTCATATATGTTGCCATTGTATAAAACATGCTGTGGGCAATAAACATCATTGTTGAGAGCAAGTGTAGGATCGTCATTGACAACGATTCTAGAAGTTGTTACGCCTTCCACCACATAGAAATCATCAATCTTATGAAATGGCATTTCTTTGCCATCTACAGTAATCTTTGTGACTTCGATTGGTTCTAGAGTAACGCCACTATTCTCAAGTGTTTCATATGTTATATCGTTATAAACGATAGGATTTCCGTTTAGCTTCTTGGTTAAAACTTTGATAGTCAACCAAGTTGATAATCTATAGTCGTTATTTCTATCAATAACATCATATTGAGCTTCAATGCTTCTTTTAAAATTTGCAGCTTGTTGGGCCAATCTAAGATAATTCATGAAAGGCTTATAATTCATACGAATCTTGCCTTGCTTTCTTACCCCGTTATCGCCATAAACAGCTTCATAGCAAAGATTAGAAGATTTATCGTTGTCAAAATGAGGAGTAAACTCTTTTTTTACAAATTCTTTTGCCAATTGATTCATCCTCCTATCCTAACAACGGGTTATAACATTCTGTTTTTAATCTAACTACAGAATCCTCACCTTCGATTTTCTCAACAAATTCATCACCGGCAATACGTGCTCTGTTCTTAGCCCAAAGGCGAAGAGATGTAATCTTTTCAGCCATAATTGTTGATAAAGGTGTAAGTTTTGCTCTTTCATCAATTATATCACATGTATTTAAGTCACTTCCTTTAGAAAACGCATTAAATAGCGCGTCACTCACAAGAGAGCCAATTTCAGCACCTGTAAGGCCATTAGTTTTGTCTGCTAATTGGTCCAAATCAAATTTAGTGATGTCTCTGTTCTTACCTTGGATGTGAATTTTGAAGATTTCCTTTCTTTCTTCTTTAGAAGGGAGGTCAACAAAGAAGATTTCGTCAAAACGGCCTTTTCTTAATAATTCAGGAGGAAGTTGTTCAATATTGTTTGCTGTAGCAACCACGAAGACAGGCTCTTTCTTTTCCTGCATCCAAGTTAATAAGCTTCCAAATACACGAGAGGCTGTACCTCCATCAGTTCTATCTGAGCTGCTTAAACCAGATAAGCCTTTTTCAATTTCATCAATCCAAAGTACACATGGTGCTATTGTAGTAGCAACATCTAGAGCTTTTCTCATATTCGCTTCTGACTGTCCAACTACCCCACCAAATACTTTGCCAAGATCAAATCTAAGAAGTGGATAATTCCATGCACGTGCAATACATTTTGCAGTTAAAGATTTACCACAACCAGGTAAACCGAGGAGCATAACACCTTTTGGAGTATCAATGCCAAAGTCTATTGCCTTTTGCGAGAAAGCGTCGCCTCTTAAACGTAACCAGTTTTTAAGATTCTTTAATCCACCTACTCCATCAAACCCACTTTCTGGATGATAATATTCAAGCAATCCATCTCTTTTAATGACACTTTCCTTTTCGGAAATGAGATATGGAATAACCGAATCATCTAAACACCCAAATTTTTGCACTGCTTTAAGGAAAGCTAGATTAATTTCAGTGGTTGTTAATCCTAAAACGCTATTCAAGAGTTCATCGGTAAGTTCATACTCATCGCTCTTAAGGTTAGAGTTGATAACAACGCTTTCTGCAATCTTCTTAATAAATGTCTTATTAGGAAGAGGCATATTGAGAACAGGGATTTCTTTTGAAAGAGCATTAGGAAGACAATTCTCGCTGCTCTCAATAATTAATGTTTTATGAGAAGTTCTTTTCATCTTTGCGATTTCAAAGAGAAGATTCACAACATCTGTATTTGTTAAATAGAAATTGAAGTTTTCTAAAATCAAATAGCAGCTCTCTTTGTCTTCTTTGAACTTCTTTAACAATTGGATTGGGTCTAGGATTGGTTCTACATTGCCATCACTATCGACGATGCCGACACTTCTATTCCATCTTTTCCATTTAGTTAAGTTGCTGCCTGAAATGATGTTGACTGTGCTTTGGAGTCTTTGCCATTCATAGGTGACAACTTCGATAATTGGTGTTTTGCATTTAAGTAATAATTCTAATTCTTCTTCAAACTTTGCCATTGTGATTTTCCTCCTTAATAGCTCATTGATAATTCGTAATTTCTCATCATGTATTGGTAGTCGTTTTTGATAAGCTTATTCTTTTTATTTTTGAAATTAACTTTATTTTTGCGTGTTTTTTCGCGTAATTCGTAGTCAATTTCATCAGTTTCCATGTACTGAACATCTTCTTCAATTCCTTCACATACATTTCTTTGCTCTTGAATGTTTTTGCATTGGAAGTAAGGATCGAAACTCTTATCAATCATTAGAAGAAGATAGGATTCAAGATCGATTTCTTTAACGCTGATAATTGCGTGTTTATCATGGTGTTTAACTCTTGGCATCCATCTTGCTTGGTAGGCTGCGTCTTTGCCGGATTCGGCTTCGATTGGAACTGTTTTAATAATGCATTTGTGTTGTCCGACGTGTCCGAACTTAACTGTAACTGCGAAGTATTTTTTTGTCATTTTTCTTATCTCCTTTTCGGTGTCTTTCACCGTTGACACCAACATATTAAATTAAGGAAATATATGGGTGTTATGTACCAGCGGTTCAATTCGTAAAAAGATAAAAAAATAGCACATCCCTAACGGAACATGCTATCGAGATCAACACCAAGTGCCATCGCGATTTTGAGAGCGTTTTCTAGTTTTGGAAACTTGATACCATTCTCATAATCATAGATAATCCTTTGGTTTTCATACCGGAGTTCATCGGTTAGCCACTGTCTAGATTTTCCTTGTTCAGTTCTGATTCTGTAAAGATTCAAACCGAAGTTTTTGATGTTAAGTGTTGTGCTCTTTAAATTGTTAGTCATGTTTTTTGTCCTCCTAATGACGGATTCACTCTGAGGCGTCTACATAACTAACAGGCAAATTATAACATACTTACTATCGATTTATCATAGAAGGAGCACCAATTAAGTCATCTACCTTAACATCAAAGTAGTTGCATAGAGAGAGTACATTAATCAAAGACGGATATGTTTTCTCTTTTTCCCAAGCATTAACACTGGATGTTGATACATTGAGTTTTTTTGCTAATTCTGATTGCGTCAATTTAGCTGCCAGTCTTAATCGGTGAACGTTTCCCGCTATGATGGTTGCATTCAAAATTTTTGTTTCCATCAACATTCACCTCGCAGCATTATTCTCCAACAAAAAAGCTAGTACGTGTTATGTACCAGCGGTTCAAAAAGACATGTTATCACTTACAACCCTAGATATAGGCTATCTCTTGGTATAATTACTTAATACAAGTTTGTATTAAGTAAAAGTGCTATTCATGGGTCATGTCTTTATTCAAAAATATGGTTTTTTATTAAAAATAATGTCGTTATCTAAAGCCATTCATTCTGTTTTGCACAAGTTGCTTCATAAATATTATGTCGTGGTCGGAGGCGTTTGCGAGCCACCACTTCAGCAATTTTGAGCAGTTTGAAAACGGGGCGCGTGGGGAGCATTTTTGAGAGCCGGCTGACGTTTGCTTAGGCTGGTCGATTCTGTGCGATGTGGAGCTTGTTTGGC
>OIEN01000212.1_pt1 | contig 41234 bp, 52 predicted proteins | sample 1581741 | NCBI WGS metagenome assembly OIEN01 (sample SAMN01760944, study PRJEB22395) | human gut metagenome | reverse complement strand
AACTTACTTTTGCGACTACGCGGACGTCGTCGGCTCTGTCCTTGCGGTTGGCGGGGATTGGAACGACACGGCGGGCGCGGGTTTGTGGTTTTGGCGCGGTGATTACGATCCGTCGGACGCGTACTCGCCTATCGGGGGTCGCCTTTGCTACAAACCCGTTGTTTCTTTTAACCCTTCGCGCAATCGTCTCAAATGTACTGTTAAGAACAACTCTACTATGCTCGATTGCGCTGGACTATCTATGTTTCCATTGGCCACAACCAACAAAGAGGCGTTTTATTTGCAACCTAAATCGTGGGCTGATGACACAACTGGCGATTTAACTAAGGATGGCAACGCAGAGCTTGAATATTTAAACTATCCTCATCCTTTTGACCAAGACACAGGTGAGGAACTCACAAGCTATACCAACATCAACGACTTAATTAACACCAAAGCAAAGAGAGAAATTGGAATATGTTGTTTACAGTCGCAGCCAGTCGCCTCTCCAGGGCAATATAACGTCTGGACAGACCTAAAACGTACACAAATTGAGACTCCGGCGGGATTTCGAGTAGTGCAAACCCAAGAGCCCGCCACATGGGACGATACCAAATTCTGGGTAGAAGGTTGGAACAAAGACACTGATACCCATATGGCACAAATCAAACGTCATCCACAATTAACTAATAAAACACTCAAGATTGATTGTTATATGAAAAATATTGACGATCTGTACACAGGGTTGGACACTTGTACTCTCTCGTATGAAAACGACCCTGACGGCAATTCTGGAACGTGGTACCTCAAAAGGGGCGACTCGACCTATATTACGCTCAAAGTTACACAAACACAAAAAGAGGGGGGAGGTCAATGAAAGAAGGATTGAATAGATATTGTGAAATTTCATTTTCGGGTCGCCCCTGTGAAGTTGGATACGACACTAAACAAAAAGTGTCTTATTTTTACCAAAAACAGTGGGATGGTGCACCCATCCAAGCAAACCCCACAAAACCCACAAGTTATACCGATTTGTTTGACAAAAATGGTGAAATTGGTTATTTGATAATTACAGATGGGGCCGTCCACGCAACAACCGATTATGGGGTATACAAAATAGGTTCTGGTACACCAGGCGACTCTTATTCGATTTACAAAAAAGAAGTTGCCGACGGTATTACGTATTATTCACCGGTGGCAATTGGCACTACTCAAACGACGGTGTACGATTTCAACGTCACCGCTGGGCGAGAATATCAATATATCGCTTACTCTGCAGAAGGCAACCCAACTGCGATTCAGAAACTAGCACAACCAATAAAAGTAGATTGGGATTGCTGGAGCTTAACAGAGCTCACGCCCGTCAGAATAGACACGGCCAGCCCAGCTATCAAAAAAGCTTATGTAGCAAACCCCACTAACGTTTGGTTGTTCAAATATGACGTAGAATCGGGCGATCAAGCACAGAACATTTCTAAAACAGAACAAAAGACGCTTGGTCAATTCCCAAGATTTGCTCACGGTCGCCAGAATAACATTTCCAGTTCTGTAAGTTGTTATCTGGGCAGTGAAATTATCAATCTGGGATGTTTAACCGAGGAGGAGAAGATTCCGTATGCGCAAGGCTATTTGGAAAGACTTCCTTGGAAATCTCATTTGACTACCAACCAAAAGGTTATGATGCTACAAGAATGGCGTAAGGTTGTGGCATCGAAAAATCCAAAACTTATTAAAGACCGTAAAGGGCAAGCCTTCATTGTGCAAATCACCAACGGTTCAAACAAACCAACCGATAACATCGGTTATCAGCCCGACAAAATCAATTTCAGTTGGACACAAATTGCCTCACTGGATGATACGATTATTACGGGCGGCAATTAAAATTTTTTCTTCAATTCTTTAGGAGGTGCAAAATGGCTCGAATTATAAAAACTATTGGTTTAGCGAGCGGAGATGTATTATCATTAAGTGTTATGAGCGGGGATACTTACTTAGATTCCAACGTGAGTATCCCAGAGCTTAACGATTTAATCAACTCTCCGATTTTGCGCCCCCGATATAGAATTTTTCTTCTTCATCCCGATGAAACAGTCGATTATCAAATTCCCGATGAAGATATTCTATTAAGTGGTTCGTCTTATAGTGAACAATATCAAAATGGTCAACGTCGTTCGTTGTCGTTTTCGCTCTATAATACGGATAAAAAATATACCCCCTCAGTCAACACCCTATGGGCGGAAACTAAATTCGCTCTCGATTTGGGTATTGAAAAAGATGACGGGAGCATTATCTGGAAACGCAGCGGTGTTTATGTTGCTTCGTCACTGACGCCGTCGGAAGATCCAGACTCCCAAACCGTCGCCGTACAGACTGGTGACAAGTTTTCGATTTTCGAGGGGAAACCTGGTACGCTTGAGACCAGTTATGAGATTCCTACAGGGACAGACATTGAAGAGACAATTAGAGGGATTTTGCTCGGTTCAAAGGGTAATGGATACCCTTTGGATCCGGCCCCCATTATTTATCATTCAAGTTTTAAAGGGAAGAAAACTCAAGCTAAAATTAGCAAATCTGCGGGAGAGACTCTCGGTAGTATTTTGCTGGAATTGGCTAACCAGTTATCAGCAGAAATGTTTTATAACTCTAATGGTAATTTAACAATATTACCGATACAGGAAACCACGCTGGATATAGACAAACCTGTTATCTGTGAATTAACTGACAGCAATGGAGATTTTTCAGGGCTGTCGTTTGGATTACAGGTTAATAACATTGTCAACCGTGTCGTTGTTATAGGGGCAACAGTAGATGGAAAAGTTTATACTGCAATTGCAGAAAATGACGATCCTACTTCACCTCTTTGTTATCAACGAATTGGTTACAGGACTGGACCGGTTGTCAACGATAGTAACATTACATCGCAAAGTTTGGCTGACGACAGGGCAAAATATGAGCTGAGAAAACAGTTGATTCTCAAGTCGTCAGTAAGTACAAACATCAGTTTTAATCCTCTATTGTCGGTTAATAATTTGATCGAAATCACAGATGAGTTCTTTGGATTAGACCACGAGAGGTTTTTGTTACAAGGTGTATCGTGTAGTTTGGACTATTCGGGAGCAATGTCAATTACAGTATCAAACGTACGCAATTTACCATTTGCATCACGAATCTAGGGGGTAATTTATGAACAGAACAAGTTATGACTTTCTAGATGTGTTAAAAGGGACGATTGACGATAAGGTATCCACACTTGATCAGACTATCTATTGCAAGATAGTCGGTGTTAATGAGGACTATACATTGGACGTCACAATCGTGCCCGATGAGCACACTCGTGTCAGAAACGTTGTGAACGCTTCAAAATATGAATTTAAGATGGGTGATTATGGTATCTTATACAAGATTGGTAATAATTTAGCTAATGCGTTCATCATTGCTAAGTTGGGACCGTCGTATGCCGATAATCAACCCTTGAGTAAACAAGTGGCCGATGAGAATGTTGGCAACAATAATTCTGGAGGGGCTGCGGTTAATAATTATTATCAAATTACTCAAACCGCCCCCACATACACGCATTTACAAAGCACTCCCGCCGCAACTTGGACGGTCAATCACAATATGAACAAATATCCTAGTGTGAGTGTGGTTACTAGTGCGGGAGACATAGTTGGTGGAGCAGACGTCAACTATATTGATCAAAATAAATTAACAATCAGTTTTTCAGCAGCTTTCAGTGGCAAAGCGTTTCTGAACTAAAGGAGAGTACACATGAGTCAAAAATGGTTTAACGGATTAAATTTACAACAAAACCAACTAGAAAATGCTGTAATTCAAAACTTGGCTAGCGATCCCTCGTCGGGGAAAGCTGGTCAAATTTATTACAACACCACAGATAATGGATATAGATATTATAATGGTACGGCTTGGGTAAGCATTTCGGCCGATGCGATTAAATCAATTGTCGCCGGGAATGGTTTAACTAGCTCGACGAGTGGGAACGCGGTTACTTTAACTTTGGGCACTCCATCAACGTCTGGAGCTACCAGCGGAAATACGTTCGGCGATAACAACGTTACAGAAAACAGTCACACCCACCAAATCCGTATCCCCAGTGCTTCTACAAACGACAAAGGTATTGTGCAGCTGGCTACCGACACAGATGTCACTACTGGTACTGAAACTAAAAAGGCAGTTACGCCTAAACAGCTGGCAGAAGTTAAAGGAACCGCCGACACGGCTAGCACAAAAGCAACAACCAACGCTACAGAGATTACCAATATTAAAAATGGTACTACGGTAGTAGGGAAAGCCAATAAGGTTGCAAATCCTCTCACAATTTCCGATGGGACAAATTCTACTACATATGACGGCTCGGCGGCGCGTACGTTGCAGTTTAAACCAGAGGATTTTTCAGAAAGTATTTTTGGGGGGACGGCGACCGTTGCTCTTAAAGACAAAGGGTATGCCACCAAAACATATGTAGACGCGCAGGACGATAAGAAACTTGATAAGGCCGGTGGCACGATCACGGGTCCTTTAACTATTGGGGGCGACCTTACTGTTAATGGTACGACCACGACAGTAAATAGTAACACGCTGACGGTCAAAGATAAACTTATTGAAGTTGCCAAAGATAATACCACAACTCTCACTTCGCCTGCGGGTATTATTGTGCCGAAATATAATGGTACAGATTACGGCGCGCTGGTCATTGACAGCGATGGCAATGCCAAGGTTGGTGACGTCAAATTGACGGCCGGTGGCGACATTGATGTTAATAACAGCGATCTGCAAACGCTTGCAACCCGCACGAACCTTGTCGATGGTAATTTAGTACAATATGACGGCACTAAGCAAACACTTGTGGACAGTGGTAAGAAGATCGATGATTTAGTAACCACAAATACCGCACAAACAATCACAGGGGGCAAAACATTTACTGGTGTCATTCGTGCAGACAGCATTATGACAGTAGAAGATGTCCCAATAGAGATTTCCCCATATGCTCGAGAGGTTTTCCGATATGACAATTCGGATAATTCTATGAATTTTGGTTCATATGATACGCGAACTTATATTAAAGGGAAAGAAAATGAAAAACCACTGTATCAATACACAACTGGTAGTCAAATAAAGACCAAAAGTTTTGTCTTTGAGGACGAGTTAAAAGACGCCAGTGTGAAACGGGCCGAGACTGCTGGTAAGGTTACTTACTATATGCGATTTAAGTCAAGAAAAAACCTCGACACCGACGAGGGGTCACAACGCGGACTCTGGAATGGTTCACAGCCATTTGTTTTTAGTGTGCTCGAAAGTGACTTTTTCTTGTACACTCCGAATGATGGTACTGGACTTGAACTAGCGGCCACAGGGGTGGAACCTGGCACATATAACACTGTCACGGTCGATACAAAAGGCAGAGTGACTGCTGCGTCAAATGAGAGTTATGCAACAAAAGTCGTGCAAACTATCACGGGAGATGGCAGCAAGACATCATTTGACATTACCCACACGTTAGGCGCAGACGTTAGTGTTCAAGTGTATCTTAAAAATCAGCGGGCCGGGGCATATACGGCCGATGAATTGGTTATGGTAGACACTTATACTAGGAATAATACAGTGACATTGTTGTTTGCGACTGCCCCTACAACTACACAAACATTCAAAGTAGTAATTATTGGATAATTTCTGTCACAGTAAGTTGACAAATTAATCAGAACTATGTACAATAAATATATATTAAAAATAAAATTACACATTTATTGCCCAGGGAGGTGACACCGCGTGAAGAATTATAGTGACATCACAGAGAATTTAGATATCACGACAAAGCAATATGTTGATTCGGGGTTTATGCCAAAAACAGGTGGCATCTTTACGGGCGACGTGACGATTACTCCTGGGCACCTCAAAACAGATCTGATTAAATCGGCGGACAACAGCAAGTGGATTGCCGAATTTACTGCGGCGGGGCTTGAACTGGGTGGAAGCGGTTATGCACTCCGTTTTTATTCAAATACAAGACCCATAGTTGCTAATCAAAACAAAGAACTTGCCTACACGAGTGACATTCCAGACATAAGCGGGAAACAGGATATTATAACCGAGTCCAATAAGCTGTCTGTGTCATTGGTTAGTGGCTTGGCACAAGTTGCAACGACTGGAGATTATAACGATTTACGAAACAAACCCGACATTCCCGATATAAGCAATTTCGCGTTAAAATCGGAACTAACGGCCCACATCAACACCGTCGCCACTCAAACGACGTTGGGACATATTAAGATGTATGTTGAGGGCGACACATTATATTTAAACACATAGGTGAGTTATGGCATTAAAAGCAAACAATGTTTTAATAAAAAGTATTGATATTGGTGCAAAAGAATGGCAAACGAAGACGTGGAGTGGGCTTACAAACTTCTCCGGTAGTCATGTATGGTCAGATGGTGAAAATATATATTATTCATATGACGCAGAGCAATATCAACTTGACAAGGCCACTTCTACATGGACACCGAAAACGTGGAGCGGACTGACCAGTTTCAAGGGTAGGAATATTTGGTCAGATGGTGAGAATATATATTATTCAAGTAATAGTATGCAATATTACTTGAATCAAGCGTTAGCGACACCAACTTGGCAAACAAAAACTTGGTCGGGTCTTACAAGTTTCGACGGTAATAATGTATGGTCAGATGGTGAAAATATATATTATTCATATGACGCAGAGCAATATCAACTTGACAAGGCCACTTCTACATGGACACCGAAAACGTGGAGCGGACTGACCAGTTTCTATGGCACTCATATTTGGACCGATGGTGAGAATATATATTTTTCCGGCGGAACTCCGCAATATAAGCTGAACAAGTCCACTTCTACATGGACAACGAAAACGTGGAGCGGACTGACCAGTTTCTATGGCTCTGAGATTTGGACCGATGGTAAAAATATATATTATTCGGATTCCAGTACGCAATGTTACTTAAATCAAGCAACATCACAATGGTTGTCACAAGAGTGGCGCGGTATTACCAATTTCTCAGTATTCTATGGGTTTAGTATATGGAACGATAATGAGGGCGCTATCTATTTCTCATCTGGCGAGACGCAATATGAGTTAGTATCCCCCATCCATTACCTTTACAAAGGCGACGCTTGTCAATGGGTAAAACCATATACTATCACCATCAAGGTAACTGGGGCTCCCAATTCTAATATTAAGGTCATCATCTATCGCTCGAGTAACGCAAAAGGACAAGAGCCGAGTGCGGTTTACGATTCCTCCGGCGGCGAAAGCTCGTATGTGATAAACGTAGCGTCGACGGCCGCCGACGGTCAGCAAATAGTTGGGTATTATGGTGACACGCTTTATGTTAAGGCACAAAGCTATTATAGCGGATACGACAATTATAACATTAGTGGACAATCCTACACCGTTATTGGAGATGGGCAACTCAGCGTTAATGTGAGCCACTCTGTATCCTGTTCGACGTGTAACGTATCAGAACGTAAAATCCGTTGTAATATTAGGTGCAGCACGAATATTGCCCAAATTGCTCTGTGTAGTAATACTTCTGCAGATTCTAGTAAGTGTCTGAATTAAAATATATGAAATCAATTATTTATTCATTAACTGATAACATTTATAACGAGTTATTACGTTTAACAACACAACTGAGTGACAGTGTGGACAACTATAACTGGTTGTGTCAATTAACAGACAACACAAAACAACAACTCGGCGTGACTCAACAAACGCTCGACGATGCTTTCAAATTTTATACCGACACATTAGAGGCGTATCATAAAAAAATTGAAGAGTTGTTTCATTTGTTGCAATTTTATTATCCTAATATGGTGCGCATCGAACCACAATACGATGGCTTAATTATAAAAAGAGAAGTTTTAGTATGGGTGTCCCACCTATGAGCTAAAGACTCGTAGGCTTCCATTAAATGGTTCACAAGTCTCAGCCTCAAAAATGAGAGCTACGTTAGTTAGGTCATGACACCTTCGGTTGTCGCCTTAGACCGTCGCTCTGTCGGTATACATTAAGTTGGGTTGGAGCAAGAAAAGCCCTGTGTGTATATCGCAAAAATCCTAATTAACATTGACGAAAGGAAGACCGATTCTTAACTTGGTAATAGAGTTGAGATAGGCGCTACCACTCATTAAGAGTGAGAATTTTAAGGAGACTTATTTATGGTTTATGTAATTTCAAAAAGTGGGAAACCGCTAATGCCATGCGAGAATGTGGTCGCAAGATTACTTCTTAAAGATGGTAAAGCGAAAGTCAAAAAGAGATGCCCGTTTACAATTCAACTTACTTATGACTCAGATGAGTATACGCAAGAAGTTGTCTTAGGACAAGATACAGGCGCAAAACATATCGGTACTGCTTGTATCGGCAATGATAAAGTTTTGTATCAGTCAAATATAGAACTTAGAGACGACATTAAGTCGACTATGGATAGCAGAAGACGGGCTCGTAGGAGTAGACGCAATAGAAAGACTCGTTATCGTGAGTCAAGATTCCTCAACCGTAAGAACTCTACAAAATTGAACAGGCTTCCACCTTCTGTTAAACACAAGGTTCAAGCACACATTGATGAAATTGAGTTCTGTAGAAAGATACTCCCAATTTCAAAAATTGTACTTGAGGTAAGTCAATTTGATACACATCTGATGAAAAACCCAAGTTTGATTTTGGAAAAGGTCAAACATTGGGGGTATCACAAAGGTTTTGACTATGGATGGGCAAGTAGACGAGAAGCCATACTTAATCGTGATGGTTACACTTGTCAGATTTGTGGGAAGAAGCATACTAGATTAGAAGTTCACCACATCGTCTATAGAAGCCAGAGTGGCACAGATGATGAGAACAATCTCATAACTCTATGTGAAGATTGCCACACCGGAGTCCATAGTGGGAAAATTGCACTAGACAAAAAACCTAAAAAGATGAATTTAAAGTATGCAACTCACACGAATATCATCAGAAGCCGATTGCTGAAGGCTTATCCTGATGCTATTGAGACTTTTGGATTTGTTACTAAGATTAATCGTGAAAATCTCAATCTGCCAAAAGACCATTTCATAGATGCTTGTGTTATTTCTTCCGGTGGTAAAGAGTTCACACCCAATGACACTATCTATCAAAAGAGAAGAGTCTCTAAAGGTGATTATCAATTAACTAAGGGTGTTCGTGGAGAACAAAAAATCCCTGTAGGTAAGATTCAAGGATTTCGAAAATTTGATAAGGTCAAATACTTTGGAAAAGAGTATTTCATCAAGGGAAAGAGGAGTTCGGGATTCGCTACACTTATGGATATATTTAATAATAAAATAGATTTTAGTTATATGCCGAGAGGTCATAAGACGCCAAAATTATCAAAGTGTAACAGAATCTCAGCCAGACGTAGTTGCCTGTGCATAAGTCAAAAAAACCATTCTTGTGGCGAGGGAGCAAACTATGACGCAATCTAAGGGTACATTAGAAGTTAAGGCTAATAACAATTCATCCCGTAGGCTAAAGACCAGCGGGGAATCTCACTTAACAAATGATAAACAGGTAACAATAACATTTCATATCACTTCAAATTGTAATTTGAGATGTACTTATTGTTATCAACAACATTGTGATACAAAACAAATTATTAAACTTGAAGACGCGAAAAAGACGATTGATTGTTTAATCAACCGAAAGCTTGGTAAGTCCACGCCTTTTGACGCGTTGGTGTGCGATGATTTTGATAATGTGATGCTAACTTTTCTTGGCGGAGAGGTAACTCTATATATGTCGATAGTAAATGACATCTGTGATTACTTTTTCCGCCAGTGTCTCGAGCACAAATTTTACGATCTTGTGTCTCGTAGTTGTATTATTATTGATACCAATGGCACGACTTATTTCAACACAGATGTTCAAGATTTTATTCACAAATATAAAGACAAATTACTCTTTGCAATAACTATCGACGGACCTCGCGAGTGTTTTGACAAGTGCCGACGAGATAAAAACGGTAATTCGGTGTTTGATAAAGTCGAAAAGGCCGTTCAACAGCATTTTATTGATTTTGGATATGAAACGACCACAAAATTGACATTCGCGCCTGACAATATTCAATACTTTTTTGAGAGCTGTAAATATTTGGCCTCATTAGGTTTTACGCATTTGAAACATAGTATTGATGTCAACTATATCCCAGATGAAAAGTTTTTAACAGAATATAGACAACAGTTGTTAAAAACTATTGAGTGGATTAAAGTTACCCACACTCCATTAACGCTTTCCGCGCTGGAAGTGGAATATACAAAAAACTTGCAAATATGCACTTGTGGGTTGGCCACAAAAGCAGGCTTTGCAATTGATTGGAATGGTGATATTTATGTTTGCTTCAGATTTTGCGAGGACAGTCAAGGGGCGAAGAAGATTCCTATTGGCAACATCAACACGGGTATATCCAATACGGCGTTTTTAGAACAAATGCAGTGTCGCAATTTTAATAATTACAAAAAAGAGTGCTTTGATTGCGAATGTTCAAGTGCTTGTAGTGTTTGTCCGGCGGATAGTTATTATATGTACGGTGATATCAATAAACCATTTCAACGGTGTGCTCTCACCAAGCTTGAAGCCGAAATGTCAAAAATATACAAAGCTAAATTAGGGAAATAACCCAACCGGAGGTAAACAATAATGGCAACCAATTATAAGATAAACAATGTCGATATCGACGAAATGTATGAAACATTCGAGACTTCGGTTGCGGAACAATATGGTGTGACAGACAGTAAATTTACCGATTCTACCGCCAAATTTAAGAAAAACGGACAACCATTGAAAACCGCCATCGGGAAAACATTCCCCACAAGTGCAGGGACGCATCTTGGAGGTTCGAACACCTGTACTCAATACAAGGTAAATGGGCAGCCTATCGATGTAGCCCTTAAAGGCTGTAGACCCATAGGGATTCCATTAGCAACTTTATCTCCGGGAACTCACTATGTAAACCGTGTAAATGGGGAGACCTGGCTTTCAACAAGTGCTAATTCCGCAACAGGAACACGCCTGAATTACAACCCCAAATATATTTTTGTAGAAATTCAAGGCGGAGGAGGTGGAGGTGCAGGTAGTTCTGGTGTCTGGTGCTCTGGCGGTGGCGGAGGAGGTGGTTATACTTTCACGGGTATAGCACTTCCTGAAAATTCATATATAAAAATAGTTGTTGGCGAAGGTGGTCATCGTGGAGAAAACAGAGAAGATGGTCACGACGGTGGAACTTCTTACTTATATAATGCTAATGGTAGCATTATTTTACAGGCTAATGGTGGTGGAAAAGGAAGAAAAACTGACGATGGTCAAGGGACACCAGGTACTTATAGTGGTGGTAATGGACTGAATGGCGGTTATGGTGCTGTTAAAGAACACGCAGGTGGAGGAACAGCTTCTACTACATTAACTTATGATAAACCAGAAGGTACCACATTTGTGCGTGGTGGTAAATCAGGGGGTACAACTGGTGGTAACAATCACGGTGGAGGCGGTGGAGCATCTGCCTTTGCTAACGGTGCAAATGGCGACAGTAGAGAAAAACCATCGTCGCCAGGTATTCAAGGAAGTGGTGGCGCTGGTGCTGGGTTCCGCGCAGGTCGTGCTAATCCAGGAAGTGCTGGTGGCGAAGGGTTGGCGAATATTTACTATTGAGGTGAGTCTATGGCAGTCAGCGAAAATATTACAAGTCAATATTATAAAGTATTAGAAGATGATTGTTACGTTTATAACGGCTTCGTCTTTGTCGCAGTGGCTCGATATCCTAGCCAAGAAGAACGCGAACGCGAAAAAGCAAGAGAAGAGGAATTATCAATATTCTTGTCAAATGTCAACAATCGATATTTAACACTGGTCGCAGAGAACGATGCAAACGAATCCTTTACCGAGGAAGAAGCCGAGCATACCGCAGAAATTGAGCGTGTTCTCTATGCGGTAGAAAACTTTGCGGTTATTGTTGCTTCTCAACAACCGGCGATAATTTCTATTTCAGACAGTGTGAAACAAGAGTTGATAGGACTTGGATACAAAGACGAGTTTCTTTCCGATCCGATAGTGATTCTCGACCGTATCACTGTCAACTGTGGTAGATATGACGGTAAACCACTCACTCTTGAGTATTTATATAATAAACTTAAGCCACAATTGGCAGAATTCACAAACGTATAGGAGGAGAATCTATGGACTGTACTTTATATTTAAATAAGCGCAAAGAAACCTTGCAACAACAGTTGGCTCAAAAAGATGTTTTGCAAGAACAGTTTGAGCAAGCGCAACTACAGATCAAACAACTGCAGGAAACCTGCCTGAAACTTAGTGTTTTATATTCGGAAATTAACGAAGCCGAGATTGCGCAGGAACTGGCGGTTATCGACGAGCTGCTCGCGAGTGCGGCAATCGACAAACGTAAAAAGAACTCTTCGACCAAAGTCGGAGATAAAAGCGATAATTTATCGGAGGTATAAGAGATGGCTATTATAGGCGAGAAATTTACTTTGGACAAACCCCTAGTCGGCAACATCGCGCGTAATCAAATGGAAAGCAAAATGGAACTGGCAACGAGAGGAGCCCTATATGTTGGCACCGGGAACAAGACGGAGGTTACACCCGATGGCGGAGGAGACAAGGTGCCTATCCCCGAAACTTTGCACATTGCGCCCAATGGTGCGGACGATAATGGGAAAGTGTTGGTCGCCGATTCTAAAGAAACTGTGGGGTGGAAGATTACTAAAATCACAGCCGACAGTTTAGAGGGTGGGCGAGTTGTGCAAGCTACAAACGCCGATAAGGTTTTGGTATCAACCGATACTTATAAACCCTTGGTTGACGCATTACTAGAATTAATTTATCCTGTTGGTTCTATATATATGACTGTTGATGAGGATAGTGACCCTGCAGCTTTTTTGGGAGGGACTTGGGTGCGTTGGGGACAAGGTTGCGTACCTGTGGGTGTTAGTGCAAATGCAAATGATAGCGACTTTGGGAAAGTGGAGCAACAAGGTGGCGAGAGAAAACATCAGCTTATAACAAGTGAAATGCCAGCGCATAACCACAGAGGCACCTATACTGAAACACAACACCATACTATTAACATACCTGGATCCGGTGATTCGTTTATAGAAATGTCATCCGGCACTGATGCAGTTGAAGTACAATATAAACAGACTCAATCTGCGAGTTTAGTTCGAAATGGAAGTCGCCCCATAGGCCAGCAACTAGACATTGACTACACAGAGAAAGTCACAGCTTTGTATGGCGTTCCCTCGCAAGGTGGGAATGCCGCCCACAATAACTTACAGCCATACATCACATGTTATATGTGGAAACGCACGGCGTAAAGCAAGTAGACAACATTTGGTTCAAGACCGGCTGGTTTCTAGCTCTGAAGGAAATAAAAGAATAATTTTATTCGTAAAATTAAAAAGAAATTTGTCATTATAAGTTGACAAGTTTCTTTTTTTTTGCTATAATCTAATCATAAATGAAAACTATTTCGTTTATGGAGGTCTGTATGCAAGTTATAAAACCCACAAAACAAGAAGTGTTTGACGAACTTAGAAAAAACATAGGTTGTTGTTGGTTGGGTGGCGCCGGATGCCAATGTCGCACTCGTCAACTTGGCCAATGTTTCAAAGAAACCGAGAAAAATCTAACAAAAACGATTTTAACCGGCGAAGAAATTAAAGCAGGTCAAGCACGGAATGCGGCCGCCATGAAAGCAATCGAAGATATGTTAAATTCAGCATTTGGAGATGTACGATGAAAAAACAGACTCAGCAACAGAGAGATTTTGACCAAATTATTGACAAATGGGATGATGCAGAGGACGAGGTGTTTCGTTTGCAAACACTAAACATGCAGCTTCAACAAGATTATAACAGAGCGTGGGAAAGACTGAAATCTCAACGCCGAGAAATCGACGAGTTACAAAAAAAGCTGGAACAACACGAGCGGTTGGAACACGAGATCAAAGCACTGTTTGGAATCGAAATGCTCCAAGCTGTACAAGACTTTGCGGATAAGTTGAAAACACGACTCGACGCAAAAGCGCAACACTATGTTTGTAGGTACGATTGGAATGGGCACTCCGCTGTAGTGGATTGTGAAAACGAGGTCGACAAACTTTTGGAGGACTGTGCAAATGAAAAAACAAAAAATGATTAAGAAACTTGAAGAAATCAAAGAAAAAGTTGACTGGGATAGCGACGACGAGTTGACCGATTATGCAAGAGAAAGGGCATATGTATGTGTTCAACAGGCAATTGAATTTTTAAGTGAAAACGAGGAGTACAAGGCGGTTGTGTCTGCATCAGAAGAACGCGATGATGACCCGACGTGTGATGTTGTTGACGATTATACAATAGGTTTTGCTACGTATTTAATGCAGAAACGGCGCGATGACGTCGCTAGAATGCAAGCTGAAATTACACGACTTAAAGAAGAAAATGCTTTTTTGTTAAAAGCCTGTGAAGAAAAATTTACATTCGACACAACAGAAGGTAACAAATACAGTGTTTTCAACACGGTTAGAAAAGAATTTGCAGATGAAGTGAAAGCGAAGATTGACGAGCTGTTAGACGAATATAAAAAATGAGCAAGGAGTGTCATATGAAATTAGCATTTGAACCGGTAAAAAATCAGAAATTTGATCTTGGTAGGACAATCAATTTTGCCAAGTGCGATTGTGAAGTGTGCGATTTTATGCACTGCCCTAAACACAACTACGCATTACAAATGACACGGAAAAAATATACGGTTGAAGAGTTTTGGGACGAGAATAAGGACGACATTGTTTCAGTAGGCTCGTTGCAAGAATATTTTAATTTCGATACTATCAGCGATTTTCTTGATGCTTGTATAACATTCCCGAAAGGAACGTACTGGGAATGGGTGGAGTACGACAATGCAGTTGAGCTTGTGGTAATCAATAGAAGTAAACACGGTCCTGACTTTTTAAGGCGTGCAAAAGTTGAAATCTTTTCCAACAACTACGCCTGGGAGCGCGGAACGGATTTCCCTATAAGTTATTACTCAGGTTGTTCTGATACCCAAGAGAAACTCGCGGAAAAAATACAGAAATGCTTGCGTGAGCTAAATGAGCTTCTTATGGAAGCAAGAGGTTGACGACCTTTGTGATATGGAGTGATTTTATGATGATAGACGATATTAAAAAAGTACTCGCACTTTGTGTTGACTCTATTTGCGACAACTGTCCTTACGCTGACACCAAAGACTGCTATAATCAAATAAAACTCGACGCTCGTGACCTTATCATTAAACAAGAGAGTGAGATTGAAAAGTTGAAAGCCGAGAATATACGACTTACCACAAAGTTAGGGCAGGTTTTGTTATCAATAGACACTGTTAAAGAGATGAATACTATGTGCAGTATAGACGAGCAAAGGAAGCAGGCAAAAATCGACGTGTTGAACGAACTGAAAGATAAAATGTTTGAGCGCGAATATATGGGCGTGAAATACAAAGAAAGAATTTTTTACGAAAGCGAAATCAATGAAATGATAGCGGAGGTGCAAAATGCCGAAGATAAAGGTTGACGGTTCAGGTATTGTCGAAGTCCCTGACAAATATTGTGACAAGTATGAAGATGTTTGTCCTATGTGTGTAGACGACGGAGTAGCGACTTATTGTGTTGCGTTCAACTACGCACTAGAAGAAGAAAATTATCATTGCAAACGACTCAAAGCGTGCAAGAAAGCGGAGGTAGAAGAATGATGAAAATCAAAGACATTAAAATTGGGGAAAAATTCAAATTCGGGAAGATAGAGTTTGTAAAACTCGACAATGCTCACAGCGGTTGTTTATGCCTTGCGACGGACGTGCTGTTCAGAGATTGCTTTGACGAGGACGACAAAAACGATTGGGCAACCTCAACGCTACGACAGAAACTTATGGAAGTTATTGGAGATTATATCGACACAAGCGCATTAGTTCCGTTTAACAGATATTTGACGACTGACGACGGAATGACTGATTACGGACATTGCACGGACACTGTATCGCTCTTAACTTGCGACGAATACCGCAAATATAGGAAACTTATCCTGAACTGTGGTGAATCGCATTGGACGATTACAGCGGACAGTTTGATATACTCGTCCTATGTTCGCTATGTCGATTCAGACGGTTCACTGGACAACCACGACGCGTACTTCGGGGACTACGGGGTTCGCCCGCTTTGCGTTCTGAAACCTGATACTATTGTGGAGGTGCAAAATGCCGAAGATAAAGGTTGAGGTAGAAGTGCCTAATGATTGCAGAGATTGTGAGCATTTTGATTTCTATTTGGAAGTGTGCAATCTTTTCAATGATGATGTTTTCTACGATGAAGATAAAGACATTTATGAGCGTTGTAAAGAGTGCGAACAAGCGGAGGTAGAAGAATGAAAAGCGTTTTAATATCAACTCGCCCGCAATGGGTTGAGAAAATTTGCCATAAGATAGGCGAAGATGAAACAGGCAAGGCGATTTATGAGAAACGTATCGAAGTGCGAAAGACCGCACCGCAAGAAGTGCCGTTCAAGTGCTATATTTACGAAACGAAAGGGCAGTATGTAAAGTTTACTCACGGTGCACACACAAAGTATGGATATGGACGTGGTAAGGTCATCGGTGAGTTTATCTGCGATAAGGTCTATTCGATAAAAAATCGAGGTAGCAGTTTTTCTGTTGCAGACGAAGAGCAAAGCGTAACGAACGAAATTGCTCGCCAAAGTTGTCTTTATTATGACGATATGGTTAGTTATTTTGGCAACAAAGACGGTTTTGGTTGGCATATCAGCGACTTGAAGATATACGACAAACCGAAAGAGTTGAGCGAGTTTAGAAAACCTTGCGACCGTTTTTTAGATTGTTGCACTTGCAGACGGCTTGTACACAATGAATATATGAGTTGTGATAACAAGATTACCCGTCCGCCGCTATCGTGGTGCTATGTTGAAGATTTAGGAGAAGAAGAATGAGTAAATTTGCAGTAGTAGAAAAACAATTTGAATATAAAGGTCACGATTGCATATGTGTATTCGGTTGTCGTGGATATAGGTGTGGTTATGTGTCTGTTGATGACAATAAGGAATTTAACGAATATGACATAGAGTGCCATGGTGGTTTATCGTTCTCGGGAACATTGCCGTATGATTATGGGCAGAAAGAAACTTATTACATCGGTTTCGACTGTGGACATATTTGCGATGGAAATGACTATAACACGGCTTTGGCATACGGACTTCTCACCGAAAAACGCTTTAACGAACTTTTGGAAATGCAAATCCATTTGCCCACTTTTTTACAACCTGTTAGAAGTCTTGAATATGTTGAGAACGAGTGCAAGAAGATTGTCGACCAGTTGGAGGCGGTTGACAATATTTATGACACAGATAAAGACGCAGATGCCTCAATAGAATTTCTAAAAGCTGTGGATCCGTTGAGTGTGTACCATAATTTCTAATTAGGAGAACGAAAATGAAAATCAAAAGTAAGTGCAAAATAATATTTGCATACATCAACGCAATGAGCCTTTCGTGTATTTTTGGTGTTGCACTTGAATACATGTCAGGAAGGGGTTTTGCAAGAATAGGATTTATTGTTGGTGTAACATTATATATATTATCTAAATTTGCAGAAAAACTGATAGAAGCAATTTTAATCGAAGAGGAAGATGAAGGAAAATGAGAGACATTTTATTCAGAGGCAAACGAGTAGATAACGACGAATGGGTTTACGGTTTTCTTGTAGAAGCATTAAATTGTGTTACAGACAAAAATGAAACATTTATAATCGAACAAGACGCAACTTATTTCACCTACGGAGAGTTTGCTTGCGCAGTTGAAATTAAGCCAGAAACCGTTGGGCAATTTACAGGCTTATGCGATAAGAACGGCAAGAAGATTTTTGAGGGCGATATTATTAGCGCAGTGACATTAGATACGGGGAAAGAACAAAGGGCGGTTATTGGTTTTGGTAATTTCATAGACGAAAACAATAATGACGAGTATATAGGGTTTTTCATTGAGTTTGACGGTATTAAGACAACAATCACTCAATTATCAATGGAAGAATGCAAAAATCGCATTGAAGTAATAGGAAATAAATACGACAATAAGGAGAAAGAAAAATGAAATGTCCAAAATGTGGTAAAGAAATGTATTCATCGGTAAGCGTGGGCAGCGACACAGCACGTGGCAATTATATTGGTACGAAATATGTATGCTCTGGGTGTGGCTATGAGGTTAAAAACACAATAGATGTTAACGGTATAGGAATGATAGGAAATTTTGTTCCTGATTATCCCGCAACTGATTATGGGTGGATTTGTCCTAAATGTGGCGCGGTATTGTCGCCGTCAACACAAGAGTGTCCATATTGTACTCCGCATAAATTGACTTGTGGGACAATAAATGAATTCCCCATTAAAGCAGTTCCGACAACTGATGTTACATCACAAGCACAAGTATATTCGCCACAAACATTAAGAGATAATATAACCGTCACAGGTAGTTGTGATTCAACATCAAATGGGGTGAACAAATGAAAAAAGATCATGTAATCAATTGTATCAAACACGGCGAAGAACAATTTGCAGCACAGCCGGCTGCAGACAAACAAAAACAGAATCAGTTTATTGTCAAAACTAAGATTGAAGTTTTACAACAGGTTTTAGTAGATTATAACAACTATATTCCCACAGTGGGTAAGCGCAAGATTACAGAATGGCTCGATAGACTGGTAGAATTCTATGAAGACCGTTATATAAGGAGCGCAAAATGAAATCTAACGAGTTGTTGAAAGATATTTACAGCAAGTTCAAAACCGGCGAATATATCAAGGTACCCTCGATGCAAAAAGTGGGCGACCACAAGTGGGCAGTGTACTTTTACGAAGACGGGCTAGTTCATTATGGGATATATTATACTTTAGAACGTGCTCAGACGCGATTAGACATCGAAAGGGAGAAGAACTGTGGGACTAAATAGGAAAAGAGGACGTATTCCTAACGTTATCAAAGAGGCCGCAAAACAAGCAGTGGATGAAGGCGGCGTCATGGCTTACCACTACGCTTGTTACGAGTGTGCCTGGGAATGCGATCACGATAGCGAAGTATACAAGCAACAGGTTGAATGGGATTATCCCCTTATTGACTGCATCGTTAAAGAAATGAAGGCTCGCGGCCTGTGGTAATTACGCAAATACGCTAAACCCAATTTGTCATCAAATGTTGACAGGTTGGGTTTTGTGTGCTATAATAGTAGTATCTAGGAAAAGAGGTGACATATGAAAAGACAAGACAAGTTTCCTGACACTACAACATTCCACTATCACAATGCTAATCCCCATAACCGTATCACCGGTGACTGTGTAACGCGGGCCGAAACCGTGGTTTTAGAAATTCCCTACAATCAGGTGGTTTTAGAGAATGCTGAAATGCAGTGCAAAACAGGTTTCGATGACGCGGATGCTAAAGGTGTTGAAAAGTATATGCAGACTAAGGGGTGGAAGAAAAATCCCCAACCGCGCAAAGCCGATGGAACCAAGTATACAGTCGCAGAGTTTTGCACACAGCTAGCGAAACCTGGTCAACGCTATTTGGTGTCGATGGCCGGACACTGCGTCGCCGTCGTGGATTGTAAGGCGTGGGACATATGGGATTGCACCGATTGGCGATACACCAAGTGTGTTGGAAATTTTTGGTCAAAATAATTTTAAAAATTTCGTCATTATATGTTGACTTTTGAAAAGTTATTGTATATAATGAAGTTACAAGCAAAAACGAAAGCAAATAAAACTACAATTTTATTTTATATATAAGGAGCAAAAATGAACCGAAAACAGCGTAGAGACCTTGAAAAACAGGTAAAGCGTTTGAACCGCACCGAACGCCAGTTGGGCAAAGCCGTTACTAACCTAAAGGAAGTAATGGGTTCTATCGCAATTCGTCGTCTTCAGAGTGGCATCGCAGACTCGAAAGACATCGAAATATTGCGCAATAGTAACTTCGCACATCTTGACAATGTAGAGGCTTGTCCCGATGGTACCAAGTGCAAACTGAATGTAGAAGGAATTCAATCTCGGCCTCAAAAGGATTTGACAGACAAATTCAAAGACTGGGTAGAGGCCAACAAAGAGAAAGAATTCACCATCACTCGTGAGGGAGCTCGTAATTCACTTGTTTGCCTTGCGGAAGATGAAACTGAACCAAAGTGGTTATTCGACCTTTATACCGACTTGCTTATTTATGATGAGACGACCGGCGCGTATGAAGCATTGGAAATCATTGCGGCACGCGAGGAGCAAGAGCTCTTTGCTGATGTGGACAACAGTGAGCTAATCACTGATACTCAAGAAGAGTTGGAAAAACTTAGCGAGAAAGCGACTGAAGAGTAAGATTTTAAAAGGAGAATAGTTCTATGAGACAAGTAGTAAACAAAGTGACAATTGAAGGTTATTTGAGAGAAAACAATCTTGAGCTCGTCCGTGACAAGACGGGCGAAGAAGTGATTCGCGGCTCGTTGATTATCGCAATCGACGATGTTCGCAGTTGCCGTGTTCAGTTCTACGTGAACAAATACAAGGCGTTGCGTGCTGGTGAAACCACCAAACAAGAAAACAAGAGCTTTGCCAAGTTGGTGGAAGTCTTGCCTGGTAATACAATGTCAGTGGCTTCGCTGATGAAAGACAATGCTTCAATGGATTTCGAAACTGCGAAACTGTCGGCAACCAAAATGTGGGCATTTGCCAGTCTGCAAGAATATCTGCGTAAAGATGAAAAAGGTGAAGTTATTTCTTCGACGACCATTCGTGGTATTTCGGCAGGTGTGAAAACCGAATCGGAAAATCACCCCTTTGAGCCCCACGCGACGTTTGAGGTGGAAATGTATATTGAATCCAAACGTCCTGAAATGAAAGACGGCGAAGAGACTGGACGTATCGTTCTTGTAGGTTTGGTTCCTGAATATGATGATAGCGTCAGCAGAATCGAATTTGTGACCGAAACCGGAGATGCAACCGATTACATCGAAGAAAACTATGAAGTCGGCCAAACTGTTAAAGTTTACGGCAACGTGATCAATACTTTTGTTCGTATTGAGAAAGAAGTCGTTGGTGGCACCTTTGGACGCACGCTGGAACCTCAATATGAAACCAAATTTACCCAAGAAAGAGAAATCTTCGGTGGTACGGCAACCCCGTTGGACGAGGATGACGAACTTGGTCTCAAAAAAGAAGAGATTAAGAAAGCGCTCACCCTGCGTCAACAAAAAATCAACGAATTGCCCGATAAAGAACAGCCCGCCGCAACATCGGATGCTAAACGAGGCTTCGCAGATTCTGCACCGGCGGCACCGAAGAAGAAATTCACTTTCGACAGCGGTAACTTCTAATTAAGTTAACAAAAAAAGGAGAATAGAATTATGGTGGATATTTTCAACCCTGAAGTGTCTCAGGTAACTAAAGGTATCGAAGGCAAACTCATTCTCATTTACGGCACCAACAGCACTGGCAAGACTAAAAACCTTGCCAAGGCTGACAAGCCGTTGGTATGTTGTTTTGAGAATGGCCTCGGTGCTATTAATGGCGTCAAGAACGTCAAGATCAAAAAGTGGACTGATTGGACGAGTTTCGTTAAACAGTTGACGAGCGACAAAACCATTGCTGAGGCAAAGAAGATGTATTCTTCTATTATTATCGACACTGTCGATGGTATGGCAGACCTTGCTGCTGAGTTTGTGTGTGGCAACTTTGGAGTTGCGCGAATTAACGACGGGAACAGGGGTTACGGCTTGTGGAAAGAATATGGAGCAGAAATCAACAAGTATCTCAAGCTCCTCACCAACGCTGGTTATACCATTTTCTTTATTGCGCACGAAGGCGAACGCGTCTTCCAGGACGCACAGGGGAATGAGTATACGAAAATTTACCCCAGGGGTGACAAAAGGGTTATTGATCCTATTTGCGATCTTTGTGACATTATCGGTTATGCTCAAATCCAGCCCGATACCGAAGATGGAGAGGAAGTTCTTTCAACACTGTATTTGAAAGGTTCGCCGGCGTATCATGCTCGCAGTCGCTTTGTTCACATTGTGAAAAGCATTCCCGAATGGAATATCCAAAAACTGGATCAAGCCATCAGCGATGCAATTGTGGCAGAGGAAAAAGAAAGCGGAATAAAAGCCGCTACGGCACAGGAAACAGCCAAGAAAGTTGCCAAAGCCAAAAAAGAAGAGACCGAGAGAAAGGTTCCCATTGAAGAACTTATCTCCACAATTGGTGACAAGCTTCAAAAAATGAGTGCAAAGGAAGGAGACATTAGTAGTTACTCTGACCTTATGCAGGACGTTTTGGGCACAACCGACTTCAAGGCAAGTCAGGCAACCGAGTCTCAACGTCAACAGCTCGAAGCGTTGATTGATGGGCTTGTAGAACTTGGCTATTAAGCGAGGGTAACCTATGTCAACCTCGTTACGATGCTCCCGATGTGGCACTGCGGTAGTAGCCACATCTAAAAAGGTACTTGATGGGCAGACACTCTGCCCGTCTTGCTATCGCAAAGCCATCGAAGAGGTTAAGCTGGCAGAACAAGAGCTTGAGGAGCTGTTGGAGTATGCGAGAGAACTATTTGGTATCACCGAAATTCCTCCCGATTGGCTCGAGCAAATCAAAGCTTATAAAAAAGACAAGAAAACCTATTTTGGGATGCGAGCAACCTTATATTATTATTATGAGGTTGTGGGGAATCGAGCAGATCCAGACAAGGGATTGTGGGCAATTAGGAGTTACTACGACACAGCATCACAGTATTTTGCTGAACAAAAAGAGTTGCGACAATCCAACACACAAGTGGACTTAACCCCTATTAAACGCACAGTCATTATGTCCCCTCCCGAAAACCCCACACGGAAACCAAAATATAACATAGAGGATCTTTAACACATGGCAGAAACAAAGAAAAGACTTACTAATAAATTAGCAGTGTTACAAGTGCTTGCTTGTCTGATGAAAAACCCGCTGCTATGCAACAGGGCAGAATACAATATCGAAATGGATGACTTTGTGGAACAATTTCATCGTATATTGTACGGTGCCATTAGTAATTTATCCTCTTCTGGACTGAAAACCATTACCTACATTGATATTGACCAATACTTGGCTCAATACCCAATGCAATATAAGGTGTTTACTGATAACAGAGGTGTCGAATACGTTATTAAAGCGTTGGAAATCGCTGAAGAACGTAACTTCCCCTATTATTACAACACCTTGAAGAAGATGAGCCTCTTAAATAAACTTAAGGACAACGGCTTTGATATTAGCGATTTTTACGACGATAGTGTTGTAGATCCTCTTAAAGCTGCAGAACTTCAAGAAAGGCTCGATTCTTATACGATTGAACAAATTATAGGAACCTACGAAACCAAGTTCATTCAAGTTAAAGACACTTTTGCAAAGAATCGTGGTATCGTACAAACCAAAGTAGGCGACGGGTTGCGTGAAACCAAAGAGCGTCTCAAAGAGACACCGGAATTGGGATTGCCGTTAACCACTCCCAAGTTGACTACATTGTATCGCGGGCAACGATTGAAGAAACTTTATCTTGAATCTTCTGCACAAGGTGTTGGCAAGTCTCGTCGAATGGCTGCAGAATCTGCTCATTTGGCCGTACCCAAGATTTTTGACACAGAGCGCAACTGTTGGGTGAAAACCCAGCTTCAAGAAAACGTGTTGTTTATTTCAACAGAATTGGAGTTGGAAGAAGTTCAAACAATGTGGCTGTCTTATGTTTCCGGCGTACCTGAACATAAGATTCTGGACGGCAAATACAGCGCGGGTGAGGAACAGAGAGTTGATACGGCAATCGAGTTGCTCGAGGCCTCAAATTTATACTTTGTTCAAATCAGTAACTACGATATGGACGATATCGAAAACTTAATTAGGAAGTATTACCAAATAAACAAGGTTAATTATGTGTATTACGACTATTTAAGTACCACTATCAAAATAATGTCGGAAGGTGCTACAAAATCTCGCATTAGTAACTTGCGTGAAGATCAAATCTTGTTGATGTTTACCACGAGGCTAAAAGACTTGTGTAACGAATTAGACATCTTTATTTGGACAGCTACTCAGTTGTCTGGCGACTGGAAAAACGCTAAAGAGGCCGACCAACAATTGTTGCGTGGTGCGAAATCAATTTCGGACAAAATCGACATTGGTAGCATTATGTTGCCGGTTCGTGAGGCCGACAAGCCAATTATTGAATCGTATTTGGCAAAAGGATTCCAGCTTGAACCTACGCACGTTATCCACGTTTACAAAGTACGTCGCGGACATTATAACAATATTAAAGTCTATATTAACTTTGATCGTTCGACTTGTCGCGCCGTTGAGTGTTTTGTTACCGATAATAATGGCAACTTGTTAAACATTGAAGACACGAGTATCGAGGTTGTGTTTGACAAAACGTTCGAAGAAAAGTACGATTTTGTTTTTTGAGGTGAATAATGGATACTTCGAAAGTAAAAGCATTGTTGTCCACCGAAGACATTATCAGGTTGGTTACTGAGGGATTGGGCTCTAATGGCAATCTTTGGGATTCGTCTGGGGCACCAATTTTTCAAACAATCTGTCACAACCCGCCGGGATTTGGTAGTTACAAATTATATTATTATCCCGATTCTCAAACATTTTATTGCTACACCGAATGTGGTTCAATGGATGTTTTTGAATTGGTTCAAAAAGCGAAGGGTTTTGAATCGTTTTTAGAGGCGTATAAATACGTTATCAATTTCTTTCATTTAGATGTAAGACGTCGCGGGTTTATCGACGACACCGAGAAAGAACTGAGTGACGATTGGAATATTTTAAACAAATATGATTTCTATCAAAAAGTTCAAAAACCTGACGCTTCGTTGCCAATATTACCCACAAATATCTTACAATGTTTTGGCCCCTTAGCCAGCCCGATGGAGTGGAAAACCGAGCACATAACGGCCGAAACGATGAGAAAGTTTGGTATTCGTGTTGATATTGCCAACCAAAAAATTATAATTCCTCACTACGATATGGATGGCAACTTAGTAGGAATTAGAGGGCGCTCGTATGACACCAACGACTTATTGGATGGGCGAAAATATATGCCAGCATATTTAGAAGGCACTTGTTATCGGCATCCGTTAGGTTCTTGTTTATACGGTTTACACGAAAATCTTGAAGCAATCAAAAAACATAAGAAGATTATGTTAGTGGAAAGTGAAAAGAGTGTCATGCAGTGTTACAGTTATTATGGCGAGAATTGTTTTGTAGCAGCTACCTGTGGCTCGTCTATATCCCCCGTACAGATTGATTTACTGTTGCGACTGGGAGTGGAAGAAGTTATTCTGGCATACGATAGAGAAAACGACACAGATCCAGAATCAGAGCTTACCAAAGCTTATGAACAAAAGTTGCTCAAAACTGTATTACCGCTTACAAAATATACTAACACATATGTAGTTATGGACTACGAAGGCTTATTGCCATACAAGGGTTCGCCCAGTGATAATGGGCGTGAAACCCTTGAAAAATTAATGAAGAAGAAGATCTATATACCATCCCCCGAAGTAGACTTCAAAAAGGAGCGAAGACGTGCCACAAAGAAGTAAAGTAGAGAGATTCTCTTATACGAAACTCGACACCTACAAACAGTGTGGGTGGAAATATAAACTTCAATATGTTGAAGGAAGATTCTTCGCCGCCGATACTATCGCCACAAGCATTGGTACCTTGGTTCACTGGATTGAACAGCGCATCTCCGAAGCGTATATCAATGGACGAGAGCCCGATTATCCTGCGCTGCTTGAAGATTTTTGGAATTGCAACATTCCACAAAAAGATAAATACGATAGAACTGGTGGCATCCAGGGCGTTAACTTTTTACGACAAAAATACGTTGATGAATTTTACGAAATCGACAAATACGGTAGTTCTTATGCACAAAGATGTAAGTTCTACGCCGAGGTTGGTATTTATCGTCAACAAAAGTTTTTGGAAGAACACCCCGACATCGAGCTTGTTGATGTTGAAAAGTATTTTGAATATACGTACAAAGGGCGTTTATTCAGCGGATATATTGATCGTATATGGAGATACAAAGGTACTGATAAATATATCATCGATGATATAAAAACCAAGGCTGCGCCATTTGATGAAAAGAATGACGTACCTACACCATTACAAATGAAGATTTACACCATGGCTCTTAAAAGTTGTTACAATCTTGCAACCGAGCCAGATGAGTGTTACTGGGATTTGCCGTTTATTAATATGAGGCAACGCGCGGGAACCAAAGGATGGCTCAAACGTGCGGACGCAAAGTTAGAGAAGCTGTTTGCTGGAATCGACGCGCAAGATTGGACACCACACCCATCCCCTCTCTGTCACTGGTGTAACTTCTGCGGGACAAATCCGAACCAACCGGAAGGTGCCAAACATCTTTGTCCGTATCAGTGTCAATGGACACAGGACAATAAAACATTTGACAAACTGAATGAATGGGAAGGAATGGAACGACACGAGGCTATTATGCGCCATTATCTGATGGAACAGTGCAGAGATTTGACCGATGAGGAGCGCGAGAACATTCCGCCGGACCGCGAAAAAATTAAAAAGAAGTATAACTTTATCTTTTAAGGAGAGAACCTATGGGACTGTTTTTTGATACATTATTTGGCCCTCCGCAAACAATGACACGAGAGCTTGGGTTGCGCATCTATTATATAATGACGGCTGCCTTTCGAGCTGACGAAATAGACCAAAATCCTTATCGTTTTGACTATGCACACGCATATCTGGTTGCCGCTAAACAACTTGATCCTATCGTCACATCTAAAACGATTCAACAAAATGTTGCTGCTATTATCGCCGATATGTTGACTGAAGACAGGATGTTGGGGCGTCAAAACGCCGAAGAACGCGCACGAGCTTTTGCAGAACGTTTTAATACATTTTACCCAAATCTGTTATAAGGAGACTATAGTTGTGACTAATCAGCTTATGTACACATTGATTCAATTTACCTGGGGCATTCTCCAAAACCTTGTGGGTTTGGTAATGTTTTTGGTATGCAAAATGCTTGGATATAAATCCAAGAAGTACAAAAACGCTATCGTGACCAAGTGGAACAACAAATACGGTTCCGTGTCACTTGGAATGTTTTTGTTTGTAACCGACGACGAGGACGAAGAGCTGGTGGCTCACGAATATGGCCACTCGTTGCAAAGTCTATTCCTTGGGCCGTTGTTCTTGTTTGTTATTGGATTGCCTTCAATCTGCTGGGCGGCGTTTGGCGACAATTATATGAAAAAGCACAACAAGACTTACTATGACTTTTACACAGAAAAATGGTCCAATGAACTAGTCGGTTTAGACAGGTATGGCCATTTTCTTCCTAAAGCGGACGTAAACACAAAGAGCGATCATGAGTAAGAAGTTTTTCGTAATTGCCGATGTTCATTCGTTTTACACCGAAATGAAGAACGCGTTGGATGTGGCGGGGTTCGAAATTAACAACCCCGACCACATTTTAATCTCTTGTGGTGACGTGCTCGACCGTGGTCCACAATCATCAGAAGTGCTAGAATTCTTACTATCCATCCCTAAAGACCGTCGAATTTTTATTCGAGGTAACCACGAAGATTTGCTTGAAGATTGCATTAGCCGTCGTGATTTTTATCCCAATGATATTTCCAACGGCACGTTAAAAACAATTTTTAATTTGTGTGGTCTCCAAGATGACGCGTTTTGGTTTGGTGTTCCCGGCGACACGAGTGGCGATTATCATCAAATATTCGATCGCGTCGCCAACGTTAAACCCTTGTGGGACTACCTCGCAGAATGTGTCGATTTTTACGAGTTGGGCACATATATCTTTGTACATTCTTGGGTTCCTATTGGTGTTACTGACTTACAACAGGCCACCAAAGACGAGTGGCGCAGTGCTAGATGGGGCAATCCTTTTAAGTTGTGGAATCGTGGATACCGAATTCCTGACAAAATTGTCGTAGTTGGTCATTGGCACACAAGTTGGGCGCATAGTTTCTTACATAATACAGGAACAGAATTTGGGGACGATGCTTGCTTTGATATCTTTATCGATGATGGTATTGTGGGCCTCGATGCTTGCACAGTCCATAGTCACAAATGTAATTGTTTTGTCATAGAGGAGTAGAATGTCAGATTTTCAAGTAGAGATTCTTAGACATCCAACCGACGAAGATTGGATGTTATGTAAACAATGTACTTTAGTAACAATAGGCAAAGATGCTAAACAGCCGCCAACTGACGAGTGGAAGCACAGGATTTTAGCCTCTGAACACAGCCCAATTAGGGTATTACATTTTGTTTTTCGCATCACGAACGTCCCCTATTGGGTCGTAGGGCACTTAGTGAGGCACGTTCACGCCACACCGTTTGTTAAGACGCAACGGAACGATCGTCAGAAAAACTATGACCGAGGTAAAGCACCCCAAGATGCGCCGGTTGACTTTTGCTGGGAGATGAACGCTCAGGAGCTCATGACGATTGCCCATAAGCGTTTATGTAATCAAGCAAGTCCCGAGACGCGTGCTGTGGTTGCTGAAATCTGTCGTCAAGTGGAAATACTTAACCCTGAATTCAAAGGATTGCTCGTTCCAAACTGCGTCTATCGCGGAGGGAAATGCACAGAATTTTACCCTTGTGGAGCGGCCGAGAAAATGGTAGAAAAATATTCAAAAGGTGTCAGTGAAAGTTGACACCTTTCTGTATTTGTGGTAATATAACAAGAGAGAAAGGAGAGTTATATGTTTTGTTCTATACACAACCACACAGCCTATAGTAATTTACATTTGAGAGATTCCATCAATCGTATCCCTGAAATGATTAACAAAGCCATTGAATACGGTTTTAATGGTTTGGCGATCACCGACCATGAGGTCATTAGTGGTCATATCGAAGCTTTAAATTGTGGGGATAAAATACGTGAAGAACATCCCGACTTTAAGATTATCCTCGGTAACGAGATTTATCTTATAGACGAAAACGAATATAAAAACGCCGATAAGTATTGGCACTTCATTCTTTTGGCGAAAGACGAAATTGGCCACAGGCAGTTGCGTGAGCTTTCCAGTCAAGCCTGGGAGCGCTCCTATATGGAACGCGGACAACGCCGCACACCCACTTTTTATCAAGACTTTGAAAGAATTGTTGGTAAAAATAAAGGACATTTGATTGCCTCTACGGCGTGCGTCGGTGGTCGTTTGGGTACGAGTATTTTGCGCAGGGATTCGGATTCAATCAATTTCATGATCAATTGGATGGTAGACACCTTTGGTGAGGGAAATTGTTTTTTGGAGATGCAAGACTCCGATTCCGATGACCAACAAGATGTTAACCGTTATATCATAAAGTTGTCTGAATTTTTTGGCATACCTTATATTGTAACACAAGATGCTCACTATCTTAATAAAGAAGATCTTTCTATTTTTGAAAAGTTCTTAAACAGTAAAGAAGAAAGTGACCGCGAAGTTAATGCGTTCTATAAATACACCTATATAAAACCCGAAGATGAGATTCGTCAAATCTTGTCTTATCTCCCGAGCGACGTTGTCGATACCGCGATTAATAATACTCAATTAATTTATAATCAAATTGAATACTATGATATGCGCTGCCCTATTATTGTTCCTGAACGTAAGTTGCCAGAATTTAAAGTGCAACACTTACTCAAGGATTGGTACGAAAGTTGCCCCAACATCAAGTTTTATGCGTATAGTGAATTCCCACAAGATAGATTTTTGTTATATTCTATTGAACAGGGGATTCTTGATAAAAAGTTTGTGGTAGGCAAAGAACAAGCAGAGAGAATAGAGATTGAGCTTTATACGCTTAAAGTGGTTAGCGACTCTCTTGGCCAACGCATGAGTGCCTATCTCAACTTAGTCAAAGAAATTATCGACATTGCTTGGGAAGTCACCTTCGTCGGCGTGTCAAGAGGCTCCGCAATGTCTTTTTTGATTAACTATCTTATAGGCATTACACAAGCCAATCCTATGGTGTATAATGTCCCTTATTGGCGGTTCATGAACATCGAAAGTGGGGCTACTCTACCGGACATCGATTGCGACTTCTCGAACGACAAAGCGCCAGAATTAATGGAAGCCTTGCGCCAACATTATGGTTATGATTGTGTTTTAAACACTTTAACTTATAAAAGAGAATCATTAAAGTCTGCAATCCTGACCGCTTGTCGTGGTCTCGACATCCCAGTTGACGAAGCTCAACCTTTGTCTGCGATGGTGCCAATGTCGCGTGGGCACGTGTACACTTTGGAAGAATGTGAAAATGGCAACGAAGAACAAGGATATGAACCAGCTCCCGAACTTATCAAAGCGCTTAAAGCCTATCCTAATCTTTATGAAACGGTCTGTAAAATAGAAGGGTTAATTTCAGGTGCGGGAGTTCACGCTTCAGCTTGCTATGTGTTCTCTCACGGCTATCTTGAACATTTAGGAATGATGCGTGCCCCCAATGGAACTCGTATCACTTGCTATGATTACCGTGCGGCAGATCAGGTTGGTTCATTGAAGTTTGACTGTTTATATACCGATGCTCAAACCAAACTAATGAAATGTATAGAGCTGTTGCTTAAAGCGGGCGAGATTCAATGGCAAGGTTCGTTAAGAGCAACTTACAACAAGTATTTACATCCTGATGTGCTTGATTATACAAATCCTCAAATGTGGGAAGATATGCAAAATGGCAAGATCGCCAATCTCTTCCAGTTCGAAACTCAAGTTGGAGCCGTTTGTATCAAACGTACTCGTCCTACGTCGGTTGCGGAACTTGGAGCAGCCAACGCTGTTATGAGATTAATGGGCGAAGAGGGCGAAGAACGCCCCCTGGACAGATATGTTAGATTCCGTAACGATATCAATGAATGGTATAAAGAAATGGATGAAGCTGGTTTAACTCCTGAAGAACAGCAAGTTCTCAAAGAAGAGTTGTTGTCCAAATATGGCAATTCTGTTGAACAAGAAGATATGATGCGCTTAGTACAACGTCCTGAAATTGCGAATTTCACTTTGGGCGAGGCAAACTTGTTGCGCAAAGCAGTGGCGAAAAAAGACGCAAAGAAAATTGAGAAAATGAAAAAACGTTTCTTTGAGGCAGTTGACGAAGGGGGAGAATGAACAAATGGCTAGAAAAGAGTATCTTGATTATTGTTGGAACCGTTTAGTTAAACCGCAAATTGGTTATAGCTTTTCTATTCCTCACGATATTGCTTATAGTATCGAAGCAGTACAAGAGGCAAATCTTGCTACGCGCTATAATCCCCTCTTTTGGTCGTGTGCTTGCTTGTGTGTGAACGCAGGTTCTTCTGCCACCGATTTTGAAGATAATGGTGATGAAGATTATGGCGATGAAGAAAATATCACTTCGCCCTGGGAAACCGATGTCGACGACGATATTAGTGATGCCGACGAGATCAAAAAGACTAAATCCGTTCCCATCAACTATCCCAAAATTGCCAAGGCTATCAGCGACGCACAACAAAGCGGTGTGCAAATTATGTTGCCTGATATTAATCTAGCACAGTTAGACTTCATTCCCGACATTAAGCACAACGCTATTGTTTATAGTTTGTCGTCCATTACTAACATCAACCAAGAGTGGGCTAAGGCCATCATTGCTGGCCGTCCTTACTCCTCGCTTGAGGATTTTATGAGCCATCTGACACTCACGCCGGTTCAAATGATTTCATTGATTAAAGCAGGTTCTTTTGATGCCATTGAGAACCGTCCGCGTCAGGCAATCATGCGCTCATATCTCGAAGCGTATGCTCGTACCAAAGTAACCTTTAAAGAAAAGGTAACCGCCGTCCATTTTGGTAAAGCTGTTGAGTTTGGTATTGTCCCTGACGATTATAAATCTCACGTTCGCATGTTTAACTATAAAAAGTGGATTGATAAAAACGAGAAACAGGCGGACAAGAAAATCTACGCCATCGTCGATCCTGATAGTGTTCAATTCTTTGAGCGTTACCTCAAAAATAAAATGGTGTTGGGCAAAGATTACGATACCGTTCCGGCGGGATATACATTCAAAACCTCAACTTTTGAGAAAAAATACAAAGAGATTATGGCACCCGTTATGGAGTGGTTTAGCTCCAACGAAGGCCGTCAAGCTTTATATCGTGCGGAATGTGAAGATGTGGTTAAGTCAATGTGGGATAAATATTGCCAAGGAAGTCTGAGCACGTGGGAAATGTCATCAATGAGTTTCTATTACAGCGGCCACGAATTGGCGAATATGAAATCGCTTGCATATAATCTACGTTCTTTTAAAGACCTCCCCGAAGAACTCAAACCTCTTAGGATGAAAACGCTTAAAAGCGGCAAAGAAACTCCCGTATACGATGTGGTTGGTATTGCTGGCACTGTGGTCGGCGCTAATAATAATAAACATATTGTGACCTTACTCACCCCAACGGGCGTGGTAGATGTCAAGTTTTATGCCGAGGCTTATATTCATTATAACAAGAATATTAGTACGGTGGATGCCAATGGCAAGAAAACAATGATTGAAAAATCTTGGTTTACACGTGGTAATAAATTGCTTATATATGGCGTACGCCAAGAAAATATGTTTTTACCAAAGACCGATTATGATAAGGGTATCCGTCATTCGGTTAATTTAATTGAATCATGCTCGAGCGAATATCCCAAACTAAAATTCGAGCGTGAAAAAACAAAGAATTCGTCACAATAAGTTGACAACAGGAGCTTTTTGTGTTAATATGAATTCAAATTGCAAGCAGAGGTAGTAATGGACGCAAATTACGCATTGGCCGCATCGTCGGCTTTTGAAGATAAAGTTAGATTAAAAGTACGAGTTGAAAGGATTATTTATCCAAAAAATGGTCAAACTTCCGGCAGTTGGACCATTGCTGCTTTTCGTATTGAGGAAGTGCTGGAGGGAGAGGTTCCAGAATGCTTTCAGTGGTCTTTGCGTTTTACTGCCAAGGGTTCGATGCCTGCGTTAAATGCACGTGACACTTACACAATGGTTGCTCATCTTGTCGAAGACGCCAAATACGGGCTGCAATACGAAGTCGATCTGATGTGTCTTGATTACGACTTGACCGATAAAGATGACCAACTTAAATTTTTCTCTTTCTTTTTAACTCCAACACAAACTGCGGCGTTATATGAGAATTGCGATAATCCACTGGTGCTGTTACAAAACCACGACACGAAAGCCTTAATGAAAATAAAAGGTATTGGTCCGGTGACAGCACAACGTATGATTAACAAGTACGAGGATAGTAAAGACTTAAGTCTCGCATTTGTTCGGTTTTATGATTTAGGGTTAACGAAGGGTGCGATTGAGAAATTGGTGCACTTTTATGGTTCTCCTGAGGCGGCGGTCGAAGTTATCGAAAAGAATCCGTATTTGTTAATTATTCAAGTGCCTGGTTACGGATGGGCTAAGGCAGACGCTATAGCGATGTCACAAGGACTTGCTCACGACTCAGATGAACGTATGGGCGCTTATCTGGTACATTATCTCAGAGAACAAGCAGAGATGAACGGCAACTCTTGGGTAAGCGTCGAAGACTTGTGTGTGGTTATTGATCAGGTTTGCGACCCGCAAAACGATGAGCGAATTTATGAGCTTATTCGTCGTAATATTAAAAATCACGTTTTGTATTATGATAAAGAAACCGAACGTGTGGGACTGATGGAATATCGCGAACTTGAACAACAAATTGCCAATGAGATACTTCGTATTCAACGCGGCGCAGCTCATATTGAGATTAACCCAGAACGAGCCGAAACAATAATTCGCAGCGTGGAACTAGAACAAGGCTTCGAATATACTGAGGAACAGCGAACCGCGATTTGGAACACTTTGAACAATCAGTTCAGTATTTTGACGGGTGGGGCCGGATGTGTTGACTGTGATACTGAGTTTTTCAATGGTGAGAGATGGAAACGTATTGCTGATTATCAACCAGGTGACAAGGTTTTACAATACAACCCCGAAACCGGTAGTGGTGAACTAGTCGTACCAGAAAGATATATAAAACAACCTTGTTCGCATCTCAATTTGGTGCATACGAAATATGGGATTGATTTTTGCGTGAGTGATAATCATGTGATGTACTATATTTCGCTCAAAAATAAAATTTATAAAAACCAATTCGCTAACGTAAAAGAAATCCACTCGCGGCTTGTTGGTGGATTTGAAGGTCGGTTTTTTACGACTTTCTCATACGGGGGGAAGGGCATATCTTTGACTGATGAAGAAATAGAACTCATGTGCGCTGTAATTTGCGATGGGCATTTTGCTTCTTCATCTAACAGATGTAGATGTAATCTGAAAAGAAAAGACAAACAAGAGCGTTTGCAAGACATTTTACATCGGGCAAACATTCCATTCAGCGAACACTGTTGGAACAAGGTGGATACGGCGTATAGAAACTATATGTTTAATGCCCCTATTCGAACTAAAGTGTTTACTAAAGACTGGTATAATTGTACACAACATCAACTACAAGTCATAGTGGACAATATCCTCTATTGGGACGGTTCTGTTCGATGCGGACGTAAATCTTTTTCGACCACGGTAAAAGAAAATGCAGATTTTGTACAGTTTGCTTTTGCTGCTTGTGGATATCGTGCTACAATAGCAACCCGTGACCGTCGCGGGCAAAATCGCGGCAAGTATGTGCGAAAATCTCTTGAATATACCGTTACCATAACAGACAGGACGTTGGTAAGTATGGGCGGTACGCATCCTGGGCACAAAATTCCTATCCAAGACTATACTCCGATAGATGGATACGAATATTGTTTTACTGTACCTAGCTCTTTATGGATCCAAAGACGCAACGATCGTATTATGGTGACGGGAAATTGTGGCAAGACATCAGCCGTAAACGGCATCGCTCACGTCCTCGAAGCTCATAATTTTCGTGTTGCTCAAGTGTCTTTATCAGGTCGTGCTGCCTCTAAATTGACTGAAATAACTCATATTGAAGGAAAGACGATCCATCGGTTACTTAAGTATGATCCAGAGTCGGGTAAATTCTTCCATAATAAAGAGAATCCATTACCATATGACATTATTATCGGCGACGAAGTATCAATGTGGGGTGGGGAAATTACCCTTTCTTTGTTACAAGCAATCCCAACCGGCGCCAAAGTGTTATTTATTGGTGATACCAAACAGCTTGAAGCAATTGGGTTAGCCAGTGTTCTTACCGACACAATTAAATCACACACGATGCCAACTGTCCAGTTAACAAAAATACAACGACAACAGGCAGATAGCGGCATTATCACACAATCACTTAAGGTTGCATGTGGAGAACAAATTGTGGGGCCGAAAACCAGTGGTGTTGAATATCGTGGAGTTCGTAAAGATTTTAAACTCGTTACTTATATTGATAGTGCTTTGACACAATCAAAAATTATTGACGAGTTTAAGGAACTTTATATTAACCAACACGTTCCAGCAAATGACATCCAGGTGTTAGTTCCGATGCGTAGTCGAGGCGAGGCCAGTTGTAGAGCGTTAAACCTAGCCATTCAAGAGATTGTCAACGGTACGCCCAGTGTGGATGAAATAACAGTACCATATACCGACGGGAACTATAAATACAGTTATACGTACCGTCCTAATGATCGAATCATCATTATGAAAAACAACTACAAGACCATCAATATAGAAGGCAACAAAGAACCTATCTATAATGGGAATGTAGGTTATATTAAACAAATCGGACCTGATTTTATGATTGTCAATTTGACAGAGCAAGGTGATATTATTTTGGGAGCAGAGGATTATAACAATCTTTCTTTAGGATATGCTATCACCGTGCATAAAAAACAGGGCGACTCATCCCCGTATGTAATCGGAGCTATCGACAGCTCGTCATACGCCCTAATGTCCAAAGAATTGCTGTACACAATGATTACTCGAGCTCGTAAATATTGCGTTTTGATTGGACAGAAGAAAATTTTACAACAGGCAGTTAAAATTAGTCGTGTGAAAACAAAACAAACCTGGCTGTGCGAGCTCTTACAAGAAGCGACAAAATCAAAGGAGTCTTTAGATGAACAAAAAGTGTGAAGAGTTTACAAATCTTGATGAACTTACAGTTGAATTGGGGAAACTTGGGCAAGTTAGTCCCCTTCCTAGTTTGAATGAATACGAAACCTATCTCGATCTCAACGAACGGATTATTTATATCGATTTCGATATCGACGACACTCTTATTGAGTATTCTCGTCGAATCATTCGTTGGAATCGCCAAGATAAGGATATACCCATCGAAGAACGCAAACCTATTAAAGTTTTAGTAAATTCTTATGGTGGAAGTCTGGACGCTTGCTTGCACTTCATTAACACTCTGTTGCTGAGTAAGACTCCGGTGTACACTTATAACGTAGGTGTAGCAATGTCGGCTGGGTTCTATATCATGCTTGCTGGTAGCCAGCGTTTTGCGTATCCTAACGCTCAGTTCTTAATCCACAGTGGTTCTGGCGGTGCTGCGGGAACCTATGAACAAAGCAAAAGCCAAATGGAACACTATACGCGGTGTGTAGAATTACTGAAAAAATATGTCCTCGATAGAACCACTATTCCAGAAAAGACATATAATAAAAAAAGAAGCACAGAGTGGTTTATTTGGGCAAAAGATGCTATAGAGTTAGGTATCATCCACGGACTGGTTTCGTCGTTGGATGAAATTTAAAAAAGTTTTTTGTCATTACGTGTTGACAATTTTCCAAAAGTGTGCTAATATCAGTGTATAAACAACAAGTGAGGTACACTATGGAAAATTGCAACGCAACAAAACACGGATTAGAAAGAGTGATTCAACGCTCAAATTGTAAAGACGCTGTCGCATATATCGACAGAGCATATCGCAACGGTAAAAAGCCTAACCCGTTTACGCATCCCAAATTTCGTAAGTATTTACAAAAGGTCGCGTCTCGTTCTTGTATAGACGCAGAGCTCAGGGTATTCGGGAATCAAATCTTCGTGTTTAGCCCAACTGCTGAACTAATCACAGTTCTGGACATTCCAGATACATATGGGATACACAAGTATCGCAAGTAACAGGAGACGATTATGATTGAACTTAGGAAAGCTATGAGACAAGCTGGCTGTTCATCGGCTTTTATCTCATTTGCGACACGACTTCTTCGTGAACAAGAAATAATTTGGTCGGATACTCAAATTGAGTCGAACTGGATTAGTGTTCGCGTTGAAGATGGTTATAGAAGAATAGAAATTGACGACTGAAAGGAGAATTTGTATATGCACGACAATATATATGTCGAAGGACTTGAGGAAGGCCAGGTGTTGGCCGATGAAATATGGACAAAGATCGACCAAGAAATCGCTCTTCATTCTGAGGACGAATTAAAAAAAGGATTTATCGTTCGCGGTTTTAGTGATTATTTGTTCCTCGTCATTAAAAAAATGAATCTCGAATTCGATTTTATCAAATTGGTTCCTGTATTCACGGCTGAGGACGCAGAACAAAAACTTGCCGACCTGAACGTCTTGGATATTGCTCCCGGTGGTGTTTCGAGAATCACTGGAGAATGCTGCCCAGATAAGGTATGGTTAATTAATCTTAACGGGTTGATTAAGAATCCTGCCACCAATCATTTGTGTCAATTTAACAAAGATAAGCTTGGTAAGGTTATTATCGCACATAATGAGGCATTCGGTCCGTTCTATGTGGGCGTCCCCAATAGCGACAGCAACGGTGACGGTAACTTCAACTGTGTTGGGTTCTTACATATTGATGAAGCCATCGATTTTATCGAAAAGAAAAAATGGCTTGACAAAGATTATATGCAGGGTACCAACCAACAAGGAGAATGATTATGCAAGCAGAAAAGTATTTGAACTTTAAACTCGATGACATTTTAAAGGGTGGTCAAGCAAGCAAAGACTTTAACGACTTCATTAGAATACTCCTGGCACAAGAACAAGATATTAAAATCTGGAGCGACGGAATGTATGTCAGCGTAGAGTATAATTATGCAGACCGCGAATACGGTTGCCCATATCTTGTGTGGGTAGACCCCAACAAAGAATACGTCCAAGAATATGATGTGGATCCTGACGAAGATCCTAAGGAACCAGAAGAAGAGGGCGACGATGAAGAAATTCCTCAGCCCGCCAATGTTGTCTTCCTAGATAAATAACAACTTGCGGTGTAATACCGCACGTGGGACATAGAAAAGTTTCGACCGTACTTAAATCCGAAGTGAACTGTACGGGACCTGGGGGCAGCACCCAGATGTTCCACCAATATCAGAGAAGGATTTGGCAGACAGCACGAGTGTTGTGACACTAGAATAATCCGAAGCGTTATCGGACGAATGCACCGAAGGTTGACGAGCAACGGAAAAACTCGAACTCTTTTCTAGGGTTCTCCTGGCGTTGGCGGACAACGTAAAAATCACCCCTTTTCTTTTTCGTTTGTGTGAGTCGCCAATCCTTCCTCTGATATTACAAAAAATCCCCAAAAATACGGCAAATAAAACTGTGATTTTATTTGTACTTTTTTGTCACTAGAAGTTGACAAAATCCATATAAAGCAGTAAAATTTTGACATAACACAACTTGGAGCATATTTATGGCTAAACAGAAAAAACTTTTTGCTCGCCCCTTCGTGAAGTGGGCAGGTGGTAAAACCCAACTCATTCCTCAATTGGATAAACTTCTTCCGGTGTCTAAATCAGGTGAAGACTTCTACACTAGAGTGAAGTCAGGGGAATACACAACATATGTAGAGCCGCTTGTTGGCAGTGGGGCAATGCTTTTTTATATGATGCAACGTTATCCGTTCCGTCGCGGCGTTATTTGCGACCGTAATGCCGAACTGATTAATGTGTACCAGTGCCTTAAGAGAAATCATCAAAGATTAATAGACGAATTACGTACGCTTCAAACGAAGTACGACGGACAGGCGACCTTGGATGGTAAGAAAGGGGTTTACCTGTTGACAAGACAATCGTTCAACACCACCGAGCTCTCTCATACAAATTGTTACCAAAAGGCGGCTGAGTTTATTTTTCTAAACAAAACCTGTTTTAATGGTTTGTATAGAGTCAACAGTAAGGGCGAGTTCAATGTTCCGTTTGGTCAATATGACACAGCAACGATTTGCGATGCTGACAACCTCAAGAGATGCGCGGACATTCTTCAAAAGGTGGATATTTACCGTGGTGATTTCACTGAAGTAGAGTGGGACATCGAAAAAGGCTCTTTTGTCTACTTCGATCCTCCTTACCGTCCTCTCAAAGGCAAAAACTCTTTTACCGCTTACGACAAAGATGGGTTCGGTGACGAAGAACAAAACCGCCTGTGTGAGTTTTTTATCAAAAGTGGTCAAACCGGCGCGGCGACGATGTTGTCGAATTCGGCTGACGAAAATGACACTTCTCTTCGTGATAAATATGAAAGCACAGAAGGACTGTATGTTCACGAAGTTTTAGCCCGTCGTAACATCAACAGTAAGGGCGATGCACGTGGGCAAATCAAAGAGTTGGTTATTGTTAATTACAAGTAAGGAGTATTCCAATTATGAAGGGGTATTACAAATGCGATTGTGGAAAAGAGTTTGACGATCCACAAAAATTTAATGGCCACAAATCTCATTGTATAACTCATTTAACTTTAACTAACAAGTTAGACCAAAGAAATGAGATTCAAGAAAAATTTCGCAAAGGTGGATTCGACGCGGCCAAGAGCAAAAAGAGTAAGGCTTCTCAAACAAAAGCGACAAGTCTTAACGAATGGATAAAAGAAAAGCATGTTTGTGAAAAATGTGGAAAGATACTGACGGAAAAATTTGGCACTGGACGTTTTTGTTCTAGATCTTGCGCAAATTCCCATCACATATCAGAAACCACAAAAGCAAAAATTAGCGAGACTCTTTATAAAAAACATGGCGCTTGTAAAAAAGAGAGGACGCCTAAACAAAGACAACAAATTATAAAAGGTCAAAATTTTGCAAAAGAAATAAACCTTGAGAACTCTCCTTATAGCCAATATAATACTGCTTTCAAAAGGAATCGCCAAGTAGACGAACGTGAGGCATATAAATTATGTTTGTATGAGGGAAATAAATTAATAAAATCCACTATTGTTCTCACTCATAGATATAATATGGCGTGCGCTATTGGAAGGCTGCTTTTGCCTAATGAAGTTGTACATCATATAGATGGGAATAAGTCGAACAACGATATTGAAAATTTACAGTTAATGTCTAGAAAAGAACATTCGAGATTACATGCTCAAAACAACAACACTTTAGTTACTTATACTAAAACCCACGGGGCGTGGAATAAAGGTCTCAAACACTGTTTTTCAAAAGAAAGTGTCGACAAAACGACAAAAACCAAAAGAGACAATATGGAGCAATAAAGGGTTCAAGGCTATTTATGCCTGCCATATGTGGTTGCATACCGCCACTAAAATCTAGGATATGCTGACATCCAGCGAAAGTGCTGTAAAAACTCCTGCTTGGATAAATGTTGGAGGGCGTGGTTGATTTTATCCTACACCACACAAATCGGGTAAAGCCGATATTTACGTTAGGTTGTCTCGTTTCTAACATTGTCAATTGGGCAAACGAGGCTGACTGTCGAACAAAGATTCGTCCAAAGCTCGAGATACGGCAAGAGGAGCAATGAGGGTGATTGGCCTATTCCCTCAAAACTTTTAGGTTCTTAGTTTAATGGTAAAATATCGGTCTCCAAAACCGTAAGATCTGAGTTCGAATCTTAGAGGGCCTGCCAATAGAATAATATTTTTGATAATGCCGAGTGGCGAAATTGGTAGACGCACCAGATTTTGATTCTGGCGACGAAAGTCTTGGGGGTTCAAGTCCCTCCTCGGTAGCCACTATAACTATGGAGGTTTATATGATTGACGATAAGCCTGTAATTGTTACAGACCCTAAGAAAATCAAAGAGATTAAAGAAGCACTACAATCAAGTATGGTGTATACCGAAGATATTGCACCAGCCACCCCATCTCCGCTGCCTAAAAACGCGGCGGAAATGTGGTTTGGCAAAAAGAAATAATGTGACCGTGGCGGAATTGGCAGACGCGCCAGCCTTAGGAGCTGGTATCACAG
>OIEN01000210.1_pt1 | contig 41550 bp, 41 predicted proteins | sample 1581741 | NCBI WGS metagenome assembly OIEN01 (sample SAMN01760944, study PRJEB22395) | human gut metagenome | reverse complement strand
AAAAATTGCACATTGAAATTTATTGTTTGTAAGCCTTACAAGCAATATTTTGCTTCAATTTTGCCTTAATTATTCAAATTTCAATGTGCTATACTTTCCAAAAAAATTTTACATTTATAGTTTATCCTATTTAATTCCTAATGTCAATACTTTTTATATAAAATAAAAAAGTCAAATCTTTATGGCTTATGTTTAAAAAATTTTCGGGACATTTTCAAAAATCATTGACAGCTTTTTACCCTAATAGACTCTTTATTATTCCATTTTCAATACTCACACTGAAAATGTTTTTTAAGATTATTAATATTATTGGGCCAATGAATAAACCAAGTACACCTATGGTTTTAAAGCCTGTGTACATTGCAATTAGAGTAAATATTGGATGTATTCCTATTTGACCACTTACTACTTTAGGTTCAACTAGTTGCCTTACAATTAATATAATTGCAAAAATTACTATAAGTGCTATTCCTAGGCTTAATTCTCCATTTAATGCTGAAATTATTGCCCATGGGACCATTACTGTTCCTGAACCTAGTATTGGCAGGGCATCTACAAATCCTATTCCTAGTGCACTTAAAAATGGATATGGCACATTGAAGCCAATAAACTTTAAAATATATAATCCTATTAAGACTATTAGAAATGAAATTGCTACTAATATTGCTTCAGCTTTTAAATAATATCCTAGAGATTTTACTATATCTCTTGTGTGTACTACAAGTTTTTTAGCCCATTTCTGAGGTAGATGATGTTCAATAGTATCTATTATATACATCTTATCTGTGCATATAAAGTAAGTGGCAAGTATTGTAATAAATGTATAAATTCCAATTGCTGGAAGTGATGATATTATTTGCGTAATTTTGCTTAGAAAGTTGGATACATACTCAGTTATAAATGCTATAAACTTTCCCATAGAATTTTCAATAATTGTAGCTATACCTGGTGGAACTTTACTGTTTTCATTGCTTATTATATCAATATAGCCTTTTATTTTGTTATATATTAATTCTATATAAGTGTTTAATCCTTGCATTAAACTCGAGCTTTCTGTGAATAGTGTTACAATTCCCCAAGTTAATAATGCTAGTATTATTGCAAAAATAATTATTAATACAATTATGCCACTCTTTTTTCTTTCTAGTTTTGTTTTTCTTGTTATAAATCTTATTAGTGGCTCTACAAGTAGAGAAATTATAAAACCAATTAAAAAAGGCATATAAAACACTGCTAGTTTAAAACATAAGAATATCAAAATCAGCGATATCGCAAGTACTAATATGTTTTTTAAAGTTCTTGTCCAATATCCTACATCTATAATCATTTTTGCAAATTCTCCTTAATTTATTTTTAAACGGCTTTGTTAAAGCCGTTTTTTGTTATTAATTATTATTGTTTTTTTCAAAAGAAATTATTCATCAATATGGTCTAAATGGTGGCATTGGTGGGCGTGGTGGTCTATGTGGTGGTACTAATGGACGATTTGGTCTCCTCCTTAATAATTCTCTTAATACTAGTATTCTAATTAAATCTTTTAGCACTGGATTTTCCTGCCTTGTTTCTCCTCGTGTTTCTGGTTCTCGTGCATTTGGATTTCTAACATCCCCATTTTTTAGAACTGGTCTTGCTGTGTTTGCTGAAGGTTGCCTTTCATCTGGTTCTATGTTGTAGTATATATCATCTGTCATTGTATCTACCAGGTCTCTTGTGATATCTCTCCCACTGTTTTGACTGCAAGATTTACATACCATTGGGTATATTATTCTATAAATATCTGGATAAAGGTTTTCAATCTCATCATCATTTACATTATTATAGTTTCTGCTATTTAGATAAGATGTATCATAATAATAATTATCATATGTTGGTGATGAACCTGTATAAATATTATTTGGTATTTGATTATATCCAAGCACACTTCTCATATATTCTTCATAATCCATACTTTATAACCTCCCTAATTTTTCTCTTTAATCATATGCAGAATATATGAAAAAAAGCACCATAAGATGCTTTTTATTTATATTACAATATACTCTTTAGGTGATCTTGTAAGAGCTGTGCAACCGTTTTTCTCAACTAAAATTGTATCTTCTATTCTTATTCCATATTTGCCTGGTATATATATTCCTGGTTCATTAGCAATTACCATATTTTCTTTTAAGAATGTATCATTTTTAGAATTAATATATGGCATTTCATGTGTTTCCATTCCTATGCTATGTCCGAAGTGAGTGAATTAGGTCATAGCCATTTAGTTTGAAATCGCTTTCTACCATTTGAGAAATTGTTTTAATGCTTGCATATTCTTTTATTTCTTTCATTACATTTAATTGATTTTTTAAAACCAATTCATAAACTGGTTTAATTTCTTCTAAAATGCAACCCATAAATATTGTTCTTGTCATATCTGAACAATAACCTTCATATTTGCAGCCCATGTCTATTAATATTACATCTGCCATTTTTACTTTGGTGTCTCCTGGCTTCCAATGTGGATTTGCACTGTTTTCTCCTATAGCAACAATTGTATCAAATGCTAATCCATCAGCTCCGTTTTTTCTAAAAAACATTTCTATTTCAAATGCTATTTCTTTTTCTGTCATTCCTATTTTTATGAATTCTAGGATGTGTGAAAAGCACTTGTCTGTAAGTTCGCAGGCTTTTTTGATTTTATTTATTTCTTCTTGTTCTTTCACTGCTTTAATCTTTTCTATAATGTTTTCAGTTTCAGCTAGATTATTAACTCTATACCTTTGTTTTAGATAGTGATATTGTTTATATGTTACATAATTTTCCTCGAATCCAACATTCTCGCAAAACACAAAGAAATTTTCATAATCTGGACTGCTAATATTTCTAAAATCTGCAACAATTATTTCATCGTTAATTGTTAATGTGCTTTTTACACTTTCTAAAAACATAGTATATGTTAAAAATATATTTTCTCTTCTTGTTATTAGTAGTGTTCCTTCGTTCTCTATATTGGTTAAGTATTTAATGCTCATTGGGTTAGTAACTATCATACCATCCATGTTTAAGCTTCTTAACCTCTCTCGTAAAAGTCTTATTTTTTCATTCATAGAAAAACACCTTCCTTTTACTTTTTAAAATAAGCCTAGTGTAAATATTTTCATTAAAGCTACAAATAATATTTTTGTTGGAACAAATATTGTTATAATTGTGGCTAACACTATAAATGGTCCAAATGGAATATATCCATCTTTTCTGTTTTTTTTGGCTATCATTATAATTATACTTATAATTGCTCCTATCAAAAATGAAAGTACTGATATTATGCAAGTTGGAATTAGTCCAAAATATAAACCTAAAGCTCCCATTAGTTTAACATCACCAAGTCCCATTGCTTCTTTGCCTGCTATTGCACCACCTATTAAGGTTATTCCTAAAAATATTCCTCCTCCTGTAAGCATTCCTAATAGCATATTTTTTGCTATATTTAGGTTTTGTACTCCATAGATAAATACAAAAATCATTCCTATTTCAAACATTGTTAGAGTAAGCCTGTTTGGGATTATTTGTATTTTATAGTCTACAACAAATGCTGATACTAGCATTGGAAGTAAAAAGCTGTACCTTAAAAATGCTAAGGTTAATTTAAACTTGTACAAAAGTGCAATATACAAAACTGCTATGATTGAAACTAGCAAGTAGTTTACTTTAAATGTTTTCTTATATTCATTAATATTTTTTTTAGATAATACTTTTCGTTCATTTAGAAAAGTTACATTTAAGTAGTCCACAAATTGCCCAACTATCATACCGATGAATGCAACTGCTAAATATACTAAAATATGAATGTCATTTATATATGCCATTTTCTCTCCTCCTTTGTTTCCTATATTCTATTATATCTTTTGAAATTTTGCAATATTTTTTCTATTTTTCTAAGATTTTTTTCAAAAATTTTCCAGTATAAGATCTTTCATTTTTTGCAATCTGTTCTGGTGTTCCTATTGCAATAACTTCTCCACCTTTTTCTCCACTTTCTGGACCTAAGTCTATTATATGGTCTGCTGTTTTTATTAAGTCTAAGTTATGTTCTATTACTACTATACTGTTTCCTGTATCTACAAGTCTTTGAAGTATTTCTATTAGTTTATGAACATCTGCTATGTGAAGGCCTGTGGTTGGTTCATCTAAAATATATAGTGTTTTTCCTGTTGCTCTTTTAGAAAGTTCTGTTGCAAGTTTTACTCTCTGTGCTTCTCCTCCTGATAATGTTGTTGATGGCTGTCCAAGTTTAATATATCCCAAACCTACATCATATAATGTTTGGATTTTTTGTTTAATTTTTGGTATATTGCTAAAGAATTCTAATGCTTCTTCTACTGTCATGTCAAGGACATCATATATACTTTTTCCTTTATATTTTACCTCTAGGGTTTCTCTATTATACCTTTTTCCGTGGCATACTTCGCAAGGTACATATATGTCTGGTAAAAAGTGCATTTCAATTTTTAGAACTCCATCACCTTGGCAAGTTTCACATCTGCCTCCTGAAACATTGAAGCTAAATCTGCCTTTTTCATATCCTCTAAGTTTTGCTTCATTTGTTCCTGCAAATATGTCTCTTATTAAGTCAAATACGCCCGTATATGTTGCTGGATTTGACCTTGGAGTTTTTCCTATTGGTGATTGGTCTATGTTTATTACTTTATCTATATTTTGTATTCCTAGTATTTTATCATGCTTTCCTGGGAAATCAGAAGCATTATATAGTTCTTTTGCCAAGCCTTTATATAATATTTCATTTATTAATGTACTTTTTCCAGAGCCTGAAACACCTGTTACGCAGGTAAATACTCCTAGTGGTATTTTTACATTTATATTTTTTAAGTTGTTTTCACATGCACCTTTTATTTCAATTGCTTTCCCATTTGATTTTCTTCTTTTTTCTGGTATTTTTATTTGTTTCCTTCCACTTAAATATGCACCTGTTATTGAATTTGGATTCCTTTTTATGTCTTCTACTGTTCCTGTTGCAATTACATTGCCACCATGTACTCCCGCTTCTGGACCAATATCAACTATATAGTCTGCGGCATACATTGTGTCTTCATCGTGTTCAACAACTATTACAGTATTTCCTAAATCTCTTAGTTTTTTTAGTGTTGCTATTAGTTTGTCATTATCTCTTTGGTGTAGACCTATGCTTGGTTCATCTAGGATGTATAGAACTCCTGTAAGTCCTGCACCTATTTGTGTTGCTAACCTTATTCTTTGTGCTTCTCCTCCTGATAATGTTCCTGCTGGTCTTGATAGTGTTAGGTATTCAAGTCCTACATCTACTAAAAATTGAAGTCTTTTTTCTAATTCTTTTAAGATTTGGTTTGATATTAAGGCTTTTGTTTTATCTAGTTTTAGGTTGCTCATAAAGTCCTGGATTTTGTTAATTGGCATGTCCGTTAGTTCTTGGATGTTTTTACCTCCAACTGTTACTGCTAAGCTTTCTTTTTTTAGTCTTGCACCATGGCAAGCTTCGCAAGGACTGTTTGTCATATAATATTCATAGAATTCTCTCATTCCTTGTGATTTTGTTTCTCTGTATCTTCTTTCTAGTGTTGGTATTACTCCTTCAAATGGCGCTTTGAATTTTCTTTCTCCTGCTGCTGAGCTATATCTAAAGTCTATCTCTTCATCTCCTGTTCCGTATAGGATTTTATTTAAAAAGTCCTTTGGTAGTTTTTTTATTGGAACATTTATGTCTACTCCATAATGTTTTGCTATGCTTTCAAAGTACATTTTTGCCATTGTGTCTCCTCGTTTCATTGAGCTGGCTCCAAAGGCTTTTACTCCATCATATAGGGTTTTATTTTTGTCTGGAATAATTAAATCTTCATTCATCTTCATTAAATATCCAATTCCAGTACATTCTGGGCAAGCACCAAATGGGTTGTTAAAAGAAAACATTCTTGGTGATAATTCCTCTATGCTTATGTTGCAATCTGGACAAGCATAGTTTTGGCTAAATAGCATCTCTTCCTGTGGTGTTGATATTATTACTAGATTATTTGCATATTTTAGTGATATTTCAATAGATTCAGCTAATCTACTTCTTATATTTTCCTTTATTATGAGTCTATCTACAATTAAATCTATATTATGTTTTTTCTTTCTATCTAAATCTATATCATCAGTTAGTTCAAAAACTGTTCCATCTACCCTAGCTCTTACAAAACCTTCTTTTGAAAATCCTTCTAAAAGCGCCTTGTATTCACCTTTTTTACCTCTTACAACAGGTGCTAATACTTGAATCTTTGTGTTTTCCTCCAAGCTTAGAACTTTTTCAACAATTTGGTCTATTGTTTGTTTTTCAATTTTTTTACCACATTTTGGGCAATGTGGTTCACCAATTCTTGCATATAACAAACGAATATAGTCATATATTTCAGTAACAGTTCCAACAGTTGAACGTGGATTTTTTGAAGTTGTTTTTTGATCAATTGCAATTGCAGGTGAAAGCCCTTCTATTGATTCAACATCAGGTTTTTCCATAAGCCCCAAAAACTGGCGTGCATATGAAGACAAACTTTCAACATATCGTCTTTGTCCCTCTGCATACAAAGTATCAAAAGCCAAAGAAGACTTCCCAGAGCCAGAAAGTCCAGTTATAACCACCAACTTATCTCTTGGTATTGTAACATCTATATTCTTCAAATTATGAGCCTTTGCTCCCTTTACTATAATACTATCATTCATACAATCCTCTCCTTAAATTTTTACAGTAACTTATATTATATCACGGTTTTTTTAAAGAAACACTAGTTTTGGTGAAATTTGTTGGAAAACTTGAGTTTTTATGTAAATTGGTGTATAATTATATTAAATACGGGGATTTCCTGTATTAATATTTTATGGAGGTTTTTTATGGCAAGGCAACAATCTGAACGGGTTAGGCAGATGCTTAACCACTTCATGGAGCATCACAGCGATGGAAAAACTATTTTAGAGATTGCTGAGATGTATTCACTTTCTAGGCACACTGTTTATTATTATTTGCAAGATATTGCAAATGAAAACGGTGTCACTCGGGAATCGCTTCTTGAGGTGGTTCACAAGCCACATGTATTTACTAAGCCTGTTCTGAAGAATCCGGATAAGCAGGTAGAAATCGAAAAAATCAGAGATTCTTTTTCTGAGCTGTATAAAGATTTGAATTCTCTGACTAAGAACATTCATATATTTTTACAGGAGGATAAAGAATGAAAGACTTTAATGCTCGAGAACTTATCACCAGGGGGAAAAAAGGATACACTTTTGATGAGGTAGCTGTCTTATACAACCTTTCTCCAGAAGCTTTAAAAGCTAAAATGGATAAAGCTTTTCTATCTTCTGCTGTCAACTCAATGATGCGACAGTTTGACCAGAATTCTAAGCGAAAACTTCGGCAACATGTAAATGAAGACACCTGTAATTTGGAAATTTCATCTGTTTCTGAGGTTTCTGAATTGCATGAAGATACTCATTGCGATTGCAATGAAATTGTGACAGTTGAGTATTCTAAATGTGAACAGTCTGAATCGATTGAATCCGTAAAAAATGATATCGAATTATTACATTCTTCAATCTTTGAAAACGAAGTGTTACTTAAACGCTTAGTCAAAGAGAGAAAAGAAAAGACTGATGCCATGCATGCTATCAAAATCGAACTTGGTGAATTTAAAAGCCGACTTCAGTTACTCTCATCTGACTTTGAAGAGCTTGTGGCAAAAAGAGAATCAATTCAAGAATCTATTTCTCAGGTAAATTCTGACAATTCATTCCTTTGGGAAGAATTACAAGCTGCGGAATTAAAACTTCAAGAATTGATGACAGTTACCATTTTTGTGTACTCTAATGGCACCATCGAAGCTGAAAACTTTCAAGAATTTGAAAAGTATCATGTTGATGCTGACCTAAATTCGTACAAGTCGGATAAGTTCGAAAACCTTACAGTAAAGCAAATCAGACAGTTGGATTTTCTTCAGAGAATTACCAGAGTTCTCAACAAAGATAACCGTGCTTTTGAAATTATCTTTGATAGTTCTGAACTTGAAGATGCCTGGAGCATAATGCAAAATTAACCTCAAATGGCGGGACATATTGTCTCGCCTTCTTTTTTTATTTTTTAAAATCTGTAACACTTTTTTCCTCCCCAGAATACTATATAACATAACGAATGAAGAAAAAGACTTAAGATTTTTTCTTTAATCAGGGAGGTGAAAGCGATATGCCAGAAAATAGAGGATGCGGATGTGGCGGTTTCGGATTTGGAAACGATTGCTGCTGGATTATAATTCTATTAATAATAATCTGCTGCTGCTGTGGAGGAAATAACGGTTGTGGTGGTTGCTAATTTGAATTATATGCCTTAAAATACTATGGGTGGATATTTGTCTTCCACCCCCACAGATTTAAAATGTGTTATATACATATTTTAAATAAGCAAAAACTGTTCATAGCATATATGAACAGTTTTGTTTTTATGATGAAATTTTAACTCCTAATTTTTTTCCTCCAAGTAAGTGGAAATGAATGTGTTTAACAACTTGCCCTCCATCTTCTCCGCAATTTACTATTACTCTAAAACCTTTATTAAGTATTCCCTCTTGTTTTGCAATTTTATTTATAACACTATAAATCTTACCAATAACAGCTTCATCCTCTTTTTTTAATTCAACTAAACTTGAAATATGTTTTTTAGGAATAACTAAAATATGTACTGGCGTTACTGGATGTATATCTTTGAATGCTATAACATCCTCATCTTCATATACAATTGTTGATGGAACTTCTTTGTTTATTATTTTACAAAAAATACAATCTTCCATTTTAAATTCGCCCCTTCCTTTACTCAAGTATTGCTTTAATTCGCCTTACCCCTGCTGATGATGCTTCCTCTTTTTTTATTTTAAAGTGTCCTAATTCACTTGTATTGTGAACATGAGGGCCTCCACATAGTTCCATTGAAACATCTCCAATTTTATAAACAGATACAATATCTCCATATTTATCTAAAAACATTGCTTCTGCACCTTGGGCAATTGCATCTTCTTTCTTCATTTCTAGTTTTTCAACCGGAATTGCCATTTTTATATATTCATTAACTAAATCCTCAGTTTTTTGTTTTTCCTCATCTGTCATCTTGCTACTATGTGAAAAATCAAATCTCATTCTTTCTGCTGTTATGTTGCTTCCTTTTTGATGAACATGAGGTCCTAGAACCTTCTTTAATGCTGCATTTAGAAGGTGTGTTGCTGTGTGGTATTTAGTTTCCATTTCTCCTGTTGAAGCAAGGCCTCCTTTAAATTTTTGATTAGCACCTTCTCTCGATTTTTCTTGATGTTCTGCAAATTTTTGTTTAAATCCTTCTGTGTCAACAGTTAATCCTTGTTCTTTTGCAAGTTCTTCTGTTAATTCGATTGGGAAACCATATGTATCATATAACTTAAATGCTATATCTTTATTAATTTCTGTTCCTTCTATTAATTTTATTGCTTTTTCAAATTCTTTTAAACCTTTTTCAAGTGTTCTACTAAATTTAATCTTTTCATCTTTTAGTACTTGTAAAATTACTTCTTTGTTTCTTTCAAGTTCAGAATAGTATTTTGAATATTTTTCAATTATAATTTCTGCTAATTCTTGTTCCCAATTGCTATTTATATCTATATTTAATTTTTTAGCATATCTTATTATTCTTCTTATCAATCTTCTTAGAATATATCCTTGGTCAGTGTTTGAAGGTTTAATTCCAGCATCATCTCCTGCAATCATTACAACAGCTCTTATATGGTCTGCAATTATTCTCATTGCCTTGCTGTTTTGTTCATCATATTTTAATCCTGAAATTTCTTCAATTTTTTCTATTATATCTCTCCAAACAGATGATTTGTAGTTATCTGTGTATCCTTCCAATATAGCTGTAACCCTTTCAACACCAAGTCCTGTATCAACATTTTTATTTTTTAACGGTTTAAAAGTTCCATCTGGTTCATGATTATATTGCATAAAAACATTGTTCCAAATCTCAACCCAATTCTCATTATCAGGGTCAAATCTATCTGGAATTGCTTCATTGCTTCTCCAATAAAATATTTCTGTATCTGGTCCACAAGGTCCTGTAAGCTCCATGTTAGGCCACCAGTTGTTATCTTCACCTAAAAATGCAATTCTTTCCTCTTTTATTCCATTTTTCTTCCAAATTTCAGCTGATTCTGTATCTGCTGGAACGATATCATTTCCCTTAAATACAGTAACTGCTAATCGTTCTACTGGAATATTTAGGTGTTTTGTTAAAAGCTCAAAACTCCAAGAAATAGCCTCTTCCTTAAAATAATCCCCTAAAGACCAATTTCCAAGCATTTCAAAGAAAGTATGGTGTGTTGTATCGCCAATAGAGTCCAAATCATTAGTTCTGAAACATTTTTGAACATCTGTTAAACGAGTGCCTTCTGGATGTGGTTCACCTTTTAAATATGGTACTAATGGTTGCATACCAGCAGTGTTAAACAAGCAAGTAGGATCGTTTTCTGGTATTATAGGTGCACTTGGTATAACCTTATGACCTTTACTTTCAAAAAATTTCAAATAGGTATCTTTTAAATTTATATTTTCCATTTCATTCCTCCTAGACTACTTTATTATTATACACTCAAATGGTAGTATTTTTCAATAGATTTAGGGAAATATTTTGTTTTTGGAAAAAAATTTTGTCAAATTTATGAATATTTTTTTGATTTTTCCAAATACTACTTTTGAACATAAAAGTTTAAAGGAGGTAAGGTTTTGAAAGCAACTGGAGTAGTTAGAAGAATTGATGATTTGGGCAGGATTGTTATTCCTAAGGAGATTAGAAGAACTCTTCACATTAAAGAAGGGGATCCTCTTGAGATTTTCACAGACAAAGAGGGCGAAGTTATTTTAAAGAAGTATTCACCTATTGGTGAACTTTCTGAATTTGCAACTGGCTATGCTGAAACTCTTTCTAAAACAACTGGACATATTGCTTGTATAACAGATAAAGATACTGTTATTGCAGTTTCTGGAGGTTCAAAAAAGGAATTTTTGGAACAATCTTTGAGTCCTGAATTGGAAAAAGTTATTGAAAACAAAGAAATATATACTAGTAAGGCTAATAATGAAATTGCATTACCTATCACACAAAATGACAATAAAGAAAGGCGATACAATTCACAAGTTATCTACCCAATTATTAGTGATGGTGATGTTATAGGAAGTGTAATTTTACTCTCAAAAGATCAAAACACTGAAATGGGAGATACTGAGCTTAAAGTTGTGCAATCAGCTGCAGGGTTCTTAAGTAGCCAAATGGATATATAAAAAAATTCCCCTTACCCGGGGATTTTTTTATAATAAATCTTTTACTGATTCGCTTATTATTTTATTAACATCTGCTAGCATTATATTAAAACGCACCTCAATATCAAAATATTCTTTAATTTTCTTATCATTATTTAATATATTGTACATTTCTTGTAATCTTTTCATTTTTTCTGGGTCATCTTTTCCTTGAAAAGACATTGCTTGAACTTCATATCTTGTTTTCTCGAATTCATCAATTTTAGTCTTCATTTCAGGGTTTTTAGAGACATCTTCTTTAGCTTTTTTAAATTCTAGGTATTCTCTACTCTCTTGAATTGCTTTTGCTAGGTTGTTTGCTTCATCATACACATACATTTTATATCACTTCCTTTACATTTAAGCATATGCCTGGCGTTTTTTGAAAGATAATAAATTTGTAATTTCATTTTCTGTACCTTTTGCTTTTTTAGCCTTTTTAGCCTTTTCTTGTAACATCTGATGTGCTTGGCGTTCAGCCATTGTTTGACAAATTGCTTTTTCGTATGTAAAATATGTATCTTGGGCTATTTTCCCCCAATTGTATTCATTTTTAACTTTTAATTTAGCATTCTTTGAAACTTTATCACATAATTCTGGGTTTAGTAGTAATGCAAGAATTGAATCTGCAAGTGAGTTTGGATTTCCTGCATAGCTTTTCATTCCATCTACTCCATGTTCTACAATTTCATTTAATCCTCCTACATCAGAGACTACTGTTGGTACTCCTGCTAGCATTGCTTCTAACGCAACTATTCCAAATGGTTCATATGTGCTTGGAAATACTGAAACATCTGCACATTTATACATTTTTGATACCTGTTTTGCATTTAAGTATCCTGTAAAATATACCTTTTGGCTTAGTCCCATTGTTTCTACTTGAGCTCTTAACTCATCTATCATTCCGCCTTTTCCTGCTATAACTAGTTTTGCATCATGATATCCATCTAAAATTTTGGGCATTGCTGAGATTAAATGTTGTACACCTTTTTCATAAACTAGTCTGCCCATGAATAGAATAATTTTTTCATTGTCTGCTGCATATTGTCTTCTAAATTCATAGTCTCTTTCTACTCCTGAATATGAATTAGTATTTACTCCGTTTGGTATTACATTTATTTTTTCATATGGTAAACCAAATAATCTTTGCAAATCATTTTTCATGAATTTGCTGTTTACTATAACTTCTGATGATTCATATGTTAGTAGCCATTCTGTGTCATTAACATATCTTTGTGTTTCATCATGTATTCCGCTATTTCTTCCTGCTTCTGTAGCATGTATTGTACTTACAAGTGGAATGCCATATGAGTTTTTAAGTGTTTTTGCACTATATGCAACTAGCCAATCATGCGCATGAATTACATCAAACTTTCCATTTTCTGCAATTAACTCATTTGCCTTCGCTATCATGTTAAAGTTTAGTTGCATTATCCAATCTATAAAATTATTTGGATTAATCATATAGTTATCTACCCTATATACATCAACACCTTTGTCGTTTTCATAATATGGTGCTTCTCCTTCTCTGTATGTAATAACAGTTACTTCATGGCCATCTTTTATTAGTCTTTTAGATAGGTCATTTACTACTCTTGCAATTCCACCTACTATTCTTGGTGGATATTCCCAAGTCAACATTAAAATTTTCATTTGAAACTCCCTCCGTTTGTTTTCCTTTGTATTTAAAACATTTACTCAATTGCTTCTATTGTATATTAAAATTCTAAAAAAGTAAACATTTTTTTACAATTTTTTCAAAATTTTTTTATTGCCAGAAGGAGCAATGCTCCAGGTGCTCCCAAAACGCCTATAGTTGCTGATGTTACTGCATTTAAGCCAATATGAAGTCCTATAGTTTTTCCAAGCTTGTTAATTAGATATATTAGGAATCCGCCTATTATAATGCTTACAATAAATTTTAAAAATTTCAAAGTAATCACTCCCCTTATTTTAAAGGTTATGAATTACCTTGGACAAATATGATATCTAGCTTATTCTTATTTTAAACTCGCTTATTGGGTCTAATATAAAACCTTTTTTCTTAACTTCTTTTATTAGATAATCAAGTTTTGCTTTGTTAGCCTTAATTTGGTATAAATAATAATCTATCAGTTCATTATCTGCTTGTTCGAAATTTTTGCTTGCAATGTTTAGCTCATTTTTTGTTTTAAGAATACACTCTACCAGTTCCGCATCAATTTTTTCAGTTTTTCTCATAAAAATCATCCTCACAATTTGTATTATATGCAAATTTTTGGAAATTATTTATTTTTTATTGAATTTTATATAAATTTAAGCTATAATGTGGTTATTGCCACCATAGCTCAGTTGGTAGAGCAACAGATTCGTAACCTGTAGGTCGGGAGTTCGATTCTCCCTGGTGGCTCCAAATAAAAAGCAAAGCTTAAAGGTGAAGTTGTCAACAAAAAGTAGACACAAAAAATCAGATGCTATGCAAACCCTAGTTGAGCTTTATACTCAACTGGGGTTTTATAATTCAATGCATAACTTGGTCTATAATTATTATTGTCTTCTACTATCTCTTTTATAAATTCCTGAACTGTGCTATAATTATTAATATCAAAGTCAATATACATTTCTTTCTTTAACCAACCATTTTTTGATTCTATTACTGGATTATCAGTTGGAGTTCCAGCTCTAGACATAGAACGGGTAATAAAGAAATCTTTAAGTATATTGTTAAAAGATAGTGAGGAGTATATTGCACCTTGATCTGTGTGAAAAATTGTTTCAAGGTCTTTATATCCTCTTTTTATTTTATTATTTAACATTTCATTTTTTAATGATTCTTCTCCTGGTCGTTTGTATCTGTAATGTCTTGCTTTTGACTTTATATTCAATGACTTGCATACCTTATGAACAAGATTATCTGTTACTATCCAACCAGTTTCAGTTAGTATTTTCGCATTTATTCTTCTATATCCATAACTTGGTTTTCTTCTATGTATATCTTCTATTAATTTCTGTAATTCTAATCTATCTATTTCATATTTATTTAATTTACCAATATTTTTTAACCATTTGTAATATCCACTTTTGGAAATATTCATATATTCACATAATGATTTTATATTGTATTCTTTACTTAATTCTAATACTATTTCAAATTCTCTTTCTTTTATTACTTGAAGATTACAACTGAACCATCTCCTTTCAAAATGTATCCTTTTTTTAATCTTTCATTCTCAATTCTTAATTTCATATTTTCATATTCTAACTGTTCTATTTGTGTTAATTCTTTTCGTCTAGAATATTTTATTAGTGGATTCCCTGGTTTTTTCTTGTTTTCTAATGCATTTTCACCCTGTTCTAAATATTGTTTTATCCAATTCCTTAACATTCCTCCAGAAATATCTTCTTGTTTGGCTGCTTGCTCTGTTGATAATCCGTCATTAAGCACTAAATTAATTATTCTTAATTTTTCTTCTTTTGACCAATACCTATTAGGTTCTTTTCTAATTCTTGGCATAAATCCCTCTCCTTTCTCATTCATTATATCAAAAAAATAAATGTAAACACGTTTTTTTGTGTCTACATTTATTTTATCACTTCACTTAAAAGCCTTGCTTTTTTATTCTCTAAATCTTCTGCCTCTACCTAATCTTACTTCTTTTTTCTCTTCCTTAGCCTCTTCAATTTCCTGTGACTGTTTTTGTGCTTGTTCATTATTTGGTTTGATAGTTTCTGTATCTGTTTGTTCATTGTTGATTGCCATTTCTGGGTTTAGGGCTACATTTGCTCGTTCCATTAGGTTTTCTTTATTGTACTCTGCAAGTTTTGCTAATAGTTTTTGATAGTTTTTGTAGTCTTGTATATAGTATATTGTTAGTCCTATCATTCCAGCTGCAGATATTATTAACATCACATTGATTATGTTTTGAAAGTTTGTTGAGATCCAGCTTCCTATTGTTTGGCCTATGCCTTGGAACCATTTACCTATTTTATCAATTGCTGTAAGAGATGCTGTAACTGGTTCTTCTTCTTTTTCAACAGTTATAGTATATATTTTTTGTTCTTCTTGCTCATCTTCCTTTGTTAGAGTAACTTTTATTTGTATTGTATTTTTACCTGTTTTTAGTTCTTCATTTCCTGTTATTTCTATTTTAGCATTTTCCTTGTTTGCTATTGCTTCTATTTTTATTTCTTTTATTTCGTGAGAAAGTTTTTCTAAAGTATATTCATATGTATCAAATGAGAATGTTGGTTCTATCGGTAGTGCTGTGTTTTGGCCTTTTTCGTTTATATAATAAATACTTAATGCTGATAAAGATAGTTCTTTATCTGCTCTTGTTGCTAGAATTTTGTATTTTGTTTCGCTTCCATCTTCAGCTTTTACTACAATCTCTATATTGTTTTCTCCAACATTTAATGTTTCATTTCCATTGATTGAAAAAGTTGCTTTTGAATGGTCTGGAGAAGCAGCTATGCTTAGTTTCTCAATTTCATTTGGTAATGAAATTGTATATTCAGTAATATCGCTACTAAATTCAGGTGAAATTGTACCTTCCGCAATTTCTAGTTTTGCAAGTTTTGAATTGCTTGATTTTTTTGCTTCTGCAGGTTTTGTTGTGTTACCAGATGGTTTTGTTGTAGTATTATTGTTTGAAGGTTTTGTTGTATTGTTGTCTGATGGTGTAGTTGGTTGTGTTGGTGTTTCAGGTTCTGCTGGTTTTGGAGCAGTTACTGTTACTGTACAACTTTTTGAACCTGTTACATCATTTAGTTCTGTATCTGTAACATCTGTTGCTGTTATTTTTATTGTTGCTGTTCCTGCACCCTTCGCTGTTATTGTAATTGATGAACTGCTGTTATCAAGCCATACAGATGAAGGGTTTACTGTTACTACACTAGAGTTTGATGAACTTATACTAAATTGCCCTGCACATCCTGTTGCACTTACAGTTATTGTTTTTGCATCTCCTGTTGTTAAAGATGCTGAACCAGTTATTGAAAAACTTCCTGCTGCATGAACATACACTGGTAGCATTATAAATAATATACTTAAAGTTAGTATTAATAAAATTTTAATATTTATCTTCTTCATTGTTTTTCTCCTTATAAACTAATAGTAGAAATATTCATTATGTGGTTTTTAATCATCATATAATCTTTAGATTTTATCTCTCCATCTTTATTGACATCAGCTGCTTTTTTCTCGGCCTCACTAAGTTCTAAAGTTCCCATTATATAATTCTTAATCATCATATAATCTTTGGATTTTACAAGTCCATCGCCATTAACATCGCCAAGCATTACTAAGGTGTATTCTGTTTCCCCTATTTTAATTTTAGCTCCTGTTCCAAAAATTTCACCTGTTAGCACTGCCTCTGGTATTTCTGTTATTTTTGTATCTGGGTTTACTTTTACAAATGTTCCATCTATTTTATATTTTACTTCTGGTTCTTTTTCAAAATATACAGATGATACATATCCTTGAGTTCCATCTTCAAGTTTAACTCTGTACCATGTGTGCCCAAAGCTTGAGTATTGAATTTTATCTATTACTGTTACTTTTGTTCCTGGCTTTAAAATTTGTTTTACCCTTGTATTTACCGTAGATGCTGGTCCATTTTTTAATGCACAAAGTACTTGGATTGTTTTTTCTTCATTAACAATTTCCTGTGTTTCAGTTTCTTTTAAATATTCCCTTGAAGCATATCCAATTACAATGTTGCCTTCTGTACAATATACAACCTTGTCCCAATAAATTCCATCACTTAGTGGTTCCACTGCTTTTTCAATTCTTACTAATTTAGTCCCTTTTGGAGCTTTCGCTTTTATGTAGTATCCTGTACCAGGTCCGCCTCTAATTGTAAGAGCTGTTGTTTCTGTATTTACTATAACATCTTCTGTTATTATTTCCAAGTTTCTACCTGGTTTTACAGATGCTAAACTTGGCATATTTTCATATACTGGGATTATAAAGTTAAAATTGCTATCTAATATTCCAAGTTTTTCATATGCATCATAAACACTAGAGCCTTCTGTGTATGGTGCTGAAACATTTTGTTGATATTGATGTCCATATAGCCCATATTTACAAGAGTTATCTACACAGTACTTTTGTAAGTATAGAGTATCTTGGTAATTTCCTATGTATCCACCTTTTAAAAATTTTGCTCCGCCTTTTATTGATTTTTCAGGGTCGTTCCATTGTTCATCTCTTGCTCTTGTTAGTCCATTCACTATAATTTCTGTTTCATTATTGCCACTTGCACCAATGTTAAAATAGTTATAACATCCAATGAAGCCCTCTCTTTTTCCTGAAATTAATGAACTATTGCCTTTCCCTTGCTCTTGTAAAATTCTAGATGCTAAATGGTATGGGCTAATTCCATTTTCTTTAGCAGCTTCAAATATTATTTGGGCATAAGATTTTTCAATGATTTTTTCTTCCCCATTTGTATCTATATACTTAATTGAATCTGTGTCCATAAAACTTCCAGAAAGCATTGTTTTAATTCCTTCTAGTGTATGTGTTTCACTATTGAAAGATAGAGTTTCAAAAGCAAAGATATATGTTTCATTTATCCAATTTCTTGGATCTATGTAGTATGATGCAGTTTTATTTGAAGCACATAACCATGAGCCATTGTCTTGCGGTGTTTTGTAACATATTGGGCAAATCCAATCATTAATATCACCTAATATAACTGGTTTTTGAACTAGACTCCTAGTATGTTTCTTTGTTGTTTCATTTTCCAACACCTCATTCCAATCTAAGCCAGTGTAAAGAATTGTAAAGGTCCAATTAGGATGAGCTGTTTTCATTTCTTGGACAGCTGTGTAAATTTCGGGATAATTAATTAATTTTGATAAATCACTTGTTCTTGTTGCAGCACAAGCACTATTGTTTGAAAAAAGTATTATTACTATATAGAATAATATCGCCAAGCACAATATTAGCTTTTGGACATTTTTAATCTTAGACATTTTTTCCTCCAATTATCATTTGTAAATTTATATACGCTTATAGTATATAATATCAGATTTTGTAAGTCAATAAAAAATGACAAAAAAATTCTGGTTTTTTTTGTCATTTTACATAATATTTTCTTACATTCTTTGTTTAACAGCTTCATACATTACAATGCCAGCAGATACTGAAGCATTTAGAGAAGTAATTTTTCCTTTCATTGGTATTTTTAGAAGAACATCACAGTTTTCTCTAATAAGTCTTGACATGCCTTCTCCTTCATTTCCTATTACTAGAGCAATTGAACCTTTTAAATTTTCTTCATAATAATATTTTGTGGCTTCTATTGCTGTTCCATATACCCAAACATCATGCTCTTTTAGGTATTTTATTTCATCATTTAGATTGTTCACTCTTGCTATTTTCATATGTTCCACTGCTCCACTTGCAACTTTGCATACGGTGCTATTTACTGAGCATGCTCTTCTTTTAGGAATTATTATCCCATGAACTCCAGCTGTTTCTGCAGTTCTTATTATTGCCCCAAGATTATGTGGGTCTTCTATGCCATCTAAAATTAGTATAAAAGGTGGTTCTTTTCTTAATTTTGCTTCATTAAGAATATCTTCAACTTCACAATAATTAAATGGTGGTACTATAGCTATTACACCTTGGTGATTGTTACTTTGAGCCATTTGATTTAATTTGTTTTTGTCAACTTCAACTATTACTATTTTTCTATCTTTTGCCATTCCTATTATTTTGTTTATAGAACCATGTTTTTCTCCTCTTTCAATAAATATTTTATTAATATCTTTTTCTGTTTCTAACAATTCTAAAACTGAATTTCTTCCTTCAACTTGGTCTTGAAATTCATTGTTTTTATTATTTTGAATGTTCTTCATCTTTTCTTTTTGATTTTTCACTTTCCATTTCTCCTTTATTATTATAATTATTTGCAATTTCTTGCTGTTTTTCTTGTTGCCACTGTTTTTCAAAATATTCAGAATATGAGTTTCCACCTGGCCACCAGATTTTTTCAGCATCTTCTCTATATATGTAATCTGTATCTAATATTACAATATCGCCTATTTGTAATTCTGTGTTTTCACTTTTTTTATCGAAGCCAACAGCATTTGGTGACACATCAAAATACTCTCCGTTTAGTGTTTTAGTGTTTGGGTTTATTAACCTTCCTGCATTAGCACCTCGAGCATCTGTCCATATAATTCCACTGTTTCTTAGTTCTTTGTACACTGCATAAAGCTCATCTGCTGTTATTCCTGTTTGATCTGAAAGCGGTCCGAACCTTATCTGAGATTTCTATACAAGCTAAAGGATTGTTGTGTTTATCTAGTAAATTTGTTCTTGCAATTGGTTGTAAAATTCTTGGATGGTTAGGAATATTGTATGTTTCTCTTGGTTTTCCAACTTTTAGAACTTTGCTTCCTATTTGATATACAAAACTATAGCTTCCAGTACCAATGTCTTTTATATTCCTTAAACCAACTTTTTCGCTTTGAAGCAACTCATCTATGATGATAGATAATGTTTCAGAATAGTTGTCTATTAATTCTTTTGTATTCTCCATATCATAAGTTTTCCTTTTGCACAGTAGAGATTTTGCAAAATCCAATTTTCTTCTTTGTAATATTTCTTCAATCTTCTCATTAAGTTCTGGTGAAATATCATTTAATGCTCTAGCTAGTCCTGCTAAATCTTTAAACTGTGTTTTAATTAAAAGTTCTTCTCCATATTTTTCTAGTAGCTGGCTTCCTCCTGGGGTGCTTCGTAGATGTTTAATAAAGTCCACTTTGTATGAACCTAACAATTCAATTTGGTAATCTGTATTATCAATTTTTCTTTCTGGAGTGTCAAACCTCTTTAATATTAAGTCAATATTGTTTTTGATAATTGGTTGTGTATCAGTATCCTGCATTAGCAGATCTAATAGTGTATATATATAGTCACTATTTGTCTTTTTTAAAATATGCTCGAAATTATCATTTAAAACTTCTTCTTTTGTTTTAAATTTTCTATTTTTGTTAAATCTCTGAAACAATGGATATTTTAAAACTGCTAAACCTTGACTTTCTGGAATTGCCAAAAATCTGCTAATGATTATATATGTAAAGCAACCGATTTTGATTGTTTTTACTATCTATTAATTTCAAAAGTTCCTTTTCTGTCATTTGTATCACCCTTTAAATTTTATTCATCATCTAACTTAAGAACCGCTAAAAATGCTTCTTGTGGTACTTCCACACTTCCTATTTGTCTCATTTTCTTTTTGCCTTTTTTTTGTTTTTCTAGCAATTTTTTCTTTCTTGTTATATCTCCACCATAGCATTTTGCCAAAACATCTTTTCTCATTGCAGAAATAGTTTCTCTTGCTATTATTTTACCTCCTACTATTGCTTGTATAGGCACTTCAAATAGTTGTCTTGGAATTACTGTTTTTAGTTTTTCTGCCATTTTTCTGCCTCTAGTATAAGCAGTATCTTTGTGGACTATAAATGAAAGCGCATCAACTTGTTCATTATTAATATGTATGTCTAATTTTACAAGTTCTGATTTTCTATATTCTGTAAGTTCATAATCTAATGAAGCATATCCTTTTGTATTTGATTTTAGTGTATCAAAAAAGTCGTAAACTATCTCATTTAATGGCATTTCGTATTCTAAGCTTACTCTTGTTGAATCTAAATATTTCATATCCAAGTATATGCCTCTTCTATTTTGGCATATTTCCATTACATTTCCAACATAGTCTTTTGGAAGCATTATTTCAGCTTTTACCATTGGTTCTTCAATATAGTCAATATCTTGTGTAGGTGGTAAGTCTACCGGGTTATATAGTTCGATTATTTCCCCATCCTTTTTGTGCACTTTGTAGATAACTGATGGTGCTGTTGTAATTAAATCTAGGTCAAATTCTCTTTCTAGTCTTTCTTGAATTATTTCTAGGTGTAATAATCCTAAAAAACCACACCTAAATCCAAATCCTAAAGCAACTGATGTTTCTGGTTCATAACTTAAAGCTGCATCATTTAATTTTAGTTTTTCTAATGCTTCTTTTAAATTTTCATAATCTCCACCATCTAATGGATATACCCCACAAAATACCATTGAGTTTGCTTTTTTATAGCCTGGCAATGGTTCTTTTGCTGGTTCATTCACATGTGTTATTGTGTCTCCTACACTCAAGTCTGAAACAGTTTTTATGCTTGCAGCTATATAGCCAACTTCTCCAGCTTCTAGTTTGTCTGCTGGTTGGTATCTCCCTGGTTCTAAATATCCAAGCTCTGTAACAACAAATTTCTTCTTTGTTGCCATAAATAATATTTCATCACCTGTTTTTACAGTTCCTTCTACTACTTTAACATAACTTACTGCCCCTTTATAATTATCATATAGAGAATCAAAAATCAGGCATTTTAATGGTTTTGAGGTGTCTCCTACTGGTGGTTTGAAGTCTGTTACAACTCTTTCTAAGACTTCTTCAATATTTAATCCAGATTTTGCAGATATACATGGGGCATCCATTGCTGGAATTCCTATTATATCCTCTATTTCATGTTTCACTTCATCAGGTCTTGCACTTGGTAGGTCTACTTTATTTATAACTGGTAAAATATCTAGGTTATTATCTAATGCTAGGTACACATTAGCTAGCGTCTGTGCTTCAACACCTTGGCTACTATCCACAACTAAAATCGCACCTTCACATGCGGCTAGACTTCTTGAAACTTCATAGTTAAAATCAACATGGCCAGGAGTATCTATTAGATTAAGTATGTATTCCTCTCCATCTTTGGCTTTATACAACATTCTTACAGCTTGAGATTTAATTGTTATTCCTCTTTCTCTTTCAATGTCCATATTGTCTAAAATTTGACTTTCCATTTCTCTTGAAGATAAAAGTCCTGTTTTTTCAATCAATCTATCTGCAAGTGTTGATTTTCCATGGTCTATATGTGCAATTATACTAAAATTTCTTATATGTTTTTGTTTGTCCATTGTTTTTTCTCCTTATAGAGTTTCAAAATACTCTGTTAATTTTTTAATTACTTCATCTTTACTTTCTAATTGATTTATTATTTGTCTTACACTGCTTGAATTTGGCAAATTCTTTAGATACCAACAAATATGTTTTCTCATTTCTCTAATCCCTACATATTCTCCCTTTTCAGCTATTTCAAGTTCTATGTGTTCTTTAATTACATTTAACTTTTCTGCTGGAGTTTTTTCTGGCAATTCCAAGCCTGTTTCTAATTTATTAATTATGTTTTTGATTTTCCAAGGTTCTCCTAAAATTCCCCTGCCAATCATTATACCATCAACACCAGTATATTCAAACATTTTTATTGCATCTTGTGCAGTTTTTACATCTCCATTTCCTATTACAGGTATTTTAACTGCTTCTTTTACTTTTTTTATAATATCTAAGTCTACTTGTCCTGAATAATATTGTTCTCTTGTTCTTCCATGCACTGTTATTGCACTTGCTCCAGCCTTTTCTATAGCTTCAGCAGCCTGAACAGCAACAATGTTTTCATCATTCCAGCCTTTTCTTATTTTTACTGTTACTGGTTTGTTGCAGGCATTTACAACTTCAAAAACTATTTTTTCCACTAGCTCTAAATTAAGCAACAACTTGCTTCCATCACCATTTTTTACAACTTTTGGTGCTGGGCATCCCATATTTATATCTATTATGTCTGCATATAGTTCTACCTTTTTTGCAGCTTCAGCCATAACACTTGGGTCGTTTCCAAATATTTGAATTGCTATTGGTCTTTTTTCTTCGTTTAATTCTAAAAACTGTTCGGTTTTTTTATCATTATAAAATAATCCTTTACTACTTATCATTTCTGTACAAACAAGTCCTGGGTTACCATATTTTTTGCATATTTTTCTAAAGCTTAAATCTGTAACGCCAGCCATTGGGGCAAGTAATATGTTGTTTTCTAATTCTACATTTCCTATTTTTATTTTCTTAATATACATATTTTTTTCCTTAATTAAATATTGATTTTTGTCTTTGTGAGCTTATATTTAGAAGTAATCCAATTGCTATCATATTTGTTATCATTGAACTTCCTCCATAGCTTATAAATGGTAGTGGAACTCCTGTTATTGGTAATAATCCTACTGTCATTCCTATGTTTTCAAGAACATGGAACAAAAGTATTCCGCACAATTCCTGTAGCAATATATGAGCCTAAATCATCTCTTGCATTTTTCGCAACACTTATGCTTCTTGTAATTAGTGTTATATATAGAATTATTATTGATGAGCATGTTACAAATCCCATTTCTTCTCCTATTACAGCAAATATAAAGTCTGTGGTTTTAGGATATAAAAATCCTAAATGAGTTTGTGTTCCATTCATCCAACCTTGTCCTAAAAGTCTTCCAGCTCCTATTGCAAGTTTTGATTGTATTATGTTATAACCAGCTCCTCTAGGATCTAAGTATGGGTTTAAGTAAACATCTATTCTTTGTTTAGCATGTTCTGGTAAAACAAAGAAATACATTATTGGTAAAGCTATTACTACTATCAATATTGCTGTTATTATATATCTTTTCTTAAGCCCTGCTACATAAAGCATTAATACTGTTGCAACTAAATATGCCATTGCTGTACCATAATCTGGTTGTAGTGTAATTAATACAATTGGTAGAAATGCAATTCCAAGAATCATAAGTAGTTTTAATGGTTTGTTTATTTCATTTTTAGACATTTTAGACATAATATTTGCTAAAAATAAAACAACTGCAATTTTTGCAAATTCAGCTGGTTGTATTGAAATAGGTCCTATACTAAACCAGCTAGTTGCTCCATTTATTGCACTTGTTAATAATACCACTATTAGCAAAACTATTGAAACTATATAAAATCCTATACTTATTTTAGCAATCATTCTATAATCAATAAGCATTGTAATTACAAAAACTGGAATGCTTACAGCTACCCACATTGCCTGTTTTTTTAAATCTTCTAAATCTGAAGATTTGCTTGCACTTCCTAAGGCAAATAGACCTACTGCTATTAGAATTATTGTGCAAATTAATATGCTCCATTCTACATTTTTCAATTGTTTTTTGTTCATAATTTTCCTTTCAACCTAAAAATATAATATTATTTTTTAGAATCGGATTCATTGTTTTCATCGTTACCTTTGTCATCACTTTTATCATTTTCTTGAACATTTTTTTCTTCTAATATTTCTTGTTTTTCTTCTGATTTATTTGGCTCGTTATCCTCCTTAGTTTCTTTTTTCTCTTCTTCATTGTTATCACTGTTTTCCGCTTTTTTTTCATCATCTTTTTTCTTTTCTTCTTGAACTTCTTTTTTCATATCATTTCTAATATTCACAATAGGAATATTTGCATACAAAGATGGAGCACCTGTTGTTCCATCTTCTTTTACTTCATTTGTAAGTCTTACATCAATTTCATTTTCTTCAACTTCTATATATTTTTTTATTACATCTATAATTTCTTGTTTCATTAATTCTAAAAAGTCTGCTGAAACATTGGCTCTATCTTGCATTAATACTAGGTGAAGTCTTTCTTTAGCCTTGTTTTTGCTACCATTTGTTTCTTTATTCTCATTCTTTCCTAATTTCTTAAAAAAATTTAGTATGTTCTCAAACATATGCGTTTCCTCCAAATTCAAATGTTTTTATTTCTTACCAAATAGACCTTTTATCCTTGCAAAGAAACCTTTTTCTCTTCCTGGAATTGTAACATCAACATTCTCACCTAAAATTCTTTTTGCTATCTCTATGTATGCTTTTCCTGATGGAGCTTTTTTATTTTTTATTACTGGTTCTCCTTTGTTTGTTTGTGTAATAATGTTTTCATCATCTGGTACTACACCTACTAAATCAATTGATAATAAATCTACTATATCATCTACATCCATCATTTCACCTTTTTTTACCATTGATGGTCTTAAACGGTTTACTATTAATTCTGGATTTTTAATTTCAGCTGATTCTAATAATCCTATTATTCTATCGGCATCACGAATTGCAGATATTTCTGCGGTTGTTACAACAATTGCTCTATCTGCTCCAGCAACTGCATTTTTAAATCCTTGCTCTATTCCAGCAGGACAATCTATTAATACATAATCAAATTCCTCTTTAAGCTTATTTGTTAAATCTTTCATTTGTTCTTCATTTATTGCATTTTTATCTCGTGTTTGGGCAGCAGGTAATAAAAATAATTCTTCAAAACGTTTATCTTTAATAAGGGCTTGTCTTAATTTACATTTTTCTTCTATTACATCAACTAGATCATAAACTATTCTATTTTCTAGTCCCATAACAACATCAAGGTTTCTAAGTCCTATATCTGTGTCAACTAAAACCACTTTTTTACCAGCTTCAGCCAAACTTGAACCAAGGTTTGCAGTTGTAGTAGTTTTTCCTACTCCACCTTTTCCTGATGTTATAACTATTACTTCTCCCATAACATCTTTCCTCCTCGTACTTTTTATGTATTTTTCCACATACAATATTTTATACCGTTTTTTGTCAAAAGTCAATGTTTTCTTCCAATAAATGCAAAATTTACATAATTATCATCTTCTGAAAACAGGCATAAAAATTGGGTGCTAACTGATTTTAATTAGCACCCTTAGGGTTTAGCTATAATTTCTATTTTCTTACTTGAATATGTATATCTTTTAACTGTTGCTCTGTAACCACGCTTGGTGCTCCCATTAGGGCATCTTGTGCTCGTTTGTTTTTTGGGAAGGCTATTACTTCACGAATGTTTGGTTCGTTTGCTAGCAGCATTACCATTCTGTCTAATCCAGGAGCTGCTCCTGCGTGTGGTGGAGTTCCGTATTGGAAAGCATTGTATAGTGCTCCGAATCGTTTTTCAACTTCTTCTTCTGGGTATCCTGCTATTTCGAATGCTTTTACCATAATTTCTGGATTATGGTTTCTTACTGCTCCTGATGCCACTTCATACCCATTGCATACTACATCATATTGATATGCAAGAATTTCTAGTGGATCTTTGTTTAGTAACGCTTCCATTCCACCTTGTGGCATAGAAAATGGGTTGTGGTTAAAATCAACTGTTCCTTCATCTGATAATTCATACATTGGGAAATCAACTATTAAGCAGAATCTATATGTATTTTTTTCTATTAAATCTAGTCTGTTTCCTAATTCAATTCTAAGTCCTCCAGCAATTTTTTGTGCTGTTTTTAATTCATCTGCTACAAAGAAAATGCTACAATTTGGTTCTAGTCCTATTTCAACTAAGCCTGCCTTTACATCATCTGTTATGAATTTTGCAATTCCTCCTGAAACATTGTTTTCATTATCAGATTTTAACCAAGCTAAGCCTTTTGCTTCTAGTTCATTTACTGCATATTCTGTCATGCTATCAAAGAATTTTCTTCCTTGTGCTGCTCCATTTGGTACTATAATTGCTTTTATTGTTTTACCTTTGAAAGCATTAAATTCAGTATTTTCAAATATTTTTGTTACATCTTGAATTATTAATGGATTTCTTAAGTCTGGTTTATCACTTCCATACTTTTCCATTGCTTCTCTATATGGTATTCTTATAAATGGTCCTTTATCAACTTTCCAGTTTGTAAAATGTTTAAATGTTGATGTGAAAACTTCTTCTAGTACTTTGAACACATCTTCTTGTGTTGCAAAAGACATTTCAAAGTCTAATTGATAGAATTCTCCTGGAGCTCTATCTGCTCTTGGGTCTTCATCTCTAAAACATGGTGCTATTTGGAAATACTTATCAAATCCTGAAACCATTAGTAATTGTTTGAATTGTTGTGGTGCCTGTGGTAAAGCATAGAACTCACCTGGGTGTAATCTACTTGGTACTAAAAAGTCTCTTGCTCCTTCTGGTGATGAGTTTGCTAAAATTGGAGTTTGTATTTCGCTAAATCCAAGCTCATCCATTTTATCTCTTAAAAACTTCATTACTTTAGAACGAAGTAAAATATTTCTATGTAATTTTTCATTTCTTAAATCTAAGAATCTGTACTCTAATCTTAGGTCTTCTCTTACTGAAGATATATCAATTTTTTCAGAATTTACTTCGAAAGGTAAAATGTTTTTGCATTTTCCAAGCATTTCAATATTTTTAGCTTGTATTTCAATTTCTCCTGTTGGAATCTTTGGGTTCTTGTTGCTTCTTTCTGTAACAACACCCTGTACAGATATTACACACTCTGTTACTAGGTCTTTTGCTTGTTTTTGTAATTCTTCGTTTTCTGATATGATGATTTGAGTTATTCCATATTGGTCCCTTAAATCAATAAATTTCATTCCTCCAAGATTTCTTATTCTTTGTACCCATCCTGCTAACCTAACTTCTTCTCCTACATTTGAAATTCTTAACATGCCACAATTATGTGTCCTATATTCGTTCATATTTGCCTCCTACACAATTTTCATTGTTTCTTTTATTACACTTATTATTTTATTCATTAATTCAATTGCTTCTTTTGTTTCCTCTACTGTTGGAATATATGCAGTATCTGGATATCTCAAATCAACCGCATAATCTGACAATGGATTTCCTATATAACGTTCTAGTTCTTGATTATATTTTTTACACTTGTTTAGCAAAAAATCAATATTGTGTGTCTTTTGTATATCTTCATTGTTAGATAATAAAAGTGCTTTTAAATATTTTTCAACTGCTTGTTGACAATGAAAACAAACAATTTCAGTAATATCTTCCTCTTTTTCTAATTTTTCCACAGCTTTTATATCCTTATTTGCTTTGTTTATCCATTCTTGAATATATTTTTCATCACTCATAATGTTACTCCTTCCCTTAATGCATTATATATGATATTTCCTTTTTTGGTTTTATATTCATCTATTATTTTTCTTGATTTTACAATAACATCAGCATCAATTCCTTGTAATGCTAATTTTTTCCTGATTTCAACCTGCATTTTTCTCATTTCAAGTATAGATAAAGGATTGTTCATTATTAATAATAAGTCATAGTCACTATCTTCACTGTATTTGTTTTTGGCTCTTGAACCAAATAGGATTATTTCGCTATAATTATAATCCTCTATTGATTTTAAAATAATTGCCTTAACATCATCTTCCATATCTTGCCTCCTATTTAATATTATTTTTTAACCACTTAACTCTCTCTTCATGTAATTTTCTTCCGAATTCTATTCCTGGTTTTAGGTTGTATTTGTTTTTTATGTATTCTCCATCAATTGTTTTGAGGATTTTGTTTCCTATTGTGCAAAAGTCGTATTGTTTATCAATTATTTCTGCTTTGCTGTTTTCTATGTTTCGGCTTCTATCACAGTAGACTACTATTTGCAAGCCTTTTAGTCCCAGTAGACTTTTGTCTATCTTTTCTATGAAGCTTACTTTTTTTGCAACTGTCATTTGTGCAAATACTCCGCCTTTCATGTGTTCTAAAACAGAAGTTGTTCCCATCTTTTTCCATTCATTTGGTGTTCCCAATGTTTTGCATAGTAACCTTAATGGTTCTACTCCTCTTTGCTCATGGTTATAATGGTGAGGATACATTTCTTTTGGAGTTCTTCCTTTTCCCAAATCATGTACTAATGCGCAAAATCTGATTTTCGTGTCTTTTGTAACTTTAGCGCTGTTATCTAAAGTTAGCATAGTGTGATTATAGCTGTCTCCCTCTGGATGATATTTTATTGGTTGAATTGCTCCAATTAAATCATAAACTTCTTTAAAATGTACATCTAAAACTTCAGCATCTCTTAAAACATTAAAGAAAATTGATGGTTTATCCGCTTCTAGTGCTTTTCTAAACTCTGTAAACACCCTTTCTTTTGATAGAGTATTTAACTCATCTTTCAAGCTTTTCATCATATTTATAGTTTTTTTAGAAACTTCAAAGTTCAAACAAGCTGCAATTCTTGCTACCCTGTAAACTCTTAATGGGTCTTCTTTAAATTTTTCACTTGTAGCCCTTATAATTCTTCTTTCTAAATCTTCCTGACCACCAAATGGGTCTATAATTTCTTTTGTTAATACATTTTGTGCAATTGAGTTTATTGTTATATCTCTTCTTTCCAAATCCTCTTCAATAGTTATTTCATCATTTGCCTCTATTTTAAACTCTTTATGTCCTTTTCCGATTTTAGTTTCTTTTCTTGCTAATGCAAATTCTTTATGTTCTAAATCGAAAACTTCAAATGATTTTCCTCTTAATTTGGCTTCAGGAAATAGTTTTAAAAATTTTTCTGCTGTCAAACCTGTTACGCAATAATCTTCATCTTTTATAGGTATATTCAATATAGCATCACGCACTGCTCCACCTACTAGATAGGTTTCGCCTCCATTTTGTTTAATTATCTTTGCTATTTTCTCTATTTCCATTTTCCCTCCTAAAAAATATTACAATTAATTGTATATCTTATGGCCATAAATGTCAAGGGTTACAGGCAAAAAAGCAAATAAATAAAAGGGCTTATTTTATTTATTTAGCCCTTTTGTATTTATAATATTTCTCCGCATAAATCATAATTCTTAACGCCTGTTACTTTTGCTTTTACCCAAGTATTTTCTAAGTTTTGTTTTTTGTTTGGCATAAATATTAGTCCATCTTCTTCTGGTATATCCATGTATGTTCTTCCTGCATATTGCTTTTCATCAAAAGTTTTGGTTTCTATTAGTACTTCATATTCTTTGCCTATTTTTTGTTCTAGTTTTTGTTTTGATATTTTTTGTGCCAACATCATTATTTGGTCTAGTCGTTTTTGTTTTGTTTTATAGTGTATTTGTTCTGGTAATCTTGATGCTGGTGTTCCATCTTCCTTTGAATATTTGAAGACTCCTAGTTTATCGAAATATCCTTTTTGTACAAACTTATATAACTTTTCAAAGTCATCTTTAGTTTCACCTGGAAAGCCCACTATTAGCGATGTTCTTAGAATCACTTCTGGTATTTCTTTTTGGATTTTTTGTATTAGTATTTCTATTTTTTCTCCTGTCGTTTTTCTGTTCATTCTTTTTAGTACTGTATCTGATATGTGTTGTATTGGAATATCAAAGTATTTGCAGATTTTTGGATTGTTTTTTACTGTTTGGATTAGTTCTTCTGTAATGCTCTCTGGGTAGGCATAAAGGAAACGAATCCATTTTATTCCATCTATTTTACTTATTTCTTCTAGTAATTCTGGTAAGCGTTGTTTTCCATATAATTCTTCTCCATACTTTGTTGTGTCTTGAGCAATTATTATTATTTCCTTATATCCCTTATCTGCTAAGTTTTTTGCTTCTTCTATTATATCCTCAAAAGGTCTGCTTACATATTCTCCTCTAATATTTGGAATTGCGCAATATGTGCATTTGTTACTACAGCCTTCTGCTATTTTTAAGTATGCTGTAACTTTGCCTGTTGTTATTACTCTATCTAGGTAATCAAGATTTGCTGTGGTTATATTGCGATTGTTTCTGTCTATCAAATCCTCTATTTTTTTCCATAATTTATCGTATTCTTTTATTGAAATAAACAAATCAACTTCTGGAATTAATTTTTCAAGGTCTGCTTTATATCTTTCAACCAAGCATCCCATTGCTATTAGGTACTTACATTGTCCTGTTTTTTTGTATTCTGCCATTTCTAGCATTGTATCTATTGCTTCTTGTTTAGCACTTTCTATAAATCCACATGTATTTATTATAATAACTTCCGCTTCTTTTACATTATTTACAATTTCATAATTATGGTCTTTAAATAGACCTATTGCCATTTCTGTATCTACTAAATTTTTAGTACATCCTAGTGATATAAATCCTACTTTCATTTCTACTCCTCACAATAATCATTGTTACACATATTTTTTCTTGTCATTTCTAATAAGTTTAGTTTAGTAAATCCTGCTACTTGTGTTTTTGCTCTGTCTTTTTTTAGTTCTAGTTTTAGTAGTTCTTCAATTGCTGTTTTATTTTCATCTTTGTGCATATCTATGTAATCTATTATAATTATTCCTCCTATATCTCTTAAACGCAATTGTTTAGCAATTTCCACTGTTGCTTCTTGATTTACTTTAAAGATTGTTTCTTCTATATTTTTCTTTCCTGTATATTTACCTGTATTTACATCTATTGCAGTTAGGGCTTCTGTCATATCTATTGTAATGAATCCTCCACATTTTAGCCAGATTTTTCTGTTATTTATTTTTTGTATTTGAGTTTCTAGTGAATACATATTGAATAAATTTTCGTTTCTTAGTTCTAATTCTATACCTTTGATGTTTTTTAGTGTTTCTTTTATTTCTCTATATATACCTCCATCATTTACAATTATTCTGTTTAGTCCTCTATCGATTATATCTATTGCAGTTCTTCTTATTAAGGCCATGTTGTCATAAATAAGGGCTGGAACTTTTTTTGTATTCTTAGCTTTTTCTTTAATGCTACGCCATTTTTCTTCTAGTTCTTGTATGTCTTCCTTTATTTCTTCTTCTGTAGCATTTTCACTTGATGTTCTTAATATTAATCCCGTATTTTGTGGAACATATTTTTTTGCGATATCTATTAAGCGTTCTTTTGTCACTTCACTTTCTATTTTTTGGGATACTGTTATAATATCAGTTTCTGGCATTAGTACTGTAAATCTTCCAGATAGGTTGATATGTGTACTTACTTTTGCACCCTTTGTTTGTGTTCCATCTTTTCTTATTTGAATTAATATACTGTCTCCCTCTTTTAAAACTTTTTCTATTGGTTGTTGCGGAATCTGATTTTTGGTTACATCTACCTTTGGAAGTACATCTTGAACTCTTATTAAGCTATGCCTTGCTTCTCCAATATCAATAAATGCTGAACCGCATTCCTTTTAGAACATTTTGAACTTTTCCAATATAAATATTGCCTTCAAGTCTTCTCTGATTTTCATGTTCCTCGTGTTTTTCAACTAAAATTCCATTTTCTACTAGCATTATTGTTTTTAAATTTTCTTGTTTGTTTATAAGTAATTCTAACATAATTTTATGTGCCTATCCTTTCTATTTTGTATTAAATTTGTTCATTGCCTTATCTACACCATTTTTTAAAATGTCCATTGTTGCTTCTGCTGCTTTTGCTACTCCTTGAGAAAGTTTCTCTTTTTCATCTTCTGGAATTGGGCCTATTACATAGTTTATAATGTCTTCCTTAAACTTTGGTGCACCAATTCCTACTCTAACTCTTGTAAAGTTTTCTGATTGAAGATAATGAACAACTGATTTCATTCCATTATGAGTTCCGTGGACCACCTTTTTTTCTTATTCTAATTGTTCCTGGTTCTAAGTCTATGTCATCATATACAACGATTATGTTTTCATCAGGAATTTTATAGAATTTTTTAAACTCTATTACACTTTCTCCACTTGAGTTCATATATGTTTGTGGTTTTAGAAGAATTACCTTTTCCCCATTTATGTGCTCAACTGTATATAGTCCATTAAATTTAGACTGTGAAATTTTTATATCACAGTCTGTTGCAATTTTATTTATAACATTAAAGCCCATGTTATGCCTTGTGTTGCTATATTCGTTTTCTGGATTTCCAAGTCCTACTATTAAATACATATTTTCTCCTCTTTTTTATATTAATACATCTTCATCTTCTGGATTAAATTCATAGTGTCTTTTTGGGAATACTGGGTTCATTTTATTATCTTTTAAAGATTGTAGTATTACTTTGTTTTTATATGGTAAACTTAGGGTTTCTTGTTTTATGAATGTAAGTAGATATGGTTTATACTCATCTGGTGTTATTTCATATAATTTCATTACATGTGATAGCATTTTATACATATCTGTACATCTCTCAAGAGTAGGTGTTGACATTATACTACCTTTTCTATTTCTTAGATAGTTGTATATTGGAAATTGAGCAAAATCTAATTTTTCTGATAGTATTGCTGCCTTAATTGAATATACCATATCTTCATAGTACATTTTTTCTATGAATGTTATGTTGTTTTTTTGTAAAAACTCTCTTCTCCAACATTTGCTTGATACTGCAAAGTGCATGTCGCAAAGGATTCTTGCTTTTTTGCATGAGTTTTCTTCATTTGGAAGATATATTTTGGTTTTACCTGTTTCATCTTCTACATACTGAACACCAAAATAGCAAATATCTGGTGATTTTTTTTGAAGAGCTCTATCAATTTTTTCTAATGTTGTTTTTTCATATAATGTATCATCACCATCTAAGTATATTATGTATTCGCCTTCTGCTTCTTTTATGCAGATATTTCTGCCTGCTCCTAAGCCTCTATTTATATCACTACTTAATATCTTAATCTTAGGATTTTCTTCAAATTCTTTCATTTTGTTTAATGTTCCATCTACTGAACCATCATTAAATAATATTATTTCATAATTCTCAAAAGTTTGTTTTAAAACACTGTTAATTGCCTTTTTAATATATTTTTCAATATTGTAAGCGCATATTATAATACTAAATCTTTTTTCCATTTTTATCACCTTATTACATATTTTTTGGTATGTTTATTTCATGTTTTCTTTTTCTATTTCTTGAATTACATCCATTCTGTCTTTATATCTTCCTCCAAGAACCTCAGTTCCTAGCCAATCTCTTATTATGTTGATTGCTGTATCTAAGCTTATAAATTCTGCTGGTAATGCAAGTACATTTGCATTATAGTGTGCTTTTGCTCTTTTTGCACCCTCAATATTAAAACAATCTACACTTCTTATTCCTTTGAATTTGTTAGCAAACATTGCCATTCCAAATCCACTGCCTGAGATAAATATTCCAACATCACATTTTTTTGTTTGAATACTTTTGCAGGCTTCTTTTATTGCTTCTGGGTCATCTAGTGTTTCTTCATCAAAAGTTCCAAAATCCTTATAGTCAATTTTCTTTTCTTCTAGATATGTTAATACCTCTTTTTTTAATTTGTATCCACTACAATTACATACTATTGCTATCATAAGCATTCCTCCTTTATCGCTTCGTTATAGATTCCTAATAACTTAGCAATTGATTTTTCTTGTGCAAACTTTTCTTTGACATATTCTGAAAGTTCTTCTCTGTTATATTTATTTTCATTTTTCAGAATTTCCATTAGAGCTTTTGCTAGTCCTTCGTAGTCTTCTGTTTTTACTATTTTTCCAACTTTTTCTGTTATGTATTCTTTCATTCCTCCTGCTTCTGTACAAACAACAGGTGTTCCACATGCTAAGGCTTCAACTGCAACTAATCCAAATGCTTCCATTCTGGATGGCATTGCAAAAACATCTGCTATGTTGTATAACTTTTTAAGTGTTCGTTGGCTTTTATGACCTATAAAATATGTATTCTTTAATTCTAAATCTTTTGCCTGTTTTCTTAATTCTTTTCTTAATGCACCATTTCCTGCAATAACAGTAATTATATTCTCATTTTCGTAAATTTTAGCTGCATTTAAAAGAATATCTACACCTTTTAATCCTGATAATCTTCCTGCATATAGCACTATTTTTTGATTTGTGTATTCTATTCCATATTTTGAAAGAATTTCCTGTTTGTTGTATTCTTGTATGTTAAATACTTTTGGATCATATCCTGCTTGTATTACTTCTGGGTTTGATTCAGGGAAAATTTCTTTAATTAGTCTACAATTTTCATTTGATACTGCTATTATTTTTTTTGCTCTTTTTATTACATACTCTGCCATTTTCTTAAATCTATCACCTTTTTGTAAACCTATAACATCTGTTCCATGTGATGTTACTACAACTGGCACATTATATTTACATGCTATACTTGAAATTACCCATATATGGCCTGAGTGTATTATATCTGGTTTAAAGGTTTCGATTTCTTCTTTAATTGCTACATCAAAGCTATTGCAAAACTCTTTTAGTTGTGCATCTGTCATTTCATAATAGTTAAATGAACTTCGTGAGTGACTTGTAAAACATGGAAAGTTAAAATCTAATTGTCCTGGAATTTCTTCTTCATTTTTAAAATACACTGGGTGTAGTTTAAATTTTTTAAATTCTTCATTTTCGACATTTTTTGTTTCATTTTCTGGCATGATTATACAAATTTCGTGTCCCATTTTTTGTAAGGTTTTTGCAAGATTTGTGGTATATACGCCACTACCTGACCCTACTAATGGTAGATGATTTATTAGTAGTATTTTCATAGGCTTTCCTTTCATTTTTTGTTCTCTTTATTCTATAAATTATACCATAAATCTACAAAAATGTAAATTTTACTTACAAGTCACATATAATACTTTTTAAGTTTTAATTTAGTTTCATTTTTATAAATTTCTTGCCATTTGTATTCCTGAACAAGATGCCATCATTAGTCCTCTTGTCATTCCTCCGCCATCTCCTATTGAGTATAGGCCTTTTATGTTTGTTTCAAAGTTCTTGTCTATTACTACTTTGTTGCTATAGAACTTTATTTCTGGTGCATATAGTAGATTGTCTGGTGCTCCAAATCCTTCTACTATTTTGTCTACTGCTCTTATAAATTCTAGAATACTTACCATTGTTCTATATCCTAATGCAAAAGTTATATCCCCTGCTACTGCTGATTTTAATGTAGCTTGCACTGTATTTCTTTCTAGTTCATAATCCCAAGTTCTCTTTCCTCTGTATATATCTCCTAGTCTTTGTACTACTATGTTTCCTGCTCCTAGGTCGTTTAAGTTTTGTGCAACATTTCTACCATATTCGATTGGGCGTTTAAATGGGCTTGTAAAATGGTGTGATACTAGTATTGCTAAATTTGTATTTGTGCTTTTTCTTTCTTTGTATGAGTGACCATTTACAAGTGTTAGGTTATTATCATAAACTTCTGCTGAAACAAATCCACTTGGGTTTTGGCAGAATGTTCGTACTTTATCTCTGAATGGTCCAACTCTACCTATGAATTTTGCTTCATACATATATTTGTTTACATCTTTCATTACTTCATCTGGAAGTTCGTATCTAACACCAATATCAACTATTCCAGTTTCTGTATTTATATTGTGTTTATTTGCCATATCAACTAACCAGTTAGCACCTTTTCTGCCTACTGCTAGAACTACTTTGTCAGCATATATTTCAGTTTGCTCAATTTTTTCATTTTCTAGGTCTTTTGATGCTTTTATTTTTACTCCTTGAATGTGGTCATTTTCTATTATTAAATCTGTTACTGAAGTTTGGAACATCATTTCTACTCCATTATCCTCAATATATTTTTCAAGTCTTCCATAAACTTCATGGCTTTTTTCTGTTCCTAGGTGTCTTATTGGAATATTTATAAGTCTGATTCCTTCTTTTTGGGCTCTATCATTAATCTTTGCTATTTCTTCTTTATATTCTGTTCCTTCTAGGTGTTTATCTGCACCGAAGTCTAAATATATTTTATCTGTATAATCAATTAGATTTTTTGTTTCAGGAACTCCTATTATCTTATGTAAATTCCCTCCAACATGTATATCATCATCTTCGCTATTATATAAAGATAATTTACCATCTGAAAAGGCTCCAGCACCTGAAAAACCATTTGTAATATTGCACATTGGTTTACAATGTACGCATTTATTTGTTTTTTCAATAGGGCAATATCTATCTTCAACACGCTTGCCTTGGTCTATTAATAGTACCTTATTATATTTTTTTAACTTTATTAATTCGTATGCACAAAAAATAGAGCTAGGACCCATTCCTACTACTATTACATCATATCTATTTGGCATAAAAAAATCACTCCTTTGACTAATAAATTATATCATAGGAATGATTAATTTGCAATTAAAATTTATCTTTTTTAAACATTGTCCTTTATATATTCAACAACGTCACCTACTGTAACTACTTTTTCAGCATCACTATCTGGTATTTCCAAATCAAATTCTTCTTCTAAAGCCATTATTAATTCAACTATATCTAAAGAATCTGCTCCTAGATCATCTATGAAAGATGCTTCTGCAGTTATTGCTGTTTCTGGAACTCCTAATTGTTCTATGATTATTTCTTTAACCTTATCAAAAATTTCTTCTGAGTTCATTTGTTTACACCCCCTTTTAGTTTTGCGATAACTATTATCTACTATAAGATATTATATCCAACTGAAAATGTCAATACTTTTTACTTATTTTTTTCAAATTCTTTTTTTATAATGTCCACAGTGCCACTTTTAGCAAAGTTTTCGGCTTGTTTAATTGTGTAATAGAATAGTTTTTCATCACTACTTCCATGTGCTTTTACAACTGGTTTTTGAACTCCTAGGAATAGTGCTCCTCCATATTCTTTATAATCCATTGTTTTGCTAAAACGTTTTATTGCAGGTAAAGATGGAGCTGCACATATTGTGCTCCATAAGTTTTTCTTTAGACTTTCTGTTAATGTTCTTTTTACAAGTTTTCCTAAGCCCTCTGTTGTCTTTAAAAATACATTTCCTGTAAATCCATCTGTTATTACTGCATCAATTTTGCCTGTAAAGGCATCACGGCCTTCTATGTTGCCAACAAAGTTGATTCCATGTTCATCAGCTTCTTGTTTTAATAATTTATAACTTTCTTTTACTAAGTCATTTCCTTTTGTTTCTTCTGTACCTATATTTAAAAGCCCAATCGCAGGTTTTTCAATGTTATATATCTTTTTCAAATATACATTAGCCATTTGTGCAAATTGTAGAAGGTTGATTGGTTTACAGTTTGTATTTGCACCAGCATCTACTAGCATTACTCCTTTTTTATATGATGGAAGCATTGGTGCCATTGCAGGTCTATCCACTCCTTTTATTCTACCCACCAATAGAGTTGCTCCTGTGAGTAATGCTCCAGAGTTTCCTGCTGAAACAAATACATCCCCTTCTCCTTCTTTTAGTAGTCTAAATCCTACAACCATTGATGAATCCTTTTTATGTTTAATTGCTTGTGTTGGAATATCTTCCATTGTTATTTCTTCTGTTGTATTATGTATTGAAATTTTGTCTGATATTTGACCTATATTTTCTTTATTATATAATTCTTTTACTTTTTTATTAATTATTTCTTCATTTCCAACTAAAATAATTTCTGAATCAATTTCTTTTATAGCTTTTACGGCTCCCTTAATTGTTGCCTCTGGTGCATTATCTCCACCCATCGCATCTAAAATAATTTTCATAAACCTCTCCTTTTTATTTAGCTAAAGCCTTTTATTTAGAATTTTTTGATGTTACTATTGTATGCTTTTATTAGGAAAAAATCAAGTGGTAAAGTGAAAAAAATACAAAAAAAGCAAGGATGAACCTTGCTTTTTTATTTTTGAAATTACTCAATGATTTCAGAAACTATACCAGAACCTACTGTTCTACCACCTTCACGGATAGCGAATCTTAGTCCTTTTTCCATAGCTATTGGTGTGATTAATTCGATTGTCATATCGATATTGTCACCTGGCATTACCATTTCTGTTCCTGCAGGTAAATCTATAACACCTGTAACGTCTGTTGTTCTGAAGTAGAATTGTGGTCTATATCCATTGAAGAATGGTGTATGACGTCCACCTTCTTCTTTAGTTAATACATAAACTTGTGCTTTGAATTTTGTATGTGGATGTATTGAACCTGGTTTTGCTAATACTTGACCTCTTTCTATTTCGTTTCTTTGGATACCTCTTAATAGTAATCCAACGTTATCTCCAGCTTCTGCTTGGTCTAATAATTTTCTGAACATTTCAACACCTGTGATAACTGTTTTCTTTCTTTCTGTTGTTAAACCAATGATTTCAACTTCGTCAGAAACTTTTACTGTTCCTCTTTCTACTCTACCTGTTGCAACTGTTCCTCTACCTGTGATAGAGAATACGTCTTCAACTGGCATTAAGAAGTCACCATCTGTTGGTCTATCTGGTGTTGGGATGTAGCTATCTACTGCATCCATTAATTCTTTCATGCATTGATATTCTGGTGCATTTGGATCTGTTGATGTAGATTCTAGAACTTTTAGAGAAGATCCTTTTATAATTGGGATTTCATCTCCTGGGAAATCATAGCTTGATAATAAGTCTCTAACTTCCATTTCAACTAATTCTAATAATTCTGGGTCATCAACCATATCGCATTTATTTAAGTAAACAACGATATATTTAACACCAACTTGTCTTGCTAATAGGATGTGCTCTCTTGTTTGAGGCATTGGTCCATCAGCTGCTGAAACAACTAATATTGCTCCATCCATTTGTGCTGCACCTGTAATCATGTTTTTTACATAGTCAGCGTGGCCTGGACAGTCAACGTGTGCATAGTGTCTTTTTTCTGTTTCGTATTCAACGTGAGCTGTGTTGATTGTGATTCCTCTTGCTTTTTCTTCTGGTGCTCCATCGATTTGGTCATAAGCTGTAAATTTAGCTTTTCCTAATAATCCTAAATATTTTGTAATAGCTGCTGTTGTTGTTGTTTTACCATGGTCAACGTGGCCGATTGTACCAATGTTAACGTGTGGTTTGGTTCTTTCAAATTTTTCCTTTGCCATTTAAAAATCCTCCTTCAATTTGGAATTAGATATCTTCTAATTCTCTTTTATTTTTAAAATTTAATAACAAATTCTTTAAACATTGTTATTTTATAACATTTTTGCTATTTTTGCAATAGTTTTAATGTATTTTTTTTATTTTGTTTGAGGAAGCTCATTGTATTTCTTCCTCAAACTGGAATTAATTATTCTTCCTTTTTAGCTCTAGAAGCAACGATTGTTTCTAGAATTGATTTTGGAACTTCTTCATAATGAGATGGTTCCATAGCATAAGTTCCTCTACCTTGTGTTTTTGAACGAAGGTCAGTTGCATAACCAAACATTTCTGCTAATGGTATGAATGCTCTTATAATTTGCATTCCGTTTCTTGCTTCCATTCCTTCCATTTTTCCACGTCTAGAGTTTACATCTCCAATAACATCTCCCATGTATTCTTCTGGAACTGTTATTTCAACTTTCATTATAGGTTCAAGGATAACTGATTTACCTTGTTTACAACCCTCTTTGAAAGCCATAGATCCTGCAATTTTGAATGCCATTTCTGATGAGTCAACATCATGGTATGAACCATCAACAAGAGTTGCTTTGAAGTCTATAACTGGGTAACCAGCTAAGATTCCGCTTTCAGCAGCTTCTCTGATACCTTCTTCAGTAGGTTTTACGTATTCTTTTGGAACAACACCACCAACGATTTTGCTCTCAAATTGAACACCTGAACCTGGCTCTAATGGTTCCATTTCTAGCCATACATGACCATATTGTCCACGTCCACCTGATTGACGAATGAATTTACCTTCAACTCTTACTTTGTTTCTAATTGTTTCTTTGTAAGAAACTTGTGGTTTACCTACATTACATTCAACTTTGAACTCTCTTTTTAATCTATCAACTATAATGTCTAGGTGTAATTCACCCATACCTGCTATAATTGTTTGACCTGTTTCATGGTTTGTATATGTTTTGAATGTTGGATCTTCTTCAGCAAGTTTTGCTAAAGCTATACCCATTTTTTCTTGAGCTACTTTATCTTTTGGCTCAATTGCGATTTCGATAACTGGTTCTGGGAATTCCATTGATTCTAATATAACTGGATGATCCATATCACATAGTGTATCACCTGTTGTTACATCTTTTAAACCAACTGCTGCTGCAATATCTCCAGAATATACTTTGTCTATATCCTGTCTATGATTTGCGTGCATTTGAAGAATTCTTCCTATTCTTTCTTTTTTATCTTTGTTTGCATTTAAAACTGTTGAACCTGAATCTAATGTTCCTGAGTAAACTCTAAAGAAACATAGTTTTCCTACGAATGGGTCTGTTGCAATTTTGAATGCTAATGCTGCAAATGGTTCAGAATCTGATGTTTTTCTTTCTACTTCATTACCATCTAGGTCAACACCTTTGATATGTGGTACATCAAGTGGTGATGGCATAAATGCTACAATGTAGTTTAATAATTCTTGAACACCTTTATTTTTGTATGAAGATCCGCAACATACTGGAACTATTTTATTTGCTATTGTTCCTTTTCTTAATCCCATTTTGATTTCATCTTCAGAAAGTTCTTCACCTTCTAAATATTTCATCATTAATTCATCATCTTGTTCTGCTGCTGCTTCTACCATTTGGCTTCTGAATTTTTCAGCTTTTTCTTTTAAATCTTCTGGAATATCTGTTTCCTCAATAACTTTTCCTAAATCATCTTTATGGATGAATGCTCTCATTTTTATTAAGTCAACTATTCCTTGGAATGTATCTTCAGCTC
>OIEN01000207.1_pt1 | contig 42042 bp, 30 predicted proteins | sample 1581741 | NCBI WGS metagenome assembly OIEN01 (sample SAMN01760944, study PRJEB22395) | human gut metagenome | reverse complement strand
AAGGTGATATAATTCTAAATGAAGGTGATATCTGTAATTGCCTATTTTATATAGAAAAGGGATTTATTAGACAGCACTACCTAAAGCATGATAAGGATGTGATAGAACATTTAGCATGTGAAAAAGATGTTGTCTGGTGTATTGACAGCTATTTTAACCGAGAGCCAACACATCTTATGATGGATGCTGTAGAAAACAGTGTTTTATGGGAAATTCCGCGTGATATAATGGAAGAACTTTCTGATGCTAATGGTGATATAGCTTATCTATATCGGAGTTTTTTTGAAAATTCCTTAATGTTATCACAATTAAAGGCTGACATTTTACGTTTCGAATCAGCAAATGACAGATACGCTAGATTACAGCAACATTTTCCTGAAATAACTAGAAGAGCACCTTTGACAATGATTGCTTCATATCTTCAGATGACATTGGAAACATTAAGCAGAGTACGTGCATCAATAGCTAATGCTGAGAGCAAATAAAGCAAACTAACTATTAGGACTTAACTAAATCGAGTAGGAGGAAAACGAAGTAGTTTTCTTCCTACTTTCGTTTTCCGACCTCTCACACCACCGTACGTGCCGTTCGGCATACGGCGGTTCCTTAGTGCTGATGCAATTTGACATATTAGTCCACAAGGCAAGGGTAGCCTTGAAGTTTTAGCCTCTCGTTATTCATGGCTCGGCATAGGATCGGACTTCCTGCCGTGTTCCAATATCCACCACGAGTATTGGCCCATTGCCAAGCTCGCCACCTGTCTATGCCACATCTCACGAGATTCTTGAACCTTGCGCCGACTTTCTTCCAACTCTTCCAGACATAACTCCGGATTCTGTGACGAAGCCATTTATCCGTTGTTTGGAGGATGTTACGCATATCAGCCAATTTAAAATAGTTCATCCAACCATTGATGAATTGGTTCAGCTTGTCTTTCAGTTTTGCGTAACCCCAACCATTACTTCTTGATGTCAGCTCTTTCAGTTTCACTTTCATCTTAGCAACCGATTGGGGATGCAGGCGCAGACCGCATTTCCCGTTCATCATATAGAAGGAATAACCCAAATACTTCACCCCGCCAACGTAGGCCACTTCTGTCTTTTCCCGGTTAACTTTAAGGTGAAGCCGTGATTCGATAAAAGTGGAGATGGTCTCACGGACACGTTCTGCAGCACGCTTGCTACGGACTAGTATCATGCAGTCGTCTGCATAGCGGACAAACTTGTGACCCCTGCGGGTGAGTTCATTGTCAAGCTCGTTAAGCATGATGTTTGCCAACAGAGGGCTTAACGGACCGCCTTGGGGAACACCTTCCACACTTTCCTCATAGCTGCGTCTGACCATGACGCCTGCCGTAAGGTACTTGTGGATAAGCGATATCACGCGTCCGTCACGTATGGTGTGGGACAGTATCCTTATCAGCATGGCGTGGTTTACCGTGTCGAAGAAGCGTTCAAGGTCAAGGGACACGCAGTATGTATAGCCTTGGGTGATATATTCCTGCGCCCGTTTCAATGCCTTGTGGCAGCTTCGATGGGGGCGGAAGCCAAAGCTGTTGTCGCTGAACTGGCGTTCATAGATGGGACTCAGTATTTGGCTGATGGCTTGTTGGATTAACCTGTCCACTACGGTCGGGATTCCTAGCGGACGGTTCTTACCCCCACCCTTCGGGATTTCTACCCGACGGACGGGGTTCGGGCGGTAGCTGCCCGATTTCAAGGATTCCACGAGTTCATCTTTGTGCCCTTTCAGATAATCACACAATTCCTCGGTTGACAATCCGTCTACTCCACAGCTGCCGTGATTCCGCTTAACTTGCAGGTAGGCAAGGTTAAGGTTCGACGGCGAGAGGATGAACTCCAATAGGTTTCCACGTTCAAATTGCACTTCCTTGAGGTTGTTTTCAGTCATGTCCATGAAAGTCTGCACCCCCTCATAGCTTTCGCATTCCGTGCTATCATTTTGAGGGCGGCTACCGATTGACATCGTTATTTTCTGCGTTCTTCCCTTCATGGAGTGACTTTCATTTACTGCTCAATTGACTAATGGTTCAGCCCTTCCCCGAGTTGAGTAGAAAAAAATATATCGGGTACTATGGCCTCGGCTGACTTCTCATGGCAGGCTTTACTCCGTGATTCGGAAATCCATCCTCCACACGTCCATGAGACCTCCCCAGTTAAGGACATGCTCTTTCCATCTTATACCTGCTTGATTTACTTTGGGCATTTCCGTATAGCTATCGGACTTTGACTTGTTTGGTAGTCTTATCCATGCCCACTAGCCTTATATCAAGTTTCTGTACGTCAGGCCAGATGTTTGCCGCCAGCTTCCTTCAGATTCCATCTCACGATGGACACCCTTGCTCTTGGCTATACACTTCCCGCTATCGGGCGTGTTACGGACTTGCACCGGTTAGAGTATGTTCGTGCTGGGCGAACCATCAAAAACAGAGGCCATCTCAATTCATTTTGAGACGGCCTCTTTCAAATAAAATCTTTAGCCTTATTTATCGCCGTACATACGGGCACGCATTTCCTTGATATGGTCGGATGAAATGTATTCGTCGTAATCCATCATCTTGTCGATGATGCCGTTCGGAGTCAGCTCGATGATACGGTTGGCCACGGTTTCGATGAACTCATGGTCGTGTGAAGAGAAGAGCACATTTCCCTTGTAAATCTTCAGGTTGTTGTTGAACGCCTGAATGGATTCCAAGTCCAGGTGGTTGGTCGGAGTATCCAGAATCAGACAGTTGGCATTGCGCAGCTGCATGCGGGCAATCATACAACGCATCTTCTCTCCTCCCGAAAGTACGCTGACTTTCTTCATCACTTCTTCGCCGGAGAACAACATACGGCCCAAATAGCCTTTCATTTCCACCTCATTGCCCTGTCCGTACTGGCTCAGCCAGTCCACCAGGTTCAGGTCGCAGTTGAAATAATCGGTGTTGTCCAATGGCAGGTAAGCCGTGGTAATGGTTACCCCCCAGTTATAATGTCCGGCCTGTGCCTTGCGGTTGCCGTTGATAATCTCGAACAGAGCCGTCATGGCACGCGGGTCGCGGCTCAGGAACACAATCTTGTCGCCCTTCTCTACCGTGAAGTTCACGTCGTTGAAGAGCACCGTACCCTCTTCCGTTTCGGCACGCAGACCCGACACCTCCAGAATCTGGTTGCCCGGTTCGCGGTCCATCGTAAAGATGATGCCCGGATACTTGCGTGACGACGGCTTGATTTCGTCGACCGTCAGTTTCTCCAGCATCTTCTTGCGGCTGGTAGTCTGCTTGGACTTCGCCACATTGGCAGAGAAACGACGGATAAATTCTTCCAGTTCCTTGCGCTTTTCTTCCGCCTTGGCCTTCTGGTTCTGCTGCTGACGGAGAGCCAGCTGGCTGGATTCGTACCAGAAGCTATAGTTACCGGCAAAGAGGTTCACCTTGCCGAAGTCGATGTCAACCGTATGCGTACATACCGAGTCGAGGAAGTGACGGTCATGGCTCACCACCAGCACGGTATGTTCAAAATTGGAAAGGTATTCTTCGAGCCAGGTCACCGTATCCATATCCAGGTCGTTGGTCGGCTCGTCGAGCAACAGGTTGTCCGGATTTCCGAAAAGCGCCTGTGCCAGCATCACGCGCACCTTTTCCTTACCACTCAAATCACCCATCAGCGTGTTATGCTTGTCTTCCTTGATGCCCAGCCCGCTCAGCAGGATGGCCGCATCGCTTTCGGCATTCCAGCCTTCCAGTTCGGCAAACTTTTCTTCCAGTTCGGCTGCCTTGATACCGTCTTCATCGGTAAAGTCTTCCTTGGCATACAGGGCTTCGCGCTGCTTCATGATGTCCCACAGCACGGTGTGTCCCATCAGCACGGTATCGAGCACCGTATGGGCATCAAACTTGAAGTGGTCCTGGCTCAACACCGAAAGGCGCTCGCCCGGTCCCAGGGTGACACTTCCCTTGGTGGGGTCCAGCTCACCCGAAATCACTTTCAGGAACGTAGACTTACCGGCACCGTTGGCTCCGATGATGCCATAGATATTACCATTCGTGAACTTCAGGTTCACGTCGTTATACAACACTCTTTTACCAAATTGAACGGCTACATTTGAAACTGTTATCATCTGTTTTTTCTACCTTTTTTGAATTATGCGGCAAAGATACGGATTTCCACCGAAAAAATAAAGGGAAAAACCATGAAGCGTTTCTCCCTTTCTGTTTTAGAACCAGTCCTTCAATTCCGAGGCCTTGGCTTTACTGATGATGATTTTCTCGGGCACCGGCACTTTCAGGTTGATGGCCAATCGTCCGTTGAACCACAGGCTGATGTCGGACACGGCCTTCCGCGACACGATGAACTGGCGGTTGGCCCGGAAGAAATCGTGCGGATTGAGCAGTTCGGCCAGCTCGTCGAGCGACTGCGAGAACACAAACTCCTTCCCCTCTCCGTCGACAGCCTTGACCAGTCCGTTGGAAATATAGAAATACTGGATGGAATCGACCGATACTGGCAGGAACTTGTCGCCCTTCACCGGCACCAGAAAATGGGTCTTGTAGCTTTCCTCCTTTTTCAGGCTCCGGATAATCTCCGACAGGTCGGGCTGTTTCTCCGCCTTCGGCTGTCCGCCCAGCAGTTCCAGCTTATGCATGGCCTCCTGCAAGTCGGTCCGGCTGATGGGCTTGAGCAGATAGGCCACGCTGTTCACCTTGAATGCCCGGAGCGCATATTCATCGTAGGCCGTAGTGAAGATAATCGGACAGGTGATGTCCACCTGCGCACAGATGTCGAAAGCCGAGCCATCAGCCAGATGGATGTCCATAAACACCAGCTCCGGCATGGGATGCGTACGAAACCATTCCACTCCGTCGAAAATGCTGTCCACCTCCCCGACGATTTCAAAATCGGTGTCCACTTCCTGCATCACGGCCTTCAGGTTGCGCAAGGCCGCTTTCTCATCTTCTATAATCAGTGTTTTCATTTCAAATCAAAGGCAAAATCACAGTAAAACGGTTGTTCTCTTCCTGTACGGAAACTTCCTTTTTATAAAGCAACTGGTAACGTTTGGCCAGATTGGCCAGTCCGATTCCCATTCCGGCCGTCCCGCCCCGCTTGGGTTGCAACGGGTTGCTCACCTCCACCGTATCGCCTTCCGCCTTTACCAGCACCGTCAGCGGACGGCGGTTACTGATTTCGTTGTGCTTCACGGCATTCTCTATCAGCAGCTGGAGGGCCATGGGAGGCAACTTGCGGGAAAGCAGCTCCGGCGAAATCCGGATGTCAAACTGCAGATTTTCTTCGTAACGCACCTGCAGCAGATACATATACGACTTCACAAAATCCATCTCCTCCCGTAGGGTGACGGAATGCGACTCATTGTCCTGCAAAGTATAGCGCATCACCTTCGACAGTTCCTCCAAGTAATGACGGGCCTTATCGGGCGATTCGCGAATAAGCAGATACAAGGTGTTCAGCGAATTGAACAACATGTGCGGATTCAGCTGGCTCTTCAAGGCTTCATACTGGTTGATGATATTTTCCGTGCGCAACTGCTGGTTTTCGAGCAGCATCTTGCGGCTTTTCCGGTTCTGATGGAAGAAATAACAGCTTCCCGTCACAATGCAAGTAATCAGAAAATCCCGTAAAGGATGGAGATAATGGTGAAGCATGGCATCGATAGCCGGAATGTCGAAATGCTGGTGCAGATACACGAAGCATTTTCCCAGCAGGTTGCTGACTACCCAGGTGACCACAAACGCACAGATCATCTTCTTCCACCCGATGGAAACCATGTCACTGTTAAAATGAAACAGAGTCTCGTTCAGGAAGAAAAGCAACAGCAAGGATATGTAGGTAAACAGCACCTCATTGCCCACGTCTGCCCAGTGCATCCCCGGAAACGAGAGCCCGTCGGAAGAATACGGATTCGACAAGGTAATCAGTTCCGGAAAATGCGTGAGGAATGCCACCATGATGGAGATGGCATTCACTACCAGCAGATATTTATTGTCCACGATTCGCTTCATGCGTCAAAATCAGGATTTGGAAGAAACCTTACGGGCCGATACATACATACCCGGACGGAAGTCCTGGAGCGGATTCAGCACGCGGGCGTACACTTTGATGGAACGGTTGGTGCTGTCCACCATCTGGTCGATGGATACCAGCACGGCTTCAAAGACTTTAGTCCCCATGCCATTCACACGAAACTCCATCCGGTCGCCTACCTTCAAGTCATCCAAGTCCTTCTCGTAGGCCGTCAGCTGCAACATCAGCGCCTGCTTGTCAATCACGTCACACACAGGTTCACCCACATTGAAATATTTTCCCAGATTGACGTTCATATTCGTCACATATCCGCTCAGCGGAGCTTTTATCTCCAAATAAGGATGAATGCCCTGCGTCTGCAAATGACGGGTATCCATACCCAGAATCTGCAACTGGGCAGCCGCCGCATCCAGCCGGCTCTTCATGGAGAGATAGTCCGACTTGCTCTGCTGCATCTGTTTCTGTGAAGCGGCCTCGTGCGAAGCCAGGTTCTTCTGGCGGAGATATTCTTTTTCCAGGAATTCCACTTGTGCGGCTGCATCCAGCCAGGTCTGCTGCAAGGCGATGAAGTCCGGATTTTCCAATGTCAGAATTACTTGGTTTTTCTGTACGTAACTGCCCGGCAGGAAAGACACGCTGTGTACGGCACCTCCCATGCTCAAGGTAATGGTGGCATGTCGCTGCGGCGGTACCATCAGGATACCGTTGAAAGACGGTGCATTGGCCACTTGGGTAGCTCCAGAAACCCCGTCCACTTCCACGCTGTCGGCCGAGGCTGAAAGACTGTCGGCCTGTACCGACTGTGTGCCGGCTGCTTCATCGGTTGTTTGTTCGGATGCACCTCCCCCGCAAGCCGTGAAAGCCAGTGCACACCATAAGGCTGAGAAAAAAAGTATCTGTTTCATCTTTTTATGCTTTTTATTTTTTATTCAGTGTATAATTCGATTTCCAGTACGGATACGTTATAGGCATATACCGTTTCAATGTAACTCCGGCGGATGTCGCGTGAAGCGTTCAGGCTCTGCACGAAATCCGTGATATTGATTTCACTTTCCTTGAACTTCAGCAGGGCACTTTCCTGCAAGGCTTCTGCCTCTTTCAGAGCAGCCTTGGAATAATAATCCAGACTCTCCTGCTGCTGACGGGCACGGCGGTAAAGTTCTTCCACCTGGTTGTTCAACTGTACCCGGTTCTGCTCAGCTTGCCATTCCGCAATCTGCAAGTTCACCTTGGCCTGTTTGCTGCGACTGCGCTGCGGGAAGAACAGAATGGGAAAGGACACGCCCACCATCCACGAGTTCAACCCGTTCAGCGGAGCGATTTTCTGACGCACATACCCCAGTGAGAACTCCGGGAAAAACTTGCTGCGTTCAATGCGGAGTTCCGATTTCTTTTCCTGCACCTGGCTGGCAAAATAATTCAGATGGGCTGCCGAAAGAGGCCGATCCTGCAAAGAGAGCGGAAGTACCGCCAGCGAACTGTCGTTGGGCACTACCGGCGCACCGGCATAGCAGGCCCACGCAAAACGACGGGAAGCCAGTTCCATTTCCTCCCGAGCTTGCAGGCTGCGGGTGTGAAGATCCGCTGCCAGCGTGGCAATCATGTTCCGTTGCGTCTGGTCAATATCTCCCTGCTGATAACGCAACTCCCCGCTTTCACGCAGCTTCAGGGCCAGTTCTTCCTGCTCTCCATACAAACGATACAAATGAAGAGCATATTGATAGTACACCCACGCCCGTTTCACTTCGGCCACAATTTCTTTCTTCACCATGTCACGGTAGTTGCTGCCGGTGGTTACCTGTGCATTGACCAAGGCATTCTTATAGAAAGGAGTCAGCAAGGAACCGAGCGACTGTTCTACCGACAGTTCATTGTCTTTCCGATATTCCCCGTTCAACTGCCCCCAGGAGTAGCTGAACGAAGTGTTGCCCCCGTCCCAGACTTCTCCACGGGCTGCCCGGCTCCGTTCGATTTCCGCATTGGCCATCTTCAACCGTGGGTGATTCTGCAAGGCTATTTCCAAGGCCTCATCCAGCGAAATCGCCTTCTGAGAAGTCGGATTCACGGCGGAAGCAGAGACGGCCAGCAACAACAACAGACAGGTCATTCCGGCTTTCCGGCCCAACCGAGCACGGTGTCTTTTCCGTCCCCACAAATGGGCAATGACATTTACCAGCCGGTAGAACACCGGAATGACAATCAAGGTCAGCACGGTAGACACAATCAGTCCGCCAATCACTACAGTCGCCAGCGGGCGCTGTACTTCGGCTCCAGCCGAGGTAGCTACCGCCATGGGCACAAAGCCCAGTGAAGCCACCAGTCCGGTCAGGAACACCGGTCTCAACAGATGAGGACATCCTTTTGCAATGATTCGATTCGTACACATAGTATAAGTTTTTTCTTTTCGCAAATCATTAAAATGATTGATCATCAAGATACCATTCAGCACGGCCACACCAAACAGGGCGATAAATCCCACACCGGCCGAGATACTGAACGGAAGGCCACGCAACCACAAGGCTACGATACCTCCAATCAGTGACAAAGGTACGATAGAAAAAACAACTAACGAATAAATTACACTTCTAAATGCGAAAAACAACAGTAAAAGTATCAGCATCAGGGCTATCGGAATCACAATACTCAACGTGCGTACGGCATTCTGCAGGTTTTCAAACTGTCCGCCGTATTCCCAGTAATAACCCGGTTTCAGTTTCACGTTCTTCTCCAAAGAGGTACGTATCTGTTCCACTACCTGCTGGATGTCGGCATCACGCACATTGACACCGATGACAATCCGTCGTTTGGTGGCATCGCGGTTAATCTGCAACGGCCCGTTCTCCAGGTCGATGCTAGCCACCTCGCTGACCGGTATCTGGATGCCTTCGCTCGTGCGGACAAACAGTTTGTCGATATTCAGGTCTTGCACCTTATCCTTATCCAGACGCAGTACGAGGTCGAAACGACGTTCGTTTTCAAAGACCACTCCGGCAGTCTCTCCGGCATAGGCCGTACGGATAATCGTATTCAGTTCCTCTATGTCAATGCCGTAGCGGGCAATCTTAGCACGGTCGTATTTCACCAGCAACTGCGGAAGTCCCATGGCCTGCTCTACCAACACATCAGAAGCTCCAGGCACCTGTTTCACATACTTGGCCGCCTCTTTGGCCTTAGCATAGAGTTCGGCCATATCTTCTCCATACAGTTTGATGGCGATATCGGCTTTGGCTCCTGTCATCAGCTCATTGAAACGCAACTGGATGGGCTGGCTGAAATTGAACTCGGCTCCCTTCACCGACTCCAGCGACTTTTTCATCTTCTCCACCATCTCCGCGCGGCTGCTGGCCGAAGTCCATTCACTGAACGGCTTCATCACAATCATCACGTCGGCATCCTCTACGGCCATCGGGTCGGTAGGTACTTCAGCCGTACCGATTTTGGCAACCACGTGCTTGATTTCCGGAAAATCCTCCTTCAGTTTCTTCTCAGCCGCAAGCGACACCTCGATACTGCGGCTCAAGGAACTACCTGCCGGAAGCGTCATCTGCATGGCGAAGTCGCCTTCATCGAGTGTCGGAATAAATTCGGCTCCCAACCGGGTGAACAACAAGAAGGACAATATTAATAAGGTAAAGGCCGAAGCCAACGTACCCCACACATGGGCCAGACAGAAATTCAAGGCACGGTGATACACACGGTTCAACTTCTCGAAGAAACGGTCGGCCAAGGTCGGCTTCACAGCCACGGTACGTTTCAGGAAAAGCGAAGCCATCATCGGCACATAAGTGAGCGACAGCAACAGGGCACCGATGATACAGAACACCAAGGTCTTGGCCATCGGAGTAAAGTACTTGCCTTCAATTCCCGTCAAGGTCAATATCGGGAAGAACACTATCAGAATAATCAGTACGGCAAACGTCGCGCTCCGCACCACATTGCCGGCACCTTTTTCCACTTCCTCATTCATCTCCTGCTTGCTCAGTGTGCGGCCCATCCATTTCTTGCTATAGATGTGTGCCAGAATACCTTCCAATATCACGATGGAACCGTCTACCACAATACCAAAGTCGATGGCCCCCAAACTCATCAGGTTGGCCGACACGCCGAATACCCGCATCAGGATAAAGGCAAAGAGCATGGCCAAGGGAATGACGGACGCCACAATCAGTCCGGCACGTACATTTCCCAGGAACACAATCAATACGAGGAACACGATAATGGCTCCTTCCACCAGGTTACGGATGACCGTCGAAATGTTACGGTTCACCAATTCCGAACGGTTCAGGTACGGTTCTACGCTGATACCCTCGGGCAGCATCTTCTGTACCTTGGCCACCCGCTTCTCCAGTTCCTGGGTCACCACATTGGCGTTGGCTCCTTTCAGCATCATGGCGATACCTCCCACGCACTCACCTTCTCCATCCTTGGTCATGGCTCCGAAACGCTTGGGAGCACCGTAACGCACTTTTCCGATGTCGCTCACATGCACGGGAATCCCGCCCCGGTTGGTCACGACAATCTGCTCAATATCTTTCAAGTCGGAAATCATACCTTCCGAGCGGATGTAATACGCCCGGTCCACCTTTTCTATATAGCTTCCTCCGGTATTCTGGTTGTTGCGGCTCAGCGCATCGAACACATCACTGATGGTGATGTTCAACGAATACAAGGCATCCGGGTCGACGGCCACCTCATACTGTTTCAGGTAACCTCCGAAACTGTTGATTTCCACGATACCCGGGATACCTGAAAGCTGGCGTTTCACAATCCAATCCTGGATGGTACGCAGCTCCATGGCATCGTACTTCTTTTCATACCCGGGAGCCACCTTCAGCACATACTGATAGATTTCGCCCAGTCCGGTGGTGATAGGCATCATCTCCGGCACTCCTAATTCAGAAGGAATCTCTCCAGCCACGGTCTGTATCTGCTCATTTACCAGCTGACGGGCATCCAGCGTGGGCACGCTTTCCTTGAACACAACCGTCACCAGCGACAAACCGAAACGGGACACCGAACGGATTTCCTGTACATTCATGATGTTGCTCATGGCCACCTCTATCGGGAACGTAATCAGCTGTTCCACCTCCTGAGGCGCCAACGTGGGCGACACCGTAACAATCTGCACCTGATTATTGGTGATATCGGGCACGGCATCAATGGGCAATGTCAGCATGGAATAGATGCCCCCTATCATTAAAAACAGTGTCGTCAGGGCGACAAACAGTTTTTTGCGAATTGAAAAACGGACTATTTTCTTAAACATTTTCTTGAGTGTTGATTGATGATGGTAGCAAAATTAATCCCTCACTTCCTCTAAAAGATGCATAAAAGTGTGAAACAGACAAATCAAGGGTTGAACCGACCTTTCGGGATGATGAAATGAAAAAAGGAGAGGCCGAAACTGAAACTTACCTTTTTCCATGTCAGTGTGGCAGTTTTTTATTATTTTTGCGGCCAATTCGCACAAGAATCGGATTGAGGCACAGATTTTGCTAGTGAAAAAGCAAAAACATTCAACTGAAATAAAAACCATTAAGATATGAGTAACAAAAATCAAAACCCAAACGTGGAAGAAGAATTGAAGAACCAACAGCAGAACACTGCCGAAAACGCGCAGACTGCCGCTGAATCTCAAGAAGCGGAAACGCAAGAAACCCAGAAAGAAGGGGAAGAAAAGAAGGAACTCACTGCAGAAGAAAAGCTGGAAAAGGAATTGGAAGAAGCTCAGAAAGTAATCGACGAGCAGAAAGACAAATACCTGCGCCTGTCTGCAGAATTCGATAATTTCCGGAAACGTACCATCAAGGAAAAGGCCGAACTGATCAAGAACGGTGGTGAAAAGGCCATCAACGCCGTACTGCCGATTCTGGACGATTTGGAACGCGCACTGCAGAACATGCAGAAAGCGGAAGACGTGAAGGCCATCTACGACGGGGTGGAACTGATTTACCAGAAGTTCCTGAAAAACCTGCATCAGGAAGGCTTGGAAAAGATGGAACCTGTCGGTCAGGACTTCGATACTGATTTCCACGAAGCCATCGCATTGGTGCCGGCTTCCAGTGAAGACCAGAAAGGAAAAGTGCTGGACTGCGTACAAACAGGATACAAGTTGAACGAGAAAGTCATCCGTCACGCCAAAGTGGTGGTTGCCCAATAATAAACAGGTAGAGTCATGGCGAAAAGAGATTATTATGAAGTGCTTGGAGTTGCCAAAACGGCCACGGCAGACGAAATAAAGAAAGCGTATCGAAAGAAAGCCATCCAGTATCACCCGGACCGCAACCCGGGCGACAAGGAGGCAGAGGAGAAATTCAAGGAAGCAGCAGAAGCCTACGAAGTGTTGAGCAATGCCGACAAACGTGCACGTTATGACCAGTTTGGTTTTGCAGGGGTAGACGGTGCAGCCGGAGGCGGAAGTGGATTCGGCGGATTCAATGGCCAAGGCATGTCCATGGACGATATCTTCTCTATGTTCGGTGATATTTTTGGTGGACACGGAGGCTTTGGCGGATTCAGCAGCGGATTTGGCGGAAGCAGTCAGCCACGCCAGCGTAAGTTCCGTGGTTCCGACCTGCGGGTAAAAGTCAAATTAAACCTGAAAGAAATTTCTACAGGAGTAGAAAAGAAGTTCAAGCTGAAGAAATATGTGCAATGCAGTCACTGTCACGGTACGGGTGCCGAAGGCGACGGAGGCACGGAAACCTGTCCTACCTGCCATGGAACAGGTAGCGTAACCCGCACACAGCAGAGTATTTTCGGTATGATGCAGACCCAGACCGTATGTCCGCAATGTGGAGGTGAAGGAAAAATCATCAAGAACAAGTGTAAGGAATGTGGCGGCGAAGGCATCGTGTACGGTGAAGAAGTAGTCACCGTGAAGATTCCTGCCGGAGTGGCTGAAGGCATGCAGGTAACCATCAACGGAAAAGGTAATGCCGGAAAGCACAACGGAGTGCCGGGCGACCTGCTGGTCTTGATTGAAGAAGAAAAGCATCCGGAACTGATTCGTGACGAAAGCGACCTGATTTACAACCTGCTGCTGAGCGTTCCGACCGCAGCCCTGGGAGGTACGGTAGAAATCCCGACCATCGACGGAAAGGCCAAAATCAAGATAGAACCGGGTACACAGCCTGGTAAGGTACTCCGCCTGCGGGGCAAAGGCTTGCCGAACATCAACAGCTACGGATACAATACGGGAACAGGCGACTTGCTGGTCAATGTCAGCGTCTACATTCCGGAAACACTGACCAAAGAAGAACGTCAGGCACTCGAAAAATGGCAGGAAGCCGAGAACTTCAAGCCGAACATGAGCCTGAAAGAAAAAATCTTCAAGAAGTTCAGAAGCCTATTCGACTAACACAATCTCTTTTTGACAGAAATACAAGGTCATTCCTTCGCGGGAATGGCCTTTTTTTATGGGTTCCCCTCTCATTCTCCAAATAATCTTTAAACCCAACCTAAAAAGAGATAATCGCAGAAAATGCAAGGCACTTTTTTTGTACTTTTGAGGCAACCTAAAAACAAGAATCAATGAAACACTGTATCTTGATAGGAATGCTGTTTTGTCCGGTCCTCGTCTTTGCACAGACCGAAAACAAAAAGTCTCTTCCGGCCGACTCCGTTTCTGCCGCTCCCCTGCACACGGAGAATCTGTTGCCGCAGGATACCCTCAGTGTACCTCTGCCCGCACCCGTACAATCACATTATCTATATTCTCCCTTCGACATGTATGGCATCACTCCCTTCAGCTATACCACATGGGAGCTGCATAAAGGATTCAATGCCTCCATCGGCATGAACGTCACGTTCAGCCCCAGCAAATATGCGCCTTCCGGCGTAGGATTCGGACAGGATGCAGCCTTCCTGTATGCCGTTCCCCTGAACAAACGCCTCAGCGTGGCTGGCGGACTGTATGCCAGCAATTTCAACTGGGGAGGCATCAACTACCGGAACGTGGGCATTGCCGGTATCGCAGCCTTTAAGGTGAACGAACGAATCAGCCTGTATGCGTATGGCAACAAGTCACTCATGCCGAAACGTTCGCCCTACTACTACCCTCTGCCCAATTTTGCCCCAGACCGGATTGGCGGAATGATCAACTTCAAATTCAACGAAAGCAGTTCCATCAGCATCGGTGTGGAAGGAATCAGAGCCCCTCAAGGACCATACTGGTGGTAAATGAAAGCTAAAAAGATAGGTTATCCTGATAAAAATGATGATATTTGCAGCGGCTTAAAAAACAAGAATCATGAATTATCAGGAAACACTCACTTATCTATATAACAGTGCCCCTCTGTTTCAGCAAGTTGGCAAGGATGCCTACAAAGAGGGACTGGACAACACGTACGCCTTGGACAATTATTTCAACCACCCTCACCGCCGTTTCCGCACCATCCACGTGGCCGGAACCAACGGAAAGGGTTCTTGCTCGCATACGCTGGCAGCCATTCTACAGTCTGCAGGCTATAAGACAGGCCTCTACACCTCTCCACACCTCGTCGATTTCCGCGAACGAATCCGTGTGAACGGCACACCGGTGAGCCAGGAGTTCGTCATCGACTTCGTAGAAAAACACCGTGCCTTCTTCGAACCGCTACACCCTTCTTTCTTTGAGCTGACCACTGCCATGGCTTTTACTTATTTCGCCCAACAACAAGTGGATGTGGCCGTCATTGAGGTGGGCCTTGGAGGAAGACTGGACTGTACCAACATCATCCAGCCCGACTTGTGCGTCATCACCAACATCAGCTTCGACCACGTACAGTTTCTGGGCAATACGCTGGCAAAGATTGCTTCCGAAAAAGCCGGTATCATCAAAAAAGGCGTTCCAGTAATCATCGGAGAAACCACTCCGGAAACCCGACCGGTCTTTCAAGCCAAGGCAGAAGCCGTAGGTGCCCCCATCGTATTTGCCGAAGACGAGCACCTGCTTCTCAGCGCCACACGGAACGAAGCCATGCACTACGTCTATCAGACGGCAGACTATGCCAACCTGGAGGGTGAACTGGGCGGACTGTGCCAGTTGAAGAACACCAACACCCTGCTCTCTGCCATCCGCCGCCTTCCCGATGCAGGCTATCGCCTCACGGAAGAAAATGTACGGGAGGGTTTCCTGCATGTCTGCGAACTGACCGGCCTGATGGGACGCTGGCAAAAACTGGGAGAACATCCCACCATCATCTGTGACACCGGACACAACGTAGGCGGCATGCAATACATCACAGAACAGCTTAAAAACCAATCCTATCAGACCCTACATATTGTCATTGGAATGGTGAACGACAAAGACGTGAGTGGCGTACTCTCCATGCTCCCCAAAGAAGCCCGTTACTATTTCACACAAGCCAGCGTGAAACGAGCTCTTCCTTGTGACAAAATGAAAGCTTTAGGAGAAAAGTTCGGATTGCACGGTGAGGCCTACCCACATGTAGCAGAAGCCTTCAAAATGGCCCGTACACAGGCTCTGCCCGAGGATTTCATATTTGTGGGAGGAAGTAGTTTCATTGTAGCCGATTTACTTTCTTTAAACAAATAAAACATATTCTTTCTTTGCAAAATGTTTGGGTATGTGATAGAAAATCTTTTTATTTGCACAACAAAATAATGTGTGAACTAAAAGATTTTAATAATATGAACAACACATTTTACAAAGAAAATAATTTAAGCGGCTTAAAAAGAGCAGATTTTCAAAAAACAATCGACGGTAAAGAAACGGATTTGTTTATTCTTTCAAATCAAAACGGCGCTGAAGCAGCCATCACAAACTACGGGGGAGCGATCTTAGCAATCATGGTTCCGGATAAAAACGGAAAACTGGCCAATGTCGTACAAGGTCACGACAGTATTGACCACGTCATTCAAAGCCACGAACCTTTCCTCAGCACCTTAATCGGACGTTATGGCAACCGTATTGCCAAAGGTAGTTTTCTGATAGACGGTCAAGAATACAACCTGACCATCAACAACGGCCCAAATTCTCTTCATGGGGGCCCCACAGGTTTTCATGCCCGCGTATGGGATGCCAAGCAGGAAAACGAACAGAGTGTCGTGCTTCATTATGTGGCAAAAGATGGAGAAGAAGGTTTCCCTGGTAATCTGGATGTCACAGTTACCTACACCTTCACCAATGAAAATGAACTGGTCATTACCTACGTGGCCAACACGGACAAAAAAACCATTATCAATCTGACCAATCATGCATTCTTCAGCCTGGCCGGTTTGAATAATCCTACACCGACCGTAGACAACAATATCGTCACCATCAACGCAGACTATTACATTCCTATTGATGAAGTATCTATCCCGACAGGAGAAATTCTGAAGGTGGAAGGTACACCGATGGACTTCCGTACACCCCATACGGTGGGAAGCCGCATCAATGAGCCTTTCCAGCAACTCATCCACGGAGCCGGATACGACCACTGCTACGTATTGAACAAACGGGAAACAGATGCCTTGGTCTTCGCCGCAAAATGCGTGGAACCCGAAAGCGGACGTTCACTGGAAGTTTATACCACCGAACCGGGCGTACAGGTCTACACAGCCAACTGGCACAACGGTTTCGCCGGATACCATGGAGCCACTTTCCCGGCCAGAAGTGCCATCTGTTTCGAAGCACAGCACTTCCCTGATTCACCCAACAAAGGCCATTTCCCTTCAGTAATACTGAAACCAGAAGATACCTATCACCAGGTAACCATCTATAAATTTGGCATCGAAAAATAATACCTAGAAAATCAATCTAATTTATAACTTAATACACTTTCAATTTAAACCATGGAGCAACAAAAACAAAAAACTAATGTCATCGCAATCATTACGATGTTCTTTCTGTTTGCGATGATTTCATTTGTTACCAACCTGGCTGCACCGTTTGGTACCATCTGGAAAAACCAGTATGCCGGTGCGAACACATTGGGTATGATGGGTAACATGATGAACTTCTTGGCATACCTTTTCATGGGTATTCCTGCCGGTAACATGCTGGTAAAAATCGGATACAAAAAAACATCTTTGACTGCCATGGCAGTCGGCTTTGCCGGTTTGCTGGTACAATATCTTTCAAGTCTCTTCGGAGCTGACGTGGATGTATTCTCTTTAGGTGAATACTCCATCAAGTTGAACTTCATTGTGTACCTGTTGGGTGCCTTTATCTGCGGTTTCAGCGTATGTATGCTGAATACAGTTGTCAACCCGATGCTGAACTTGCTAGGAGGCGGTGGTAACAAAGGTAACCAGCTGATCCAAACAGGTGGTGCATTGAACTCATTGGCGGGTACACTGACTCCGCTTTTCGTAGGTGTACTTATCGGTACAGTTACTCCCAAGACAGCGATGTCTGACGTGGCTCCACTGCTGTTCATCGCCATGGGCGTGTTTGCTTTCACTTTCATCGTGATTTCTTTCGTATCGATTCCGGAACCTCACATGAGAAAGAAAGGCGACAATACAGTTAAAGAAAAATTCTCTCATAGCCCCTGGAGTTTCCGCCATACGGTGCTGGGGGTTATCGGTATCTTTATTTATGTAGGTATTGAAATCGGTATTCCGGGCACACTGAACTTCTATTTGGCAGATTCAAGTGAAAAAGGAGCCGGTATCCTGACCAACGGAGCCGCCATCGGTGGTGCCATCGCAGCTATTTACTGGCTGTTGATGCTGGTGGGACGTCTGACCAGTAGTATCATCAGTGGAAAAGTTTCAACCCGTGCACAGTTGATTACAGTTTCTGCTACCGCCATAATCTTCACCGTGATTGCCATCTTTACCCCCAAAACAGTAGGTTTCAATGTACCGAAAGTGGTATACGATCCGGTAGCCAAGACCTCTGAAATCTTGACAAACGCAGGGGTTCCGGCCGAACAGATTGCAGCATTCGTCAGCAATCCGTCGGAAGAAGCTTTGGCACCCTATTCAGATGCACTGAAAGAAATACATTCAACTCCCGCTGAGGTCGTAAAATCAATGGAGACACCCCGTGTTCCGGTAAGTGCATTGTTCCTTGTACTCTGCGGTCTGTGTACTTCTGTCATGTGGGGAGGTATCTTTAACTTGGCTGTAGAAGGATTGGGCAAATACACCGCACAGGCTTCCGGAATCTTTATGATGATGGTAGTAGGTGGTGGAATCTTCCCGTTGCTGCAACAAGTCATCTCCGATGCAGTAGGTTATATGGCCAGCTATTGGCTGATTGTAGCTATGCTTGCTTACCTGTTGTTCTACGGTGTAACAGGTTGCAAGAACGTAAACAAAGATATTCCTGTAGAATAATTCCGGCTGTCCGGTCCTGCGCGTCAGGGCCGGATATGCTTTTTTTAATATTAACCTTTAAATTTTTATCATTATGGACATAGAATTTGTAAGAAGCCGCTTCATCAAGCATTTTGACGGTACAACAGGCTCAGTATATACTTCTCCGGGACGCATCAACCTGATCGGTGAACACACAGACTACAACGGAGGATTTGTATTCCCGGGAGCAGTAGACAAAGGCATGGTAGCCGAAATCAAACCGAACGGAAAAGATAAAGTTTGCGCTTACTCCATCGACTTGAAAGACTACGTAGAATTTGGTCTGAACGAAGAAGATGCCCCGAAAGCAAGCTGGGCACGTTATATATTCGGTGTTTGCCGTGAAATGATCAAACGCGGAGTTGATGTGAAAGGCTTCAACACCGCATTTGCCGGTGATGTGCCTCTGGGTGCCGGAATGTCTTCTTCTGCTGCCTTGGAATCTACATACGCTTTTGCGTTGAACGATTTGTTTGGAGACAACAAGATTGACAAATTCGAACTGGCTAAAGTAGGTCAGGCAACTGAACATAACTATTGCGGTGTGAACTGCGGTATCATGGACCAGTTTGCTTCCGTATTCGGTAAAGAAGGCCACCTGATTCGTCTGGACTGCCGTTCACTGGAATACCAGTACTTCCCCTTCCGCCCGGATGGATACCGTCTGGTATTGGTTGATTCAGTAGTGAAACATGAACTGGCTTCTTCTGCATACAACAAACGTCGTCAGAGCTGTGAAGCTGTGGTGGCTGCCATTAAGAAGAATCACCCGAACGTAGAATTCCTGAGAGACTGCACAATGGACATGCTGAACGAAGTAAAAGCAGAAATCACTCAAGAAGACTACATGCGTGCAGAATATGTAATCGAAGAAATCCAGCGTGTATTGGATGTATGTGATGCATTGGAAAAAGGTGACTATGAAACAGTAGGTCAGAAGATGTACGAAACTCACCACGGCATGAGCAAGCTGTACGAAGTGAGCTGCGAAGAACTCGACTTCCTGAACGACATCGCATTCGATTGCGGAGTTACAGGTTCACGCGTGATGGGCGGCGGATTCGGCGGATGCACCATCAACCTGGTAAAGAACGAGCTGTATGAAACCTTCATCTCTACTGCAAAAGAACGCTTCAAAGAAAAATTCGGTCGCAGTCCGAAGGTATACGATGTAGTCATCAGCGACGGCTCACACAAAGTCTGCTAATTCTAGATTCTTAATCTTATAAGTAAGGCTGTCTCAGTTTCCATTCCATTGGAAAAAGAGACAGCCTTTTTTCATGTCGATAAACGACCCCCTAAAAAACCTCCTGTCTCAGTTTTCACACGTTCCAATCGCATGGCTGAAGACAGGAGGTAATTTCTTTATTGACGCTTGTTTCCTCAATCGCCTCTGTAGTAATACAACAAAGAATGACGGGCTATGAAATCGGCATTCAGGCGAACCAGCATCTTCTCTCCCACTTCGGGCAACTCCGCATCCGGCAACAGATTCTCACAGATGCAATACGTCAGCAAATCGGGCGGACAAAGCATCTCTTCGGTCAGCATACGAAACGCATTGACCGCAGCCTCCTCCTGATTGTAATACGGATTTTCCGTATCGGCAATGTACTCGCACACATCCTTGGCCAACAAAAGCCCCTTCCGTTCATCCACCATCAGCACAAAATTCCGGTTCTCTTTCATCTGTGGCAAAGTATGGTTTTCATCGTCCGGCCATTGAAGAATTTCCACCAGAAAACGCTTCAATGAATCATAACCGTTCAAATAAATAATCCGCCTTCCTCCTGTCCACAACGTAAACAGACGATAAATCTCCGCATTCTTCTCGAGCACGGTATCCGGCATTTCAGGCTCTTCCGTATACAAGCCCGGCACCGATTTCCAAACCTTCGACTGCTTGCCCGCCAGCAAGTCAATCCATTCGTGCAGGAAAAGTGCCAGAGGCCCCGTCGGCACAATGAACCGGTCGGTCGGTGTCACCTGCTCAATATAAGGCCACATGGACGGTTCCGTCAGATAAGTATGTCCGAAAAGCCACGACAGTTTCCGGTCGGCCTCCTTCTCATCGGCATATCCGGAGAAATATCCTTGCAACCCCTCATTTTCAGGAGCCTTCTCATACGCTTCTTCCAATATCGGCAAGAAAGCCTTCGCCTGCTGCAGAATACGTCCGTCCAACGGATTTACATACGTATGCTTGAACAACGCTTTCTGCCATGTATTCCAGATAAGGAAGCAAAGGTCTTCTTCATTGACCTCTCCCTTCACATAATTCTTTCCCATGGGATAAAAAGGAAGACACCGTCCATACAAACGTGTATGAGCCGTCAGAAAACTCTGCCACAATCCCAGTTCCGATACGATATCCTCCAGATAAGCCGCCGCATAAAGACAGATTTTCTTCCGGTACTGTTCCGGCAACTCTTCCAGGCCACATGCCGCATAAAGCTGGTTGGCCAGTTCCACAAAGAACCCATCCGACGGACACACGGCCGTATAAGGATGTATTGCCAGCCAGTCGTTCAGGTAAATCACATTCTTTTTCATCTTACATCTACAGTTAAATCAATTCCGGGCGAAAAGCGTAATCAGCAGAGACACTACAGCCAATCCGATTCCGGCTCCCGTCACACCGGCCCAGCCAAATGCATGCCAGCATGTACCGGCCAGGAAGGTACCGAGCGAACCGCCCACGAAATATGTCGTCATAAAAATGGTATTCACACGATTGGTCGCTTTCGGTGCCAGCGACAAGGCACACGTCTGGTTGCTTATCTGAATGCACTGCATACCGATGTCTATCACCACAATGCCTATGATAAACCCGATGTAGAAATTCTGGAGCATGTACATCACCACCCAGGCCAGTATCATCAACCCGCAACCCAGGTAAGTGAAAAAGCGTACGCCCAGCTTGTGCACCAGACTACCCACAAATGAAGCCGTCAACGCCCCCGCGATGCCACACAACCCCAACATGCCTATCACATTGTTTCCCGCATGAAAAGGCTCCCCACTCAACTTGAAGGCAAGGCATGCCCACAAAGCCAAGAAACTGCCGAAACAGCATCCGGCCCGTACCGAAACCATCCGGATAGTGGGTTGATTCCGATACAATGAGAACAACGACTTCATCAGTCCGCCATAGGTTCCCTTGAAGTTCGAAGGCATATCCGGCAACACCCGGAGAATAAGAAAAATACACAAAAGCATCAGTACAGCGGCGATATAGTACATGGTGCGCCAGCCCCAATATTCACCGACAAACCCACTGACTACCCGAGAGCCGAGAATACCCGTCAACAAACCGCTGACCATCATTCCTACATTGCGGGCCTTGTTTTGCGGAAGTGAAAACTGTGCCGCTATCGGAATAAAGATTTGCGGCATGACCGAGCAGACACCCGTCACCAGCGAAGCTGCCAGAATATAAGGTACACTCGAAGAAGAAGCGATGCTGCACGTAGCAGCCACCAGCAGCAGAAAGTTTACCACTATGATGTGTTTGCGGTTGTACAAGTCTCCCAGAGGAATGATAAACAGCAAACCCAGCGCATATCCAATCTGCGTAGTCATCGGTATCAGGTTGGCCGTAAACTCCGAAATGTCCAGGTCTTCACTGATACGATTCAGCAACGGCTGGTTATAATACAGATTGGCCACCGACAATCCCGAAATGACTGCCAGCATCCACAACAGTTGTGCCGGTATTCCTTTATTTTCTTCCAGTTTTTGTTTCATACGTGCTTCTACGTCTTTCTTTTGCCCGCAAAAATACGGAAAAAAACAAAAGTCTGAAATGATGGGCCACAGATTAAGAGAGAAGACAAATGTAAAATTCATGCAGTAACCTCGCGCAAGCAAGCGGAATGAGTAAATAAATTACAAAACAATTACAAGACTTGGAGGAAAGGCAAACCGCATAAAATCAGCCACACAGGCCACCAATGAAGTCATCCGACAAAAGAACCGGAAAATAAAATAGTTAATTATCTACCGCCTGTTTTGTTAAAACGTTACCTCCCCTCCATACGGGTAAAAAAGATTTTTTAACTTTGCGAATGAAAACGGAAGGAACTGACTATCAGACTTTCCCCAACAACAAAGCATTAAACTGACAAACACTAAAAATAGATTTACATTTCATTTAATTAAACTTTTATGGTACATCATTCCAAATTCCTGTTTTCAGCATTGGTCGTTTCAGCCATGGCGGCAGGCGCAAATGCTCAGGTAACCACTTCTGCTATCAGCGGAAAAGTTCTCGATGAAACCAAAGCACCGGTCATTGGCGCTACAGTGGTAGCCATTCACGAACCTTCGGGTACGCTTTACGGTGCAGTCACGAACGTAGACGGACGTTACACCATCCAAGGTATGCGTACCGGTGGTCCCTACAAAATTGAAATCTCCTACGTAGGCTACAACAAGACGACCTACACGGGTATTTCCCTCGAACTGGGTAACACCCTCAGCCTGAACGCTGAAATGAAACCGAGTTCAGAACTGCTGGACGAAGTCGTAGTGGTAGCCGATGCCAAAGCCAATGCCGGAGCAGCCCACAACTTCTCGACCCAGAAAATCGAAAACACTCCGACAGTAGACCGTAATGTGTACGACATCGTGAAGAACATGCCGATGGCCATGACTTCAAAGAACGGAGGTATCACCTTCGCCGGTTCAAACAACCGTTACAACAGCTTCCAGATTGACGGTACAGTAAGTAACGACGTGTTTGGTTTGTCTGCATCTGGAACTAACGGTGGCCAGACAGGTGCCAACCCGATTTCTATGGATGCCATCCAAGAAATTCAGGTAGTCGTTGCTCCTTTCGACGTACGTCAGAGCGGATTTACTGGAGGTGGTATCAATGCCATTACCAAGCAGGGTACTAACACCACTCACGGTTCGGCTTACACTTACTTCAACAACCACAACATGTATGGTAAATACAGTGCCGTACGCGATTATGAAAAATCTCCGCTCACTCAACAGTACACTCGTACTTATGGTGGAACATTGGGCGGTGCCATCGTAAAAGACAAATTGTTCTACTTTGTAAGCGCAGAAGCGAAGAAAGAATCTTATCCTTCAAGCGTATATCCTGGTTACACAGACAGCTATATCACCAACGATGTAGCCAAACAGATTGCTGACCAATATGCAAAACTAACCGGTATTCAGGAAGGATACGGACAGCGTGACATTGAAAGTAAATCATTTGGACTGTTAGCTCGTATTGACTGGAATATCAACCAGAACCACAAATTAGCTCTGCGTTACCAACACAACAACTCATACGATGATAATTACGGAGTAGGATCCACGTCATATACCTTCGTAAACAGCGGATACCGTATGAACAATAAAACAAACTCTATCGTAGCTGAATTAACTTCTCACTTAGGACAAAACCTCTACAATGAGTTTCGTGCTTCAGCCAGTTTTATTCGTGACCATCGTGATGTTGCTTACCAAGGACCAACAGTTCAAATTGAAAACATTTTAGGTGGTGACCAAAAAACAGCTATTACCGCTAACATCGGTACAGAATATTCTTCTGGTGCCAATTACCTGGATCAGGACATCTATACATTCGAAGACAATCTCTCTTGGTATTTAGGTAACCATACCCTGACATTCGGTACGCACAATGAAATCTACCGCATGAAGAACTTATTCATCCAAGCAGTAAATGGATCTTGGTATTATGCTGATTTACAACGATTTTTAGATGACCAGCCTTATAAGTTCTCCTATAAATATACAGACCCTGAATTAACTGGGGGTGATACACAATGGGCTCCAGCCATGAAGTCTGGACAGTTTGGTTTCTATGCACAAGATAAATGGGATGTAACCACAAATTTCAACCTGACGTATGGCTTGCGTATAGATATTCCTGTAATATTTAACAATCCAACTGAAAATCCAACATTTAATGAATACGCGGCACAGCAAGGATTCAACGTACGTGTTGGAGAAAACCCAAGTGCAAAAGTATTGTTCTCGCCACGTGTCGGTTTCCGTTGGTATACAAACGATTCACATAACACATTATTACGTGGTGGTATAGGTATCTTTACTGGTCGTGTACCATTTGTATGGTTGTCAAATGCTTTCAACAACACCGGTATGGAAAGTAAAGGTACCACTATTGAACCCAAAGATGGTAAAAATCATACTCACACAGCTCCTTCATTAGGACAATATGCCAACGATCCTATGGCTGGAGCAAATTCAGGAAGTGGTTATTTCAGTCCGGATATTGTAACTGTATCCAAAGACTTTAAATATCCGCAGGTATTCCGCGCCAACCTTGCTTTAGAACAAATGTTGCCAGGTGACATCAAAATGACATTGGAAGGAATCTATTCAAAAACCATGAATAATGTCTTCTTTGAAAACCTAGCACTGACAAATAAAGGTGAAAAAGTATATGCTATTCCGGGAGTTGAAGCATCTGCTGCTCCATATTATAGTAAAGCTAAAAGTGATTACTACAGCATTATTAATTTAAGAAACACCAACAAAGGATATACTTATGCTTTGTCTGCAATGCTGGAAAAACACTTTAACTTTGGTTTGGACATGTCTGCATCATATACCTTTGGACATGCAAAATCAGTAAACGATGGAACAAGTTCTGTTGCTTATTCTAACTGGAAATATAACTATTCAGTAGATACTAACTCTCAGAATGAGCTCGGTTTTTCTAAGTTTGATATTCCTCACCGTGTAATGGTTCAAGCCTCTTATAGCAGTCCTAAATATTGGAATGGATGGACAAGCACTACAATTGCAGTTATTTATAATGGATTCTCTGGAAGCCGCTATAGCCTGACAATGAACGAAAAGCAGGACTTTAACGGCGATGGCCAAAAAGGAAACTCTTTGCTTTACATACCAACTGATGAAGAGTTAAACAAAATGACTTTCGTTGATAACATTGATGAAGAAACAGGCAAAGTTATCATGACTGCAGCACAGAGCCGTGAAGCATTCAAACAATGGATTGAGAACGACAGCTACGCCAAGAATCACAGAGGCCAGTATGCTGAACGCAATTCAAACTTAAGCAAATGGGAACATGAGATTGATTTACACTTAGCACAAACTATTTATAACATTGAAGGCATGGGCAAGCTAGAATTTACATTCGATATAATCAACTTTGCCAATATGCTGAACAAAAAATGGGGTGCAAGCTATGAATCCGCTTACAATCTTTCCCCTTTGACTCTTAAAGAATTTGCAGCAGATGGTACAACACCATTATATTACTACAACAATGCTGAAATCCAGAAGAGCGACATCAGCTCACGCTGGCACTGCCAGGTGGGTGTAAGACTGACTTTCTAATGAAAGACTAACCCTTTACATAAAAGGTGTATTGCCCACGAAAGAACGGCAATACACCTTTCTTTTTATCACCCTAAAAACAAACCAGACTTATGAAAAAAATTATCTCGCTGTGTATGATGTGGTGCATCTGCCTCTCTATCTGGGCCGGAAAGCACTACACCGTCATTGTATCCCTTGACGGGTTCCGCTGGGACTACCCGCAAATGTACGACACTCCGTTCTTCGACCAGATGGCCCGCGAAGGGGTGAAGGCCACCATGATTCCTTCTTTCCCGTCGAAAACCTTCCCCAACCATTACACCATGGCCACGGGACTGGTGCCCGACCACCACGGCCTCGTGGCCAATACGTTCTGGGACCCGGAACGCAAAGAGCTCTACAAGATGACCAAGCCGGAAACCCGCAACAACCCTGCCTACTACGGCGGCGAACCTATCTGGATTACGGCACAGAAACAAGGCATCAAGACGGGCAATATCTACTGGGTAGGCTCCGACATCGCCGTCAAGGGACAGCACCCCACCTACTACCATGTGTACGACCAGCAACCGCGGCTCACACAAACGGAACGTGTGGCCGAAGCATTGAAGTTGCTGAAATTGCCGGAAGAAGAACGGCCTCAACTGATTATGATGTACTTTGAAGATTCCGACACGTACGGTCACCGCTACAGCCCGCACAGTAAGGAAACACACCGCTGCATTGAAGAGCTGGACGGACTCATGAGGTATTTGTGGGAGGGACTGCAGAGCCTGCCTTTCGGAAAGGACATCAACCTGATTGTGACGGCCGACCACGGCATGGCCACAGTAAGTGCCGACCGCTTCGTGCCCATCAAGCACCTGCTGAACGAGAAATGGTACACGCTGATTGACGGCAACCTGCCGGCACAGATTTATACGAAGCCGGAATACCGTGACTCGGTGTATCAGGCCTTGCAAGGACTGGACCACGTGCGGGTATGGAAGAGAGAAGAGATTCCGGCTTACCTGCACTACGGCAGCAATCCGCGCGTGGGCGACATCCTCGTACTGCCCGACCTGGGCTGGCTGGTGGAAGAAGGGACCCAGACACTTCCGGGAGCCCATGGTTTCGACCCGACCTACGACGACATGCAGGTGATGTTCCGTGCTTGCGGACCCGACTTCAAGAAAGGCTATGAAGCCCCGAAGTTCCGCAACGTATCGCTTTATTCCCTGCTGGCCCACCTGCTGCACGTCACTCCCGAGAAAACGGACGGCAGTCTGGAAGAGGTGGAAAACATGCTGATTCAGTGAGATTTATAAATCATCAAAAAAACGTCCTTACGTTTTTTAAAAACACAAGGACGTTTGAAAGGAAACGCCTAAGCGTTTTAAGTAAAACGCCTAGACGTTTTCTCTTAAACGCTTAGGTGTTTAAACAAAAACGCTTCGACGTTTTCATCCGAACGTCGAAGCGTTTTTATGCTTTATGTAAACAATTGAAAATCAGTCTTCCATCAGTTTGCGGTAGCGCACGCGTTTCGGTTCTACATTGCCCATGCGCTTCATCTTGTTTTCCTCGTATTCCGTATAGGAACCTTCGAAGTAGAACACCTGGCTGTCTCCCTCGAATGCGAGGATGTGCGTACAGATACGGTCGAGGAACCAACGGTCGTGGCTGATGACTACGGCACAACCGGCAAAGTCTTCCAGACCTTCTTCCAATGCCCGGAGCGTGTTCACGTCGATGTCGTTGGTCGGCTCGTCGAGCAACAGCACATTGCCTTCTTCCTTCAGGGCCATGGCCAAGTGCAGACGGTTGCGTTCACCACCCGAAAGCATGCCGCAGAGCTTTTCCTGGTCGGAACCGGAGAAATTGAAGCGGCTCAGGTAGGCACGCGCGTTCACATCGCGGTTGCCCATACGAATCAGGTCGTTACCTCCGCTGATGACCTGATATACGCTCTTGTTCGGATCAATGTCCTTGTGCTGCTGGTCCACGTAAGCAATCTTGACGGTATCGCCCACTTCAAACTCGCCCTTGTCCACCGTTTCCAGTCCCATAATCAGGCGGAACAGGGTGGTCTTTCCGGCACCGTTCGGACCAATCACTCCCACAATGCCGTTAGGCGGCAACATGAAGTTCAGGTCGTCAAAGAGCAGCTTGTCGCCATAGGCCTTGGCCACGTGCTTGGCCTCGATGACCTTGTTGCCCAGACGCGGACCGTTCGGGATGAAGATTTCCAGTTTCTCTTCCTTCTCCTTCACGTCCTCGTTCAAGAGTTTGTCGTACGAGTTCAGACGGGCCTTACCCTTGGCCTGACGGGCCTTGGGCGCCATGCGCACCCACTCCAGCTCGCGTTCCAAGGTTTTGCGGCGCTTGCTGGCCGTTTTTTCTTCCATCTCCATGCGCTTGGTCTTCTGCTCCAGCCAGCTGGAATAGTTTCCCTTCCAAGGAATACCTTCGCCACGGTCGAGTTCCAGAATCCATCCGGCCACGTGGTCCAGGAAGTAACGGTCGTGTGTCACGGCAATCACCGTTCCCTCGTACTGCTGCAGGTGCTGTTCCAGCCAGTCGATGCTTTCCGCATCCAGGTGGTTGGTCGGCTCGTCGAGCAACAGGATGTCGGGCTTCTGCAACAACAGACGGCACAAGGCCACCCGGCGGCGTTCACCTCCGGAGAGGTTCTTCACCAGCTGGTCTTCCGGCGGACAGCGCAGGGCATCCATCGCCCGCTCCAGCTTGCTGTCGAGGTTCCACGCATCAGTAGCATCAATGATATCCTGCAGTTCAGCCTGACGCGCAAAGAGGGCGTCCATCTTTTCCGGGTCTTCGTAATACTCCGGCAAACCGAACTTCTGGTTGATTTCTTCGTATTCGGCCAGCGTGTCTACCACTTGCTGCACCCCTTCCATCACGACTTCCTTCACGGTCTTCGCGTCGTCGAGCTGAGGTTCCTGTGCCAGATAGCCGACACTGTATCCCGGCGAAAACACCACTTCGCCCTGGTAATTCTTGTCGAGTCCGGCAATGATTTTCATCAACGTAGACTTACCGGAACCGTTCAGACCGATGATTCCGATTTTCGCGCCATAAAAAAAGGATAGGTAGATGTCTTTCAATACCTGCTTGTTGTTCTGGAATGACTTGCTCACTCCCACCATTGAAAAGATAATTTTCTTGTCGTCTGCCATATTCTTTATATTGGTTAAGTTATCTGTTTCTCATTCGTCGCACAAAATAGCGGTGAATGGCTACCTGATAGACCAGCAGTCCCACCATGCAGACCAGCAAGGCCAGCAGGTACTGCCGCTTCATGGAGTCTTCCACGTATTTTCCGAGCACTACGCCCAGCATCACGCCCGACTCCCACAACAGCTGGTAGGTGTGGTAGCCTGTCCCCCGCTCACAATGCTGCGGAAGATAAATCATCATCCGCAGGAACTGCAACAGAGACAGTCCCATGCCCAGTCCGAGAAGGAATCCGGCTCCCCACAGGGAATCACGGCCATCCGAAAGGTAAAGCATCAGCAAAGCCACACCCATCAGCACAAGGCCTGCGGCATTCAGGAAGCGTCCGTCGGCCTGACTGCGGAACATCCGGTCGAGCAACAGGAAGACCACAAATCCAGCCATTGCACAAATGTAGAAAAAACTATCGAATATCGTGCTGAATACCACCCCCAAAATGAAGGGGACCACCATCATGTTCAGTCCCGGAAGCAGGGTGCGGAACAGCAGAAAGCGGTCGAACGACATCAGCGGTAAATCCAGCGGAGCGCGGAAACAGACTTCCACCATCGATACCAGCAGGATAGGTATCACACACAGGATGGCAAACAGGTACAGTTCGTGCTGGAAGGAAAGGAAATCCCCCAGACTGTATCCACCCCAGATGCCACACAGCATGCCGAGCACCCCCGACCAGGTGAAAGTGAGGTTGGCCCTGTTCCGACAGTGGGTGGGCGTCACGTCGATGACCAGCGTACTTCCCATCGACATCAGCACGACCCCAAACAAGGCTCCCTGCAATACCCGAAGGGCTACAATGGTCCCTATTCCCGGAGAATAAGGATAAATCAGTCCCACCAACGCCAGCAACAGGATGCTGCGCGTGCACACCGCTTTACGCTTGAACGTATCGACCAGGTAATTGTTGAAAACGCCGAAGATGTACAAGGAAATTCCGAAAATGGCAATGGTACCTCCGGCCTGAAGGTTGGTATAGCCTCCCTCGCCCACCATCCACCGATGCAGCACCGGGAAAAGCATATACACCGCCGTGTACAGGAAAAAATTCGCTGTAAGTAAAAGATTAAAATTTCGATTCCACATTCTTTTTTCTTTTCTCGTCTCTATCTTGTCTAAAACACAGATGCACAGACTGTACCACCTGCCGGAAACTGACCGCCCGGTCCTACAGTCCATGCACCTTTATGCTTTGTCAAAAAACAACAGGCTTAATACTGCTCCGACTCATTGGGGAAGTCGCTCGACTTCACGTCGGCCACGTAATGCCCGATGGCATCCGTCATCACCGTATTCAGGTCGGCGTAACGACGCAGGAAGCGCGGGCTGAATCCTTTGGTCATGCCCAGCATGTCGGTCACCACCAGTACCTGTCCGTCGACTCCACCTCCGGCACCGATACCAATCACGGGGATGGTCAGTTCCTTGGCCACACGGGCTGCCAGTTCGGCGGGGATTTTTTCCAGCACCAGCCCGAAGCAGCCAGCTTCTTCCAGCAGACGGGCGTCTTTTATCAGCTTCTCGGCCTCAGCCTCTTCCTTGGCTCGCACGCCGTAGGTGCCATACTTGTTGATAGACTGCGGCATCAGTCCCAGGTGTCCCATCACCGGCATGCCGGCCCCGATGATGCGGCGAATCACGTCGATGACTTCTTCTCCGCCTTCCAGCTTCAACGCATCGGCATGCGTCTCTTTCATGATGCGGATGGCATTGCGTACCCCGTCGAACGGGTCGGCCTGGTACGAACCAAACGGCATATCGACAACCACCAATGCACGTTTCACGCCACGCATCACCGATTTACCATGATAAATCATCTGGTCTACCGTGATAGGAAGGGTGGTCACATTGCCGGCCATCACATTCGAAGCCGAATCTCCTACCAGAATCACGTCTACTCCGGCACCGTCTACAATCTGTGCCATGGTATAGTCATAAGAGGTCAGCATGGAGATTTTTTCACCTCTTTGTTTCATTTCAATCAAACGGTGAGTCGTCACTTTGCGAGTGTCACCTGAAAGATATCCTGCCATAATTCTTTTTCCTATTTAATAAAATTTCCGCAAAAATAGCCGATTTTTCTGAATCAGACAAATGTTACAGCAAGTTCATCATGGCCTCGTAGGTAAAATGACGAAAATCCGGAATCACCAAAGCGCACTGATTCTGAATGGCTTCCGCCGGATTGGTCGTGCTCAGCCCCACGACAGCCATCCCTGCCGCATTTCCGGCCTGAATGCCGTGGAAAGAGTCTTCAAACACCACACAGTTTTCGGGCACGGTATCAAACACCTCGGCCCCCAGCAGGAAACAGTCGGGTTCCGGCTTCGACTTATGGAACATTTCAGCTGTCAGAATCCGGTCGACCAGTCCCTTCAGTTCGGGATGCGTGGCGTAGACATTGGCCATCTTCTTCTCGTTCGAGCTGGTCACGATGGCAATCTTCACGCCGTGGGCACGCAGGCTGCGCATGAACGCTTCCACTCCCTGCACGTATTCATACTTCATCTCCGTCTCGAAACGGTTCAGACGGTCGGTAATTTCAGCCTGTTCCTGCTCCATACCCTGAAAATGGCGGTCGTAAATCTGTTTGAGAGTCTGTCCTTTGATGACCCGTCCGAATTCCTCGTATTCCGGATGATATTGTTTTCCTACCTTGTTCCAAAAAAGACTGTACTGCGATTCAGTATCCATCACCACCCCGTCGAAATCAAAAAGGGCGGCTACACATTTCGTTTTGTCCATTCGATGTTTAGTTTGATTTAACGGTGCAAAGTTCTGAAATATCGGTTCATATTCCTAACTTTGAGAATTAAAATAAACAAATTTCGCATGAAAGAGAACAATCCGCATATCCTGGGAGAGGCTCCCATCGGGAAACTGTTGCTGGAATATTCCATCCCGGCCATCATCGGCATGACGCTGACCTCGCTCTACAACATCATCGACAGTATCTTCATCGGACACGGTGTGGGGGCACTGGCCATCTCGGGACTGGCCATCACCTTCCCGCTCATGAACCTGCTGGTGGCGTTCTGTACGCTGGTGGGTGTGGGAGGTGCTACACTCTCCTCCATCCGCCTGGGACAGAAAGACAAGAAAGGGACCGAAGACATCTTGGGCAATGTGGCGATTCTCTGTGTCATCAATGCCGTGTTCTACGGGGGACTGGCGTTCATCTTCCTGGAACCGATTCTGTTTTTCTTCGGAGCCAGTGAAGCGACCATGCCTTATGCCCGCGACTTCATGCAGGTCATCCTGCTGGGCAGCCCCATCTCGTATGTCATGATCGGACTCAACAACGTCATGCGGGCCACGGGCTATCCGCGCAAGGCCATGCTCTCGTCCATGCTGACGGTGGGATGCAACATCATTCTGGCTCCCATCTTCATCTTCGTGTTCGACTGGGGCATCCGGGGAGCGGCACTGGCCACAGTCTGCTCGCAGTTCTTCGGCATGATTTGGGTGCTCTATCACTTCTGCAGCCCGAAAAGCTATATCCGTTTCCACCGGCCCAACCTTCGCCTGCAAAAGAAAATTATAGGAAATATTTTTGCTATCGGCATGTCGCCTTTTGTCATGAACGTGTGTGCCTGCTGCATCGTCATCTTCATCAACAACCGGCTGCTTACCTACGGGGGTGATATGGCCATCGGAGCCTTCGGCATCCTCAACCGCATCCAGATGTTGTTTGTCATGATTGTGATGGGTATCACCATGGGCATGCAACCCATTACGGGCTATAACTACGGGGCCCGTCATTTCAGTCGGGTGAAACGTACCTTGAAACTGGGTATTACGGCGGCCTGTATCATCACCACCGTGGGATTTGCCGTAGGAGAACTGTTTCCCGGACTCTTCGTGGGAATGTTTACCGACAGCCAGGAATTGATGGACGACGCCATCCTCGCCTTGCGAATCGGCATCCTGGCCTTCCCGGTCGTGGGGGCACAGATTGTCATCACCCAATTTTTCCAGTCCATCGGAAAAGCCCGGATTTCCATCTTCCTGTCCCTCTCCCGCCAGCTGCTCTTCCTGCTTCCGGGACTGGCCTGGCTGCCGCCTGTCTACGGACTGAAAGGGGTATGGTTCAGCATGCCGCTGTCCGACGGACTGGCCTTTGCCGTAGCCGCCCTCATGCTGATGTATCATTTCAAAAAGAAAATGACGGAAGTCACTCCGCACGAAGCCTGACAAACATTTACGAAAACAGTAGTGCAAGGTTCAGCACAGAAACCACCACGGCCATGGCATAGAGTACCCACGTACTCCAGCGAGAATTGGCATACGACCCCATTACGCGCCGGGAGGAAGTCAGCCACACTTGCAGGAAGATGGTAAACGGCAACTGGATGCTCAGCACCATCTGCGAGAGAATCAATCCCTGAAACGGGTTGTCAATGAACAGAATCACCACCAGGGCTACTCCCAGAGAAAGCAGAATGCCCACCCGCGAATGGATGTCCTTCACGTGATACGACTCTCCGAACATCCCGGCAAAGATGGAACCTGCCGCCATGCCGCTCGTCACCGTCGACGAGATACCGGCCATCAGCAGGGCCAAGGCAAACACCAGGGCCGCCTGACTGCCCAGCAAAGGTTCCAACAGACTCTTGGCCTGTTGCAATTCTTCCACCTCTATTCCATGGGTGAAGAAAGTGGCTGCCGCCAGCAGAATCATCGCACTGTTGATGGCCCAGCCCACTCCCATGGAGAACAGGGTATCATAAAATTCATATTTCAGCAGTTTGCGGATGGAAGCATCGTCCTGCTTGTTGTATTCCCGGCTCTGCACCACCTCCGAATGCAAGAACAAATTGTGAGGCATGACCACTGCTCCCAATACGCTCATAATGACAAGCAGACTTCCTTGAGGAAGGGAAGGCACTACCCACGAACGGGCCGCCAACGGCCAATCAATCTCTACCAGAAACAGTTCGTACAAAAAAGACAGTCCGATGACGGACACAAAGGCAATGATGGCCCGCTCAATCCGTTTATAAGAATTGGAAAAAAGCATGATGACAACAAACACCGTCGTCAACAGGGCTCCCCAGATGATGGGAATGTGAAACAGCATTTCCAAAGCGATGGCCCCTCCCAGAATTTCGGCGAGGGAAGTGGAGATGGAGGCCAGTACCGCCGTGCCCAGCACAGGACGCGACACCCATTTGGGGGTGTATTTCGTGGCCGCCTCGCTCAGGCAAAGCCCGGTAACGATACCCAAATGTGCCACATTGTGCTGCAACACAATCAGCATGATTGTCGACAAGGTGATGACCCACAGCAGGGAATAGCCGAAATCGGCCCCTGCCGCAAAATTCGAAGCCCAGTTGCCCGGGTCGATGAAACCGACGGTCACGAGCAAGCCCGGACCGATGTATTTAAAGAAATCAAGACCACCCAAGTAACGCGGATGGTCCTTACGTCGTAGCTCTTTGATGAAATTCCACATACTTATAAATCTGTCTTAAAACAATAAAAACACATTTACCCTATAGAAAGTTTACACAAAGAGTCAAGAAGTCAGCTATTATCAGTTAGTTCAAGGTATCCCATCCTGCGGCACGGTACCATGCAATAGATTTTTCGTAATACGTATTCCAAGAAGTCTTACTTGTCACATAGGGATTGTATGCTTCCGGAATATACATACCGATTCCACAAAAACGGGTATCGTCTATCGTTAGCCCATCAAACTCATACTCCGGTCCCGCCAGACATTCCTTGGCAACCACCGCTTGATTCAACGCAGTCTGCACCGACGCAATTTCCGTATTCAGGTCCGTATCAGCCACTCCGCTTTTCCGTCCCAGTTCCCGGAAGAAATCGAGCACATCGTATGAAAAATACCGGTAACTTCCCACTCCATACTGCTGCACGTTCTCCATGGATACAGAAGGCAAGGCATCTTCCCATTCCGTCAGCTTACTCTTCACCGCCTCGGCCAGGTTCTCCATCTGACTACAGTCGACAGCCGCACAAGTTCCCCACAAGTCTTTCGTCTTATTAAAAGAAATAAACTCATGACATACCGTCGAGTAATCCACGTTATCTACATACAGATAAGGAAGAATCTGTGCATAAGGAAATCCGTATACAGGTGTTTCCATCACCGAAGCTACACAGTGTGAAGTTACCTCCTTCAGTTCGTAGCACACTTCTGCCGTCCCCATCATGCAGGCATCAAACAGCACAAAATCAAGTTTATCCGTGAAACTGTTCTTCAAGACATTGGCCAGGTCCGGGATATTGATATGATACCCATTGTCATCTCCGAAAGCCTTGGTCCGTACGGAGTTTCCTTTCATCCACCCCGTGCCATGCGAACCGAAAATCACGCCATAACTCTCTGACGGGGCCACAGCTTGCATGTCTTTAAAGACTTCTTCCATCACTGTCGGATCGGTCGCAATCTGGCCGCTCATCGTATATTGTTTCTTCTCCGCCACCTGACAGATAGCAGAAAAAGTCAGATTAGTCCCTGTCAAAGCGGCCGAGCCATTGATATTTCCACGTCCGTCGGCATAAAAACTCATCAATGTCGGATACCCTAACGGTTCATCCCCTGTGTATGGCCGGTAATACACCAACAACGTACAAGACTCTTTCATATTCCCCAAAGCCTCATACATGTCTACCACATTATTCTGCAAATAAGTATCGAGCGATCCCGCCTGATTATTCGATATCAGATAGGCCAGTACCGTGCGTCCGGAACGCTTGGCCGGCTGTTGCTCCGGTATTTCATTGGAACACGCCGCCAAAAAGACGACCAGCAGACAATAAATCCACTTCTTCATTGTTCTCATTCAAAATCAGGCTTTTCAAACTTAAACTCTGCATTTACATCCTGCAAAACCAGCGAACTGCCCTTAGCGTATCTTTCCTTCATCTTTTTCAATTCCTTCTGCACATTTTTTTTCTTCCGGCTAAAGAAAATGAAACAAGTACGGTTCTTCCCATTCTGCTTCTGTTCCAGATAGTCTTTCAACTGGATGCTATACAGCGCACGTCCCACCAGCAATCCTTTACCATCTACTGCCGCACTGTCCAAGTACTGCACACCTGTAAAATAAACCAGCGAATCTGTAAAAGAAGCCGAAACACCAGCCAGATAGACACCATATTTATTTTTATCTTTCGGCTGCTTGCTGAATGCAGAAACAGCCAATACCATCATAAACAAGAAACAGAAAAATTTTGTGTAACGCATAATTCATCAATTTATAGGGGCAAAAGTACACAATTATGCGTAAAAACCGAAAGAAGACCTATTAAATTAACAAAACAAAAAGCCTTTATACACACAAAAAGAGATGTATCAAGACTGAGCCTGTCTTCATACATCTCTCCTGTTTTTTCGGAAATCAATCTCTACCTTATCCCAAATAAGATTTGAGCAGCTTACTACGAGAATTTTGTCTTAATCGTCTAATAGCCTTTTCCTTAATCTGGCGAACACGCTCACGGGTGAGCCCAAACTTGTCGCCGATTTCTTCCAACGTCATTTCCTGCGTGTTAATACCGAAAAACATCTGGATGATATCCTTCTCCCTTTCGGTCAACGTAGAAAGTGCCCTGTCAATTTCCCTCGAAAGTGATTCATTCACCAAAGAGCGGTCGGCCATCGGAGAATCATCGTTCACCAGCACATCCAGCAGACTGTTGTCCTCTCCTTCCACAAAAGGAGCATCCACGGAAATGTGGCGACCGGAAACCTTCAGCGTATCCGAAATCTTGTCTACCGGGATTTCCAGCTCATCAGCCAGTTCCTCCGGCGACGGACGACGTTCGTTTTCCTGTTCGAACTTAGAGAATGCCTTGCTGATTTTATTCAGTGAACCAACCTGGTTCAACGGCAAACGCACGATACGTGACTGTTCTGCCAGTGCCTGCAAAATGGACTGACGAATCCACCAAACGGCGTAACTGATGAATTTGAAACCACGGGTTTCATCAAACTTTTCAGCGGCCTTAATCAATCCCAGGTTACCTTCATTAATCAAATCCGGCAAACTCAAACCCTGGTTCTGATACTGTTTGGCTACAGACACCACAAATCGTAGGTTGGCACGTGTAAGTTTCTCTAATGCCGCACGGTCACCTTTACGGATACGTTGAGCGAGTTCTACCTCCTCTTCTACAGTAATCAAATCTTCACGACCGATTTCCTGCAAATACTTATCCAAAGAAGCGCTCTCTCGGTTAGTGATACTTTTAGTAATCTTTAACTGTCTCATTCTATATAAAATGATTTGGGTACAAAAGTACAAAATATTTTTTATTCTGACAGCGATTTTCCGAAGAAAGAATCTATAATTTTCTTAAAGTTGCACAGACACTCTCTTTTTGTCAATCTCCTGCCAAAAAAGGAACAGAGAAGACTGCCCGATTGTTCATTCCCCTACGGACAGTCTACTCTTATGAAAAGCACCAAAGAAGGCACTTCGGAATTCCGAAGTGCCTTCACATAGCTAAAATCTTTCTACCTTAATCATGCGTTTATTCGGCCTGTGACAAGTCGACTGCATAGTTTGCACGTTTACCAGAAGGATATACACCGGTCATGAACAATACCTGATCGGCTGACTGGGAAGCGGTTTTCATCACGTTCTCCAAATCCTGTACGCTACGCAACTGCTTGCCGTTGGCTTTCAGGATAATGAATCCTTTGCGGATACCGCTGTCTTTCATTCTTCCGTCGCTGACACCGGTTACTTCCACTCCGTAACCCAAGTTCAACTGTTCCTTCAGCTCTTTCGGCACGGCACGGAAGGCAGCACCCAAGATTTCCATATCGGCCTGTTTTACCACCTTGGTAGTTCCCTGAGAATTCTTCAAGGTAATGGTAAAGGTCTTTTCTTTCTTGTCACGCAATACGGTAACTTTCACTTTGTCACCCGGACGATACTTAGCCAGCATACCTTGCAGGTCGGCCATCGTCTTCACCTTGGTGTCGTTCAGCTTCAGGATAACATCGTTCTTCTGCAAGATTCCGTCGGCTGAGCCACCGTCTGTGATTTCTACCACCTGTACTCCTTCGGTAGCACCCAGTTCCTTCTGTTCCTTGCGGATTTCATCCGGATAAACTTCGTTACCCATGTCACGACCGCCGATACCCAGCAATGCACGCTGTACGGTACCATATTGCTTCAAGTCGGTTACCACCTTGGTCATGATGCTTACCGGAATGGCGAAACCATAACCGGAGTAGGCTCCTGTCGGAGAATACAGCATGGCGTTGATACCTACCAGCTCACCCTTGGCATTGACCAGCGCACCACCACTGTTACCCTGGTTGATGGCGGCATCGGTCTGAATGAAGGATTCTACCTGGTTGGCACCCAGTCCACGAGATTTCGCACTGACCACACCGGCTGTCACTGTAGAACCCAGGTTGAACGGGTTACCGACTGCCAGTACCCACTCACCTACTTTCAGGTTGTCGGAGTTGCCGACCACGATAGCCGGGAAATCATCTCCTTCGATCTTGACCAGTGCCAAGTCGGAAGTCGGGTCTGTACCGATGACACGACCTTTCATCTCGCGTCCGTCGTGCAACTTCACGTTGATTTCATCGGCTCCGTCAATCACGTGGTTGTTGGTCACGATGTAACCATCCTTGGAGATGATGACACCCGAACCGAAACCTCTCTGTTCCGGAGTCTGTACTTGCTGCTGACGTCCTCTTCCGTCACCGAAGAAGAAATCGAATATATCGGGCTGACCCTGAATTGTCTGAATCTTACTACGCTGAATAGACATGATATGTACCACGGAGTTCAACGTGCTTTCTGCCGCTTTCGTCAAATCGACCGGCTGCATGCTGGATGCATCGAACGCTGCCGTACGCAAAGGAGACGCAGTGTCAAAAGCTTCATAAAAAGACGCGTTTGCCTGATTTTTCTCCATCATGGCATACGCAGTAACTCCGGCCACTCCGGCACTCAGTGCAATGACTGCTACTGAACCTATCGCAAACTTAGTTGTTGTTTTCATATCTTCTATTGTTTAAAATGTTAATTTCGACTTTGTTTTAACTTTTCATTTGCTAAAGTAGAACAAATTCCATACGAGTGTACTCTTCCCCCATTCTTTTTTCCGTCTTTTAACAATGGAAAGAAAGGCATTAACCGCAGTTAACTGCCCTATCTGACAAATTTACATTCATTACCAGTGAAATCATGACACCTCTGCCAAATCGTCCTGCCAGTCAGAAAGTCATCCTTCCGCCCGATTCAAAAGAATCCCGTCAATTATAGCACAAATTCCGTTTATTTGCGTACCTTTGCAAAGAGAAAGCAGTCGGTCGGTCTGTCGCTGATACTATATAATAGGTAGAAGAGGAAAGTCCGGGCAACGCAGAGCATCCTACTTCCTAACAGAAAGCCGCCTGCAAAGGCAGAGTAATGCAGAAGAAAAGAACCGCCTCCACCCGGAGGTAAGGGTGAGAAGGTAGGGTAAGAGCCTACCAGCCGTATAGCGATATGCGGGCTGTGCATCTTAGGAGTTGTAAGGTCATGTAAACCGGCATTAACGAGGGTTGCTCGCCCCACGTCGGAGGGTGGACCGCTAGAGCCTGTCGGTGACGGCAGGCGTAGATAAATGACAGGCTCCCCTGCACCTGCAGGGTGACAGAACCCGGCTTATAGACCGGCTGCTTTCTTTTTTCACTTAAACACGCTGACCATGAACGCCCGAATAAAAGCGCTGATTCATTTTCTGGACGACGGTATATGGCGCATCCGAGAAGATGAAGTCACCCACCTTCAGTGGAAGGCCTACACTTGCCTTAAAATAGTCTATCTCTCCATCATCCAGTTCATCAACGACCGTATTGTAGTGCGTGCCTCTGCACTGACCTACAGTACCCTGCTCTCTATCATCCCCATCCTGGCCTTGCTGTTCGCCATCGCCCGGGGATTCGGATTCGACGCAATGGTCGAGTCGCAGTTCCGAAGCGGGATGACCGGTTCGCAGGCCGAACTGATTATCAGTTGGATCAATTCCTACCTGGAGCATGCACAAAGCGGCATCTTCATCGGCATCGGCCTCATCATGCTGCTAGGCACCATCCTGCTGCTGATTGACAACATCGAACGCAGTTTCAACGCCATCTGGCAAGTAAAGAAACCCCGCAGCGTGTTCCGCCAAATAACCGACTACTTTTCCATGATTCTGTTGCTCCCGATACTGCTGGTAGTATCCAGCGGTCTGACCATCTTCATGACCACCTATGTCAAGGAAATGCAGAACTTCATGGTACTGGCTCCGGTATTGAAATTCTTTGTCCGCCTCATCCCCTACGCGCTTATCTGGGGAATGTTCATCGGGCTCTACACCTTCATGCCCAACACGAAAGTCAAGCTCACCCATGCCTGGCTGCCCGGCATACTGGCCGGAAGTGCTTTCCAGGCTTTCCAGTATGTTTACATCAACAGCCAGATATGGGTCTCCAACTACAACGCCATCTACGGAAGCTTCGCGGCCATTCCGATGTTCTTGTTATGGGCACAGATTTCCTGGAGTATCTGCCTGTTCGGAGCCGAGATGAGCTACATCAGCCAAAACGTTTCCACCTTCAACTTCGGAAAGGAAACGGCCCACATCAGCCGCCGTTTTCACGATTTCTTCTGCACCATCATCCTGAGCTCCATCTGCAAGCGGTTTGCCACAGGCGGTCGTCCTTACACGGCAGAAGCCCTCAGCAAGGAACACAAGATTCCTATCCGGCTGACAAAGAGCATTTTGTATGAATTACAAGACATACGGCTGATTTACGAAGCAGACGCCGGTGGAGAAGAGAAATCACGCGAACCACGCTATCTTCCGGGCATTGACATCAACCGCCTGAGCGTGGGAACCCTGCTCAGCCAACTGGATGCCAACGGAGCAGAAGATTTCAAAGTCGACCCGGGACATTATTCAGCCGCCTGGCAGGCCCTGATAGAAGCCCGCAAAGAATATACGGAAAAGAACACTCACATCCTGCTGAAGGACCTGTAAAAAAAACAAGCGCAGCTCCCAGATTCCCCTGAGAACTGCGCCTGAGAGCCGGACACAACCGGCCATTACTTCGTGAGCTGCATCATGCGGCTCAAATACTTCCCGATAATGTCAAATTCGATGTTCACCACACTACCCACCTTAATGGTATGGAAGTTGGTATGCTCATACGTGTAAGGAATGATGGCCACCTGGAAACTGTCGGCCGTCGGATTGCAGACAGTCAGGCTCACCCCGTTCACCGTGACAGAACCTTTGTCCACCGTAAAATAGCCGCGTTTTGCCATTTCCTTGTCAAAGTCGTACTTGAACGTGAAATACCAGCTTCCCTGTGCATCGTCGATGGCCGTACAAACCGCCGTCTGGTCTACATGCCCCTGCACGATGTGTCCGTCCAGCCGTCCGTTCATCATCATGCTGCGTTCCACGTTCACCTTATCCCCCGGAACCAGCAGGCCGATATTGGAACGTTCGATGGTTTCCTTCATGGCCGTCACCGTATAAGTGCCGTCCTGAATGCTCACCACTGTCAGGCACACCCCGTTGTGGGACACACTCTGGTCTATTTTCAACTCGTCTACAAACGAACATTTCAGTGTCAGGTGCAGGTTTTCCTGATCCTTTACCACCTTGACCACTTCCGCATATTCTTCTACTATTCCAGAAAACATAAATCTTATGGTTTTTAATGATATACTAATACGTGCTTTTACTTTCCTTTGGGAGGTATCGGACTGCTCCACACCACTTCTCCATCGGAAGCTACGACCGAAATTGTCCCTCCGGCATAATCATCAATGTAACTGTTGCCTTTCACCAGCATATCCTCTGCCATGTGGATAGCCTTTTCGGGTGTCTTGATGGAAAACCCCTTATTGTCGCTCGAACTTCCGTCCGAGAAATAAATATCATACGTTTTCATGACTTTTTCCTTTTTCTGATTGCAGGCGCAAATATATCAAATTCCTTATAATCCCCGCAAGAGATATTCAAAAAAAATCCACACAGGAAAAACACATAAAAAAAGAGAAAACAACTGGCGCTGTCTTCTCCTCCGAGCGGAAAACGAGACTCGAACTCGCGACCCTAACCTTGGCAAGGTTATGCTCTA